>WNGD01003919.1_pt1 | contig 19339 bp, 21 predicted proteins | sample 5400671 | NCBI WGS metagenome assembly WNGD01 (sample SAMN13153369, study PRJNA577476) | soil metagenome | isolation source: 40 cm soil or saprolite under grassland replicate 2 | place: USA:California | collected 2016-06-15
AGCGTTCGTGGACACCAACACGTACGCCACGGGCGCGTGCAGCACGCTGCCGGGCTTCACCGGCTCGGGCGGCGTGACCTGCAACACGGTCGGCACCGCGACCAGCTTCACGGTGACCACGAGCCACCTGAGCGCCACGAAGACCTGCACCTGGACCAGCAACCCGGCCGCCGGGAGCCCGAACCTGGTCTGCTCCTAAGTCGATCCTGCCCCTTGCCGCCGGCGGGGAGCCGACCCTCGGTTCCCCGCCGGCATTTCGTTTCAGCTCCCCGACCGAGCACCCCCCATCAGCCTCCGCCCCGCGCTCTCGCGTCACCCCTCCGGCGTCGATCCGGCGACCGCCCGGGCGGCTGACGGCTCGTCCGTGTAGCGGAGCGTCCACTCGCTGGGCACGTCCTGCCCGTCGGCGCGCGCCACGGGTAGATGAAGTAGTTGAGGCGCCGGCCCGTGCCGTCGGGCTCGAGCAGCACGTCGCGCGCGCGTGTGAACAGCACGCGGTTCCCCGAGAGCCCGCCGAAGAAATACGCCTTCAGCTCGGGGTGCTTGCGCGCCTCCGAGATGTCGACCGGCACCCAGCCGGCGCCGGGGGCGTAGAACTCCGCCCAGCAGTGGTAGCCCTTCACCTCCTGCGCTCCGTCTGCGCCACCGTCACCGTAGGCGAGCGGGAAGCCCATGTTCCAGCGCGCCGGGATGCCGCTCGCGCGCGCGAGGGCGATGAACAAGGTGTGGAAGTCGGTGCAGTTCCCCTTGCCCACCCGGAGGCAGTACGGGATGTGGCCGAGGCCCCACCCGGGTACCGACTTCGGGGCGGCTCATATGGCGTAGTCCTGGACGAAGACGCGGAGCTGGCGTGGCGAGACCCACACCGTGTCGCCGACCGTGAGCCGGAGCTCCGCGTAGCGCTCCCAGCTCACGTCGACGGTCAGCACGACGCCGAACGCCTCGGAGTAGACGCGCACCTTCACCACCGGGCGGGCGGGGTTGATGTGCGTGACCTTGGCTTCCAGGCTCGGCCGACCGTTCCTCGCGCGCACGATCTCGAGCTCGTGCGAGCGGATGAAGGCCGTCGCGGCGCGCGACTCGTCGTGCGGGTAGTCGGGGTAGGCGACCTCGAGGTTGCCGAGCCGCGCCCGCCCGTTCTGCACGCTGCCGTGGAAGACGTTCACGTTGCCGAGGAAGTCCATGACGAAGGGGTTGGCGGGGTGCTCGAAGATCTCCTCGGGCGTGCCGGTCTGCTCGATGCGCCCGTGGTTCATGATCACGACCCGGTCGGCGACCTCGAACGCCTCCTCCTGATCGTGCGTGACGAACACGCTGGTCACGTGCAGCTCGTCGTGCAGCCGCCGGAGCCACTGGCGGAGCTCCTGGCGCACCTTGGCGTCGAGCGCCCCGAAGGGCTCGTCGAGGAGGAGGACCTTCGGCTCGGCGGCCAGCGCGCGCGCGAGCGCGATGCGCTGGCGCTGGCCGCCGGAGAGCTGGGAGGGCAGCGAGCGCTCGAGGCCTTCCAGCTGCACCAGGCGCAGGAGCTCGCGGACCCGCTCGCGGACGCGGGCCCGCGGGACCCCCCGCACGCGCAGCGCGAAGGCCACGTTCTCGAACACGCTCAGGTGCCGGAAGAGCGCGTAGTGCTGGAAGACGAAGCCCACGTTGCGCTCGGTCACCGGTGCGTGGGTCACGTCCTCGTCGTGGTAGCGGACGACGCCCGAGTCCGCGTCCTCCAGACCGGCGACGATGCGCAGGAGCGTCGTCTTCCCCGAGCCCGAGGGACCGAGAAGCGCCAGCAGCGCGCCGCTCGGGACCTCCAGGCTGACCTCGTTCAGGGCGACGAACGTCCCGAAGGACTTCGTCACCCGCTCGACCGTGATGCTCATGGCTCGACTCCCTTGGATCGCAGCCGCTCGGCCTCGGCCAGGTCGCGGCGAGTCTTCCACTCGAGCGCCGTCTTCGCGAAGAGCGTGACCAGCGCGAGCATGGCGAGCACCGACGCCACCGCGAACGCGCCGGGCAGGTTGTATTCCTGGAAGAGCTTCTCGACGCGCAGAGGCATGGTGTCGGTCTTGCCCGCGATGTGGCCCGACACGACGTAGACCGCGCCGAACTCGCCCATCGCGCGCGCGTTGCAGAGGATCACTCCGTAGAGGAGCCCCCACTTGATGTTGGGGAGCGTGATCAGCCGGAACACCTGCCAGCCGCGCGCGCCGAGGCTCACGGCGGCCACCTCCTCCTCGGCGCCGATCGCTTCCATGAGCGGGATCAGCTCGCGCGCCACCACCGGGAAGGTGACGAAGGCGGTCGCGAGGACGAGGCCGGGGAGGGCGAACACGATCTTGAGATCGTGCGCCCGGAGCCAGGGGCCGAAGGTGCCCTGCAGGCCGAAGAGGAGGAGGAGGAAGAGGCCGACCACGACCGGCGAGACGGTGAAGGGCAGGTCGATGAGGGCGGTCAGCAGCGTGCGCCCCGGGAAGCGGAAGCGCGCGATGGCCCACGCCGCCGCGATGCCGAAGACCAGGTTCGAGCCGACGGCGATCGGCGCCACGATGAGCGTGAGCTTGATCGAGTGCAGGGTGTCGGCGTCCGCGACCAGATTCCGCCAGTAGACGCCGACGCCGCCGGCGAACGCCTGCACGAAGACGTTCACGAGCGGGACGACGACGAAGAACGCCATGACCGCGACCGCGGCCAGGATGAGGGCCGCCTTCACGGCGGGCGGGTCGTCGTACGCGCGCAGGTGGGTGACGGCCCGAGGCTCAGCCATGGTGTCGCTTGCTCCAGCGTTCGAGGAGATTGATCGCGAAGAGCGTGAGGAAGGAGATCGTGAGCAGGACGACGGCAATGGCCGTCGCCTCGGTGTAGGCGAACTCCTCGAGGCGCGCCACGATCAGGACCGGGGCGATTTCGGTCCGGAACGGCATGTTGCCGGAGACGAAGACCACCGAGCCGTACTCGCCGAGCGAGCGCGCGAAGGCGAGGGCGAAGCCGGTGATGACGGCCGGCAGGATGGAGGGGAAGATCACCCGGAGCGCGGTCTGCAGCCGGTTCGCGCCCAGGCAGGCGGCAGCCTCCTCGACGTCCTTGTCGAGGCCCTCGAGCACGGGCTGGAGGGTGCGGACCACGAAGGGGAAGCCGATGAAGACGAGCACGAGCACGATGCCGAGGCGCGAGTACGCGCCCTGGATGCCGAGCGGGACGAGGAAGCGGCCGTACCAGCCCCGGGCGACGAACAGGTCCGAGTAGACGAGCCCCGCGACGGCCGTCGGAAGGGCGAAGGGCAGGTCGACGAGCGAGTCGAGGAGGCCCTTGAGTGGGAACTCGTAGCGCACCAGCACCCACGCCACGAGGACGCCGATCCCGACGTTGATGACGGCCGAGGCGAGGGACGCGCCCACCGTGAGGCGGTAGGCGGCCAGCGCCCGCTCGGAGGCGACGGCCGCCCAGAACTCGCCGAAGGAGAGATGCGACGCCTTCAGGAACCCCGCACCGAGCGGGATCGCGACCAGCAGGCTCATGTAGAGGAGCGTGTAGCCGAGGCTCAGCGAGAAGCCCGGCAGCACGCGGCGGTTCACGTCGGTCGTCATGGGTAAGATCCCGGGGCTCCCCTCACTGCTTCGGCTTGTAGAAGCTGTCGAACAGGCCCCCGTCGTTGAAGAACTTGACGTAGGCGTCGTCCCAGCTCTTCGCGATCGCGGTGATCGGGAAGACCTTGATCTCGGGGAATTCGGCCGCGTACCTCTGGCGCACGGCCGGGTCGATCGGCCGGTAGAAGTTCTTGGCGATGATCTTCTGCCCCTCTTCGGTGTAGAGGAACTCGAGGTACGCCTTGGCCGCGGCCTCCGTGCCCTTGCGCTTCACGTTGGCGTCCACCCAGGTGACCTGCGGCTCGGCGAGAAAGCTGATCGGGGGATAGACGATCTCGACCGCGCCGGCGGCCTCCTGGACCTCGAGGCGTGCCTCGTTCTCCCACGCGAGGTGCACGTCCCCGATCTTCTTCTGCACGAAGGTGGTGCTGGAGCCGCGCGCGCCCAGGTCGAGGACGGGCACTCGCGCGTAGAGCTTCTTGACGAACTCGAGCGCGTCGGCCTCCGAGCCCCCGCGCTGCGTGACCGAACCCCAGGCGGCGAGGAAGGAGAGCTTGCCGTTACCGGAGGTCTTCGGGTTGGGGGTCACGATCTCGATGCCGGGCTTCACGATGTCGGGCCAGTCCTTGATGCCCTTGGGGTTCCCCTTGCGGACCACGAACACGATGGTCGAGGTGTAGGGGAGCGAGTCGTTGGGGAGCCGCTTCTCCCAGCCGGCCCCGATCTGACCCGCCTTGCGGATGGCATCGGTGTCGGGCCACATGGCGAGCGAGACCACGTCAGCGTCGAGGCCGTCGATCACCGCCCGTGCCTGCGTGCCGGAGCCGCCGTGCGACTGCTTGATCTCGAGCGTGGTGCCGGTCTGCTTCTCGTAGATCGGAATGAAGGCCGCATTGATGTCGCGCCACAGCTCGCGCGTCGGGTCGTAGGACACGTTCAGGAGCTCGAGCGTGCCGGCCCGCGCCGGACCCGCGGCGAGCGCGGCGGCGAGCAGGACGAGCGTGATGCGCTTCTTCAGCCGGCGGTGATGCAGGTCGCGTCTCATCGTTCCTCCAGGGTGCGTCGTTGTCTGCCAGGTCGCACGGGTCGCCAAAAGCAAGAAGGCCCGGGGGCGTGAGCCTCCCGGGCCTTCGGATCGGCGGCGTGGGTCGCTCGGGCTAGGAGCCGAGCGGGACGAACGCGACGCGACCGCGAGCGCGGGAAGCCCCCCGGGCCGCGGTACAACAGCAGCAGGTCGCGGTCGTCATCGTCACGCGATCGTTATTGCCCGAAGTCCAGCGCCTATGTCAAGCACGACGGCCGTCACTCTCCGGGAGACCCGGACGGCTGGCCCGAGCTCAGATCGAGTAGTCCTGCACGAAGACCCGCAGCTGCCGGGGCACGACGTACACCGTGTCCCCGACCGCGAGGCCGAGCTCCCCGTGGCGCTCCGGGGTCAGGTCGACGCTCAGCACGACGCCGAAGGGCTCGGCGTAGACCCGCACCTTGACCACCGCGCCGGCCGCTTTGATGCTGGCCACCTTGCCCTCGAGGCTCGCCCGGCCGTCGGGCGCGCGCAGGATGTCGAGCTCGTGCGCCCGGGCGAAGGCGGTGGCGGCGCGCGCCTCGTCGTGGGGATGCTGCGGATAGGAGACCTCGAGGCCGCCCACCAGCGCGCGTCCGCGCTGCACGGTCCCGCGCAGCACGTTCACGTTGCCGAGGAAGCCCATGACGAAGGGGCTCGCCGGCTGCTCGAAGATCTCGCCCGGGGAACCCACCTGCTCGATGTGCCCGCGATACATGACGGCGACCCGATCGGCGACCTCGAAGGCCTCCTCCTGGTCGTGGGTCACGAACACGCTGGTCACGTGGATCTCGTCGTGCAGCCGGCGGAGCCACTCGCGCAGCTCCTGCCGCACGCGCGCGTCGAGCGCGCCGAACGGCTCGTCGAGGAGCAGCACCTTCGGCTCCGCGGCCAGCGCCCGCGCGAGCGCCACGCGCTGGCGCTGCCCGCCCGAGAGCTCGGCCGGGAGGGCCCGCTCCAGCCCCTCCAGCTGGATCAGGGCGAGCAGCTTCTGCACGCGCTCGCGCGCGCGGAAAGCGGGCCAGCGGCGCACGCGGAGCCCGAAGGCGATGTTGTCGAATACGCTCATGTGCCGGAAGAGCGCGTAGTGCTGGAAGACGAAGCCGACGTTGCGCTCGCGCACGCCGACGTCGGTGACGTCCTGGTCGTCGTAGCGCACCGAGCCGTCGTCGGGGACCTCGAGGCCGGCGACGATCCGGAGCAGCGTCGTTTTCCCCGAGCCCGAGGGCCCGAGCAGGGCGAGGAGCGCCCCGCTCGGCACCTCGAGGCTCACGTTGTCGAGCGCCAGGAACTTGTCGAAGCGTTTGGTGACCCGGGTGATCCGGATGCCCATCCGCTCAGAGTACCACCGCGCCCGTCCGGATGAGGAGCGCGAGCTTCGCGCGCTGCTCCGGGCGGAGTACCCGGTGCAGCCGGTCGAGCGCGCGCACCGTCGCCTGGCGCATGCGCTCCGCGCTCTCGACCCGCGCCCGTCCCGCCTCGGTCGCCCGGGTGGCGTCGAAGCTGTCCTCGGCGAACGCGTCGGCGAGCGCCGCCGACATGCGCCGGTGGTCGACCGAGGCCTGCGCGCGCTCGGTCTTCAGCTCGTCCAGGATGCGCGCCACCTCGCGCGTCTGCGTCTCGTCGAGCCCGAGCTGGAAGGCAAGGAAGCGCAGCGGTCTCCGCACCCCGAAGGCGGCGGCGCCGAAGAAGCCCGAAGCCGCCGCGATCCAGGGCGCGGCCTCCTCCCACGCGGCGCGCGCGTGGGGGCCGCAGCCCGTCCAGAAGCTCTCGTGATGATGCATCATGGCTCACTCTCCTCTCGCCGGGCTCTCGCGCCGGCGGGTGTTCGCGCGCGGGCACCATGCCTCGCGCGGTGGATCCGTCATCGCACGGGGACCGCCTCGGGCAGCACCATCGGAACGAGCCGCCCGCGCCGCGTGCGCTTCAGCTCGTCCAGCTGCGCGCGCGCGGCGTTCTCCGCCTCGGCCTCACGGATGCGCCCGAGGCGCTTCTCGAGCTCGCTGTCGCCGAGGTCGCGGCTCACCTGCGTCTCGGCGACCAGCCGGTTGACGTGGTCGCGCACCTCTTCCAGGGCGCGGATGTCGGCATCGGGGGAGAGCCCGTTCAAGGTCGCCTGGAAACGCAGCCGCGCCTTCGCGCTCGCCAGGCGGGCGAGCATGCGCACGCGCTCCTCGCGCAGCCGGGCGATCTCGCGCTGGAAGGTGACCAGGTTCTGCTTGGCGCCCTCCGCCTCCTTGGTGAGCTCGGTCAGCTCGGCCGTGAGCCGCGTCACCTCGGCCCCGAGCGCGTCACGGCGCCCGATCAGGTGGAGGGCCACGGCATCGTCGTCGCGGTCGACCGCGATCTCGAGCTGGCGGCCGACGCGCCCCAGCTCGGCCGACTCGCGCTCGAGCTCCTTCGCGAGCTTGCTGCGGAGATAGATGATGCCGGCCGCGGCCTCACGCAGCTTCCCGTACTGCGCCACGCGCTCCTCGATGGCGGCGGCATAGACCGCGTCGGGGTGGCGCTGCTCGCGGCGGCCGATCCAGCGCGCGGCCAGGCCACGCAGGAGGTTCCAGACTCTGGCGACGAGTTGCATGGGCTCTCCTTCACTCCGGCTCCTTGACCGCGTCATCGGCGGTCAGGCCGAGCTCGCGCATCTTCTGCTGCAGGTTCTGGCGGTGCATGCCGACCTCCTCGGCCGCCTTGGTGATGTTGCCGCCGTGGCGGCGGAGCGCCTGGCGCAGGAAGTCGCGCTCGAAGGCCTCCACCATGCGCTCCTTGGCCTCGCGGAAGGTCGCAGGGAGGGCGGCGGACGACGGAGTCTCGGCGACGCCGGGGCGGCCGAAGAGGTCGGCGGGCGTGATCTCGGGTCCGGGGGCGAGCAGCAGCGCCTGCTCGACGGCCGAGCGCAGCTCGCGCACGTTCCCCCGCCACTCGTGTGCGACACAGGCGCGCAACGCCTCGCCGGTGAGCGGCTTCGGGTCGCGCGCGAAGCGCCGGGCGGCCTCCTTCAGGAAGTGGTCGATCAGCAGCGGGATGTCCTCGCGGCGCTCGGCGAGCGGCGGAATGGCGAGCTCGACGACGCGCAGGCGGTAGTAGAGGTCCTCACGGAAGCGGCCGGCGCGCACGGTGCTCTCGAGGTCCTGGTTGGTGGCGGCGATGAGCCGCACGTCCACCCGGATCGGGACGTTCCCGCCCACCCGCTCGAACTCCTTCTCCTGGATGGCGCGCAGGAGCTTCGCCTGTGTCTCGAGCGGCATGTCGCCCACCTCGTCCAGGAAGAGCGTGCCGCCGTCGGCCGCCTCGAACTTCCCCTCGCGCCGCCCGATCGCGCCCGTGAACGCGCCCTTCTCGTGGCCGAAGAGCTCGCTCTCGACCAGCTCCTGGCTGAGCGCCGCGCAGTTCATCTTGACGAGCGGCTTCGCGCGCCGCGGGCTCCGGTAGTGGAGCGCGTTGGCGACTAGCTCCTTGCCGGTACCGCTCGCGCCGCGGATCAGCACGGTGACGTCGGTGTCGGCGATCCGGTCGATGGTCTCGAAGAGCCGGCGCATGGCCGGGCTCTGCCCGACGATCTGCTCGAAGCCGAACGCGCGCTCCACCTGCTCGAGGAGCCGGCGGTGGTCGCGGCGGAGCAGCACCGTGTCCATCACGCGGCGGACGACCAGCCTGAGCTCGTCGTTGTCGAAGGGCTTCGGCACGTAGTCGACGGCGCCGAGCTTCATCGCCTGCACGGCGATCTTCTCCGAGCCGTAGGCGGTGATCATGACGACCGCCAGGTCCGGGTCGACGCGGCGGGCGTGCTCGAGCACCTGCATGCCGCCGACCCCGTTCATGCTGAGATCGGTGATGACGACGTGGAAGCTCCCGGTCTCGATGCGCCGGAGCGCCTCCTCCCCGCTCCCCGCCGTCTCGACGTGGTAGCCCTCCTTGCTGAGGAGCCCCTTCAGCGCGAGCACCATCGCCTTCTCGTCGTCGACGACCAGGACGCGCCCCTGCATGGCTCAGCCCTTCGCCGGCAGGGGCAGCGTCACCTTGAACTCGGTGCCGCGGCCCACCTCGCTCACCACGTCGATCGTGCCCTCGTGCGCCTCGACGATCTTCTTCGCGATCGCCATGCCGAGGCCCGTGCCCTTCTCCTTGGAGGTGAAGAAGGGGTTGAAGATGCGGTCGAGCTTGTCGGCCGGGATGCCGCAGCCGTTGTCCCGCACGCGGACCGTCGCGGCGCCGGCGCCGTTGTCGAGGAAGAGGTCCAGGCGGCGCCCCTCGGGCACGCTCGCCAGCGCGTCGATGGCGTTGTCGATCACGTTCACGAACACGCCGCGCAGCTTGTCGGCGTCGGCCTGCACGGTCGGCCCGGCGATGTAGTTGCGCGACACGGCGACTTTGGCCGCGTCGAGCTTGGCGCGCAGCTGGGTGAGCGCCGAGTCCACCACGGTCGCCAGGTTGACCAGCGCGAAGCTCAGGTCCTCCTCCTTGGCGTACTTGAGGAGGTGGGAGACGCGGTGCTCGACGCGGTCCAGCTCCTCGATCGCCACCTTGGCGTACTCGACGTTCTCGACCGAGGTCGGGTCCTCGCCCATCTGCTGGACGAGGCTCTTGGCGGCCGCGATCGGGTTCCGGATCTCGTGCGCGATGCTCGACGACAGCTCGTCGATGCTCGCCTGCTTCTCGGTCTGCATGGTGGCGCGCTCGCGACGCAGCTCGCGCTCGACCGCCGGGTCGAAGAAGCGCTCCTTGAGCGCGCGCGAGCCGAAGACCCCCATGTAGTGCGAGAAGAGGCCGATGCCCCAGCCGAACGCCGGCCAGAGGAACCAGGGATACCAGGGCGAGGTGAAGAGGTTGATGAGCGCGAGGAAGGCGATCACGCTCAAGTAGCTCGCGAGGTGGGCGTAGAAGCCGGCCTCGGCGCCGGCGCGGCGGCGAGCCCGCCGGAGCGCCTCCTCCTCGGGCGGGAGCGGCTTCTCGTCGTCGTCGTCGCCGCCGCGCGCCCAGCGCCCGGCCTCGCGGGCGACGCGGCGCGCCTGGCGCTCGGCGTGCCGCGCGAAGTGGCGCGCGCGCCGCTCGGCATGGCGCTGGAGCCGCTCGGCCCACTGACGGTGCCAGTCGTCGTGCCAGGTCATGCCGCAGCCCTGCTCGTCCTCGACGGAGCGCCGGAAGCGACGGTGGAAGGGACCGAAGGGGAAGCAGAACACGGCCTCACCCTTCGCGCTCGCGCCGGAGGATGACCATCGGTCGCGGCGCGACCCAGCGCCGCATCCAGAGGACGAGGAGCGGGCGCAGGATGGTGCGCAGGATGGCGTGCACCAGGACGAACGGCGCCGTCGGGAAGAAGGGATGCTCGCTGATGATCGCCCGCTTGGCCGGCGGATCCTCGACGATCTCGGCCCGCGCGGGCAGGGTCCAGCCGGCGCAGGTGACGGAGGCGCGCGGGTCCTTGCGCAGATTGCGGATCCAGTCCGAGCGCCAGTGATAGGTGGAGATCACGATGATCGCATCCGCGGTGCGCTCGCACGGGAGGAGCACCTCGCGGGGGAGGCGTGTCCGGCGCCCCCGCGTGGTGAGGATCACCCAACCCGGAGCGCGCTCGAAGTACCCGCGCAGCACGCGCACGAGCCAGGCGTGCGGGCGGCGGAGCGTGCGTGGCACGAAGTGAAGCCGGGCCGCGAACGGCTCCCGGGTCGCGCCGCCGGCGACCGCCCGGTCGGCGAGCTTCCCGGCTGCCCGGCCGCTCACGACCTTTGCCATCGCGGGGTCAACCATGCGTCCGTCACGCCCTGAAGGCAACAGGCGTGCCACCCCGGGGGGCATCGCCGGGACACCGGGAATCGGGGCCGGTCGCCGCCGGGCGCACGGAGCCGCATGCGGGGGCGCGCAGTTGCGACGCTGCACCCTCGCCCGTCAGCCCGCCGCCAGCGCGCCCTCCAGGCGGAGGAGCTTCCGCTTGATGCCGAGGCCGCCCCCGTAGCCCCCGATCCGCCCGCCGGCCGCGATCACGCGATGGCAGGGGATGACGATGGGGACCGGGTTGTGCTTGAGTGCCTGGCCGACCGCGCGGCTCCCGTGCGGCTGGCCGATGCGGCGCGCGATCTCGCCGTACGACACCACCTGGCCGTCGGGCACGCGCGCAGCGGCCAGGAGCACGCGGCGCTGGAAGGGTGTGGTGTGGCGGAGGTCGAGGCGCACGTCGAAGCTCCGCCGCTCGCCCGCGAAGTAGGCGCGCAGCTGGTGCACGATGTCCGCCGTGCGTGCCGGCGAGCGCACCACGTCAGCGCCGAGCCGCCGCCGCAGCTCGGCCACGAAGGAGGCCTCGCTCTGCCGGAACGAGAGGCGCACCAGCCCCGCCTCGCCCGCGGCCACGAACACGCGCCCGATCGGGGTCGGAAGGGGGCAGTAGTAGATGGTGCGTCGCGGGGCGGCGCCGGCGTCCCCGTACAGCGCCTCGAGCACCTCGAGCGTCCGGCGGTAGGCGGCGAGCTCGCGCCGGCCCTCGAGCGTCCCGAGCCAGCGCCCGAGCGCCGGCGAGCACCGCCGATCGTCGAGCAGCAGCGCGATCAGCTCATCGTCGTGCCTGGTCATGGTCGTACACCTCCGAGCGCCGCGCGCAGCTTCTTGAGCGCCTGGTACACGTTGGCGCGCGCCGCGTCCTCGTTGCCGCCGAGCGCGGCGGCGATCTCGGCGTAGCCGAGGTCCTGGAATTGTCGCAGCATGAGCGCGGCCCGCTGCCGCGGCGGCAGCGCCTCGACCGCGCGCCGGACGGCCCGCAGTTTCTCGCGCCGCTCGAGCGACGGCCCGGCGGCGGCGGGGAGCGCGTCGGGGTCCACGTCGGCCGCCCGCGCCGCCCGGTACGAGCGGCGGCGGGCGGCGTTCAGCCCGGTGTTGGTCGCGATGCGGTAGAGCCAGGCGCGGGAGTTGGCATCCGGCCCGAGCCGGTCGAAGGCGCGATGGGCGCGCACGAAGGCCTCCTGGCACGCGTCCTCGGCCTCCTGGTGGTCACCGAGCATGCGCGCGAGGTAGCCCACGAGCTCGCCCCGGTGGCGCTCGGTCAGCTCGGCGAGCGAGACCCGGCGCGGGCTCATCCTCACCTCTGTAACACGGCGCCCGGGCGGAGCGTGAAATCACGGAGGCGATTTCACGTTTCGTACCTCCAGCGGGTCGTAGCGGACGATGGATGCCTCGATCGACCCCGTCGCCGGCATCGAGTGGCTGGCCGGCCTCTTTCCGGTGCGCCCGCCGCGGCGGCGCCCGCTCACGGTGATGTTCACCGACATCGCAGGCTTCACGGCCTACGCCGCCACGCGCGGAGACCGGGCCGCGGCCCGCCTGATCCACCGCCACGACCGAGCGGTCCTGCCGGCCATCCGCCGGCACTCGGGCCGCATCCTGAAGCGCCTCGGCGACGGGCTCATGGCCGCGTTCGCGTCGCCCGCCGCGGCGCTCCGCGCCGCGCTCGAGATGCAGCAGGCGGCGCGGGGCGTCCGTCTCCGCATCGGCATCCACGCCGGCGCGGCGCGCTCGCGCGCGGGCGATCTCATCGGCCACGAGGTGAACGTCGCCGCCCGCATCGCCGAGCGCGCGCTCGGCGGCGAGATCCTGGTGAGCGACGCGGTGCGCAGCGCGGCAAACGGTCTCGCGGCGCGCTTTCGCCCGGTGCGGGCGCTCGTGATCGCGGGCCGGGAGCCGCGGCCGCTCTTCCGGGTGCGGGCGACGACCATGTCCGCCGCTTGCCAGAGGGCGTCGAAGGCATGATGTACGGAGACGGCATGGCCATGACCGTCCGGCTCGCCTTCCGGCCGCCGCTCGACTGGTCGGGGCTGCTCGGGTTCCTCGCGCCGCGCGCCACGCCCGGCGTCGAGGCGGTCGCGGCCGGCGTCTACCGGCGGACGATCGCGATCGACAAGGGCGCCGGCACGATCGAGGTGCGCGCGGCCGCGGGGGAGCCGCATCTCCTGATGCGCGTGCGGCTCGCGCGCCCCGAGCGCCTGCTCCAGGTGGTGGAGCGCGCGCGGCGCCTCTTCGACCTCGACGCCGACCCGGTGCCGATCGCGGACCACCTCGCCGGGAGCCCGGAGCTGGCGCCGCTCGTCGCCCGCCGGCCCGGACTCCGCGTGCCAGGGGCGTGGGACGCCTTCGAGCTCGCGGTGCGTGCCGTGCTCGGCCAGCAGGTGACGGTGCGCGGCGCGACGACGCTCGCGGGCCGGCTGGTGCGCGCGTTCGGCACGCCGCTCGACCGCGCGGAGGACGGCCTCACGCATCTCTTCCCGCGGCCCGAGGCGCTCGCGGACGCCGACCTCGCCGCGCTCGGCCTCCCGCGCGCCCGGGCCGCCACCATCCGCGCGCTCGCCGGCGCCGTGGCGAGCGGCGAGGTGGTGCTCGACGCCTCGCGCGGGCTCGAGGACGCGGTCGCACGCCTCGCGGCCGTCCCCGGCATCGGCGCCTGGACGGCGCACTACATCGCGATGCGGGCGCTGGGCGAGCCCGACGCCTTCCCGGCCGCCGACCTCGGACTCCGGCGCGCGCTCGGCAACGGCGCGGGGCGGCTCGCGCCGGCGCGCGTGGCGGAGCTGGCCGAGGCATGGCGCCCGTGGCGTGCCTACGCGGCGATGCATCTCTGGGCCGGCCTCGCCGGCGAGGAGGACACATGACGCTCGAGATCGCGGAGTTCCGCTCGCCCATCGGCACGCTCGTGCTCGCGGTGCGCGACGGCGCGCTCGCGGCGCTCGAGTTCGCGGAGCGCTGGCCCGCCCGGCGCGCGCGCTTCGTCCGGCGCCTCGGAGACGTCGAGCTCCGCCGCGCCGCGGATCCGGCCGGGGTGGCGAGCCGCCTCGCCGCTTATTTCGGGGGTGACCTCGCGGTGCTCGACCGGGTCGCCGTCGACGCCGGCGGCACGCCGTTTCAGCGCCGGGTGTGGGCCGCGCTGCGCTCGATCCCGCCCGGCGAGACGGTCTCGTACCAGACGCTCGCGCAGCGCATCGGCGCCCCCGCCGCCGTGCGCGCGGTGGGCGCCGCCAACGGCGCCAATCCCGTCGCCATCGTGGTGCCGTGCCACCGCGTGATCGGCGCCGACGGGCGACTCACCGGCTATGCGGGCGGCATCGAGCGCAAGCGCTGGCTGCTCGCGCACGAGCGCGCCGGCGTTCTCGAGCAAAGGAGCCTCCTATGACGACGACGCAGAAGGACCGGGCGCGTGCCTTTCACGCGCTCCACCACGGCGGGCGCATCCTCGTCCTGCCCAACGCCTGGGACGCGGCCAGCGCGCGCATCTTCGAGCTGGCGGGCGCGCCCGCCGTCGCCACCACGAGCAGCGGGCTCGCCGCGTCGCTCGGCTACCCCGACGGCGAGCGCATCCCGTGCGAGCTGGTGCTGGGCGCCGTCCGGCGCATCACCGCCACCGTCGCCATCCCCCTGAGCGTCGACTTCGAGCGGGGCTATGCGGAGAGCCCGGCGCAGGTCGCCGCCAACGTGCAGGCGGTGATTGACGCCGGCGCGGTCGGCATCAACCTCGAGGACGGCCTGCAGGACCCGCGCGTCCTGGTCGAGAAGATCGCCGCCATCCGCGCGCTCCCCGCCGCGCGGGACCTGGGGTTCTTCGTGAACGCGCGCACCGACGTCTTCCTCGGCGGCAAGGGAAGCCCGGCGGAGCAGCTCGCCGACGCCATCCGCCGCCTCGCGGCGTACGAGGCTGCCGGTGCCGACGGGCTCTTCGCCCCCGGCCTCGCCGATCCCGACGCGATCGCACAGGTCGTCCGCGCCGTCCATCTTCCGCTCAACGTCATGGCCTTCGCCGGCGTGCCGCCGGCGAAGGAGCTCGAGCGCCTCGGCGTGGCGCGCGTCAGCGTCGGGGCCGGCCCGATGCGCGCGACGCTGGCGCTCACGCGGCGGATCGCCGAGGAGCTGCTGCACGAGGGTAGCTACACGGGCTTCCTCCGCGACACGCTCTCACACCCGGAGGTGAATGGGATGTTCGGGCGGAGGTAGGCACGTCCCGAGCAGAGCATGTTGACTTACGTACTCGCGGTATGTAGCTCCGAGCTGCGGGCACGCGGGCGATCGGTGCCCGCCAAGGAGGCCAACGCATGAAGCTCTACTCGGGTCCGCTCAGTCTCTTCACCGGCAAGGTGCGCGTCGCGCTCGACGAGAAGGGGCTCGCGCACGAGATCGTCTCGGTGCCGTTCACCCGGACGCGGGGATACCAGCCGAAGCACCCCGACGTCGCTCTACGACTCGACCATCATCCTCGAGTACCTCGAGGACCGCTACCCGAGCCCGCCCCTCTACCCGAAGGACGTCGTGGCGCGGGCCCGCTGCCGGCAGGCCGAGGCGGCGGCCGACGAGATCCTGTTCCCGCTCGTCTTCGAGCTGATCGCGGAGGTCTTCTACAAGCCTGCCGGCGAGCGAGACGCGCAGCGGATCGCACGCGCCCGGGCCGGCATCACGCAGCACTACGACGGTCTCGAGCGACGGCTCGAGGAGCGGCCCTACCTCTGTGGGGACTTCAGCGTCGCCGACATCGGCTACTTCCTCACGGTCACGTTCGCGGCGAGCCTCGGCGCGCCGCTGGCCGACCCCCATCCGCGTCTGCGGGCGTGGTACGAGCGCGTGCTGGCCCGGCCGAGCGTGGCGAAGGAGGTCGCAGGCCTCGGGGCGGCGATGCAGCGGCCCGCGGCGTGAGCCGCGCGGTCAGGTGCGGCCGAGCGTTGCCAGCGCTTCACCGCCGTCGACGAGGTTGCCCCGCTCGGCCTCTGCGCTAGCCCGGAGCAGCTCTCCCTCGACGACCACCTTGCCCGCGACGACCTTACCCGTGATGACTCGCATGGCGTTGAAGCCTACCTGGTCACGGGTGGAGGGTCGGGGCTGGCTCGAGCATGCGGTCCCATACCGAGGAGCGTCCAGATCACGAGGCGCTCCTCGGGGCTGACGCTGGTGTTGGCGGGCCGAGGCGGTCAAGGACGAAGTTGGCCACGATGCCTGCAGCGGTCAAGGAACGCAGGTAACGTCCGGCAGTTTCCTGACGCCGTCGGGGCCGAACGCCATCGCGCGATAAAGCGAATACGCCCCACCGTATTCTCCGAATGCGCCGCCGTCTCGCGCAGCCGGGCAGGTGAATGGAACTTTCACCGTCTGACCTGGCTCTATGGTCACGTTTGCCAGAGACTCGTGGTAACGACACGCGGTCCCGCACCCGAGCTTGACCGAAGACTCGCACACTCGTACGACCTGAGTCGGCGACGTCGATGGGACCGTGCATTTCAGGGTCGTGGAGCTCGCCGGCGTGCAGGCGCGCAACTGATCGGACTTCTGGTTCGGGTTTCCAACGAATGAGAACTCCGTATCCCGCAAAGGCCCGATCTCCTGCGCCAGGCCGTAAATGGATTGTGGATCGGTCACGTAGCTCAAACCGCAATCACGGTGCGTCGATGGCGCGGCATCCAGGTTGTTGCCCCAACTGAGCGGCTGGCCATTCGAATCGGTCCCTTGCGGGGCGCATCTCGCTGCTTGCGCAATTTCACAAACCTGAGGATCGTAGCCCTCCGAGCAGGTCGTGAACGCCGTATCGTCCCAGATCTGGTTGTCATTGGCGTCACATTGCAGCGACCCTTCACACAAGATGTGGTCGGGATTGACCAGAGCGGTCAACGTGTAGTTTCCCGCGGGCGTATCGGTAACATCCTTCCATTGGCACGGAATCCCGAGGTTGTAGGTGTCGGCCCAGCCGGCGGTGATTCCCTGGTACTTGCAATCGAAGTATTTGATGGCCATCGGAGACCACTCCGCGTTCGCGAGGCGAATCAAATCGATCAAGCAGAAGCCCCGTTTTTGCTGGTCCCCGGCCGCGGGATTTCCCTGCTTGTCGAGATAACTGAAGGTGCCGTAATGTTCAAAATGGTAGTGTCCGTGGCACTTGTCGAACACGTAATCTCCATGGTCGATGATCGGTGGGGGAACCGTGCCGCTCGTTACGTAGGGTATCGCGCCGACGTGAAAGTCCCTCGTCCCGTTGTTGATGTCCGTCGAGTTGAACATGATGAGCTTGCGCCAGCCGCCGTCGGCCCCGATGCACCTCTCGTTCTTCTCACACGAGTTCGGAGCAAAGTAGCGATAGATCTCCCTCTGTTTCGCCAGATCCGGGCCGAATCCGACGAGATCGGAGCCACCCTGGACCGGCGGCGGCATATCTCCCGAGCGCGGCCACCGATAGCTGTCAGCCACCGTGTTTGACCATGGAAGCCGCGTGAAGACAAAGGTCGGCTGCACGAGCCCTTCTTTCAGGGCAAGAGCGTCGAGGCAATCGAGCGTCGGTCGTGGGAAGTCGCAGTGGCAGTAGTTACAAGCGAAGGCGGTGCTATCTAGAGGCCTCGGCGCTGTTCGCCGTGCAGGTGTCGTCGTAGAAATACCACGCCTCGCCGCCTGGATCGATCGTGTTGCGGGGATAGCCATACTCGTCGTAACACGCGCGACCCGTCCTTTGGAACAAGAGCGATGGATCCAGAGGCAAGCCAAAATTCATCGTCACGCTGTCTCCCGGCTTGTTGAGCCTGTTGCCGGTGGAAGCGCTCGGCGAGTTGTAGTCGGTCAAGATGACGCTTTGCATTTGATAGTCGATGAAGACGGCATCGACCACGGACTTCTTCCTGCCCGAAACATACGGCGCCCGCCTTGCGGTGCCGAAAGCGAACGTCCACAGAGAAGGATCCGGAAGGGGCAACGCACGTTGATTGCTCACGTAATAATTGCGGAAGTTGAGCCTGTAATATGCGAGCGTGATCTGCCTTATCGCCCTTGCCTTTCAATAATCGTTGGCCTGCGACAAGAGCCATTTGGCGACATCGGCCCTTTTCGCAGGCGGCACGTCATCGAGCACGACGCCGATCTGGGAGTACAAGTCGACCTCCACCAGCGCTCCGATTGGCTTCCCAGTTGCGTCCGTTGGGCTCGGATAGTCGCTCTGAAAGCTGCATTGCTGCGTGGGCTGGGCTCGAGCAATCGTGCATTGGAGCATCAGAACGGCGGCGATCGCAGCCACGGACTTCATAATAGGCTCCTTGTTGAGACACGCGTTCAATCTCATTGGGACGCTAGATTCGAGACGGAGGAGAAACGGCCCGCGGCCCCACCCCGTGCGTGGCATATAATGCCCAGGGCGGAGGCGTCAAGACTCGGCGCATTGGCGAGACGCGTGGGCCGCGTGCGGCGCAGGTGGCGCGAGCGCCGACCGACACGGCCGCGTCTGCCGGAACCTGTGCGACGGGGGCTGGAGGCGAGCGTCTAGCAGTAGCCGCCCCATCGAAGTCACGCTCGCGCAGTCCGAGCCGGGCATTCCGCGGTCGGCTGCACGTCGTCATAACCGCATGACCCCCCGAGCGGCCGGCTCGGTGACCGTGGGCTCGGAGCTACTAGCACGCTACCAAGCTGCGTGGGCGTGAGGCACGTCGGGAACCCTTGATCGGGACGTTCGGACGGGGTTCGATTTCCCCCGGCCCAGGGAGCGACGGCGCTGATGCTACCCCTCGCCGGCGCGCGACGCGACGATCTCCGGCTCTACGCCCACCGGTGCCGAGAGCGTCGCCTCGACCGTGCGGCGGACCGCACCGACGCCGCCCACCGCCCGCACTGCATAGTGTTGCCCGCGCGGCGTGAGCGCGAGCCGCACGGTGTCGGGCGCGCCGGCGAGGAGCGCCGAGATGTGCTCCACCGCGACCGGCCGCCGAGCGCGCGCGGCGAGCAGCCGGTCGACCGCCGCCGGATCCTGCACCACCGCGAGCAGCACCTCGCGCGAGGCGGTGTTGGGATTGACCGCATGCTCGCCGGCGACCGTCACGAAGGGCCTGAGCCGCGCCAGCGCCGCCGCATCGACGCCGCGCACGAGCGCGAGCTCGCCCACGCTCGCGAAGGGCGCGTTCCGCGGCACGAGCGGCGGCGTCTGCGCCAGGTACCAGTCCCGCTCTGCGCCGCGCGGGCGCGGCGCGTCGTCGGCGTCGGTCCAGTCGGCGAGCGCGTCGGCCAGGCCGGGATCGAGGCCGAGGAGTGCGAGCAGCCGCGGCACCGCGTCCGCCAGCTCGGGCGCGTCGAGGTCGAGGCGGCGTGCTTCGTCCTCGACGTGCACCTCGACCCAGCCCGGGCCGAGCGGCTGGCGGCCCACGTCCACCGCCCACGGCGCGTGGAGCGTGTCGGGCCCCCCGGCGGCGCCCGTCTCGGCGAGCACGACGGCGGCGACGGCCACGCCGGAGCGCGCGAGCGCCTGGGCCTGGAGGGCGGCGAGCGACTTCTCGCCGAGCCGCGCGTCGAGCGCGCTCGTCTCCGCCAGGCCGAGCGCCAGCACGCTCATCAGCGCGAGCGCCGTGACCGCGGCCACCAGCACCACGCCGCGCTCAGGGTCTGTGAACGAATCCCCTCCCGTCGCCGGGGATTCGTTCACAAACCCTCCACCGGCGGCACACGGATCATCTCCACCAGCTCGCAGGCGGTCCCGCCCGCCTCCGGGTAGACGCGCACGCGTACCTCGCGCAGCGCCGGATGCAGCGTGCGCCGCACCTCGCGCTCGAAGTGGAGGCCGCCGGGCCGCACGCCTTCGCTCCGCCCCGGCTCCGGCGGCTTCACCTCCGCCTCGGCGAGGAGCGCCTGCGCGAGCAACATCGCGCGGGTCGTCTCCCGATCAGCGGTCACGGTGGCCACGCTGCGCACGAGCAGGCGCTGGAGCGCGCTCACGCCGACGGCGAGG
>WNGD01005574.1_pt1 | contig 19339 bp, 16 predicted proteins | sample 5400671 | NCBI WGS metagenome assembly WNGD01 (sample SAMN13153369, study PRJNA577476) | soil metagenome | isolation source: 40 cm soil or saprolite under grassland replicate 2 | place: USA:California | collected 2016-06-15
CGACATTGACGAAACGATCCGGATTTTCGATCTGAAAAATGTTGGGCGCAGCTCTGCGACATTCGATCCGGACAAATTACACTGGTTGAATGGTGATTACGCGCGCGAGCTCAGCGATTCCGAATTTTTCGATCTTGCCGCCATGAGGTTGGAATCGAGCGGTGTAAAGCTAGATAAATTCCCGGAGAAATATGTGCGCGCGGCGTTGCAAACGTGCAAACGCAAGATCAACACGTTTGACGAGCTCCCGGCTTATTGCGCGTTCTATTTTACCGACGATTTTGATTTTGATCCCGAAGGCGTAGCAAAACATTTCACAACTGAGAACAAGCCACGACTCAAAGCGGTTCACGAGGCGTTAAGCGGACTTGAGAAATTCGAAGCTGACAACATCGAAACGACACTAAAAAGCACGGCCTCAAAGATCGGCGGCAAAGTCGGCGCGATCGTTCATCCCACTCGTCTCGCTGTGACCGGCAGCAACGTGGGACCGAGTCTGTATCATTTGCTGGAGGTTCTCGGAAAAAAGAAAGTGCTGGCACGCATAGACCGGGCGCTGACGATGTTCTAGCGTGCGGATCTGCTGGGGAGCGCCAGCATGTTGCTCGTTATGGCTGGCATGTTGCCAGCCAGCTTCGACGTGCACAACTCTTAACGAAAAACCGGCGCTCCCGGGAACGCACGCACGCCGTTGGTCATCCGGCATAATGCCGGATGATGCGAGCAGAATGCTCGCGCTCCCCTATTTCTTCGCCTCTTTCGCCCAAGTATCCCTCAACGTGACCGTGCGATTCCAGACTTGTTTCTCACGGATTGAATCGAGATCAAGCGCGAAATATCCAAGCCGCTCGAATTGATAGCGCTCTTCCGGACGCGTGTCCGAAAGCGCGGGCTCGCATTTCGCGTTCACGACTTCCAGCGAATTGGGCTTAATGAATGATTTGAAATCGCCGCTGGAATCAGGTTCAGGAACGGTGAACAGACGATCATACAGTCGAACTTCTGCGTCGATCCCGTGCGCGGCGCTCACCCAGTGAATCGTCCCTTTCACTTTGCGACCCGCAGTCGGACCGTCTGATTTGCTCTCCAGATCGACAGTGCATCGGAGTTCGATCACGTCGCCGGCCTCGTCTTTCACAACTTCGTCGCACTTGATGATGTACGCGTATTTGAGCCGAACCTCGCCACCCGGACGCAACCGAAAGAATTTTGGTGGCGGCGTTTCCATGAAATCGTCGCGCTCGATGTAAAGCTCGCGACCAAATGGAATTTTTCTCGTTCCGGCACTTGGATCTTCGGGATTGTTGATCGCATCGAGCTCCTCGGTTTTGCCTTCGGGATAATTCGTCAGCACAACTTTGATCGGCCGCAGCACGACGAGCCGGCGCGTCGCGGTGCGATTCAATTCATCGCGCACGGTGTGTTCGAGCAGCGCCATATCGGTCATGCTCGGATATTTCGTGATGCCGATGTTGTAGGCGAGCGCGCGCAGAGCGCTCGCGGTGACACCGCGCCGGCGCAGACCGGAGATGGTGAGCATGCGCGGGTCGTCCCAGCCATTGACGAGCTTTTCGTTCACGAGCTGGATGAGTTTGCGCTTGCTAATGACCGAGTAGGTAAGATTGAGCCGGGCAAACTCGTACTGATGCGGTCGCGGCTCCGGCAACTCAAGCGCGTCGAGAATCCAATCGTAGAGCGGGCGATGCACTTCAAATTCCAGTGTACAAATCGAGTGCGTGATCCCTTCGATGTAATCGCTGAGCGTGTGCGCCCAATCGTACATCGGATAAATGCACCATTTGTCGCCGGTGCGATGATGCGACGCGTGCCGGATCCGATAAAGCACCGGATCGCGCAGCCAGACGTTCGCGGCGTTCACGTCGATCTTTGCCCGCAACGTGCGCGCGCCGTCTGCAAACTCACCGGCTTTCATTCGCGCAAACAGATCGAGATTTTCTTCGACCGAGCGATCCCGAAAGCCGCTGGCCTTCCCGAGCCGGCGATATGCGTCCGTCTCCTCTGGCGTCATATCGCAAACGTAAGCTTTATCCTGGCGGATCAGGTCCACGGCGCGCCGCCGAGATGATTATCCGCCCAGCCATCAACCAACCAACGCACGTTAGTCATGATTGACCTGACATATTCCGCTTCCTCCTTAGTTGGGTTGGTATCGTCCATGCGAATGTTGCAGGTGCCGCCAAACTCGCGCGCAATACCAAAGTTGAGACAAATGGATTTCGCGTGGCCGATGTGAAGGTAGCCGTTCGGCTCCGGAGGAAAGCGCGTCCGGATTTGTTTGTATTTTCCCGTCCGAAGATCCTCCGCGACGATGTCGCGAATGAAATCGGAAGGTCTGTCCGCTTCAGTAGTCATTGTAACGAGCATTAATGTAGCATAGGCATCTTGCCTGTGGGCGTGCGGGCGTTTCGCCTGCACGCTTGCCTGTTACATGCTCGCAGATAGACATCCGCAATTGTAGTATCGAAGCGAACATGACGCAGCAAACCACGGAGCGTTACACACTCGCCGACCTCGAGAAGTGGAGTGACGTAATCCGCGATATCAATCCGCCGATTCGCCTCGGCGTTTTTGGCGATCCGGTCGCGCACTCGCGTTCGCCGCAAATTCAAAATGCCGCCCTGCACGCCTGCGGCATTGATGCGCAGTATGCGCGATTTCACATTCGCCCCAGTGAATTGCGCTCGGCGTTGCTGTTTTTGCGCAAACTCGATTTCGTTGGAATCAATCTGACCGTTCCGCACAAAATCGCCGCTGTCGCGCAAGTCGATTTACTGGATGAAAGCGCGACACGCTGTGCCGCCGTGAATACGATCAAGGTCGAAACGGCGCAGAGCCCCGCGGCTACAGTGCGGGCGGACAAAAAACTGATCGGGTTCAACACCGACGGCGAAGGATTCCTGCGAGCCATTCGCAGCGAATTCTCCGTGGATGTGCGCGATCTTCGAGTGATGATTCTCGGCGCAGGCGGCGGAACGGGGCGGGCCATAGCATGGCAATGCGCGCTGGAAAATTGTGAGCGGCTCGTGTTGATAAATCGCACTCTGGAAAAAGCAAACGGACTCGCACAGCAATTGCGGCCCTTTTTTTCCGGACCACGGGTCTTAGGTCCGTCGGCGCGGCTAGAGGCTGCAGCATTGGATGAGTCGGCGATGCGCATGCAACTTGCCGACATCGATCTAATCGTTAATGCCACGCCGCTGGGAATGAACCCGAGCGATCCCTCGCCGGTTCCAGCGCGCTTGCTTGCGCCGCATCAGATTGTTTTCGATTGCGTTTACGGGCCATCCAAAACGGCATTGATTCGCGCGGCAGAAGAAACGGGAGCGCGCGGCGCCAATGGCCTATCGATGTTGCTTTACCAAGGTGCGCTCTCATTTTCCATCTGGTTCAATCGTGAGGCGCCGATAGAAGCAATGCGTGCAGCGCTGTAGCCGCCTCGCTGTGCGAGGCGGGCGCGTCGCTCGTAGAGCGACGGCTACAATTTGTAAACGGCCGGAAAACCGCCATATTAGCCGATGGTAAGTGCCGGCATTAACTTTGGCAGTTCGCGGCGCACAGGTGTCGATCTCGCAGAAGAGCTGTTAGAACTTAAGCGCGAGCGTAATGCCATTATTCTCGCGCATAACTATCAGGTGCCGGAGTTACAGGACGTCGCCGATTTCGTCGGCGACTCGTTGGGCCTGAGTTATCAAGCCGCGAAAACAGACGCCGACGTGATCTTGTTTTGCGGCGTCCATTTCATGGCAGAAACAGCCAAGATCATCAATCCGACCAAGCGCGTGATTTTGCCGGACCTCGATGCCGGCTGTTCGCTCTCCGAATCGTGTCCGCCGGAAAAGCTGGCGGAGTTTCTGAGAAAGCACGCCGACAAAAACTACTACGTGATCGCTTACATTAATTGCGGCGCCGGGGTGAAAGCGCTGGCTGACGTGATTTGCACCAGCGGCAATGCCGACAAGATCGTGCGAGCCGCGCCCGCTGATCGAAACATTCTCTTTGTCCCAGACCAAAATCTAGGCGCATGGGTGATGGAACGCACCGGACGCAAAATGGATTTATGGCAGGGTACCTGTTACGTGCACGTTGAGTTCACGGCTCGTAGCATAAACAAAATCCGCGAACGCTATCCAGGTGCCCCCGTCGTCGCTCATCCCGAGTGCACGTACGCGGTACGTATGCTGGCCGATGAGGTTTGTTCCACCGAAAAGATGGTGACGTTTTGCAAAGAATCGCCAGCGCGGGAGATCATTGTCGTAACCGAGGCTGGCTTGTTGCACCGGCTGAGCAAGGAGATTCCTGCTAAGACATTCATTCCCGGTCCGACCGACAATTGCTTTTGCGGTGAATGCCGGTTCATGAAGATGAACACGCTGGAGAAGGCGTACGACGCGCTCTTGAACATGGAACCGGAAATCAATTTGAGCGAATCAGTGCGCAAGCGCGCAGAAATACCCATCTTGCGCATGCTCGAATTGAGTAAATGATGAAATGCGCGTCTCACGCCTGACGTAGCTCACGCATCCTGCTGAATCTCTGTCGGGGGCGCATCTTGCCCGCAGCGGCAGGCTGGAAGCCTGCAATACAATCAGCCATGATGCCTGAATGACTGCCAAAGCATGACCGCGACAGACGAATCCATCGAAGAAAGAATCGACCGGCTGCAGGCCGGTGGGATTGTCGATCTGCATTTCGATTTGCCGATGGATTTGTACGAAAAACGTGAGCGCAAGAACGTTCTGGAAACAGAATTTTTACCAGAGCTTGAGACTGGAAACATCGGCGTTCTAGGCGTGGCGCTTTACATTGAGGACCGCTACCTGCCCGAAAGAGGTCTTCGGGTCGCGCTCGATCAAATTGCGCGGCTGTATGCCGAGACGCAGGCATGCAAGCGCTTCGCGATTTGCAAAAATTACCGCGAAATCCAGAGGACGCGCGAAGAAGGCAAGATCGCGCTTCTGCTCACAATGGAAGGAGCGGAACCGCTCGGGACAGACCTGGATTTGTTGCGCGTCTTTTACGAGCTGGGTGTGCGCTCAATCGGGCTTACCCACGCGCGAAGCAATGCCGCCGGACATGGCGGAACCTTTGCGGCGACCGGTTCGTCACCGGACGGTCTAACTAGCTTTGGGCGCGACGTGGTGCGCGAGTGCGAGGCGCTTGGCGTAATCGTCGATCTTGCCCACATCAACCCGGCGGGCTTCGACGAGATTTTATCCATCACGAGCAAGCCACCGATTGTGTCGCACACAAATGCCCGCCGGTATTACGATATTGAGCGCAACATCAGTGATGCACAGATCAAGATGATCGGCGCCCGGCGCGGCATAATCGGGATCAATTCCGTGCTTGTCAGTCCAACGAAAGAGGAAAGCACTCTCGATCGTTACATCGATCACATTGAGCATGTCGCCGATCTGATCGGAATCGATTGCGTCGGGATCGGTTTCGATTTCTTTGAATTCATCTATCGCCAGTGGCCTGAGTCGAGGCAAAAAGAGCTTGCCGCAAAATTCACCAGTCCGCATTTCATTCCCGAGCTCAGGAACCATTCTCACGCGCGCAATCTCACCCGCAGGTTGATCGAGCGCGGATTCAGCGACGAGCAGATGGAAAAAATTTTGCGGAAAAACTGGATGCGGATTTTCAAAGAGGTGCTTTAGCCCGCAATCTACCGGGCTGGCATAGAAATCGTATAAGTGATCAACGCACAAACCACCACCATCCCGATCATCGCGATGATAAATATCGAGTCCGCGATTTTTTCAAGACGATGCATTCTGCGCAGACCCCGCGAGCGAAGCGCCCAATAAGAAAGCAGACAAGAGATCAGAAACAGCAGCGCGTCCGCGGCGAGGAAATCATCCGCTAGCGTGTCCGCGGATCCGAGTGTGATGACAACGCGAATCAATCCAATAACGGTCAGACAAACCCCGACCATTGCGGAGGAGACAGTGAAGATGTGGATGCAAATATCCTGCTCGAGATGACTGTTTGGGGCGCGCTGCGACTGCGTTTCTCCTTTCATGCGACCAGTATTTAGACTGCTCGCAAAAGCGACTGTTCAGAGAAATGCCGGCCTGATAAAAATTCAAAGATTGTGCTAACGACAACCGCATTTGAAATTCATTAACCTTACGCGCCGGACCGAAATCGGCGCCAACTCGTACTATCTTGAGATTGGTCGTCACCAGCTGGTGCTCGATTGCGGAATGCATCCAAAGAACACCGGCGAAGATGCGCTGCCTCATTTGAAGGCAATCGCCGATCGCGAGATCGAAGCAATCCTGATTTCGCATGCCCATCAAGATCACATCGGCACGTTGCCGGTGGCAATGCGGCGCTTTCCACGCGCGCGCGTTTTCATGACGGAGGCCACCGCCGAGATCGGCAATGTGCTTTTGCACAACTCAGTGAACGTGATGACGCGGCAACGCGAGGAGATCGGAGAAATGTCGTATCCGCTTTTCACGCATCGGGAAACGGACAGAGCGTCGGAACGCTGGCGCTGGTGTCCGTTGCGCCAACGTATCTCCACTGCCGGCGAACGGGCGCCCCAACGCGAAAGAGATGCACTGACGTTCGAGTTTTTTGAGGCGGGACACGTGCTCGGCTCGGCCGGAATTCTGCTGCGCGCCGAAGGACAAACCGTGTTTTACACCGGCGACGTCAATTTCGACGATCAAACCATCATGCAAGCGGCGGTTTTCCCAGAAGAGAAGATTGACGTCCTGATCATGGAATGCACCCGAGGAGACCACGCGAAGCTGGCGGGCTGGACCCGGGCCGGTGAAGAGCGACGGCTGGCGGAGGCACTCGGGCGCGCTTTCGAGCGCGGAGCATGCGTGCTCATACCAGTCTTCGCGCTGGGCAAAACGCAGGAGGTCCTGGCGATGCTTTATAAGTTCCGCCGTGAATCCCGAATGTATTCGGGACCGGACTTTCCAATTTATATTGGCGGTCTCAGCTCGAAGATGACCGACATCTACGATCGCCGCGCGCATATGCCGCGCCGGCAATTGCCGCGCGTGCAACTCATGAGGGAAGCAGCGCCGTTCATTTTGAATGATGAAACGGTACGTGACGCGCCGCTGCGTGGGGGACGGGTGTACGTCCTCTCCAGCGGGATGATGATACCCAAAACGCTCTCCAATGTTTTTGCGCGCCGACTAATCGAAAACCCGCAGCACTCGATCTTCTTTGTCGGCTACGCGAATCCCGAATCGCCCGCCGGTCTTCTGAGGGATGCGGGCACGGCCGGGGAAGTCGCCCTTGATCCTGACAAACCGCCGCAACGCGTCCATTGCAACATTGAACAGTTCCAGTTCAGCGCACACGCAACGCGTGAAGCGTTGATCGAGTACGCCCGAAAACTTTCACCGCGCAAAGTTGTTCTTGTGCACGGCGATCCACCAGCTGTGGAGTGGATCCGCGCTACTTTGTCCGCAGGGGTTCCGGGCTCCGAGGTGGTTGTGCCAACGCCCGGTGTGGAGTTGGAGTTGTAAGAACTGAATAACATAGCCAAAAAGGTAGGGGCGATTGACCTCAATCGACCGGGCGGTTCAGGTGAACCGCCCCTACCTTTCCGCGCCGGATGAAGATCGTCTCATGGAACATCAACTCGCTGCGCAAACGACAGGATCGCTTGTTTGCCTGGTTGGAGGGGACAAAGCCCGACATCGTCTGTTTGCAAGAGACGAAATGTCCAGACGAGCTTTTTCCGGCGCTTGCTTTGGAAGCAGCCGGTTATCGCTCAGCGTATCAGGGCGAGAAATCGTACAACGGTGTCGCGATTCTCGCGAAGAGTGAGATGCGCGATGTCCGTCTATCGCTTTGTGATGAAGTAGTCGATCCGCAGGCACGGGTAATTGCAGCGACCATCGGCCATCTGCGTCTGTTCTCGATTTATGCGCCCAATGGCCAAGCGATCGGGTCGCCAGCCTACGAATACAAACTGCATTGGTATCAGCGGCTTCGGGATTGCATTGCCAAAGAGAAATCAACCGATGTGGTCGTGTGCGGCGATTTCAACGTCGCCCCGGAGGATGTCGATGTTTACGATCCAGACCTGTGGCGCGGCGCAATCATGTGCTCGGAGGGGGAACGCGGCGCGTTTCGAGAATTATGCAAGATAGGCTTGCTGGACACACTGAGAATCTATCACCAGGAAGGCCAACTGTTCACCTGGTGGGATTATCAGATGCGCGCGTTTGAAAAAAATCGCGGCCTGCGCATCGACGCAATTCTGGCGAGCGAGGAGCTGGCGAAAAAATGCACTGCGGCAGGGATTGATCGCAAAATGCGCAAAGGCAAAGAACCTTCCGATCACGCGCCGGTATGGGCGGAGTTTAACGAATCGTGATTCGTTAAAAGGTTATATCGTTACATCGGATCCAGCGAGCAACGAGTTTATCGTTACCCGATAAGTTCCTGCTGCGCCGTAGCCTTGCGGAGGCGGGTCGGGCGTTGAACGTTGGGCGTTTAATGACCAACCAACTGCACCTGCGCGTTTCCAATCCGCCGCCGAAACCGCTCATGATCTGGGACGGCGAATGTCATTTTTGCAAGAGGTGGGTCGAGCGCTGGCGGGAAATCACCGCCGGCGAGGTCGATTACGCGACATATCAGGAGGCGGCGCATCAGTTCCCCGAAATTCCGATCGAACAATTCAAGCGCGCAGTCGCTTTGATTGAGCCAGACGGCAAAACTTTTTTTGCCGCTGAAGCCGTCTATCGCTCGTTGCGATATCGATCTTCGAGAAAATGGCTGACGTGGAGTTACGATCACATTCCGGGATTCGCGGCGGTTTCCGAAACAGCTTACAAGTTCATCGCTCGTCATCGCGGTCTCGGCTCGACTGTTACTCGATTGCTCTGGGGAAAAGACGTGCGGCCGCCGACTTACTTTTGGGCGCGACGCTGGTTTCTGCGCGCGCTCGGCCTGATTTATCTGATCGCATTCGTGTCGTTCTGGGTGCAAGTGGATGGGCTGATCGGCAGCGACGGGATGTCGCCCCTGAATCAGTTCCTGCCGGCAGTTAACGCACAACTTGGACGAGACGCTTACGCTGTCTTGCCAACACTTTGCTGGTTCAACTCGAGCAACGCGTTTCTTCATTTGCTTTGCGGCGGCGGCGTTGTTCTTTCGTTGCTTTTGATTTTCGGAGTTGGCCCAGCGATTTCGCTCGTCGCGCTTTTTGCTTTTTACCTGTCGCTGACCATTGCTGGACAAACCTTCCTTAGTTTTCAATGGGACGTTCTCCTGCTCGAGACCGGCTTTTTATCGATCTTTCTCGCGCCATGGCGACTTTGGCCAAGGGAATTGATGTGGCGGCCAGCGTCCCCTGCCCCGGGTACAGCGTCTCCGGTTTCACGCGCGGGTCTGTTTTTGCTCAAATTTCTTGTGTTCAAACTGATGCTGATGTCAGGCGTGGTGAAGCTGACCAGCGGCGACGACTCGTGGGGTTGGGTGAATCACTCGTTTCATTGGAGCGCCCTCACGGCACTCGATTATCATTACTGGTCGCAACCGTTGCCAACAGTGTTCAGTTGGTGGGCGGACAAAAGTCCAGAATGGTTCAAGCATTTTTCAGTCGCATTTTGTCTGGGCGTAGAAATCATCGTGCCGTTTTTTATCTGGGCGCCGCGACGTCCACGTCTCATCGCCGCTGGATTGATCATTTTTCTTCAACTCGCGATCGCCGTCACCGGCAACTATTGCTTTTTCAATCTTCTGACGATTGCGTTGTGTTTGTTATTGATCGATGACGCGGCCGTATTCCGGATGGAGCAGCGAGCAAGCCCGGCGTCGCAGGAGCTCCGCCCCCCAAGTACGAAATCGATAATTGATCGATTGTTAATGTACTGCGCAATCGTTGTCGTTATTGTTACGCTGCCAATCAATGCGTGGCTTATTTTCAGTGCGTTCAAACCGCGGACCCGGCCACCCCACGCCCTGGCAACTGTTTACGAACAACTCGAAGCGTTCCGGATCGTAAATGGGTATGGGCTTTTTAGGGTGATGACAAAAGACCGCTGCGAGATCGTGCTGGAAGGCAGCGCAGAAGGTGTTGAATGGCTGCCCTACGAATTCAAATGGAAACCCGGTGACGTGAAACGCGCACCGGGCTGGTGCGCGCCGCACCAACCAAGGCTCGATTGGCAGATGTGGTTTGCCGCTTTGGAGCGGCCGCAGGAAAATCCGTGGTTAGTCGGGCTAATCGTAAGACTGCTGCAGGGCTCACAGGACGTGAACCGGTTGCTCGCATATAACCCGTTCCCAGACAAGCCACCCCGCTACATTCGCGCGATGTTTTATCGTTATCGATTCACCACCGTGAGCGAACTTCGGCAAACCGGCGCGTGGTGGAAACGTCAGGAGCTTCGCGAATATCTGCCAACGGTCTCGCTGGATCAGCTGCGCAACCCTTGAGGAATGGGATTCGCGCCGTATAGTTCGCCGCGATGGCGAAGGAAGGACCAATCGTGACCGAGGGCACAGTAACTCAAGTATTGCCCGGAACGATGTTTCGAGTCGATCTTCCCGGCCAGCGCAATGTACTTGCACATATCTCGGGTAAAATGCGTAAGCATTTCATCCGCATTGTCCCTGGCGATAAAGTTTCTGTGGAGCTTTCGCCCTACGATTTGACGAAAGCTCGCATCATTTTTCGCGAACAATAAACGCAAAGTGCGTTCGTAACGCGATAACTCGGTGTTTGCTGATTTAGCAAAGCACGCGGATAGTTAAGGCGAAAATCAACTGGAGATTACCAATGGCAGAAGAAAACAAGGCAGAACAGAAGACGTCCGTCACCAAGGACGCGCAAGATAAATTGCAAAGCAGCAAGGAGCATGCCCGCAGAGCAGCGGAAGATTTGAAGTCAGCCGCAGGCGCTTTGGCCGAAGAGTACCGCGGTAAGGCAGAGCAGGCTTGGGGCGAGGCACGCGGCAAAGCCGAGCAAGCATTGGGGGATGCAAGAGAGCGCGTCCGGACGTTTCAGGAAGACGCAGAGCAATACGTGCGCGAAAATCCGACAAAGGCGATTTTCACTGCGCTCGGAATTGGGTTCGTCTTGGGTTTGATCTTCCGGCGCTAACTCCGAGACGCTTCGGAGATGATCAGCAAGAGCCCTCGGTCCCGCAATCCCGCGGGGCATGCCGGTTTGCTCGAGAACTTGCTGGCGCTCATGAGCGCGCTTGCGGAGTTTTTTGAGAGCCGCTTCGCGCTTTTTGCCCAGGAATCGAAAGTGGCCGCGGTGCAACTGCTCATATTGGCCGGTTGCCTGGTTTTTGCGCTGCTCCTCTGCGTGCTGGGTTACGTTTTTCTCATTACCGGCGTGGTTGTGGGGCTGGCCCACCTGGTTGGGATTTCATGGCCATGGATAGCGCTGGCCGCAGCCGCAGTGCATTTCATTATTGCGATGGTTTTGCTTCTGGTCGCGCGCAGCCGCATCACCAAGCCGCTTTTTCGCACGACGCTAGCTGAATTAAAGAAAGATCGCGAATGGCTGAAAAATCTGGACGCAACAAATCAATCGACGAGCTGACGGCGGAAATCGCGCAGTCGCGCGAGCGTGTAAGGCGTGATTTACGCGGCCTGCACTACGAGTTGGATTTCCCCGCGAAATTCCGGAGATCATTTAGGGAACAGACCCTTTCCTGGCTTGCGACCGCAGCTGCTGTCGGCGCGCTAATCGCACTGGCGCCGATGCGAAAGAAAAAAATTTACGTCGATTCAAAAGGCGGCCGTAAATCACAGAAAAAGCTGGTCGAAACCGGATTTGCGCTGGCAGTGCTCAAAATCGCTGCAAACATGGTTCGACCAGTGATTGTCGAGTTTCTGAAAAATCGCCTCACGGGTTTTGCGGGGCAGTCGCGCCGTAAAACATGAGTCCCATGCGTCGAACGTCTTGCATGGCGCGCGGCTCTTTTTAGCATTTACGCGCGCAGCTGGGCCGGGTAATCATTCCGGCAGTTTGCAATGGCCCCAAAGATTTCAGCTCCTCCAGTCGCGTCGCATCCGCTGCCGAGCGTCGATGATTATCTAGAGATCGGCCAAAAGGCCGGCGCCTCGGACGTTCATCTGGGCGTGGCCGCGCCGCCAATCTGGCGGATAAATGGAAGTTTGGAGCCGATGTGGCAGGACGCCCCGCTTCTAACCCGAGAACAAACGGCAACCTTGGCAGAGGCTTTCATGCCCGACGTGTACAAGGAGGAGCTCAATTCACGCGGCGATTCCGACTTTGCCTATGCAAACCAGTTCGCTCGTTACCGCGTCAGCGTGGTTCGGCAGCGACTGGGGATTGAAATTGTTTTTCGCGTGATCAATACCCATGTCCGAACCATGGACGAATTGGGCTTGCCGGAGCATCTCAAGCTGCTCACTCGATACCAGAATGGCCTGATTCTCGCCACAGGTTCGGTTGGCACTGGTAAATCAACCACGCTCGCGGCGATGATCGAGTACATAAACACGGAACGGCGCGATCATATCATCACGCTCGAGGACCCGATCGAATACGTCATCACATCGAGAAATTGCCATGTCAGCCAACGCGAAGTTTTCACGCACACTGAGTCGTTCGCCACGGCGTTGCGCGCCGCTCTCCGGGAAGACCCAGATGTGATCATGGTGGGAGAAATGCGCGACTTGGAAACGATTTCACTCGCCATTACTGCGGCCGAAACCGGGCACCTTGTCCTGGCAACATTGCACACCAGTAATGCTTCGCGCACACTTGATCGCCTGCTGGACGTTTTTCCCACCGAGCAACAGGAACACGTCCGGGTGATGGTAGCGGAATCGTTGCGCGGAGTCATCAGCCACCAGTTGATACCAAAAAAAGACGGAACCGGTCGGGTGCTCGCGCTGGAAATTCTCACCAATACGCCCGCGGTGGCCAATGTGATTCGCGAAGCGAAAACGTACATGTTGCCGGGCATCATTCAGACCGGAAAAAAACAAGGCATGCGTTTGATGGACGACGCACTGATCGATCTTTATGACCGCGGCCTGATCAGCGCTGAGGAAGCCTACGAGCGCGCCGACCAAAAACTACTTATGCGGCAGCATGTGGGAAAATGACAAAGCGCGAATGACGAAAACCCAGGCATCTCCGAATCAGGAAGCTCGAATGGCGTGTGCCATTAGTAATTTGTCATTCATTCGGCATTCGGCATTCGGCATTCGGCATTAACCATGGCTTCCATCGATCAATTTCTTCAGATCGTCGTCCGGCAGGGCGCATCCGATTTACATATCGGAGAAGGGCAACCGCCAAAAATACGCACGCATGGCGATATCATGCCCATCCGAGACGAGCCGATTTCACGCGAGGAAGCGGCGCAAATGCTCAGTGAAGTTTGCGGCCCGCAGAATTGGGAAATTTTCCAGCAACGCGGCGATCTCGATTTTGCTTACCAGATGGATGCGGACTCTCGATTCCGCACCAACTACTTTAAGCAGTCCGATGGTTATGCCGCGGCTTTTCGATTGATTCCTACCAAGATTTTGAGTCTCGAGCAGCTGGGTGTTCCAGTGGTGATCAAGGAATTTGCTTATTTGCGCGGCGGGCTTGTTCTCGTCACTGGCCCAACGGGTTCCGGCAAAACGACGACACAGGCGGCGCTCATCGATTTCATTAATCAAAACTTTTCCAAGCACGTTGTGACAATCGAGGAACCGATCGAGTTCGTGCACGATAGTAAGCGCAGCATCATCACGCAGCGGGAAGTGCCGGGCGACTCAATCTCGTTTGCCGCTGGGCTTAAGGCCTCACTGCGAGAGGACACCGATATTGTGCTCATAGGCGAGATGCGCGACTTAGAAACGATTTCGCTCGCCCTCACCGCGGCCGAGACCGGCCTTCTCGTGATCGGCACGCTGCACACCAACAATGCCCGTAAGACGGTGGATCGTATGATAGACGCTTTCTCGGCCGATCGGCAGGCCCAGGCACGCGCCATGCTGGCGAACTCACTTCGTCGCGAAGGCGCAACACAAAAGCTCCAGGACGTCATCGTTTCCGGAAGAGCGCAAGGTATGCAATTCATGGATGACGCGATCTTGGCGCTGCTCGAAAAAGGCATCGTCTCACCGCATGAAGCCTTCATGAAAGCCATTGATAAAAACCGGTTCAAACCGTTCCTATCACCAGAGGAAGAAGCGCTCGCCAACGCCGCTGGCTCCGTGCCGGACGACGAAAAGCGCCTTCCGGGCAACTTTGTCAAAGCATTCGCCACCCGCGCGCGAGTGGGAACACGCTGAAAAACTGACGTTAGCTGTCCGCTTTCGCTGAAGCTGCGGCGCGACGGGCATAATCTAGAGGTTAAAGATCAGAACCATCCAAGGGCAGCAGTTCTTCCACATTCGGCGCCAAGATAAAAGAATCTGGATTGAGGCCGCGGTAAAGAGAGCTGTCCCTGCAGTATTCTACCTCCTAGCCTATGACTGCCGGCACACAATATGGCTAAGAACTAACCACGGATAACACGGATGTCCGGGATAGAGAGAAGAATCCCCACCAAACACGCCAACTACACAAGACGAACAGATGTCTGCTCTCAGATTTTCGCGTCTCTTCGCGTGTTTAGGGGGCGAACAAGTCTATAGCTTGAAGATCTCGCACAAAGGAATTGATCACGCTGATTAGTTTGCGTTGTGCTGGCTCCGAGGCTGGGTTACTTCGCTCCGCTCGGGATGACCAGCGTTGGAGATTAGAAGGACGGCGGTGCCACTGAGTTCGCCGGCGCGAAATCGCTCAAGCGCAACGTTAGCTTGGTCCAAGGGGAATGTTTCTGTCTTCGTTTGCACCGGAACACGCGGTGCGAGGTCGAAAAATTCTTCGCCGTCCCGTCGGGTCAGATTTGCTACCGAGGTGATGACGCGTTCTCCCCAAAGATCGACATAAGGAAATGAAGGGATGTCGCTCATGTGAATTCCTCCGCAAACGACAACGCCGCCCTTGGCCAGCGAGCGCAGCGCCATTGGCACAAGCGGGCCGACCGAGGCAAAGATAATTGCCGCATCGAGTTTTTCCGGCGGCATCTCATCGGAACCGCCAGACCATACCGCGCCCAGTTTCTGTGCGGACTGCTGCGTTGCAATGTCACCTGGCCGCGTAAACACGAAGAGGTCGCGCCCTTCGTAAAGCGCAATCTGTGCGATCAAGTGGGCGGCGTTGCCAAAACCATAAATGCCAAGCCGTCGCGCGTTGCCCGTTTTGCGATAGGAACGATAACCAATTAGCCCGGCGCAAAGCAGCGGCGCAACTTCAATATCATTGTAGCGATCGGGCAGATGAAAACAGAATCGCGCATCGGCGACAGTGAATTCGGCGTAGCCGCCGTCGATGGTGTAGCCGGTGAAACGAGCGCGATCGCAGAGATTCTCCCGGTGGGATCGGCAATAAGCACATTCGCTATCCGTCCAGCCCAGCCACGGAATTCCAACACGGTCGCCGATCTGGAATTTCGAGTTCACTTCCTCACCAATTTGTTCTACGCCCCCAACAATCTGATGGCCCGGAATCAGCGGCAATTTCGGATTCGGCAATTCGCCATCGACGACGTGAAGATCAGTGCGGCAAACAGCGCACGCTTTGACGCTCACGAGCAATTGTCCCCTGCCCGGCTTTGGCTTTGGCACATCGCATAGCTGTAACGGCTTTTGCGCCTTATCGAGAACCATCGAACGCATGCTCTAACATAAATCACGGATTACGACTGGCGAAGCTCGAATGCAGAGAAATCAGTGGACCGCGGCTGGCGCCGGCTGAATTTCTCCATCGCCTCGCGCAGGTTCGCCTTCGTGATGCGTATGCGCACTGCGCAGGAACGGGACTTTGTCGAGCACGTGTTCCTGAAACCATTCGAGCCAGAGGTAAATAACCGGAGTAACAAAAAGAGTAACCAACTGTGAGAAGATGAGACCCCCGACGATCACCAAGCCGAGCGGGCGGCGTGACGCGGCGTCCTGGCCGAACCCGAGCGCAATCGGCACTGCGCCCATGAGAGCCGCGAGCGTCGTCATCATGATTGGACGAAATCGTTCCATACTGGCTTCGTGAATGGCCGAGCGGAGATCCCAACCTTCGTCGATTCGTTGCAACGCAAAATCGACAACCATGATCCCGTTCTTCTTGACAATGCCTAACAACAGGAAAAGTCCGATCACGCTGTAAAGCGAGAGCACTGAGTGGAAGAGATACAATGTGGCCAGACCTCCGACTACTGCGGGGACAATCGCCGGGAATAAAACTGTGAACGGATGCACATAGCTTTCGTAAAGAATTCCCAGAATCACATACATAACAAAGACCGCGGCGAGCAGCAGCATCGGCAGAGAGCGGAATAGTTGCTGGAACACTAGCGTTTCACCTTGGAAGGTGCCCTGAACGGTTGGGTAATTCGGATGGATTTGCGCGAATGCGTCCTCGATGGCCTTGGTGGCATCGCCGATCGCGACGTTTGGCAACAGATTGAAGTTAAACGTAACGCTGGTGAACTGATTCAAATGATTCACCGCTTGCGGGCCGATAACTTCCTTTGTCGATGTTACGACACGCATCGGGACGAGGTTTGACATGTTGCCTGTGGTCGTGGCTATGGTACCGCCTCCCGCGCCGCTCGCGCTGAAATTGCCGCTCGTGTTACTGCGGACGTATAGGTCGTCCAAGTCGTTAGGGTGCGCCCGTTCCTTGTCTTTCACTTCGAGAATGACCTGGTATTGGTCGTCCGGTTCCTTGATGAGATAGACGTAGTTTTGCGAGTAAGCGTTGCGCAACAGGCTTTGGATTGCAGAAGTAGAAACACCGTAGGTTGCGGCGCGATCCCGGTTGATGTTGATCCTAAGATTTGGCGTGTCGTGGTAGTAATCGGAGCGGACGCTGGCGAAACCTTTAAACTGTCGCAGTTTTTCCATGAGTTGATCGGCAACGGCATAAACATCCTCCGGCACGATGCCGCTAATCGTGTAGGCGTACTGCCCCTGGGTCTGACTCGTGGCACCCACACTAATTTGCAGCACCGGACTCGGCGTTAGCACGGCAGCAATGCCAGGAATGGAGCCAAGCGATCTTTGCAATCGCGAAATGATTTGATCAACGGGCGGGCGCTCGCCGCGTGGCTTCAGAAAAAGAAACATCAAGCCCTGTGACAATGCGCTGCGCGAGGAGAAACCAGCCAGCGTGAAAAACTGCCCGACGGCTGGATCCGCTTGGAGTCTCTTATTGACCTCCGTTTGATACGCTCGCATCTGCGCAGGTGACGAGCCTTCCTGCGCAATGAACACGCCGCGAATGAAGCCGCTGTCGCCCGGCGGTATCAATGTGAACGGCAGATGAGTGAAGAAGAACCAGAGACCAAGAATACAAGCGACGAGGATTGGTACAGTAAGCCATGCGCGATCAAAAAACCACTCGAGCGCGCGACCGTAGGCGGCGATCACGCGTTTGATGAAGTTGCTGGTGTGGCGTTCCATCCAGGCCGGCCTGTGACCGGCTTTACGCTCACCCAAGATGCGCGCGCACATCAGCGGCGTAAGCGTCAACGACACAAGCCCCGAGGCGAGAATCGCCACGATAATCGTGACGGAGAATTCGCGGAAAATGCGACCGAGAAGTCCGGGGATGAAAACGAGCGGAATGAAAACGGCAGCGAGCGAAAGTGTCATCGACAGGATGGTGAAAGAAATTTCGCCTGCGCTATTGAACGTCGCTTTGAGGATCGACTCACCGTGTTCGGCGCGGCGCACGACGTTTTCCAAAAACACAATAGCGTCATCGACAAGAAAACCAATGGCCAACGTCAGCGCCATCAACGTGAGATTGTTGATGGAGAAATTGAGCATGTACATCACGGCCACAGTGAGCAGCAACGACATTGGCAATGCCACAGCCGGAATTAGTGTGTCCGTGGCACGGCCGAGAAAAACGTAGATGACCAGCACCACCAGCACGAACGCGATGATGAGGGTCCATTTCACTTCGTTAGCAGAATTGACGATGGTTTGTGACCGGTCGAACACCGGCGTGAACTTGATCGAGCCGGGCAAACTCGCGCGTAGCTCCGGGAAGAGTGCTTTCACAGAGTTGGCAACTTCCACTGCGTTTGCGCCCGCCTGCCGCGAAACCGCGAGCACAACTACCGAGCCGGGCGGATTAAAGCCGCGCATCCAGAAAAAGCGCGAGATGCGTTCGTCCTGCACGCTCTGGCGCACATCAGCGACGTCGCGCAGGTAAATCGGCAAGCCGTTTGGGTTGCGCGCCACGATCAAGTCTCGATAGCCCTCGGCCTTGTCGATCTGCCCATTGGGCTGCAGCACAAAGGTACGATGCGTGCCGTCGAATTGCCCTGCACCGGAATAGACGGTGCCCGATTTAATCCCGCTGGCTAGATCGTCCATCGTCAAGCCCCGCACAGCCAGCGCAGAGGGGTCGGCCTTGATTCGGATCGCGCCTTGCACGCCATAAATGTTCACCTGTGAGACGCCCGGCAGGATGTTAATGCGCTGCGCGACAGCGGTAGACGCGTACTTATACAGGTCCCAATCCGTCAGCGTGTCTGACATTAGGCCTAACAAGTAAACGGCCTGATCGTTCGGGTTCGTTTTCGTGAACGTGGGCGGACTCGGCAAATCGAGTGGCAATTTTCCAGTGGCGCGCTGGATGGCGGCTTGCACATCGGTCGCGGCGTCGGTGATACTTTTGCTCAGAACAAACTGCAAAGTGAACTGCGTGTTGCTCTGCGTGCTATTGCTGGTGATGATATCGAGCCCGGGAATTTGCAAAAATTGTTTCTCCAGCGGAGTAGCAATGTTGTTGGCCATCGTCGTGGGATCCGCGCCGGGATACGAGCAGCTGACTTGAATGACCGGGTAATCAACCGCGGGTAGATCGTTGACGGCGAGCTTCCCGTAAGTCGCCAGGCCTGCGACAATGACCGACAACGTCAGCAGCACGGTCATCACGGGCCGGCGAATAAATGGCCCGGAGAGTCCAGAGCCTTCGACTTGAACTAGATTTGCCGTCGGCTCCTCCGCGAAGGATGTCGACCTACGGCGATCCTTATCTTTTACTTCGCGTTCGCCGTCGTGTTGCTCCGCATCCTTCATATCACATTGCGCTTTTTGAAGCGGCAGACTGCTCAGGATTGCTAGCGCCTTGAGCAGCATATGGTTGCGGCGCGATTTTTGCTCCCGGCGAAAGCGCAAGCTGGCCGGTGACAACAACGGTCTCGTCGGGTTTCACACCGCTCTCGATCACCGTGAGATCGCCCTCCTGACGTTGGCCTGGCTTCACAGGGCGAAGATCGACAGTGTT
>WNGD01002460.1_pt1 | contig 19337 bp, 20 predicted proteins | sample 5400671 | NCBI WGS metagenome assembly WNGD01 (sample SAMN13153369, study PRJNA577476) | soil metagenome | isolation source: 40 cm soil or saprolite under grassland replicate 2 | place: USA:California | collected 2016-06-15
GCCAGTCGGGCTCATCCTCGGGCAGAACCCAGGGCTCTTTCACCGCCGCGGCTTTCCATTCCTGCCAGGCAGGAAGCCCCATCACCGCTTCCATATAGGCCCGCGAACTCGGCCCGACGTCGACCGCATAGGTCGCAAATCGCGACACCATCGGCGCGTACATGGCGTCCGCGGCCCCGAATGCGCCGAACAGGAATTTTCCGCCCGCTCCAAACCGGGAGCGGCAGTCCATCCAGATGGCGTCGATGCGCGCGACATTCGCGGCGGCGTCCGGGCTGAGCTCGCGTTTCTTCGCCGGGCGCCAGAAATTCATCGGACATTCGCGGCGCAACGGCACGAACCCGGCGTGCATCTCGGCCGCGATCGCGCGGGCATGGGCGCGCGCCTGGGGATCGGCGGGCCAAAGCTTCGCGTCCGGGAATTTTTCGGCGAGATATTCGAGGATCGCCAGCGATTCCCAGACGTGGACCTCGCCGTCGGCGAGCGCCGGCATCTTTCCGGTCGGCGAGATTTTTGCGACGGTCCGCTTGAATTGCGGATCGTTCAACGAGATCACCTGTTCGGCGAACGCAATGCCGGCGACCTTCATGGCGATCCATGGCCGCAACGACCACGACGAATAGTTCTTGTTGCCGATGATGAGTTTCAACGGAACCTCGCCCTGCGGCCAACCCGCGCGATGACATCACCGAAGCGGGGCGAAACACAAACCAATCGTTGCGATCGAACCCATCAGCGCGCGGAATAGACCGTCACCCTTCAGGATGACGGAGAAAAGGCCGTGGTTCTTGCTTGCCGCTCGGCGGCTCAGGGCTTCGTCGTGTCCGGTGCCTCGACCGGGCCGCCCGCCTTCTTCCACGCGCCGAACCCGCCGGCGATATGCGCCACCGGCTTGAGCCCCATGGTTTGCGCGGTCTGCGTCGCTAGCGCCGAGCGCCAGCCGCCGTTGCAGAAGAACAGAAAGCGCTTGTCCTCGGCGAACACCGGCTTGTGATACGGGCTCTGCGGATCGACCCAGAATTCCAGCATGCCGCGCGGGCAATGGAAGGCGCCGGGAATCCGGCCGTCGCGGTTGAGCTCGCGGATGTCGCGCAGGTCGACGAACACGACGTCGTCGCGGCCGTAGAGCTTGATCGCGTCCTCGATGCCGAGCGTCTCGATCTCGCGTTGCGCGGCATCGACCAGCGCCCGGTATCCTGTGGTGATGTTCTGTGCCATGGCAACCTCGCTCTCCGCATTGGTAGCACCTGTAGGACGGGTTGAGCACCTCGAAACCCATCGCGGCAAATGACGGGTTTCCGCGGCGCTCAACCCATCCTACCGACCCCTAGCGCGGTCCGGGAAACAGCTCCGAGGTCCGGCCGCTGAGCCAATAGACCAGCAGGCCCACCCACTCGTGCACGGCGGTGTCGGTGCGCTTGAGGCCGTCGCTCGCGATCCGGAACGGGCGGGCGAGATCTTCCGGCCCGCGCGTGCGCCAGTCGACCGGATAGGCCTCGACCGGAAACCCTGCGCGCCGGAACGCTCCGACCGCGCGCGGCATATGGTGGCCGGAAGTCACCAGCAGCCAGCACTCGCCGGGCTTGGGATCGGCAATGGCTTTGCTGAGTTTCGCGTTCTCGTCGGTATCGCGCGAGCGATCCTCGGTGACGAGCCGGCCCGCCGGAACGCCGAGGTTTTCAAACAGCCGTTTCGCGAGTTCCGCTTCCGTGCTGCCGCCGTGGACGATCTGCCCGCTGCCGCCCGAAAACACGATCCGCGCGTTCGGATATTTGCGCGCGAGCTCGACGGCGCCGGTCATGCGCTCGGCCGCCTCGTTGAGCGAGATCTCCCCGCGCGCCGGCGCCACATTGGTATCGAACGCCCCGCCGAGCACCACGATGCCGTCGGGCGCCCCGCGCGCGGGGTTCCATGGCGGAAAACGCTGCTCGAGCGGCAGCATCAGCGCATTGCCGAGCGGCGAAAGCCCGCAGATCGCCAGCAGCAGCAGGCTCGCCAGCAGACATTGCAGTCCGGCGCGCGCGAAGCGGGTCGCGAGCAGCAGCGCGCCGGCAAAGCCGAGCACCATCAGCAGATTGGACGGCCAGGTGAGGAAGCCGGGCACTTTCGAGACGACGAAGAACATCGGCGGACCGCAGACCCAACGTTTGTCGTCCCGGCCGGCCGCGCAGCGGCCGCGAGCCGGGACCTATGACCATCGCTCTTCCCGAATGTGCACGGACTGTGGTCATAGGTCCCCGCTTTCGCGGGGACGACGAGCCCAAATTTGTTATCCCGATCCGGCTCGCGCTACTTCCGTTCCTTCTCGTAGCGCGCCCGGGTGGCTTCGTTGGGCGGATAGAGCCCGGGAAGCTTTGCGCCGTTCTCGACCTCGCGTACGACCCAGGCTTCGAACCGCTCCTGCTCCGGGCCTTCCTTGGCCACCGGCTCGACGAGGGCCGCGGGGATCACCACCGCGCCGTCGTCGTCGGCCACGATCACGTCGTTGGGGAACACAGCGACGCCGCCGCAGCCGATCGGCTCCTGCCAACCGACGAACGTCAGCCCGCTTACGGAAGCCGGTGCCGCGACCCCGGCGCACCACACCGGCAGCTTGGTGCCGAGCACGCCGGCCGCATCGCGCACCACGCCGTCGGTGACGAGCGCGGCAACCCCGCGCTTGCGCATGCGCGCGGTCAAGATGTCGCCGAAGATCCCGGCGCCGGTCACACCCATCGCATCGGCGACCGCGATCACGCCCTCGGGCATGTCCTCGATGGCGCCGCGGGTCGAGCGCGGGCTGGCCCAGCTTTCCGGCGTGGCGAGGTCTTCCCGGGCGGGCACGAAGCGCAATGTGAACGCCGGCCCGACGGCGCGCGCGTACCCAGTCTCAAGCGGCTTGGGTCCATGCATCCAGGTCCGGCGCACGCCCTTCTTGAGCAGGATGGTGGTGATGGTGGCGGTGGAAACCGAACGCAGGATGGCGACGAGATCGGGGGAGAGCATCGCAGTTCCGCTGTTGATGAAGGTGTCCAACCATAGCCCGGGGCGCGGCCAAGTCGAGGGCGGAGCGCTCACGCCGGCCGCAGCCCGAGCCGCTCGTCGCGGCGGCGGAGCAAGGCGATGAGCGGGATCGAGGCCAGCACCATCCAGGCCTTGCCGACGATTTGGCCGGGCAGGAATTCCAGCGAGCCGAAGGCAAGCCAGAGGAAGACCATGGAATCGACGACGAGCCCGACCATGCTCGATGCCACGACGGCGGCAACGAGCCGCCGCCGCGCCAGCGGCGTGTAGACGGCGAGATCGGCGAACTCCGAGAGCAGGAACGCGACCGCGGACGCCAGCACGAGCGACGGGGGCGCCAACAGTGCGGAGAGCGCCGCGCCGGCCAACACCGCGAGCGCCGAGACGCCGAGGCCCAGCCGCCGCTGCACGAGATCCCGCAACACGAGCGCGATGCCGATCATCAGCACGCCGGAGGGCGCCATGATTCCCGGCGCCACGGCAATGAGGCACGGACCTGCAGGCACGCAGATCACGCCCACGTTGCCGATCAGCCAATTCGCCGCCGGGATGGTCAGCCCGAACAGGACCAGGAAAACCAGCCCTTCGCGCCGGCGTCGGTTCTCGAGGTTCATGGAGCGGACGCTCGCGTTTCCATCCATCGCGCAAAGCCGTCGGCGCGAAGTTTGCAGGCCGGACATTCCCCGCAGCCGAAACCCCAGACGTGGCGCGTGGTGCGCTCGCCGAGATAACAGCTGTGGGTCTCCTCGACCAGCAAATCGACCAGCGCATCCCCGCCGAGTTCTTGGGCGAGCGCGAAGGTTCCCGCCTTGTCGATCCACATCAGCGGCGTGTGCAGGACGAACCGGCGCTCCATGCCGAGATTGAGCGCGAGCTGCATGGCCTTGACGGTGTCGTCGCGGCAATCCGGATAGCCGGAGTAATCGGTCTCGCACATGCCGGCGACGAGGTGTTTGGCGCCGCGCCGGTAGGCGAGCGCGCCCGCAAAGGCGAAGAAGATCAGGTTGCGGCCGGGTACGAAGGTGGTGGGCAGCCCGCTGTCCGCGATGGCGATCGCGGTATCGCGGGTCAGCGCCGTCTCGGAAATGGCCGCGAGCGCCTCGATGCGCACGAGATGGTCCTCGCCGAGGCGGCTTGCCCAGCCCGCATCGAGCGCCGCGATGCGTTCCCGGATGCGCGGCCGAACGCTGAGCTCGACCGCATGGCGCTGGCCGTAATCGAAGCCGATCGTCTCCACGCGGGAAAAGCGCTCGAGCGCCCATACCAGGCAGACGGTCGAATCCTGCCCGCCGGAGAACAAAACGAGCGCGCTGTCGGGGCTGCTAGCCACGTTTCTTCCTGCGCGCGGCCTCGCCTCGCCTCTCTGCGATCAGCTCGTCTACCAAGCTGACGCCCTCGGGTACAAACTGCCGGACGATTGCCTGCGCGCGGCGCGCCGCAGCCGTCGCCGTCAACAGATGAATTTCACCGTTCTCGATTTGGGCAAGCAGCACCTCGTTTGCCCTCAGACCGAGCGCGTTTCGAAAGGCGGCCGGTATGACGACCCGACCGCCGGTTCTCAGGCGTACCTTTATGGTCTTCGGCTCATTCGTCATGCTGAACTCCTACACGTCAGTTCGCAGAGCGCGCCCCGGATTGCGCGGCTTTCGCGCTCCATCTGGGCTACGGCCTACCGGCGTGTGCGACGCTCACTTCGTCTTCTCGAACAGCTCCCGGCCGATCAGCATGCGGCGGATCTCGCTCGTGCCGGCGCCGATCTCGTAGAGCTTGGCATCGCGCAGCAGCCGGCCGGTCGGGTAATCGTTGATGTAGCCGTTGCCGCCGAGGCATTGGATCGCGTCGAGCGCGATCGCGGTCGCCTTCTCGGCCGCGAACAGAATGGCGCCGGCGGCGTCCTCGCGCGTGGTTTCGCCGCGGTCGCAGGCGCGCGCCACCGAATAGACATAGGCCTTGGCGGCGTTCATCGTGACATACATGTCGGCGAGCTTGGCCTGCATGATCTGGAAGCTGCCGATCGGCTCGCCGAACTGCTTGCGCTCGTGCACATAGGGCAGCACCGCGTCCATGCAAGCTTGCATGATGCCGAGCGGCCCGGCGGCGAGCACGGCGCGCTCGTAATCGAGGCCCGACATCAGCACCTTGACGCCGTCGTTGAGCTTGCCGAGCACGTTCTCTTCCGGCACTTCGCAATCCTGGAACACGAGCTCGCAGGTGTCGGATCCGCGCATGCCGAGCTTGTCGAGCTTTTGCGCAGTGGAGAACCCCGCAAAGCCCTTCTCGATGATGAAGGCGCTGATGCCGCGCGCGCCCGCGCTCGGGTCGGTCTTGGCGTAGACCACGAGGGTCTCGGCCTCGGGCCCGTTGGTGATCCACATTTTCGAGCCGTTGAGCACATAGCGGTCGCCGCGGCGTTCCGCGCGGGTGCGCATGCCGACGACGTCGGACCCGGCGCCCGGCTCCGACATCGCCAGGGCGCCGACGTGCTCGCCGGAGATCAGCTCGGGAAGGTAGCGCCGCTTCTGCGGCTCGGTTCCGTTGCGCCGCAGCTGGTTGACGCAGAGGTTGGAGTGCGCCCCATAGGACAATCCGACCGCGGCCGAGCCGCGCGAGATCTCCTCCATGGCGACGCAATGCTCGAGATAGCCCATGCCGGTGCCGCCGTATTCCTCCTCGACCGTGATCCCGAGCAATCCCAGCCGGCCGAGCTCGGGCCACAGGTCGCGTGGAAACTTGTTGGTGCGGTCGATCTCGTCGGCCCGCGGCGCGATCCGGTCGGCGGTGAAGCTTTGCACGCTGTCGCGCAGGGCATCGACGTGCTCGCCGAGACCGAAATCGAAGCCCCGCCAAGCGTTGGCGATCATGGCCTCGCCCTCCTATTGCTGCTCCAGAATGTTATAGATGGAGAGACAAGGTGGCAAAATACGTGTCGCCGTCGTCCCCGCGCGGGGTCCCCGTCACGCACGCGCGACGGGGTGCCCCGTTGCGGGGACCCATGACCAAAGGGCGTGCGAATTGCGAAATTGGTGGTCATGGATCCCGGCTCGCGGCCGCTGCGCGGCCTTGACCGGGATGACAAGCTTTGGGATTTCCCTGCTCCTCGTTGCGGGCGCGCAGGCCGCGGCCGAATGCGCGGCCGATGCGCTGGGGACGAGCCGGGTTCTTGCAGTCGACCCGGCGGCTTTTCCTCGGGTGGGCCGCAAGCAATTCGCCGCGACGCTTGCCCTCGACCGCCGGGAAGTGGTGCTCACCTTCGACGACGGACCCTGGCCGGGTACGACCGCGAAGATCCTCGATGCGCTGCGAGCCGAATGCGTCAGAGCGACGTTCTTCGTCCTCGGCCGCAACGCACTCGCTCATCCGGACATCCTGCGCCGCGAGCTCTCCGAAGGTCACACGGTCGCGCACCACACGTGGTCGCATCCCCTGCTGAGCCGGATCGGGGCGAGCGCGGCGGAGGCGGAGATCGACCGCGGCATCGCGGCCGTCGATGGCGTGTTGTACGGGAAACGCGAGTCGCAACCGGTCACGCCGTTCTTCCGGTTTCCGGGTTTCGCCTCCAGCCCGGCGCTGCTCGATTATCTGGCGCGCCGCCGCATCGTCGTGTTCGGTGCCGATCTATGGGCGAGCGACTGGAATCCGATGAGCCCGGACGCCGAACTCCGCCTCGTGCTGCGCCGGCTCGAACAAGCTCGCGGCGGCATCGTGCTGTTCCACGACACCAAGCGGCAGACCGCAGCCATGCTCCCGGCATTGCTTCGTGCGCTGAAGGCCCGCGGGTTCCGGGTGGTTCATGTCGTGCCGGTGAATCCGGCAGGCAGCCGGTAGAATGGGCAAAGGCCCGCTTGCATGGAGACTCGACCCCGGCGGAAGGCCCTGGCGGGCCGTGCCCACCGGAATTTGATCCGTGGTGGGCACGGCGCGTTTCCGCGCCCCCCGCTTTCGCGGGGGCAGGCTTTTGCCCACCCTACAGCCGGTCTGTTGCGGAAAAGCCGCAGCCCCGCCGAAAAAGCCTCCTTGGACCCATTTTGTTGCCACGGAATGGACATGGAGGCCGTAAACCATCTCCGGAGGTGCGGGAAAATCGGGGATGGATTCGGCGCCTTAACGGTGCGTTTAATCGCGGCTGCTTAGGGTCGCGGCACCGTTTGCGGACCGGAGAGGCTTCAGCCCCCGCCCTTCCCGGAATCGCCGGTCGCAGCCAGGCTCGTCCGATGGATGTTGCAATGCGCAGCCTCGCCGCAAGTCTTGTGATGGCCACGCTGATGGGCACCTCGGCGCTTGCAGCCGAATGTCCCGGCGGCCGCCCCGATGCGCTCGGCACCGAGCGCGTGCTCGTCGTCGCACCCAAAGAGCACGCCCGCATCGGCACCATGCAATATCCGGAGACGCTGCCGCTCGCCGACAAGGAAGTGGTCCTCTCGTTCGACGACGGGCCGTTGCCGCCCTATACCGATCGCGTTCTGGAGACGCTCGCCGCCGAATGCGTGAAGGCGACGTTCTTCATGGTCGGACGCCAAGCGCACGCCTACCCGGCGACGGTGCGGCGCGTCTACAACGAAGGCCACACCGTCGCCTCCCACAGTCAGAACCACCCGCGCATCTTCACCAGGCTGACGCTGGCCGGCGCCCAGCAGGAGGTCGAGCAGGGCATCCAGTCGATCACCGGCGCGCTCGGCGACGCGCGGGCGCTCGGGCCGTTCTTCCGCTTTCCCGGACTCGGCCGCTCGCGTGCGGTCGAAGCGTATCTTGCGTCGCATTCCATCATGGTCTGGAGCGCGGACTTCGTCGCCGACGACTGGACCCACATCAGCGCGCAGCAGGTGCTGCATCGCGCGCTGCAGCGGCTCGAGGAGAGGGGCAAGGGCGTCCTGCTGCTGCACGACATCCAGCCGGCAACCGCGCTGATGCTTCCGCGGCTGCTGCGCGAGCTCAAAGCGCGCGGCTATCGCATCGTCCAGGTGGTGCCGGCAGGGCCCGATCGGCCGCGGACCGTCACCGAGCCCGAGAACTGGGTGATGCACAAGCCGGTAAAACCGGCGTGGCCGACGGTGCTCACCGCGGAAAACTCCAAACCGAACGCGCCGAGCGTGCAAAGCTTCGGCTGGCCGCGTCCGTTCCGGTCATCCCTCGCCGTGCCGACGCCGATCCCGTCCGACATGGCGAGCTTGTTCGACTCGCAAATTCTGGCGCGGCTTGCCGCGGCGGAGCCCGAGAACGAACCCATGCTGCCGATGAGTGCCGGGCTTTGGATGCCGCCGGTGCAGCCGGTTCCCTCGTTCGGGCTGCCCTCCGGCCTCGGAGAGCTGACCGTGGCGCTCAGTACCGAGGAGCTGGCCGACGAGCTCGTTGCTCCCGAGGAGACCTTCGCTTCGATGGTCGCCGCGTCGCCGTGGTCGACCCACCTCAAGCCACGGCCCGCCGCCGCGAAGATGCGAGCCGCACCGACTTCGGTTCGTCCGGCCCATCCTTCCCCGTTGCGGCCGAAATTCGTCGCGCACACGCCGGACCCCAACGCGAGAGACGCACCAAGCTACTGATCGCGGGCAGTACCCTCGAATTACCGTAGCCAGGATGCGGCGGCGCGAGAGCGGCGCTTGATCCGGAAATGCCATCCGCATTACGCGGGCGCAATGCGCCCGCTCGGTGCTGGCTCTAGGAGAGGCTACGGATAGCCGCGCCGCGACCGCCGCTCGATCAGGAAAAGCCCGAGGATGAGCACGAGCAGCAGGATCGCAAGCCCATGGCTGCCAGGAAAGATCAGCCAGAAGATCAGCGCGGCGAGCAGGACGGCCGGCGCCAGATACCAGAGCAGCATCGCCCCGGCGATTCCCGCCATCAGCAGCAAAAACGGCAGGACGAGCAGCAGGAAGACCGCCAGCATCATCCCGAACATCAGCTCGATCAGGATCATTGGGTGCTCCATGCCGGCCGTTCCGACGCCGGCATCTCCGATATAAAGATAGGGAGAGAGCAGCGCCCCGGCTAGCTCCCGGTCCGATCCGGGATCCCTGCCCAGGCCGGCCGATCCGCGCGGATCAGAACTGGGCCGCGATCTTTTCCAGGCCCATGACGTGCGCCAGCATGCGCACTTCGCGCTTTTGGTCCTCGCGCAGGCTCATGATCAGCGGCATCGCCGCGGATTTCAACCTCTCGACGTCATCGGGATCGAGCGTCGGGGGCTGGGCTCCCGGCCGTTCGCGGGAATGACGCCAGCCGATATAGCGCAACGCGGATTCCACCGAAGGCCAATATCGTTCCTGATCGCCGCTGAGGTTGAGCCGCTCCTTGATGCTGGCGATCTGGGCATTGTTGAACAAGGTTGCAGGCTGATGTTTCGCGCGCGGCGCCGGCGCGGGGCGACCTGCAGGCGCGACCGCGATGCTCCCGGTCCGCTCCCCCGCCGCGCTGGCCGCGGTCGGATCGGCGCGCGCGCTCGCCCGCTCCGGAATCTGACGCGACGCCCAGGTCTGCGGCCCGGGAACGCCGAGGGGATCGGGATTGAATGCCAGGATGGACAGCGCCTGCTGCTCGACGTCGCGATCGGCCGCGGCGTCGGGCGCTGCCGACAATGCCGCGTCCTCGAGATCCTCCGGGAACCGCAACGCCACGATTTCGGCGGACGAAAGCTCCGCCTCCTCGGCCGAGTTCATGCTCCCGCCCACGACCAACGTCGCCGCGCCGAGCGCGCCGACGAGCGCCGCAGACGCCAACCCGGCCTTTGTTCTCCTGGAAAGCCGCATGCTCCACCCGTTCGCCCCGCCCGGGAAACTCTTCGCAAACCCGGCTTAATTTATGGCTAACCAAGGGCCATTTCGGGCCGCGGCGGGATGGGATGGCGCCGAACCGGGCAGACGGAAATACAGCCCAACCACCTGCCCGCGCGACGGATTTCTGTGCCGCCGAGCTTACTTGCGGACTATCTCGGGAAGAAAACGCTGCACCGTCTCGATGAGCCCCTGGCAGCCGAATTGTCTGCCGGTTCCCTGGATGAACTCACGTGCTTTGCGGGCTTTAAGCTCGACGACGGGCGCGTAGCGGCCATCGGGCAGAAAATCGACCACGTTGAATCCATAGCGTCGCACCGCCACGTTCAGTGGCACATCCGTGGTCTCGAGCCCGCAGGAACTCTCGGCGATGATGAGTGTGGCAAGGAGCATCGCCATCTCGTCAGCACTGATCGAGCTAGCCTGTGCGGGAAAGAGCTTCTGATCGCGCGTCGCTTCGGCGGGCGCCCTCAACACGGTGAGGCAGAGGATGGCAAGCACGCTCACCAAACCCGCCGCCGACCGGGTCACCAGGCATGTTCGCCCCCACTGCTTGGCCTTCCCCGGAATCATCGCCGATTGCGTCCGCGTATTGCCGCCAGCAGCGCGGCGCTCTGCACATAAGCGCCGCCTGGTGCGGTCGAGAGGACTCGAACCTCCACGGGTCGCCCCACTAGCACCTCAAGCTAGCGCGTCTACCACTTCCGCCACGACCGCAGATGGGCTGGATGCCGGGCCTTTTTTGGCGCGGCACGCACGGCATGTAACAAATCGGTCAGGTCGCGACAAGGCGGCCGGGCGAAGTCCGACCGATGCTCCGCAGGGGTCGTGCCGCGGACTTCGGATCATCGCGCGCAGGCGAGCCAGGAGGGGTCGCGATCCCCACCCCATCCCTCCCCTTTTCAAGGGGAGGGAGTCGTCTGCGGCTCGCCCGGAGCCAAACGCAACACCTGGAGCGCGCCGGAACGAATGCGAGTATGATCGCAGCCGGACCATGGAAGGCTTTGACTTGGCTCGCTTTCGCGACGATCTGCCGATCGATCTCAAGCCCCGCGGCGGGCCGTGGCCGCCGCCAGAATGGCGCCGCAGCCGGGCGCTCGTGCCCTATCCGGCGGCGCTCGCCGTGATGGCTGCCCGCGCGCAAGCGATCGCGCAAAATCGCGCCCCCGAGCTCGTATGGCTCGTCGAGCACCCGCCGCTCTATACCGCGGGCACCAGCGCCCGGCCGCAGGAACTGCTCGAAGCCAAATTTCCGGTATTTTCCGCCGGCCGCGGCGGGCAATTCACCTACCATGGTCCGGGCCAGCGGGTCGCCTATGTGATGCTCGACCTCAAGCGCCGGGTTCCCGACATCCGCCGCTTCGTCGCGACGCTGGAGGCCTGGATCATCGGCACGCTGGCGGAACTCGGAGTCGCGGGCGAGCGCCGCGAGGACCGCATCGGGGTGTGGGTGCGCCGCCCGGATCGGGGCGAAGGCCGCGAGGACAAGATTGCCGCGATCGGCATCCGGGTGCGCCGCTTCGTGACCCTGCACGGCATCGCGCTCAACGTTGATCTGGAGCTCGGGCATTTCTCCGGCATCGTGCCGTGCGGGGTTTCGGGCGCTCGGTACGGCGTGACCAGCCTGGCCGACCTCGGCGTGCGCGTTGGAATGGAGGAGGTCGACCGCGTGCTGCGCCAAAAATTCGAGGCGCTGTGCGGAAAAACGGATTTCGCCGCCGGAGATCCGGCCGAAATGGCGAAACAGGCGGCGCTCGCCGATGGGGCGTAGGGTGGGCAAAGGCGCGGAACGCGCCGTGCCCACGGCGATAAAATGGTGGGCACGCTTCGCTTTGCCCACCCTACGGTCAACTCACCGCGTCGGTAGCACGGAAAAGCGCTCGCCCTGATAACGCTCGGCCAAGACTTCCGGGCCGGCTTCGCTCACGTCGACGGCTTCGACCTGGGAGCCGGGCGGCCCGCGACGGCAAGTCTCGATCATGCGCTCGACCGCGGATGCGGGCCCGGCGAACACGGCCTCGACGCTGCCGTCGCGGCGATTTCTGACCCAGCCTTCGAGATCATGCAGACTTGCATGATGCTCGACCCACATGCGAAAGCCGACGCCCTGCACGCGGCCGCGGAGGATCGCGTGCCGAATGATTTTTTCGCTCATCCGGCCTCTCCGACTTCGGCGGCCCGCGTGCCGAAAGGCTGACCCCAGCGTTCGAGCGATTGCACGTAGCGGTCCGGCAGCCCCCATTCCCGGGCCGCCGCGACGAGCGCGCGCTGATACCCCGGCCGGGGTTTTCCCGGCTTGGACTCGCGCCCGACATAGACGAGGGCCGCAACGATCCGGTCACCGGCCCGCACGGGAAGCGTCCGGCGCACGTAAAGGCCGCTGTCGAGGCTCTCGTAGGCGTTCAACACGGCAAGGTCGCGTGCCGAAACGCGCCACAGCACCCCGTGCACCACCGCGCCGGGCGCGGGCACGACGGAGGCGTAGCCGTCCCTGGTGACGAGGAACCGCCAGCCCTCGAGCCGCGCCGGGCCGATCGCCGTGGCATGCCGGCAGCGCCGCCCCATGCGTGTCCTGCTCATGTTCGAGCCATAGGCGAAATAGGGCGTCATGGCCTCGTCCGGTTCACGGGCAGCCGCGAGCGCAGGTCCCCTCTCCCCAGCGGGGAGAGGTGGAGACTGCCTCTGCCGCCTCGTATCCCATCTGCGCCCGGACAGAGATTCTCAATGTCGGATCGAGTGGGCGTCGCGTTCACGGCGCGGCGGACGCGGTCGGCCGCATCCCGGTCCAGATCGAGAAGGCGAGCGCGACCAAGGCCGGCGCGAATGCGGCGATGAGGAACGCCGCCAGGATCAGGCCGAGCCCGCCGAACTCGCCCGAGCCGAACACCCCGAACGACAGCGGGCCGAGCCATCGCATCGCCGGGCCCGCGAGCGCTTCGCTGGGACGCGCGCCGAGCCGGATGAAGAACGCCACGAACAGCAGCAGCACCATGGCGAGCGCATAGACCGTGGCAATCCCGGCCGCCGCGCCGACGTCCTCGTCGGCATCGCGCAGCCGTTTGGCATGCAGCGCGTACCAGCCCCAGAGCAGCGTCGCCTGGGCGGCGGCGAACGGCCAGAACCCGGCGCGGGCGACGACCGGCGCCGAGATCAGCGTCTGCGAGGCCAGGCTAGCCGCATAGATCACGACCGCCCCGATCGCGAACGGCCGCGGCGCGAGCCGACCGGTGGCGGACAGGAACAAGGCTGCGGGATCCATGCGCGGATCGTGGCACGATGCCCCGGCAAATTCCACGCGGTGAGCAGCAGACATTCGGATTGGTGGCCGGCGCGCGGCCTGGATGCTGGCTCCGGTCACCTCTCCCGCTTGCGGGGGAGGTCGGCGAGCGAAGCTCGCCGGGAGGGGGCCCCCTCCCCATCCCTCCCCCGCAAGCGGGAGAGGGAGTCGCGAGCCTCTCGACCCAGTCAGGCGAACTCGAGGATGACCGCGTCGACCGCGAGGCTGTCGCCCGGCTTGGCGAGGACGCGGGAGACGGTGGCGTCCTGCTCGGCGCGCAGCACGTTCTCCATCTTCATGGCCTCGACCACGGCCAGCGTCTCCCCGGCCCGGACCTGCTGCCCCTCCTTGACGCCGATCGAGATCACGAGACCCGGCATCGGGCAGCGCAGCTTCTTGCCGGTATCGGCCGATACCTTGACCGGCATCAGCCGCGCAGCCGCCGCTTCGCGCTCGGTATAGACCAACGCGCGGACCCGGACGCCGCGATGGGCGAGGTCGAACCCGTTCAGGACCGCGCGCACCTGCACGGCGACCGGGTGTTCGTCGACCGTGCCGGTCCAGACCAGACCTCCCGGTTTCCAGGCCGAGTGCAGCAGGTGCGTACTTTTTTCGCGGCTCTCGGCCTCGAACATCCGCACCTTGATGGTGTCGCCTTCGCGCGCGACCTCGAGCCGCTGCTCGGTCTCGCCGAGCTTGACGACGCGGCGGGAATCCCTGCGCACCGGCCGGCTCGGCAGCTGGCCGGAGATTGCTCGCCTGCGCTCTCCCACGACCAGGTCGACCGCGGCGGCAACCGCCGCCATCAGCTCCCCGATCCCGGCGTCCGGCTCGCGGCCGCGAAATCCATCCGGAAACTCCTCCGCGATGAAGGCGGTCGAGAGCTTGCCTGCGCGGAAGCGCTCGTTCTGCATCACCGCGGCGAGGAACGGGATGTTGTGGCGGATGCCGTCGATGGCGAACTGGTCGAGCGCATTCGCCTGCGCGTCGATCGCCTGCTCGCGCGAAGCCGCCAGTGTCACGAGCTTGGCGATCATGGGGTCGTACCAGATCGAGATTTCGCCGCCCTCGTAGACGCCGGTGTCGTTGCGCACCGTCGCGCCGCGATGCGTCCCCTCCTCGGGCGGGCGGTATCTCACCAGCCGGCCGGTCGAGGGCAGGAAACTGCGGAACGGGTCCTCGGCGTAGATGCGGCTCTCGACCGCCCAGCCGGCAAGCTTCACGTCCTGCTGTTTGATCGCGAGCGGCTCGCCGGCCGCGACGCGGATCATCTGCTCGACGAGATCGATCCCGGTGACGAGCTCGGTGACCGGATGCTCGACCTGCAGCCGCGTGTTCATCTCCAGGAAGAAAAAGCTCTTGTCCTGGCCGGCGACGAACTCGACGGTCCCGGCGGAATCGTAGCCGACCGCTTTGGCCAGCGCGACCGCCTGGGCGCCCATGCGCCGCCGCGTCTCGGCGTCGATCAGCGGGCTCGGCGATTCCTCGATGACTTTTTGGTTGCGGCGCTGGATCGAGCACTCGCGCTCGCCGAGATGGACGACGCTGCCGTGCTTGTCGCCGAGCACCTGGATCTCGATGTGGCGCGGATCGACGATGAATTTCTCGATGAACACCCTTTCATCGCCGAACGAGGATTTCGCCTCCGAGCGGGCGCGGGCAAAGCCTTCGGCGACTTCCTGCTTGCGCTTGGCGATCCGCATGCCTTTGCCGCCGCCCCCGGCGGAAGCCTTGATCATTATCGGATAGCCGATCTCCTCGGCGATTTTCACGGCATGGCGCTCGTCCTCGATCACGCCGAGGAAGCCGGGCACGGTCGAGACCTTGGCCTTGGCGGCGGCTTTCTTCGACTCGATCTTGTCGCCCATCGCGGCGATCGCTTTCGGGTTCGGCCCGATGAAGACGATGCCGGCGGCCTCGAGCGCCCGCGCAAAGGCTTCGCGCTCGGCAAGAAAACCGTAGCCCGGATGCACCGCCTCGGCGCCGGTCGCCTTGGCGGCCTCGAGGATCTTTTCGATGACCAGATAGCTTTCCGCCGCGGGTGGCGGGCCGATGCGGACCGCCTCGTCGGCCATCTCGACGTGGAGCGCATCCTTGTCGGCGTCGGAATAGACCGCGACCGTCTCGATCCCCAGCCGCTTCGCCGTCTTGATGATCCGGCAGGCGATCTCGCCGCGGTTGGCGATCAGAATGCGCTTGAACATGCCCTGCTATCCCAGGCCCCGGCCGGCCGGCTGGCTTTGCGGGTTCAGTCCTGAAAAGTCAATGTCATCAACCGGCAAGCGGCGTAAGCTGATTCAGTGCGTCGGATGGCAGCCATCATGGCCCGGAGTGCAGGCATTCACCACATCACCGGCATCGCCGGCAGCCCGCAGCGGCACGTGGAGTTCTATACGCGCGTGCTGGGCTTGAGAATGGTGAAGCGCACGGTCAATTTCGACGATCCGAGCACCTGGCATCTCTACTACGGCAACGAGACCGGCGCGCCGGGGACCGCGCTGACGTTCTTCGTCTGGGACCATCTGCCGGCCGGCCGCCCGGGCGTGAGCCAGGCGGTCGAGACCGCGTTTGCCATCCCGGAATCCTCGATCGGCTATTGGACGGCGCGGCTCGTCGAGAAAGGCGTGCCGCACGATGCGCCGGAAAAACGCTTCGGCGAGACATTGATCGGACTGCGCGATCCGCACGGGTTGCGCCTGGAGCTCGTCGGCTCGCGCGCGGTCGCGGCCGAGCCCGGTTGGGCGGCCGAAGTGCCGGCCGAGCACGCGATCCGCGGGTTCTTCGGGGTCACGCTGTGGCTAGAGAATCCAGCGGCGACCGCCAAGGTGCTGACCGAAGTGCTCGGGTTCGTCGCGAAAGCATCCGAGGAATCCCGCCAGCGGTTTGCTGCCGAAGGCCCGCTGGGCGCCATCGTCGATCTGCGCAATGTGCCGGCCGCGTTCGCAGGCTCGCTCGGCCCCGGCACGCTGCATCACGTCGCGTTCCGCGCCGCCGGCGACGCCGATCAGGCCGCGATGGCGGACGCGGTGCGCCGCCTCGGCTTGCGGCCGACCGACCAGATCGATCGCCGCTATTTCCGCTCGGTCTATTTCCGCGAGCCCGGCGGCGTGCTGTTCGAGATCGCGACCGAGGATCCGGGCTTCACGCTCGACGAGCCCAAGGCGAGCCTCGGCACCGCGCTCAAGCTGCCGCCATGGTACGAAGAAAGGCGCGCCGAGATCGAGCGCGCGCTGCCGCCGCTGGAGTGAGCTGGCCCGCTCGGCCCGTCGTCCCAGGCGCGTGCGCAAGCACGCGTACCCGGGACCCATGACCACCGCCTGTATATCGTTGCTCCGTCCGTGTTCATGGGTTCCGGGCTCGCCTGCTCACGCAGGCGCCCCGGAATGACCCGCGCTTTTCAGCTGCGCCCTGCCAGCTTCGTCCGCAACGCCTTCATCTCCTCGAAGCGCGCGGTCACGTCGCGCAGGATCGCCGCGACCCCGACCGTCTCGCCGGCCTCGTTGCGGATCAGCGCGACCGTGAATTCGAGCGAGACGCGGCTGCTGTCCTTGCGCAGCCCCGGGACGGCGAGCAGATCGCCCTCGCCGTAACGGCTGTGCCCGGTCTGCATCACGTGACGATACCCGTCCCAGTGCCGCGCGCGCAGCTGCTCCGGGATGATGAGATCGAGCGATTTTCCGACCGCCTCCGCGGCGCTATGGCCGAAGATGCGCTCGGCGCCCTGGTTCCAATGGCGGATGATGCCGTCGCGATCGGCGGCGACGATCGCGTCGGACCCCGAGGCCAGCAGCGCTTGGGCGATTTGGGAAGGGTTCATGACTTCACCGGCGTTCCCCGGACGCGGTGCAGCGCGCAAGCGCTGCACCGCAGATCCGGGGTCCATTCTTTTTCCTCCCGGTTCAGCAGCGCACCGCTTACGCGTTGCGCTGCGCTCGGGACACGAGTCGGCGATTATGTACTTGACAAAAGATGCATTGCAGCGTAGGGTTCCGGTCATAGGAGCCCGCCATGAAGTTCACCGACCCCATGTTTACCGACGAAACCAAGGCCCGCGAAGCCCTTGAGGCGGTGCGCTGGCCCGATGGCCCCTATTGCCCGCACTGCGGCAACAGCGCCCAGGATCGCATTGCCAAGGTCGAGGGCAAGAAGCACAGCCATCGCCCCGGCCTCTACTACTGCAACGAGTGCCAAGGGCAGTTCACGGTCACGGTCGGCACCGTATTCGAGCGGTCCAAGGTTCCGCTCACGAAATGGTGGCAGGCGACGTTTCTCATGAACTCATCCAAGAAGGGGATGAGCGCGCACCAACTGCACCGCATGTTGGGCGTCACGTACAAGACCGCATGGTTCATGGCGCATCGCATCCGCGAAGCCATGAAAGAGATGAACCCCAGCCCAATCGGCGGCGAAGGCAAGATCGTCGAGGCCGACGAAACTGGAATCGGCGGATCGAAGGTCAACCGCGCATATGCGACCAAAGCCCCAAAGAAACAGACCGTGTTCTCGCTTGTGGAACGCGGCGGCGCGGCCCGCTCATTCCACATTGCCAATGTCACCGCCCGCACGCTTCGCCCGCTGATCGTGAAGGCAGCTTCGCGGAAGTCGCGGCTCATGACGGATGAGGCCCAATGGTACGTCCGCGTGGGCGACGAATTTGCGCGCCACGAGTCGGTCAACCATTGGCAGAAAGAATACGTGCGCGGCGATGTCTACACCAACACCGCAGAGAACTATTTTTCGATTCTCAAGCGCGGCATCTACGGCGTGTACCAGCACGTTTCAGAAGCGCACTTGCATCGCTATTTGGTCGAGTTCGATTTCCGCTACTCAAACCGCGCCGGGCTCGGCGTGAGCGATGGGGAACGGGTGGTGAAGGCTCTCAAGGGTATCGAGGGCAAGCGCCTCACGTACCGGCCGACTGACGATGCGCTCGCGAGCTAAACGGTTCCTGCGCTGGCGGAAGCGCAGAAAGGATTAGGCATGTCGCTGATAACGAGCATAAGCGGGGAGCGGGACCAGCCCGAAACTCACAAGCTCAACCTTTTCCTACCATTCGCGGGTGGGAAAATTTTTGTAGAAATTCCCGCGCCAGGACTTCTATTCGCTCCAGAAGATAATGGGGGTCGGAAGTGGGATCTGGCGAGGCGGGCAATAGATGCGCTTCGCGCCGAGATACCCGCTGCGTAAGCGTCAACGTGATTTCACCATCAGACTCGCGAACGTCGAAAAACATCGTGGTCTCTCTTGCGCGCCTAGCGTTTTTCCACAGGCTTCCGCTTTGCGGGACTCTTGCGCTGCTTTCCCCTAGCCTTACCGATCTTCATTTCGTCGTGTCGCTTGGGCGGCTGACGGACCAGCGCGCCCATAATGCGACGCGCATCCTCCAACTCGCGATCTTTAGCCATTGGCTGACAGTACCCTCGATCTGGATCAAGCATTGGGCTGGCCGGAAGCTGACAACCGTATCGACTCCGCTGCGCACGTGCATGCCTTCGGGATGATAGCACTAAGTGCTGCCATGATGGAGGAGGCACTTACGCTCCTGCTCGCTCAGCTTCTCCGGATGGACAGGACGATAGCCATACCACTGATCCACAAGTTAAGCATCAGGGAACGTTCAGATTTGCTTCGGCAGCTGACGATGGCCCACAAAACTGGCGATGCTCGCCTCACCGATTACCTCTTGTATGCAATGGAATGTTTCGAAATCTGCAATGAAAACCGGAACATCCTGATTCACGCCTTGTATGAAGGCGTAGACCGCACCACCGCGACGATGAGGGTGTCAAAGCGGTCGAAAAACAATCCGCTCAACGAATTTAAACTGGAGCTTCCGCTACCGATGCTTCGGCAAACGGCCGACGAAATTGGCAACACCGTAAATATGATGCTTGATATCTGGTTCTGCCTTACTCGTCGGCCTTCGAATACATTGATAAGAAAACCTGCTCGACCACATAGGCTGACCCCGAGTCAGCCTCAAGCAACTCCCCCAAGCGTTCCACCCCCGCCTGGATCATTGCAGGGGTGATCTCGGGTTGGTCGCCGGCCTGTCGGGCGCAGCTATCGGTTGACTCGTGGGCTTTTGTCAAGTATATAATCGCCCACGAGTCAGGAGATCACAGCGGCAGATTGTCGTGCTTGCGGCCCGGCATCTCGACCTGCTTGTGCTTCAGCATCGCGAGCGCGCGGGCGATGCGGCGCCGCGTCGAGTGCGGCTGGATCACCTCGTCGATATAGCCGCGCTCGGCGGCGGCGAACGGCGAGAGGAACCGCTCCTCGTATTCCCGGGT
>WNGD01002462.1_pt1 | contig 19328 bp, 19 predicted proteins | sample 5400671 | NCBI WGS metagenome assembly WNGD01 (sample SAMN13153369, study PRJNA577476) | soil metagenome | isolation source: 40 cm soil or saprolite under grassland replicate 2 | place: USA:California | collected 2016-06-15
GTCCAGACCGTGCAAATCGCGCTCAGTCACACGCTCGGCTCGTGGGTGGCGTTCATTCTCGTGCTCATCTTTATCTCCGACACCGTCGTGTATAACTACTCGTTCGCGCGCCTGATGTTCGTGTCGGGCCTGGAGCGGCGCCTTCCTCACCAGTTTGGGCGGGTGAACCGGAACAAGGTTCCCGCTAACGCCGTCCTCGCCCAGACCGTGATCGCCTCGGTCGCCACCGCGATCATCTATTTCCCGATCCAGTCAGCCAGCTCGAACTACTCCACCAAGGTCTACCTGGTGCTGCTGGCCGCGGTGACGGTGGTCTGGTGCACGTCGATGGTGCTGCTCTTTGCCGACGTGTTCTTTGTCCGGCGTTCGTTCCCCGAGAGGTTCAGGGAAGTCCAGCGCACTCCGTGGGCCGTGCTGGCCGTGTCCGGGGTTGTGGGCATTGCCGCCGACGTGGCAGCCGTCTTTCTGCTGTTCTGGGCCCCCTGGGCGCCCATCTTCACGAAGACAGGGTGGGGTCTCGCCGTGGGGGCGATCGCGGTATTGTCGATCGGCGTCGGGCTTGTCATCTACCTCATCTCGGAACGAGGCCGCGGGTCGCGTCTCCGCGGGGCGACACCCACGGCGGAGACTGGGCCGGCCTAAGCCGGCCGGCTCGCCGAGGGGAACCTCCCAGGGCTTGTGCTCTCGATCTGCAACCGGGCCAGTGGGGTTCACCGGCGGTCGACGGCCTGCAGGTCCAGCGCCCGTTTCCCGGCGTCGCTGCGGCGGATCTCGGCTCGCTCGGCCCTGGTCCGGAAGGTCACCCGGGTGCGGTCGCCGCGGAAGAGGTCGAGGGAGTGCTCGAACGGCACGCCGTCTGAGGTTGAGGACGTGCGCGTGACGGCCAGCAGCGGCGCCCCGGTGCCGATGCCGAGCAGCGCGGCATCCTCGGGGCTGGACTCCACGACCTCGAGGTGCTCGATCACATCCTCTGGCCTGATCCCGTAGTGCGTGTCGAGCAGCTCATAGAGGCTGCCACCGAGCGGCAGCTCGAGGAGCCCGGGGAAGAGCCCGGCAGGCAGCTGTGCCCGTTCCAGCGACAGCGGGACCCGGTCGGCCAGCCGGATCCTGACCAGGTCGACGACCAGGCCACCGACCGGAAGCGCCAGCTCGGCGGCGGTCAGCTCGTCGGCCCCGGCCATCGTCGCTGACAGCACTTGCGTCCCGGCAACGTACCCCTGCCGGCGCAGGTACTCGGGCAGGCCCACGATCAGCGACAGGTCACGGTCCACCTTGGCGTGCGCCGCGACGAACGTGCCGCCGGCCCGGCCGGGCACCCGGCGCAGCACCCCGGCCTGTGCGAGCATGGCGAGCGCCTGGCGGAGGGTGGATCGGCTGACGGACAGCCGCGCCGCCAGCTCCCGCTCGGTTCCGACCCGGTCTCCGGGCCGCAGCGTCTGGTTCCCAATCAGGTCGAGGATCCGGCGGCGGGCGTCTTCGACAAGCCCTCGCTCGGCAGCGGCGGCACTGTCGGTGGTGTCGGCCAGCTCGTGCGTCATCCCGTGGCCTCCAGGAGCTTCCGGCGGCTGGGCCCTCCGGGCCGACTTCCCGGAAGCTGTGCCCGCAGCGGGCTCCCGGGTCACACCATCGCCTCCAGCGATTCCGGAATCGTCTGCCCGCCGTCGATGATAAGCGTCTGACCAGTGATGTAGCCGGCCTGCTCACTGGCGAAAAACAGCACTGCGCTTGCGATGTCGGCCACGCTACCCAGCCGTTTGAGAGGGATAGAGGCTGCCATAGTCTGCTCATATTCCTCGCCTAGATCGGCGAGGCCCTCCGTGATGATGTTGCCAGGCATGACCGCATTGATTGTCACACCGGCGGGCGCAAGCTCGAGCGCGGCCGACCGTATGAACCCAAGCTGGCCGGCCTTGCTCGCGCCGTAATGCGCCCACCCGGCGTAACCGGTGACGGGCCCGGTGATCGATGACGTCACGACCACGCGTCCGCGGCCGGATCGGCTGAGCGCGTCCAGCGCCGCCTGCACTGCGAACACCGTGCCCTTGAGATTGATCCCGAGCACCTCCTCGAGTTGCCCGGGCGTCATCTCCGCCAGGCTGGCCGAGGGGAACACCCCGGCGTTGCAGCAGAGCACATCGAGCCCGCCGTTCCCCTCGATTGTGGCGGCCACCATCTGCGCGCAGTCCGTGGGATTGGCGACGTCAGCCTGGATATAGCGGGCCTTCCCGCCCGCGGCGGCCAGCTCGCTGGCGGTGCTCTCACCGGCTTCGCGATCCCGCCCGGTGATCACCACTTGCGCTCCCTCGGCGGCGAACGCCGCTGCGATGCCCTTACCGATACCCCTGCTCCCGCCGGTGACCAGCACCGACCGGCCCTTCATCGAGCTGAACATGATCATCTCCAGAACTCCGGCAGCGCTGATCCGCTGCTAGTCTTCGGACCGGATTGCGTTTGGCGTGGCCGCCGCCAGGTAGCGCTCGGCCAGCTCACACGCGCCGTGGGTGAAGTCGGCGCCTAGTTCGCGCGCCGCGTCGGCAAAGGCATGAGAGCCCACCCAGGCGACCAGTTGCAGCCGCCGCAGCAGTATGAACGTTGGGATCTCCGCGGCGTCCGCGGCGGGCAGTGTCAGCTCTCGCCGGTAGCCGCGGACCCACGCGGTGCACAGCGCGGGCACACGCGGGTCATGCTCGAGGAAGCTGAGCGCCGCCCCCAGGTCAAACAGGAACCAGCCGAACCCACAGTCGTCGAAGTCGATCACCTGTATGTCCGGGCCATTGACCAGCAGGTTGGCCAGCCGCATGTCGGCGTGGATGAGCCCGGACCGCTCCGGCCCGGTGCCGAAGCGTCGCAGCCGCTCGCCGATCAGCGCGGCGGCCCGGCTGAGCACCGCTGTTTCCTCTGCACCAACCCCGACGCCGTCCTGCCAGCGCCCCCACCGCGGCGTCGCGCCTATGCAGCAGTCGAAGTCCCAGCGAAATCGGTTGAACCAGGCCGGCCGCTGCCAGCCTCGGGCGTGCCGGTGCATTCTGGCGCTGATCCCGCCGAGCAGCTCGAACTTCCCCTCCAGCTCATCGGAAGCTGGCTCGCTGCCTGGCAGGAACTCAAACAGCACGCACTGCCGGGTGCGCTGCCCGATCGCGATGTCGACGATCTCCCTGCCATCGATGGCGCGAAACACCGCGGGGGTGAGCAGCCCCTCGTCCCGGCGCAGCGCCTGTAGCCAGGCGAGCTCGGAAGCCACCCCGCGGGGCGGGTGATAGCCGGTCCGGTGCACCCGGAGTGCCGCGATGCGGCCATCTGCCGGATCCTCAACCCGGTAGGTGGCGTTCTCGGACAAGCTCAGCAGCGACAGCCGCGCCTGGGGCGAGAAGCCGAACGGCCGCAGCGCGCCGCGCGCGTAGGGGTCGTAGCCAGCCAGAACGCTGGCCTGCGGGTCCCCTGCTGTGGCCGGCCCTTCGGCGGAGCCGGGCTCGCCTGGCCCGGGCTGTGAGGGGATGCCGGCCTGCCCCGAGGTTCGCGGCGCGTTCACTGGTCGCGGCCTTCGATGCGGCCCAGCGTGGCGGCGATGGCCTCGGCCGCGTGGCGTGCGCCGCCGCTGCTCCCCGCGATATACAGCCGTCCGGATGCACCGATCATGCTGACGTCCACCAATGTGTTCTCCGGCGCGGCCTTCTCGGCCTCATTGGCCGCGACCGCGGCGAACAGCGCCGGCGCAACCTCGCACACCAGCAGCGACTGCCCGGGGAGCAGCATCGACGCCTGCCGCGACCGGTTGATGATCACCGCCTGCCGGTCGGTGATGTCGGAGATGATATCGCTGTAGAGCAGCCGGGGCCGGAGCTGGTCGGCGGGGCGGCGCCCGAGCCCATCGAGGATCGCCTGGCCGGCCCGGGCCACCTGCTCACCGGAGCGGGAATGTACCTCCAGCACGCCGAAGTGCCGCTCGACGAACAGGATCCCGGGCTCGACCGGTTCGGCGCGCAGCGCGAGGTCGGTGACCCGTTCGATCGCCAGCCCGGGCGCCACCTCGACGATCAGGGCATGATCACCCTCGGTGGGCGGGTAGCCCCGTGCCCGGGTCGGGGTTCCGAGGTAGGCGGCGAACTGCCGTTGCAGCCCGCCGATCGGCAGGTAGACCCGCAGCTCCGCTGCTGGGGCCGCGGTAGCGGTCACGGCGCCATCTGGGCTCAGTCGGAGACCACGAAATGCTTGCCGAGCTCGCCATGCGGGCGCGGGATTACATGTACCGAGATCAGTTCTCCGACGCCGGAGGCGGTTTCCGCGCCGGCCTCGGTGGCCGCCTTGACCGCGCCGACGTCGCCGTTGATGATGACGGCCACCAGCCCGTCGCCGACCTCCTGCCGCCCGACGATCGTGACGTTGGCGGCCTTGACCATCGCGTCGGCGGCGGCCAGCGCGGCCACATAGCCCTTGGTTTCGATCATGCCGAGCGCGTTCTGTGCCATGTGGGTCTTCCTCTCGATCATGGCCGGGCGTCGCGTCGGCTTGGCCCGGCTGCTGTCTGGATGGTGTGGTTACCTGCTGGTCTTTGGTCTTCCGGAGTGGCGGGAGCCTCGGGGCTGACCTGCGCTCGCCGAGCCGGTCTTGGTGACCCGGTTGGTCGGCGGGCCGGCCGTGGGCTCGTCGATTGAGCCGATGATCAGTGCATCAACCGGCGGCCGGTCCGGCAGCCAGCCGGACGCAACCGATCCCTGGGCGATCAGCACCCGCTCGCCGTGGCCGCTGCCGAGGACGTCGAAGGCGACGAGCCGATCTCCGGAGCCCTCGACCTCGACCTCCAGGAACGCGCCGTTCGGCAGGCCGTCGATCCGCTTGGTCGCCCAGACGTGGCCGACCACCGTTGCCTGCAGCATCACCACTCCTCGTCCCGCTCGATCGCAACCCCGAGCGCCCGGGCGGCATCCCGGGCCAGCGGGGTCAGCACGGCGCGCCGGCCGAGCACCAGGCGCGCGTTATCCCGGGCGGCTGCCCGAACTGCCCGTTCGGTCACCGCGCCCTTGTCCAGCCGGTGTACGGCCGCTTCCGCTGCGCCCAGTGGAGTCTCGAGCCGGAACCGGAGCCGTCCGTTAAGAATGTCCTGGCGCCGGGCCGGGTCGGCGGCCAGCTCAACCAGGTGCAGCACGAAAGACCGCAGGTCCTCGCTGGTGTGCAGCCTTACGGTCTGCTCGCGGGGCACGGGCGTCACGGTCTGCCCGCGGGGCACGGGCGTCGCCAGGCCGTTGCCGTCGCGGGGGTGCCCGCCTGATCGGTAGGGGCCGGCCGGCCTGTCCGAGGGCACGCTTGACACCTCTGGCTTCTCAGGTTGGTCCGCGAGCACCTGGGCGAGCACCTCGCGCACGATCGCGCGCAGCTCTGCCGGGCTGGGCAGGCCATCGAACCGGCCGGGCTGCATCTCGCTCACCCCGGCTCGCCCAGGATGCTGGTGACCGCATCGGCGGCCTGCCGCACGTCGTCCTCCAGGCCGGAGAGGTAGACCCGTCCGGTCGCGCCGATCATCCGGTAGTCGACGAGTTTGATCCGGGCAGCCTTTTCCGCCTCGTTGGCCGCGAGAATGGCATACGAGGCTGGCTGCAGCTCGAAGACGAACAGCGACTCCCCGGGCAGCATCATCGAACCGAGCTTGTTCCGGTTGATCAGGAACGCGTGCTGTGAGTCCACCCGGGTGATAATGCGCGAGGCCAGTACCTGCGGCCGGGCCGCGGACTCCGCGGATGCTCCCAGCGAGCCGAGCACCGCGCTGGCGGCCGCACGCACCGCGGCCGTGGTCCCGTGCAGCTCCAAATAGCCGTACTGCCGCTCGACCACGAGAATGCCGGCCTCCACCTCGGCTTCCTTGAGCGCGACATCGGTCAGCGGTTCGATGTCCAGCCCGGGAGCGATCTCGATGACCTGTGCCGCGACACCCAGCCGCGGCAGCCGACCGCGGATCCAGGTGGCGAGGTAGCACATCGTCTGCGGCTGGAGCTGATCCAGGAATATGAACGAGCGCAGTTCGGCCATTGCGCTACACCTTGCCGAGCTGGCGGAGCTCTTCGATGATCAGGGCGCGGAGCTGCTCGCGCATGCGGTCCGCGGCGGGTGGTGCCGCGCCGCCCAGCCGGGTCGGCGCCGTCGGCTGGGCGGCCGGCCTGGTGCCGCCATCTGGCGCCGGAAGGTTCGAGGCGACCGGGTATGGCGGCACCGGGCCTGCCGGGACGCCCCACGGACTGAGCCCCGTGAAATCGCCGAACGGCACGTCGTTTGCTGCGTTATAGGCCACCCGAACCCAGTTGACCAAGTGCTGCGGCTCCAGGTTTTCTCCGATCGAGCTGCCCCCGGAGAACCCCGTGCCGAGCGTCATCGACGGCGCCAAGTTCGTGTCCAGGCCAGCGCTGCCGGTGCTGTTCCCGGCGTTGACCGCCACCCGCAGCACGGGGACCCGTTCCGCGAAACGCATGATCACCGCGGGATCGCTGCTGTGAATCGCCGCGGAGTGACCGGTGCCACCGATGCGGACCACCGTGCGTGCCGCGGCGATCCCGGCCTCCGCGTCCCGCGCCCGGACCATCCCGAGCACCGGGCAGAGCTTCTCCCGGGCCAGAGGTTCCTCGGGCAGTACCAGGCCGAACGGTGTGATCAGCACCTTGGTCCGTGGCGGCACCCGGATCCCAGCCTGTTTGGCGATCCAGGTCGCGTCCTGGCCGATCGCCTCGCCGTTGAGCATCCCGTCCGGGAACAGGTAGGCCCGCAGCCGGGCGGTCGCGTCCGCTTCGAGCACCACCGCGCGCTGCCGGGCTAGTTCCCTGGTCAGGCGGTCCGCGACGGGTTCGGCGGCGATGAGCACCGACTCGTTCGTGCACAGCAGCGAGTTGTCGAACGCCTTGCTCTCGGCGATCCGCGCTGCCGCCGCGGCGAGGTCGGCCGTCATGTCCACCAGGACGGGCACGTTGCCCGGCCCGACGCCGAGCGCCGGGTTTCCGGACCGGTAGGCCGCGCGCACCATCGCGGTGCCGCCGGTGGCCACGATCACATCGGTCACCGGGTCGGCCATCAGGGCCTGGACCAGCTCGACCGTTGGATCTTCGACTACCTGGACGACTCCGTCGGGCGCGCCAGCGTCGGTGGCGGCCGCGGCCAGCAGCCGGGCAGCGTCGGTACAGCAGTCTTGCGCCATCGGATGCGGGCTGACCACGATCGCGTTGCGGGTCAGCAGCGCGAGAATGACCTTGAAGAACACCGTGCACACGGGGTTTGTCGACGGGGTCAGCGCCAGGATGACCCCCGCCGGGCGCGGTACGGAGAGGATCTTCGCAGCAGGGTCGGTGCGCGGGCTCACGTGGTCCTCGTCCCGGTACCGCTGGAACAGGCCCAGCGAGCACGCCTCGTTCTTGAGGGCCTTGTGCTCGGCCACCCCGAACCCGGTTTCCTTTACCGCCCACTCGGCGTAGCGGCGGGCCTGCGCGTGCGCGGCCCGCGCGACCGCCTCGGTGATCCGCAGCACCGAGGATCGGTCGTAGCCCGCGAACGCCCCGGCGGCCCAGTGCGCACGGGCGAGCATCTGCCGTGCCGCGTGGATGGCCGACGTTCCCGCGTGCACCGGCTCCGTGGCGTGCCGGTCGGCTGGGCGCTGGCCACCGGCCGCCTGGGCCGTCCTGCCGCGTGCTCCGTGGCGAGCCGGGTGCACGGCCCGGGCTGTCTTGGCTGACCCCGGATCACCGGCCGGCTCCGCGCCAGGCGCAGCCCCCTGGACAGGTGTCCTCCCGCCGGAAGCAGCAGCCAGATCCGCGGATGCTGCCCTGCTCTTCCGCTGCCGCCCGCGCCCGCCGGCGGTGGGTGAGCCGGCGCGGCCACGGCTGCCCGCCCGGGGGCCGGTCATCGCGCTCTCCCGGCCAGGGGGGCCCGGCTGCCCGCCGGGCGGTGCCCCACCTCGGCCCAGGCCCCGCCGATTCCCGCCTCGGTGCGCTCCAGCAGTTCCTCGCACAGCTCCGGAGTCATCAGCACGCCGGGTTTGTACTGCAGCACCCGCGGGTCCAGAGTCGAGAAGATCGCCCATACTCCGGTCTCATACAGGTGCCGCATGACGTACTTGGCTCCCTCGGGATGGTTGAACTCCAGGCCCATGACCACCCCGTTCTGCCGGATGCCGGTGAACCAGTCGGGATAGCGGGCCTGAATGTCACGCAGCCCGCGGCCGACGAGATCGGCGATGTAATGCACCATCGACCTGGTCTGCGGGCGGGTGCAGATCTCCAGCGTTTTCAGCGCCGCGACGCAGCCAAGCTCGGCCCCGCCGAAGCTGGAGATGTGCGCGAAGCCGTCCTCGGTCAGCCATCCGGCGCACTGCTCGCTGACCAGCACAGCGGCGATCGGGTACATGCCGCCGGACAGGCCCTTGCCGGTCACGAGGATGTCCGGCTCGATGCCGTGCTTGCTGATCCCCCACATCTCCCCGGTGCGCATCAGCCCGGTTTGCACCTCGTCGGCTATGTAGACGGTGCCGTGCGACTCGCAGAGTTCCTTGACGGCTTCGAGATAGCCCGGTTCGGGCAGCGGGAAGCCGTAGGTCGCCGGGATCGTCTCCATGATCACAGCCGCCGCGTCGCCCGCTGCCAGCGCCTGCTCCATCGCCGCCAGGTCGTTGAACGGCACATGAGTGAACTCATCCGGCCGGTCGGCCAGAAAGATCTTGGAGAACCGGTCGTCGCCCGTGGCCACGGCGAGGCCCGTATGGCCGTGGTAAGCCTTCGCGATCGAGACGATCCGCCGGCGCCTGGTGGCATGCCGGGCGGTCTTCAGCGCGATGTCAATCGCCTCGCCACCGCCGCTGCCGTAGACGACCTTGGTGAGGTTGGCCGGTGCCCAGCGGACGAGTTCCGTGGCGAGCGCGGCGCGCGCGCTGGAGGGAAAGTGGTGGTTGCCGATATCGAAGGTTCGCATGCCGGTGGTGATCGCCTCGACCAGTTCCGCGTTGCGGTGCCCCAGGTTGAAGGTCCCACCATTGAGGTGAACATCGATCAGCCGGGCCCCCGACATGTCCCAGATGTAGTAGTCCTCCCGGCGGTCGATAACCAGGTCGACGCCGGTATCCACCCAGAAGCCGGTCTTGCCGGGGTTCCAGTACTCGCGGGACTTCTCCAGCACGTCGGCCTTGGACTCGACGGTGAACACGTCGTAGTCGCGCACTGCCCCTGCCTCTACAGCTCGGCATTCGTTGCTGTGTCCCAGGGCTGCCATGGGCGCCGTGGCGGGGCACCCCGGCCAAGCCGTGATGCCGGTCAGGCCGTCCCGCCCAGTTAACCTGCGCCGGATGGCAGGCCCATGGCGATGCAGCGTTCCCGGCAGCGATGCAGCGGCATCACCCCAAGCCGAGCAACCATTGCGAACCAAAGTCTGTATCGGTAGGACCCAACAGTCAAGATGTTCCATATGTGCGGCCACACCCAACCAGAACCTCACAGGGTCTTTTATTGGTATGCCATCGTGGACTTGGGCTGGCGTACCGGTGGCACGTGGAGAGCGAGCGGGTGAGCCTGGTCACAACCGTGTTAACTCGTGCATCCGCAGTCGCGTGGCGTGACATGTTGGGGAGGCGGCCACGAGAAAGAGAAACGTCCGCTGGCATGCGGTCACCCGCGGAGCGGGGTGCGAACAGGTGGAGGCCTGGTGGTAGTCCAGAACTTCGCGTACGGCCCGCTGAACCCGGGACTTGCCTACCTGACGTCATGCCTGGGCTGCTTCCTCGGCCTGCAGTGCACGGCCCGCGCCCGGGCGATGCGGGGCGCGCAGCGCGCGCGGTGGCTGCTGTTGGCGGCGGTGTCGATCGGGGCCACGGGCATCTGGGTCATGCACTTCATCGCCATGCTCGGGTTCAGCATCCCGGGCCAGACGATCACCTACAGCGTGCCGGTCACCATCTTGAGCATGCTCATCGCCGTCGCCGTGGTCAGCGTCGGCCTCCTCATCGTGGGCTTCGGCGGGGACGGGCCAGGCCCGTTGCTGCTCGGCGGCAGCATCATCGGAGTGGGCGTCGCAAGCATGCACTACATGGGCATGTGGGCCATGCGGATGCCCGACACGATGGGCTACAACGGGCTGCTGCTCGCCCTCTCGGTCCTCATCGCGATCGTCGCGGGAACCGCCGCGCTGTGGGCCGCGCTGCGCCTTGGCGGCGTGCGGAACACCCTGCTCGCCTCCCTGATCATGGGCGTGGCGGTGAGCGGCATGCACTACACCGGCATGGCCGCCCTGAGAGTCCAGGCGGCACCCGGCCGCGGCATGCTGGGCATGGGAAGCGGCGCCACCGGGCTGGCCTTCCTGCTGCCGCTCATCCTGGGCATCACCGCAGTGACGTTCGTCGTGACGGCAATCATCACTCTGGCACCGACGGAGGCCGAGATCCGCGAGGACCGCGCCCTGATGGAGCGGATCGCGAGGCAGTCCGAACGGGCCTGACGGCCACGGCGGCCGCGCGCATCTTCGACGCCAGGATCCCCGCTGGCGCGCCATGCCTGCGCCGAGGAGATCACACGCTCCGTCCTGTACCTGGCGTGCGCCGGCAGCTCGTTCGTGACCGGCGCCACGCTGTCCGTCGACGGCGGCATGCACATCTGACCGGGTGCGGCCGCTGGCCGGGCGGGGCCGCGCGCAGGATGCCGTTGCGGGAACGCGAAAGGGGCACGGCGCGGCCCGGCGGGCGCCGGGCCGGGTGCGGGCGCCGGCCAGCTACCGGGCGAAGATCAGCTCCGGTACCTTGGTCGACCTCCGGGGCCCGGGCGGCGGCTGCGCCGTCGCCAAGGGCGTCCCGGTGATTGCGGCCGGGGCAGTACGGCCGATGATGGTGGGGGAAGTGGCCCCCAGGGGAGGGTATGCGGTCAGGTGGCGACCACGATTGCCGTCGTTGCAGCGCTCGCTGCGGGCTTCTGCTTCGCAGTCGGCTCCATCATGCAGCAGGGGGTCGCCCGCCAGTCCAGTGAGGAGGTGCTGCGGTTCGCCCTGCTGTGGCATCTGGTCCGCCAGCCACGCTGGGTCGCAGGCGTCGCCCTGGAGGCCTTCTCGTTCGTCATCCAGGGGGTGGCGCTCGTCTTCGGCCCGCTGACCCTGGTGCAGCCGCTCGCCGCCACCGACGTCCTGTTCGCGCTGCCCTTGATCGCCCGCCGTCAACGGCGCAGGCTCACCATGCGGGACATACTGGGTGCGCTGACCGTGGCCGCCGGGATCGCCATCTTCCTCGCCGTCTCGCCGCCGACCAGCGGGGTGAGCGCCCCGGCGATCGGCGTATGGATCCCGGTTTTCCTCGCCATGGGCATCCTGGTGGCGCTGGCGGCGGTGGCCGCGCTCCGGGTACGGGGCAAGGCGCGGGTCATCTGGCTGGCCGCCGCCGCCGGCGCGCTCTACGGGCTGGGCGACGCGCTTACCAAGAGCACCGTCGACCTGTTCTCAAACATCGGCTGGACGACCCTTGTGCAGTGGGAGCCGTACGCCCTGGCCGCCACCGGCGTCGTGAGCGCGCTGTTCGGCCAGAGTGCCTTCGGGGCGGGGGCCCTGTCGCTGAGCCTGCCGGTCATCGACACGCTGGAGCCGGTCTGCGCGGTGGTGATCGGGGCCACCATCTTCGGCGAGCAACTCGCGTCGTCGCCGCTGGATCTCGGTTTCCAGCTGGCCGGCGGGGCGGCGGCGGTGGTCGGGATCGCGGTGCTCTCCAGCTCCAAGATCGTGGAGGCTGAGACCCGCGATACGCCAGAGCCTGCGCAGCGGTCCTGAGCGGGCGGCGGGCCCGGGCCGGGCTGGATGGGCGGAACCGGCAGCGGCGGCGGCGCGTCGAAGCGGTGATCATCCCACCGATCCGGGAGGCCCGCCATGCCGGTCCGGCTCACCTCCACCCAGCGGGCGCTGCTCACGGGCGTCACGGCCGCCGGCCTGCTGATTGGCGCCTTCGCCGCCGGGGCCGCCCAGGGCGGCGACCCCGCCGCGGCGGCCACAGCTTCCGGCCGTACGCTGGCCGGCCAGCCGGGCACCGCCGCCGGTGCCGACGGCGCGTCGGGTGCCAAGATCACCGTCACCGGCACCGGCGCCGTGTCCGGCACCCCGGATCAGCTGCTGTTGTCCATGGGCGTGCAGACCAGCGATGCCTCGGTCAGCGCCGCGCTGCAGCGTGCCAACCACGCGGTCCGTGCGGTCACTGCTGCGCTGGCGAGATCCGGTGTGCGGCGCTCCGACATCCAGACCTCCGGCATGTCTATCCAGCCGCAGTACGCCGGCAGCTCGGCGCTGCCGACCGGGTACGGGGCCAGCGAGTCGATCGCGGTCACCCTGCGCAGGCTGGCGACCGCGGGCACCCAGATCAGTGAGGCGGTGCGGGCCGGCGGTAACGCCGCCGAGGTGGACGGCGTCTCCCTCAACGTGAGCGATGCCGGCTCGCTGCTCGCGGCGGCCCGGGCCAGGGCGGTGGCGGATGCCAGGACCAAGGCGGCCCAGTACGCGAGGGCGCTGGGCAGGTCGGTCGGGCCGGTGGTGAGCATGTCCGAGCAGGGCTCCGCGGAGCCGCTGCCCGTGATCGCCGCGGGCGCCGCCCGGTCGTCGGCCACCCCCTCGCCGGTGCCGGTCTCACCCGGCCGCCAGCGGATGACCGTCACCGTCACCGCCGTCTTCGCACTCGCCTGATCGCGCCGTGGCGGCGGTCTCCCCGGTCCATGCGGTGGCAAGCCGTTGCCTAGCGCGGTCGGAGCGACCGCGTACCGCGGTGGCGCCCGGGCAGGCAGACCGGTAAGCTCGCGCCATGCGAGCCAGCCGCAGCCCTCAGTGGTGGCGCCGCCGGTAAGGCGGTAACTGGCTCGCGTGCAGCGCACATCCAGGAGCGACCGCCCGGCAGCGGCGGTCGCTCCTGACTTTCGTCGGCCGGGCCCTCACCCAGGGAGCACAGGTGGACCCGGCAGCAGAGATTGGCCAGGCGGCAGGCACCGCCAGCACGCAGACCGTGACCGCGGGCGGCGTGCATGTCAGCAGGATCGCTGAGCCGTTCGACGAGCAGATCCTGGACACCATCTGCCTGCAGGTGGAAGGGCTGCGCGGCGGGGTGCTCAGCTCAGGCATGGAGTACCCGGGCCGCTACAGCCGCTGGCATCTGGCCTATGTGAATCCCTGCGCCGAGATCGTCGCACGTGGCCGCCGGATCAGCGCCAGGGCGCTCAACGCGCGGGGTGAGGTCCTGCTCCCGGTCCTCGGCGCGGCCCTGCTGCGGGCGGGCGAGCGCGCTCCTGCCGTCGGCCCCGATGCGGGTGGCCGGGCGGCGGCAGAAGTCGCGGTGGTGGTACCCGAGCCCGTCGGTGTGCTGGCCGAGGAGGACCGGAGCCGCCGGCCCACCGTCTTCTCCGCGCTGCGGGAGGTGATCGCCGACCTGGCCGGCGACGACCCCCACCTGGGACTGTACGGCGCGTTTGGCTACGACCTCGCGTTCCAGTTCGAGCCGGTCGAGCTGCGTCATCAGCGGCCCAGCGAACAGCGCGACCTGGTCCTGCACCTGCCGGACGAGCTCTACGTGCTCGACCGCAAGCGCGAGACTGCCGTCCACTACCGGTACGACTTCACGGTGGCGGGCGTGTCGACACGGGGACTGCCGCGCCAGACGCCGCCCGCCCCGGCCGGTGCCGGCCCGCAGCCCATTGGCCACATCCCGCGTGGCCCCGAGCCGGGCTCTTACGCCCGCATCGTCGAGCGGGCGAGGGACCGGTTCGCCCGGGGCGACCTGTTCGAGGTGGTGCCCAGCCACACCTTCCACGCACCGTGCGCTTCCCCCGCCTCCTTCTACCTTCGGCTGCGGCGGCGCAACCCTGCGCCATACGAGTTCTTCTTCAACCTCGGGGAGGGGGAGTGCCTGGTCGGCGCGTCGCCCGAGATGTATGTGCGGGTGGCCGGGGACCGGGTGGAGACCTGCCCGATCTCCGGCACGATCCGGCGTGGTGCCGATCCGCTGGAAGACGCCGCCAACATCCGTACCCTGCTCAACTCGGTCAAGGAAGAGTCGGAGCTGACCATGTGCACCGACGTGGACCGCAACGACAAGTCGCGGATCTGCGTGCCGGGCAGCGTGCGGGTGATCGGCCGGCGGCAGATCGAGATGTACAGCCGCCTGATCCACACGGTCGACCACATCGAGGGCCGGCTGCGGCCCGGGCTCGACGCCCTGGACGCCTTCCTCACCCACATGTGGGCGGTGACGGTCACCGGCGCACCCAAGACGTGGGCGATGCAGTTCATCGAGGACCATGAGCGGACATCCCGCTGCTGGTACGGCGGCGCGGTCGGCATGATCGGCTTCGACGGCGGCATGAACACCGGCCTCACGCTGCGCACGGCGCACATCAGGAACGGGGTCGCCACGGTGCGGGCCGGCGCGACGCTGCTGTTCGACTCCGATCCGCTGGCCGAGGAGCGGGAGACCGAGCTGAAGGCGCGCGCCCTGCTCGAAACGCTGGCCGACGGGGCCGACGGGGCTGCCGCGACGGCACCGGAACCCGCCGCCGCGCGCGTGGCCGGCCGAGGTGCGCCCGCCGGGCGTACGGCCCCGCTGCCAGGGGCGGGAACGCGGGTGCTGCTGGTGGATCACCAGGACTCGTTCGTGCACACGCTGGCTGGCTACTTCCGTGAGCAGGGAGCGGACGTGCTGACGCTGCGCGCTGGCCTGCCCCTGGCGTCCCTGGACGAGTTCGCCCCGCACCTGGTGGTGCTGTCGCCGGGGCCGGGCCGCCCCGCCGACTTCGCCTGCACGCAGCTGCTGGCCCAGCTGGACCTGCGGGGGCTGCCCGTCTTCGGGGTATGCCTGGGCCTGCAGGCGATGGTGGAGCACGCGGGCGGCGAACTGGCGCTGCTCAGCGAGCCCGTTCACGGCAAGCCCGGCACCGTGCTGCGAACCCGGCCGGACGGGCCGGGTGGGCCGGATGGGCCGGACAGCCCCGGCGCCAGCCTGCTGGCGGGCCTGCCGGCCGAGTTCACGGCCGCCCGTTATCACTCGCTGTACGCGGTGCCCGAACAGGTCAAGGGTGGGTTCGAGGTGACGGCGGTGACGGCTGACCAGGTGGTGATGGCGATCGAGGACCCGGCGGCCAGCCGGTGGGCGGTGCAGTTCCACCCGGAGTCGATCCTGACCGCGGCCGGAAACGTCGGCCATCAGGTTGTTGGCAACGTACTGCGCCTGTGCCGCGCCGGCACCGCACGGCAGCTGGTCACCTGATGCCGCGCCCGGGTGTCCGGCGCGTACTCCGGGCCCGGGGCGTCCGTAGGTGCTCCGCTCCGCGCCGCGCCCGGGGCGTCCGTACGTGCTCCGCGCCCGCGCCCGGGACGTCCCGGGCCGGACCCGTGCCGAGCCGCAGCCGGATGTCCGCGGCTGCGGGTAGGGTGCCGTGCCAGGGGAAACATCCAGCCGAGGAGGACTGAGGGCATGCGGTACCTCCCCCCCGGGGCGCGCGAACCGGATTCGCAGTACCGGCAGATGCTCGAGCGCATCGTCGCCTCCGGCGCGGCCGTGCCTACCCGCCAGGGGCCAGCCGCCCTCACGCTGATGCAGCAGACGATGCGCTTCGACCTGCCCAACGGCTTCCCGGTGATCACCGAGCGGAGTGTGAAGTCGTTCTGGCGCAAGCCGATCGGCGAGCTGTGCGCCTTCATCAACGGCGCGACCACCCTCGACGAGCTCGCCGACTTCGGCTGTGACTGGTGGGGGGCGTGGGCCACCCCACAGAAGACCTCATCTCGGGGCCTGCCGCCTGGCCATCTCGGCCCCGGTTCCTACGGCGGGGCGTTCCGGCATTTTCCGGCCGCGGACGGCAGCGAATTCGACCAGTTCGCCCATCTTGTGGAGCAGATCAGGGAACTGCCCAACGACCGCACGCATTTCGTATCCCCATGGATCCCGCAGTATCAGGTCCGCGGCCGGGGCAAGACCCCCCGGACCACGATCGCGCCCTGCCACGGCTGGGTGCACGTCCGGGTCATCGGCGGCGACCTGCACCTGCACATGTTCCAGCGGTCGGGCGACGTGCCGGTGGGTGTGCCCGCCAACATGATCCAATACGCCGCGCTGCTGCTGATGCTCGAACAGCTCACCGGGATCACGGCGGCTGCCTACTACCACACGATCTCCGACGCCCACATCTACGAGAACCAGATGGACAGCGTCATGGTGATGCTCGGCCGCCAGGCCCGCAGGCTGCCCACCGTCGGCCTGACCGAGGAAGGCGCGAAGGTGAATGACATCCATGACTTCCGCGCCGAGCATTTCGAGCTGAGCGACTACGAACCGCACCCGGCGATTTCCTCGATCCCGGTTGCCCCATGACCGCTTCGCTCATCGTCGCGGCGGCGGCCAACGAGGTCATCGGGCGCGGTGGCGCGCTTCCCTGGCACCTGCCAGCGGACCTGCGCCGCTTCCGCGCGCTGACGACCGGGCACGTGGTCGTGATGGGCAGGCTCACCCACGAGTCGATCGTCGACCGCCTGGGCCATCCCCTCGCCGGCCGCACCTCCATCGTGGTCAGCCGGACGATGCGCGGCCCGGGCACAGAACTCGCTGGCGCGGGGCGTTCCGCCGGGACGGGCCTCGCCGGCACGGGGCCTTCCGCCGGGACGGGCCTCGCCGGCGCGGGGCCTTCCGCCGAGACAGGGCTCGCCGGCAGCCCGCATTCCACCGGGGAGGGCCGGGTCCTGGTCGTGGACTCGCTGGAGTCAGCGCTCGCGGCGGCGGCGAGCATCGGCGCACCGGCGGGCAGCGACGAGTTCTTCATCATCGGCGGTGAATCGGTCTACCGGCAGGCGCTGCCGTCGGTGGACGAGATCTACCTCACCAGGGTCCATGCGGAGGTCAGCGGCGACCGCCGCATGCCCGATGACTGGCTGGCCGGCTTTGAGCTGGCCTCGCGTGAGGACGCGGCCGACCCCGGCAGCGGGACCAGATACTCGTTCCTCAGCTACCGGCGGATCGCGTCGTGACCCTGTACTGCTTCGGCAACGCCCGGACGGCCGACCAGCTGGCGGAGATGCGCCGCCTCGACGACGCGGGCATCTGCCTGTTCTGCCCTGATGGGCTCGCCCGCCACGCCCGGCAGCGGATCCTGCTCCGGACCCGGCACTGGGCCGTCACCCCGAACGAGTTTCCCTACCGCGGTACCAGCCTGCATCTGCTCCTGGTCCCGGACCAGCACGCGGCCGACCTGCTGGATCTCAGCGAGGAAGTCCGGCAGGACTTCTGGGAGGCGCTGGCGGCGGTGGCGCGCGAGCACAAACTGAGCCACTACGGCCTGGGTGTCCGCAACGGCGACTGCCGGTACACCGGCGCCACCATTCGGCACGTTCATGCCCACGTCCTCGTGGGGGAGGGCGATGACGCGGACGCCCCGCCGGTCCGGATGCGGTTCAGCTCCCGGCCGGGCGAGGAGGCTGCTGGCCAGCGGGCCGGGTAGCGGCGGGCCGGGTGTCGACCCAGATCAGGCTGATCGCGGCGGCCCGGAGTACCTGCTCGCCGTCCAGCACCGAGTACTGCCCGGCGAAGTAACATCGCCGGAACCCGGCCTCCGCCACCAGGCGCGCGCAGGCCGGGCAGGGGAACGTGGTGGTGTACAGGTCGGCGCCGGCGAGGCTGGTGCCGTCCCGCGCCGCCCGCGCGATCAGGGCCGCCTCCGCGTGGATCGCGGTGGACAGGTCGGCCCGCACGCCGCGCGCGAAACCGTCGCGGGGGTCGCCGTTGAAATACGGCGCGTACTCGGAGGGGCGGTGCTGGTTCCAGGCGCAGCCGATGAGCTGGCCGCCCCGGGCGGCGACCGCCCCCACCTGGCGCCACCAGTCCGAGCTGCGCTGGGCGATCGCCTCGGCGGCACCGATGAGCTCGCGGGGGAGTTCCGCGGCGCTGATCTCACCGTCGAAGGTGACCGGGGCCTGGGCCGCTGCCCACTCCCGGTCCCAGCGCAGGAACGTGCGGTCGAAGGCCACGGCCCGGCCTTCGCCGAGGTCCAGCTGCCGGGCCAGGTCGCGGGTGATCTCCTCGTCGGGCATGACGATGTCGTCGCCGGTGAGCACGCCGGGCAGGTCCGGCGGCTCGATCACCCGGATCTTGGCCCGCGGCACGACGAGCCGCAGGTAGTCCGCGGCCCGCTGTGGCGGCAGTGCCCGGATGTCCTTGGCCAGGCTGGGATAGGCCTGCTGGAAGCCACGGCCCAGGAGCAGGATCTCGTCGGCGTCGCCGTGGCGGCTCAGGAAGTCCTCATACCCGGCGTGGAGCACCGGGAGGTAGAGCAGGACCTGCTTCACCCGGGCGCCTGGCCCGTCCCCGGAGGGCCGGGCGGCTCGCCGGGCTCGGGCAGGCCGAGCTGGATCCGGCGGAGCCGCGCCGACGTGCTCACCGTCGCCATCCGCTCCAGCACCTCCACCCGCCCGCAGTAGTGCTCCTCAAGCTCGGCGATGTCGGCCAGGGTGTAGGTGTCCTCGGTCGCCACGAGCACGTCGGGGCGGGTCGCCTTGATGAGTGCCCAGCGTTCGTGGTGGAGGTCCTTGAGCGTGACCAGGCCCACCCCCCGCTGGTGGGTCACCATCCGGAGCCGCTCCATCTCGGGGACCGCGGGCCGGTGCGGCCCCTTGCGCGCCCGGATCTTCACGTCGCTGTCGAGCCCCACGATGAGGAAGTCGCCGAACCGGCGGGCGGCCTCCAGGTACATGGAGTGGCCCTCGTGAATGATGTCGAACGAACCGCTGGTCAGGACGACCTTGAGCCCGAGCGTGCGCAGCGCCTGGACGATCGCGGTGATCCGCTGGTAATCGGGCACGAACCGCAGCTCGAAGTTCGAGGCATCGGCGAACAGGCCGCTATTGACCAGCGCCAGCGTTCCGGGCGGCACGTCGGCCGGGAACGCTCCCGGTGCGGCCGGCCGGCGGGGGTCCTGCCCGCGCAGGTCCAGCCCATCCCGCGGTAGCGGGTCACGCACCTTCGACATGGGCGTCTCCTCGCTCGCCGATGCCCCGCGGCCACCTGACCACGGGCCCGATCATAGCGGCCGACCCCGCCCGGGCCGGCCAAGGCGCGCGGCCATACGCGTCCGATCTGGCGGCCGGATCACCCCTGTCTCGTGATCATGGGATGGCTACTGTAAGAACGATAGTGATCCCATGATCACGCTCAGGGTTGCGCCCGGGCGGCCGCCCAGAACGGGCTCTGCCGACCGGCCGTCAGCGGCCCCGGAACGAGGACGGGCTTCCCCGGGCAGGCCACTAGGATGTGGCGGTGAGCTCGGCCGGATACCTGCGGTTCCCCCACCTGCACGGCGACCTGCTGACGTTCGCCGCCGACG
>WNGD01004533.1_pt1 | contig 19320 bp, 13 predicted proteins | sample 5400671 | NCBI WGS metagenome assembly WNGD01 (sample SAMN13153369, study PRJNA577476) | soil metagenome | isolation source: 40 cm soil or saprolite under grassland replicate 2 | place: USA:California | collected 2016-06-15
TCGTCCTCGACCAGGAGAATGGTCTCGGTCCCGCGCAACGCGGTTGGGGTTGCCTCGGGGGGATGCTCGATGGGGTCCGCCGGCCGGTCGACGCGAGGGAGATACACGCGCATCGTCGTTCCCTGTCCGGGCTCCGAATAGGGCCAGATGTGCCCGCCGGTCTGCTGCACGATGCCGTACACGGTGGCGAGGCCGAGACCGGTGCCTTTCCCGCGAACCTTGGTGGTGAAGAACGGCTCGAAGATGCGCGCCTTGGTTTCCTCATTCATGCCGACACCGGTGTCGGTCACCGCCAGCATGACGTAGTGTCCCGGTTTGACGTTGGGGTGATCAGTGGTGTACGACTCATCGAGCTCGACGTTGCGAGTCTCGATTGTGAGGCGGCCTCCCTTCGGCATCGCGTCGCGGGCGTTCACCGCGAGGTTGACGATCACCTGCTCCAGTTGCCCCGGATCGGCGCGCACGTTGCCTGCCTTTGGATGCAGCACGGTGGCGAACAGAATGTCCTCGCCGATGAGCCGCCGCAGCATCTTCTCGATATCGGGGACCAGCGCATTCAAGCTGATCACCTTCGGTTGCAGCACCTGGCGCCGGCTGAACGCGAGCAGCTGGTGCGTCAACGCCGCGGCACGGTCGGCGGCGCGATGGATCTCCTCGACGTCGCGCCGCCGCTTGTCGTCCGGCGCGAGATCGGCGAGCAGCAGGTCGGTGTAACCGCCGATCGCGGTGAGGATGTTGTTGAAATCGTGGGCGACGCCACCGGCCAGCCGCCCAATGGCTTCCATTTTCTGCGCGAGAATGACCTGCTCTTCCAGGATGCGGCGGTCGGTGACGTCGCGATAGTTGTTGACGATCGCCCGGATGCTCGGATCGTCGAGCAGGTTCGTTAAGACGCCCTCGAGGTGGCGCCAGTGACCGTTCTTGTGCTGCACGCGCGCGGCGACCTGCACCCGGCGGCGCGGCACCGTGGTCACTTCCTCGAGACGCAGCAGCACGGCGGACCGGTCGTCCGGATGGATCAGCTCCATCGCGTTGCGGCCGACGAACTCACGGAGCTCGTACCCCAACAACCGCGTCGTGGCGGGGCTGCCGTACAGGATGGTGCCGTCCGGCCCGAACAAGGCGATGGCGTCCCAACTCTCTTCCACGAGCGCACGAAAGCGTTGCTCGCTGATGCGCAGCGCCGATTCGGCGGCCTGCTTGTCGGCCCGACTCTGCGCAAAGGCGAGTGCCCCCCGGACCGCTGACGGCAGCCGGATGAGATTCGTCTTGAGGACGTAGTCGGCTGCCCCGGCTTTGATGCATTCCGCGGCGGTTTCCTCGTCGAGACTGCCGGTGACGATGATGAGGGGAATGCCGGGGGCTTCCGTCTGCAGGATTTCGAGCGCCGCCATGCCGCGGAATCCCGGCACGGTATAGTCCGCCAGCACGACGTCGGGCTTGAAACTGGGGAGCGCGCGCCGGAAGTTCGCCGCGCTGTCGACGCGCTCCGTCTCACACGTGACCTCGGCGCGGCGGAGCTCGCGGATCGCAAGCTCCGCGTCCTCCGCGCGGTCCTCGACCACCAGCACGCGCAGGGACTCGGTGGCCACGCTTATTGCGGCGGGTGGTTGAGCAGCAGCCAGTAGAGCCCGACGTCCGACACGGCGCGGGCGAAGGCCTCGAAATCCACCGGTTTCACGATGTAGCTGTTGGCGCCGAGCTCGTAGGCGCGCTCGATGTCCGGCTCCTCGCGCGACGAGGTGAGCACGACGATCGGAATCGCCTTCGTCCGCGCGTCCCCTTTGAGGCGGCGCAGGACCTCGAGGCCGTCCACCTTGGGCAATTTGAGATCGAGCAAGACGACTTTGGGGACTGGACTCGCGCCGCCCGAGAAGAACTCCATTGCTTCGGCGCCATCACGGCAGACATGCACCTGGTTGGCCAGATTGCGCTGCTTGAGCGCCCGCAGGGTGAGCTCCGCGTCGTTCGCGTTATCTTCGACCAGCAGGATCTCGACTCCCCTGGACTGCATCAGTTCTCTCCGTGCGGCAGCGAGAAGTAGAATGTGGCGCCCTCGTTTATCTTGCCTTCCGCCCAGACGCGCCCACCGTGCCGCTGCACGATGCGTTTGACGATCGCAAGACCGACGCCCGTGCCGTCGAACTCCTCGGTGCTATGCAGGCGCTGGAAGACGCCGAACAGCTTGTCCACGTAACGCGCGTCGAAGCCGGCGCCGTTGTCCTTCACATAATACACCGTCTCCGTACCGTCCGGCCGCGATCCTACCTCGATCCGCGCGTTCGGCTGGGCGCGGGTGAATTTCATGGCGTTTTGGAGGAGATTGCTCAGCACCTGTCGCAACAGCGCCGGGTCACCCTGGGCGGGGAGCAACGAGCCGATCCGGACCTCGAGCTGCCCGTTTCGCTCGGGCTCGGCGCGCCGCAGCTCGTCGGCCACCACCTGCGCCATTTCGGTCATATCGACGCGCGCCGACGCGAGCTCCTTGCGGCCGAGGCGGGAAAACGACAGCAGATCGTCGATCAGCTGACCCATGCGCCGGGTGTTCTGGTCGATCACTCCCAGCAGACGCTGCGCCTCGGGTTCGAGCTTCGTCTGGTGGTCTTCGAGGAGAATCCGGGCAAAGCCATGAATCGCGCGGAGCGGCGCGCGCAGATCGTGCGACACCGAGTACGAAAACGACTCCAGCTCCGCGTTCGTCCCTTCGAGTGCCTGCGTGCGCTGCGCCACCTGCGCTTCCAGGTCGTGATGAGAGCGTGACACCTGCTCTGCCATCAGGTTGAAGGAGCGCGCCAGCCGGCCCAACTCGTCGTCGCGTTGCACGCTCACACGCTGGTCGAGGTCCCCCGTGGTGATCGCTTCCGCGGCCCTGGTGACGTGCACCAAGGGCTTCGTCAGTCGCCGGCTGCCCCACCAGGCGAGCAGCGCACCCGCGATCACGATGAGTACCGCAATGGGGGCCATGCTCCGCAGATAGTCGCGCGCGGGAACGGCGATCAGCCGGCTCGGCATCTCCGCGACGACCATCCACGGGGTCCCAGGGACCACGGCCGCGGCCGCCCGCTTCAGTTCGCCGCCGTGCTCGTAGCGGATCGGCGTGAGACTCGTGAGCACGCTCGGTGGGGGTGCCGGTACGATCGTGGCAAAATCGGTCCAGGGATCACCCGCCGCATTGCCGACGAGCAGTACGATGTCTCCACCGGCCAGGCCGGTCAGCGCTTTGGGCGTCCGCGCATTGAGCCCGACACGCCCAAGCTGCTGCACGATGCCACCGCTCCGCTCCGTGGGTCCGGCGCCAACGGCCATCGTGACGGCGATAAAGAGCGTGGTGTCCTGCCGCATGAACGGCCCGTACGTCGCAGAATCGCTCCGCGGAGAGACGAGGACGCTGTCGGCCGCGGTAAACTTGCCGGTCCGGAGCAGGAGCTTACCCCCGAAGTCGCGCAGCTCGAGACTGCCGGTCGACGAGGTGTCGTTCGTGATCCGCTGCATCGCGACGAGGGCGCGCGCGCGATCCGCCGGCTCGCGTGAGCGCAGAAATGCGACAATCGCGGGGTCCTTGGCGAGTGCGGTGATCCGCGCGCGTTGCGTCGGGATCTGGAACAGGTCGGCCAGCACCCGCGTCGCGAGCGGCAGGCGCTTGTCGACGAGGGCCCGGGACGCCTGCCGCACCTCGCCGTACCCGATCGTGAGCTGCGCGATCGCCACTGCCAGGAGGAGGATCGTCACGAACAGCGGCAGCTTGCGCTCGATGGACCAGTTCATCGCTCCTCCAAGACCTCGCGGACCTTCCGGGTAATCGCTTCCGTGGTGAAGGGTTTTGCAAGATATGCGACGCCCGGCTCCAGCATGCCGTGGCTCGCGATCGCACCGTCGGGGTACCCGGACATGTAGAGCACCCGTAAGCCGGGACGCGCCGCGCGGATAGCCTCGGCGAGCTTGCGGCCGTTTGTGTCGGGCATGATGACATCGGTCAGCAACAAGTCGATGTTGCCCTTGTGGCGCCGCGAGATGTCCAACGCGGTGGCGCCGCGGTCCGCGACCAGCACCGTGTAGCCCTGGGCATCGAGCGCGCGATGCGTCAACCGGCGCAGTTGCTCGTCGTCCTCCACCACGAGCACCGTCCCGGCTCCGCGCGGAGCCGCTGCAGCGGGCGCGACCTTGCCGATGTCCTCGGGCAGCGCCGCGATGGCGGGCAGATAGACCTTGAACGTCGTCCCCTTGCCCGGCTCGCTATAGAGCCAGATGTTGCCGCCGGTCTGTTTCACGATGCCGTACACGGTCGAGAGACCAAGGCCCGTGCCGCGCCCCGCCGGTTTCGTCGTGAAGAATGGCTCGAAGATCCGCGACTTCGTCCGCTCGTCCATCCCGCAGCCGGTATCGCTGACGGCAAGCATGACGTATTCGCCCGGGTTGACCGAGACGTGCTGTGCGGCGTACGCGTCGTCGAGTGTGGCGTTTCGGGTTTCGATCACCACGGTGCCGCCGTCGGGCATCGCGTCGCGCGCGTTGATCGCGAGATTCATGATGACCTGCTCGATCTGATTCGGATCGGCGCGCGCCGCCGCGAGGTCGTCGGCGAGATCGGTCTTGAGCTCGATGTTCTCGGAGATCAGGGACCGCAGCATTTTGTCGAGGTTCAGCACCACATCGTTCAGGTCGATGTTGCGGAGTTCGAGCACCTGTTTGCGTGAGAAGGCGAGCAGCTGCCGGGTAAGCGCGGCGGCCCGCCGCGCCGCTTTGCGAATTTCCTCGAGATCCTCGAGCTGCCGGTCGTTCCCGGAGACTTCCGCGCTGAGGAGATCGGTGTACCCCACGATCGCCGTCAGAATGTTGTTGAAGTCGTGTGCCACGCCGCCGGCGAGCTGTCCGATCGCTTCCATCTTTTGTGACTGGAGCAGCTGCTCCTCGAGCAGCTTGCGCTCGGTAATCTCCGTCGCGACGCCGAGCATGGTGGGAGAGTCCTCACCGGGCATGCGCATGGGAATCTTGATGGTCTGAAACCAGCGCGTCTGGTTGGTCTGCGGGTTGGTCACGCGCTCTTCGGCGACCAGTTTGGGTCGGCCGGACGCCATGACCTCACGGTCGTCGCGCAGGAAATGCGCGACTTCCTGGGCGTTCGGATTGAAGTCGGCGTCTGTCTTCCCGATCAGCTGGTCCACGAAGCGGCCGTCCCAGTTCTTCACGAAGATCAGGCTCGGATTGGCGTCGATGATCTGATGGAGCAGGCGCTCGTGCCGACGCAGCGCCTGGCGCTGGCTGGCGCGGGTCAGCGCGTCGAGCACGGCGGGGCCCAGACGAACGAGCCGATCCTTCAAGATGTAATCGTTTGCGCCCGCTTTCAGATAGGCGACCGCGGTTTCCTCATCGAGCGAGCCGGTAACCAAAATGAACGGAACATCCGGCAGCGCGCGCTGCGCCAGCGCGAGCGCCTCGGGGCCCCCGAAGCCGGGAATGTTGTGGTCGCAGAGAATGATGTGCAGCGCGTAGCCCTCGAGTGCGGTCTCGAAGGCGACGCGCGTTTTGACTTGGTGGACCTCGGGCCGCGGGTCCAGGCGCTCGAGCTCGCGGCGAATCAGGGCAGCGTCGCTGTCCGTGTCTTCGACCATGAGCACGCGCACCGAATCCATCGTCCCACAGTTTTGGTGATGCTGGAAATCGTGTCTGTCGGCGGCAGGGAACCCCGCTGGTAGGGTTTGGCCTACGAGCGGTTACGGCGTCGCGCGCAAAGCAGCGGGGCTGACGAGGCCATGTTGGGTTGCGTAGAACGTCAGCTCGGCGTTCGATCGCATCCGCAGCTTGTGCAGCAGGCGTGCCCGATAGGTCGTCACGGTCTTGGGCGAGAGGCCGAGGTGTTTGCTGATGGCGGTGATGGGACGACCGGCCGCGAGGAGGCGCAGCACTTCGAGCTCGCGATCCGACAGCTGTTCGTGCGGTGCCGGTGGCGGGCCTCCGAGGCCGTCGGCGACGGCCTGCGCCATCGCCGGGCTCAGGTATTTGTGACCGGCCATCACGCGCTCTAACGCACGCAACAACTCCTCGGGCGCCGACTCTTTGGTCAGGTAACCGGCGGCGCCCATTTCGAGCAGGCGGAGTGCCAGCTGGTCCTCCGGGAACATCGTGACAATCAGAATGGGGAGCTGCGGCCGCGCCTTGTGCAATTCCCGGAGCACTTCCAACCCATGGCGATCGGGCAAGCCGAGATCGAGCAGCACCACGTCCCACCGCTCTCCGAACGCGAGCGCCATCGCTTCTGCGGCGGTACCCGCCTCGCCGAACTGCACACCCTCCGGCAGACCTTGCAGGATCTGGATCAGCCCGCGCCGGACGAGCGCGTGATCGTCGACGACGAGAATGCGAATCATCGTCCCGACCCGGCGGCTCCCGGCGCCGGCGGGAACCAAGCCGCGACCCGGGTTCCGCCCTCTTCCCGCGGCGCCACTTCCAGAACGCCGCCAAGCACCGCCGCGCGCTCGCGCATGCCGAGGATGCCCAGTGAGCCGGGCCCCACGGTGCCGGCTTCGGTGATGCCGCCTCCGTCGTCGTTGATCTCGAGTGTCACGCAGCCGCTTTGCAGACCGAGGTGGATGTCCACGCGCGTTGCGTCGGCGTGGCGCACCACGTTCGTGAGTGCTTCCTGGACGATACGAAACAGCGCCGTGGCCAACTCGCCCGTGATCGCGCCGTTCGTGGGCCCAATCGCGCTCCGGCAATTGATCGACGTCCGCCGGGTGAAATCCTGCGCGAGCCACTCGAGCGCCGCGGGCAGACCCAGCTGATCGAGAATAGGCGGCCGCAGGTCGGAAGCGATGCGGCGTACGCTCTTTACGAGATCATCGACGGTCAGCGCGGTCTCATGCAGCCGGCCGCTCAGCGCGGGCGACTCCCGAGACGCTGCGTCCTGCGCCGCTGCGAGCTGCATCTTCAACGCCGTCAGCGCTTGGCCCAGGCTGTCGTGAATCTCCCGGGCAATGCGGGTTCGCTCGTCCTCGCGGATGTCCTGCTGCCGGGTCGCGAGGCTACGCAAGGCGGCACGCGACGCGCGCAACTGCTCCTCGGCTCGTCGTGTCTCGGTCACGTCGCGCGTGATCCCCAGGAGCGCCTGGACGGCGCCCGCCGGGTCGCGGAACGGCACCGCGTGGGTCTCCAACCACCGGCGTCTCCCCTTCAACCCAATGATCTCGAACTCGAGCGTCGCGGATTGTCCGGCGAACACACGGGCGTGCAGGTCTGCGAACGCGGCCCGGTGTTCCGGGGCCACGAGCTCGATCATCGGGCGGAGCCGAATCGCGTCGATGCTCGGCGCCTCGATCATCGCCAAGCCGGCGGGGTTCATTTCCAGGAGCCGCCCCTGCGAATCCACCAGCTTCACGCAATCGGGCTCGCTGTCGATGATCGCGCGGAGGCGTTCTTGACTGTCGTGACGCTCGGTGACATCGAACGCGAATCCCACGACCCCAACCACCCGGCCGTGCGCCCCCACCACCGGCTCGACCCGCGCGGAGAACGCTCGACCGTGGAACACCGTCTCGTACGCGACCGACTCCCCACGCAGCGCGGCGCGGTGCGCCGCCACCACGGGCGCCGCCTGTGACGGGTTCCCGAACGCCTCCTCGATGGTCTTGCCTTGCTGGCCGGCCTGCGCGCCGCCGCCGCGAATTGCGGTGATCCGGAGGTCGAGATCGGTCGACCACAGGACCAGGGGCAATTGCTCGACCAGGCGCGCGAACTGGCCAAGGCCGAGGTCTCTCGCGAGACCAAAAGACGGGAGCGCGGGAGCGGTCATGCCGCTACGGTAGCGCCTCGTGCATCAGGCGTCCAGCACATCGCGGACTTTTCGCGCCAGTCCATCTGGCGAGAACGGCTTCTGCAGGAAGGCGCTGCCGCTGGGGAGGGTGCCGTGCTGCACGACGGCATCCCCGGGATACCCCGACATATACAGCACACGAATCCCGGGCCGTTGCGCCCCCAGGCGATCCGCCAACTCGCGCCCGGATAAGCCCGGCATCACGACGTCGGTGAGGAGCATGTGGATCGTGCCGCCATGACGCTCAACCACGCGCAGGGCGGCAGCGGCGTCGGCGGCGGCGAGCACGACGTAGCCCTGCGCCTCGAGTGCCCGCTGACTGAGTGTCAGGACGGCCGGCTCGTCCTCGACGACGAGGACGGTCTCACTGCCGCGGGCGGGTCCGCCCCGCTGCGGCGCGACCGGCAGGTCGGCCGTTGACTCGATGCGTGGCAGATAGATCCTGAAGCTCGACCCGCGGCCGGGCTCCGAGTGCACGGAGATGTAGCCATCGCTCTGCTTCACGATGCCGTACACCGTGGCGAGCCCGAGTCCCGTGCCCTTGCCGACCTCTTTGGTGGTGAAGAACGGCTCGAATAGATGGGCGCGAACGGTAGCGTCCATCCCCACACCGCTATCGGTGACCGCGAGCATGACATAGGCGCCGGGCACCGAGCCGAGGTGCGCCTGCGCGAACGTCTCGTCCAGGTCGACGTTGGCGGTCTCGATGGTCAGTTTTCCTCCGTCGGGCATCGCATCGCGCGCGTTCACCGCCAGGTTCACGATGACCTGCTCGAACTGATTCGGATCCGCCCGCACGCGGCCGAGATCGGACGCGAGGACGGCGACGAGCGCGATGTGCTCGCCGATGAGGCGTCGCAACATCTTGTCCATCTCAGCCACGACGACGTTGAGGTCGAGTACCTCGGGCTGGAGCATCTGGCGCCGGCTATAGGCCAGGAGCTGCCGGGTCAGTGAGGCGGCGCGCTCCGAGGCTTTGCGGATCTCCTCGACGTCGCCGCGCTTAGCGTCGCCCGGCGGCAAATCGCGCAGGAGGAGCTGGGTATTCCCGAGGATGGCCGTGAGCAGGTTGTTGAAGTCGTGCGCGATGCCCCCGGCGAGCTGGCCGACCGCTTCCATTTTTTGCGACTGGCGGAACTGCTCTTCGAGATGCCGCTGATCGGTGACGTCGCGCTGCGTGCCCCAGACCCGCACCAAGTGCCCGTCCTCGAGGAAGCCCACGACATTATTAAGGAAGACGCGCGCCCGTCCCTCGCGATCGTGCTCGCGTGTTTCAGAATCGGACACGCGGTAACCGGCGCGGATGAAGGCGCGAATCTGTTCGCGGTTCGTCGGATCGGTAACGTTGTGCAGGTCGGCGAGCTGCGTACCGACCAGCTCACGCGCCTCGCCGAGGCCGTACATGCGGGCCATGGCGTCGTTGCATTCTGCGATGCGCGCACCGGCATACAAACGATCGATCTGCTCTTCCTCGGAGAGGTTGATGGGGACGGGCGGATCGATCTCGAGACGCGACACGCCCTCGGAGCTTTGGGCGATGAACGAGCGGTACCGCTCCTCGGCGCGTTTGCGATCGGAGACGTCCATGCCGATCGCCAGCCAGCCGCCACCCGTGAGGGGGGCGTTGGCCCAGATTGTGTCGAGGATCGCGCCAGTCTTGGTGCGGGTGCGGAAGTCCGTCCACTGACCGACGGGCGCCCCGATCGAATCGCGCAGGCGCTGCCGCTCGCTGGGATCGGGATAGAGCTCCGTAAGGATGTCACGCGCGCGGGCTTCCCCGATGTCATAGCCCAGTGTGTGCGTCCACTCGCGATTGCCCCAGTGCAGCCGGCCCTGTTCGTCCAGGAAGACGAGCATCACGGGAATGTTGTCGACGATCCGCTGCAGCAGCTCGCTCTGCTCGCGCCACGCGTCCTCGACGCGCTTGCGCTCGATCGCCATCGCCATCTGCGAGGACACGAACGTCAGGATATCGCGCTCGCTCTCGCCGTAGCGGACACCCTGGGAATAGGTCTGGGTCACCACGACGCCGATGGGACGATCCTTCACCTTGAGCGGCACGCCCAGCCAGTCGATCGAGGGAGCGCCAATCAGCTCCGCTTCTCCGGCGGCGACGAGGCGCTCGTAGACCTCGGGAGTCGCCAGCAACGGCTGGCCCGTCCGCAAGACGTACTCGGTGAGACCTTTGCGGAGCTTGCGCGGCTTCACGTCGCACGTGAGGTCAATCTCGTCGACGAAATACGGGAACTCGAGGAGGTCCTTCTCCGCGTCGTACAGCGACACGTAGAAATTTTTTGCCGGCATCAGCTCGCCCACGATCCCGTGAATGGCGTGCAGCAGCTCTTGCAGGTTTTCGGCGGTGTGGGCGGTGTGCGAAATGCGGTACACCGCTTCCTGGACGCATTCGGCGCGGCGCCGCGCCGTCACATCCCGGAAGCTCCAGACGCGGCCCACCGACCGGCCGTTCAGCCGCAGCGGAATCGAATACCGCTCGAGCACGCGCCCGTCCTTGAACGTGAGGACGTCGAAACTGTCCGACTCCGGCTCGGCATACCGCTCCTGAATCCCATCCACGAACAAGTGTGGATTCGTGAGCTGGTCCTGCACGTGCGCGATCAGACGCCGGCGGCCCGCGGCATCGTTGTTGGCGGCGATGAGCTCGGGCGGCAGGTGCCACATCTCCTCGAAGTGGCGGTTGTGCGAAACGATTTTCCCGACCAGATCAACCACCAGGATCCCGTCGGCGGTCGACTCGAGCGTCGCCTGAAGGACGGAGACGGTGAGGGAGTCGGCTACCCTACGGGGTTTCTTCGCCCTCGGCTTGGCTTTGGAACGGCGTGGGGGCATGGGCCGAATCTATCGGCGGCGGCTCCCGTGACCAGCCTCACGGGCCCAAAGGCGTGTCGCATCTAGCTTTCGAACCCTTCCCCCGGGCCGGGAGCACGGTTGCAACCCAAGCGGTTTCGCTGGCTGGGCGTTGAGGAATCGAGCCACGCCGAGCAGCAGCTGCGCGCCGCGGCGCGCCAGCAGGAAGCCGTCGCGCACCTCGGACAGCAAGCGCTGGCCGGGGTGGCCCGCACCGACCTGTTCCCCACGGCGGCGAAACTCGTCGCCCGCGGTCTCGACGTCGAGTTCAGCGAAGTTCTCGAGCTGAAGGCCGCGCATCGCAGCCTGCTGATACGTGCCGGCGAAGGCTGGCACGAGGGCTGCGTGGGGAAGACCCTGGTCACGGCCGAGACTGGGGCCCTCGCCGGCTACGCGCTCAAGGCCGCCGGTCCCATCGTCATCGCCGATCTTCCCAGCGACATCCGCTTCACCGCCCCGCCACATCTCGAGGCGCACGGCGTCGTCAGCGGCGTCTGTGTCGTCGTGCAGGGTCGCGAACGTCCCTGGGGGGTGCTCGGCGCCTATAGCGCCCAGCCGCGCGAGTTCAGCGGCCCCGATGTGTTGTTCGTGCAGGCGCTCGCCCACGTGCTCGCGACGTCGCTCGAGCGCGCGCGGGTGGAAGAAGCGCTGCGCAGTAGCGAAGAGCACTTCCGCTCATTGACGGAAAACGCCTCCGACATCGTCACCATTCTCGGCGACGACGGAATCCTCCGGTACGTCTCTCCGTCCGTGCAGCGGCTGCTCGGCTACGGCGCGAGCGAGCTGCTGGGGCGGAACGCGTTCGAGTTCATGCACCCCGACGATCTCTCGCCCGTCATGGAAGCGCTGGCGGATGCCATTCAGAAGCCGGGCTCGCCCCAGACGGCCACGTTCCGCTTCAAGCACGCGGACGGCACGTGGCGCGTACTCGAGTCCATCGGTCAGGCGCGGCTCGACCAGCCGAACGCCTACAGCGTGATCGTCAACTCCCGTGACGTGACCGAACGCGTTCAACAGGACGAGATCCTTCATACCAGCAAGCAACGCCTCCGCACGGTCGTCGCGGGTTCACCCGTGATTCTGTTTTCGCTCGATCCCAAAGGTGTCTTTACACTGGCGGAGGGCAAGGGCCTGCACTCGCTCGGCGTGCGGCCGGGGATGCTGATGGGCAAATCGTTCTTCGAGCTGTTGGGCGACGTGCCGCAGGCGGTGGCCGATGTCCGCCGGGCGCTCGAGGGCGAGCAGGTGACGGCGCGTGTGGAGCTGTTTGGATTCGAGTTCGAGGCGCAGTACTCGCCGGTGCGTGAGCGCGACGGCAGCATCTCCGGCGTCGTCGGTGTGGCGACCGATATCACCGAGCGCCGCCGCGCCGAGCAGGCGTTGCGGCGCGCGGACGAAGCCAGCCGCATGCTGGTCCATCAATCCCCGTTCGGCATTTTCCGCGCGACTCCCGACGGCAATTTCCTGTCGGTGAATCCCGCCCTGGTCGAGATGCTGGGCTACGAGTCGGAAGCCGAGCTGCTGGGCCGCAATCTCGACCGTGACGTGTTCAAGGAGCCGGCGGCGCGCGGCCGCTACCTCGCGCAGATGAACGACGCCACGGGCGCCGTGGAAACGCAGGCGGTGTGGCGCCGCAAGGACGGCGAGGCCATCACGGTTCGTCTCTACGGCCGCTCAGTGCGCTATGAGGATGGCCGCGTCGAATGTCACGAAGTGTTCGCCGAAGACGTGAGTGAACGCCGCGGGCTGGAGGAACAGCTGCGCCAGGCGCAGAAGATGGAGGCGATCGGCCAGTTGACCGGCGGCATCGCGCACGACTTCAACAACCTGTTGACCATCATCCTCGCCAACGCCGAGCTGCTGTCGCGCGGACCAGACGAAGCGAGCCTGCGCGACATCATCTCCGCGGCCGTCAGCGGGCGCCTGATGGTGAATCAGCTGCTGGGATTTGCGCGCCGCTCGACCCTCACGCTCGAACCGGTGCACCTGGGACATTTGCTGAACGATCTCGCCGCGGTGTTGCGGCGCGTGCTGCCGGCCGACATCGAGCTGCTCGTCTTTGCCGACGAAGATCTCCCCGAGGTGTCGGCCGACGGCCACGCGGTGGAGCAGATCCTGCTCAACCTGGTGAACAACGCGCGCGACGCGATGCCGGACGGTGGCGTATTGCGGCTCGAGACCAGCTGCACCTGGATCAGCGACGCGCAGCGCGACGTGCTCGGTCCGGGAGCGGCGTCGGAATACGTGTGCCTGGCGGTCGACGACACCGGGCAGGGCATGGATGAGGCCACGCGGCAGCGCGCCTTCGAGCCGTTCTTTACGACCAAGCCGGTCGGGAAGGGGACGGGGCTGGGGCTGGCCACCGTGTACGGTCTGATAAAACAGCACGGCGGGTTCGTCCAGATCGACAGTGCGCCGGGAGCCGGCACGCGGCTGCGCATCTATTTCCCGGTCGCCGAGGAGACGACGCGACGCCGGGCGTCCGGATCGCACGAGCAGATGGCGTTGCCGGCCGAGGGCGGGAAGGAGACCGTGCTCGTCGTGGAGGATCAGGCGCAACTGCGGCGCGCAACCGTCTATACGCTCGAGCACGCGGGCTATACAGTGCTCTCGGCGGCGGACGGCATCGAGGCGCTGCACCTGCTCAGGCAGCATCCGGCGCCGATCCACCTCGTCTTCACCGACGTGGTGATGAGCCGGCTGGGGGGCCGTGGCCTCTACGAAATCGACCGCCGAGAAGGACGGACCACGCCCTACCTCTTTACAAGCGGCTACACGGGGCGGGACGAGCCCCTCGATCCGTCGCTGCCGTTCCTGCCGAAGCCCTGGACGAGCGCGGATCTATTAGCGCGCGTGCGGCAGACGCTCGATAGCGCGAAAGCTTCAAGCCGAGAGAGTTAAGCCCGTGTCGCGCGCCGCCTGGACGAGGCGGTCGACCAGCGGAGGGGCTGGAGGCAGCCAGACGAGCGCGAGCCAACACGCGATCGGCGGCTCACGAAACGGACGGTAGACGATCCCGTTCGATTGCCTCCGATACGGCGTCGCGACCGCCTCGCTTACCAAAGTCCACGTATCCCCGGCGGCGATCTGGACGTTCATCGTAGGTGCTTCCCGCGGTCGCTCGATACGGCGCTCGGGCACGAGCCCGCGCTCGCGCAGGGCGGTCTCGATGATCGGAAAGAAGCCCGGCCAGCGGCGCGGGGCCGAGTTCAGCCACGTGAGCGCGCGCAGCTGGGCCAATTGGATGGCGGGCTGGGTGGCCAGCGGATGATTGCTTGGGAGCAGCACCCCCGTGACAGACGCATCGATTAACCGGTGCGCTTCGAATCCCGGCACAGGCCACTCCGCGACGAAGATCGATCCCACATCGACCCGGCGTTCGCGCAACGCGTGGAATATGTCGCCGTCGTGGCTGCTGGAGATCTCGATCTGTGCTGCGGGATTGGTATCGCGAAACCTGGCCAGCAGATTCTCGAGGTCAGTTCCGTAGCTGCTCAGCTCCCCATGCGCGAAGCGGAGCGGGGAATCCCGTCCCACGGCGGCGCTGCGAGCCGAGGCCACGGCACGGGAGGCAACATCAAGAGTGTGCCGCGCCTCCACGAGAAACGCCCGACCGGCCGCGGTCAAAAGCACGCCGCGGGGTCCCCGCTCGAACAGCACCGTGCCGAGCTCGATCTCGAGATCGCGGATCTGCTTGGAGAGGGACGGCTGAGCGACGCGGAGGCGTGTGGCGGCGCCTATGAAGCTGCGCTCCTCAGCGACAGCGACGAAGTACTTGAGGTGGCGTAATTCCATATTCTTTGCTAGTCTTTGATATACATTGATAGGCAGGCGTATGCAAGACGGGTCAGGGGAACTGCTCGACATCCGTGAAGCGGCCGAGTTTCTCCGGGTGAGCGAAACGTCATTGCGTCGCTGGACCAACGCGGGGCGGTTGCCGTGTCTGCGCATCGGCGGGCGGCGCGAGCGGCGGTTCCGGCGGGCTGACTTGATGACGTTCCTCGGCGGCGAGGGTGGCCCGACATCGCTTCCCACGCGCAATCATTTTTGCGGGCTGTATACCAGCGATCTCGGCCGCGTGCGGGGAGCGGCGGCGTTTCTCCACGTCGGTTTGCAGGCCGATGCGCGCTGTCTGCTCGCCGCCGAGAAAGATGTACAGCGCGCCGTAATCGTTCAGCTGGAGCAGGACCGTCCCGCCATCCGGAAGGACTTGAAGGCCGGACGGCTGGTCGTCGGGGAGTATTGTGCCTCGGCGGCGGCGCAGCTCGAGTTTTGGCGCGTGAACATCCGTAGCGCCATGAAGGCGGGTGTCAATCGCGTGTACGTTACCGGAGACCTCTCCGCCGGCGCGCTCAGCCTGATTCCCTTCGCCGAGATTCTCGAATACGAGGGCGAGTATGGCCGAGCCATTGCGGGGCCGTTTCCGGTGACCACGCTGTGCCAGTACGACGCGCGCAAGATTTCGGGACTCGACGCCGCCGCTCTCCTCCAATGTCACGACGGTCCGGCGTAGTGAGCCCTATCGCTCGCAGCGCTAGCTCCGCTAACAAAGAAGTATTTGACGCTACCCTCCTCGACTCCATGCGTATGGCGGTATGCAGCGCGATGCGCTTCGTGTTTTGATCGTCGAGGACAACGAGGCTGACTACGAGCTGATGGTGCACGCATTGCGCCGGAGCGGATTTGTCGTCACCGCGACACGCGTGGATCGTGAACCTGCCTTGACCGATGCGTTGCGCTCCGGTTCCCCGGACATCGTGCTGTCAGACCACGCGTTGCCGCGGGCCAATGGGCTCGACGTCCTGCACACCATTCAGCGCGAGCAGCCGATGGTCCCCGTGTTGATCGTGACGGGGTCGATCGATGAAGAGACCGCCGCCGATTACATCAAAGCCGGCGCCGCCGACTACGTGGTGAAGCAACGGCTCCACCGTCTAGGTCCAGCCGTGCGGCGCGCCCTGGCGCTGAAGGAGGCGCTGCGGGAGGCGATGGACGCGGAGGCCGCTCGCGAGGCGAGCGAACAGCGGTTTCGCAGCCTCATCGAGTATTCCAGTGATGTCATCACGCTGCTGGATGCCGCGGGCACGATCATCTATAGCACGCAATCGCTCAAGCCGACCCTGGGATACGCTGCAGGCGAGATGACGGGGCACAGCGTTTTGGAGCTGGTGCACCCGGATCAGCAGGCGGCAGCGGCCGCGTTGCTGGGCCGGTTGTTCGGTGATCCCGAGGAAATCGTGCACACGGATCTGCGGGTGCGGCACAAGGACGGATCGTGGCGGGACCTCGAGGCGGTCATCGCCAATCGCCTGGCGGATCCGTCGGTGCGCGCGCTCGTCGTGAATTATCGCGACGTGACCGACCGCAAGCAGGCCGAAGAGAGCTTGCGGGTCGCGGACGAGCGGCTTCGGGCCGTGCAACGGATGGAGGCGGTCGGTCGCTTGGCGGCGGGCATCGCCCATGACTTCAATAATCTTCTCACCGCGATTCTCGGTTCGACCGACTTGCTGCTGGAAGCGCTGGCCCCTGACCATCCCGCGCGCGAGGACGCGCTCGAGAGCCGCCAGGCGGCGCTGCGGGCCGCCGATCTGACGCGCCAACTCCTCGCGTTCAGCCGACGGCAGGTGCTCGCGCCGCGCGTGCTCGACCTCAATGACGTCGTGCGCGAGGTTGAGCGGATGCTGCGGAGGCTCATCGGCGAGGATGTGACACTGCGCACTGTGCTGGCGGCCGATTTGGCGCCCGTGCGGGCCGATGCGACCCAGCTCGAGCAGGTCCTCGTCAATCTTGCCGTGAATGCCCGCGATGCGATGCCGCGCGGCGGTGCGGTGACGATTGAGACCGCCAACGTGTCCTTGGACGGTGCCTACGTCGCCAATCAACCGCTCGTGGCGGCCGGCGACTACGTGATGATCGCGCTGAGCGATACTGGCACCGGCATGGACGCCGAAACCCAGGCGCGCGTGTTCGAACCGTTCTTCACCACCAAGGCGCGAGGAAAAGGTACTGGTTTGGGTTTGGCGACCGTATACGGAATCGTCAAGCAGTCCGGCGGTTACATCTGGGTCTACAGTGAGCTCGGCATCGGGACGACGTTCAAGGTCTATCTCCCTCGGGTTGCCGGCGGGGAAGTGGCCGAGCCGCGGGGTGCGGTTCCCGTTACCACCCCGACACTGCACGGGTCCGAGACCATTCTCGTCGTGGAGGACCAGGAGGAAGTTCGTACGCTGATCCGCAAGATTCTCGAGGCGCGCGGTTATCACGTGCTGACGGCGGCAAACGGCGGGGCGGCGCTCGAAACGGCGGCGGCGCATGCCGGGCCCATCCATCTGCTGCTGAGCGACGTCGTCATGCCTGGGATGAGCGGTCGTGAGGTCTCGCGCTTGCTGAGCCCGACCCGACTGTCCATGCGCACGCTCTACGTTTCCGGATACACGGACGAGTCGATCGTTCAGCACGGCGTGCTCGAGGCGGGAGTCGAGTTCTTGCAGAAGCCGTTCACGGCAGAGGGTCTGTTGCGGAGGGTACGCGAGGTCCTGGATGCCTCGCTGTAGGGAGTCACCGACTACCTGGAACACCGGACGGGGAGGAAGTTGAGCCATGGCCCGCATCATCGTGATCGACGATCAGGAGCCGATCCGTCGGATCGTGCGGCGCGCGCTGGAGAATGACGGTCACCAGGTGTTCGAGGCCAGCGATGGCGAGGCCGGGATGGCGCTGCTCGAGCGCGAGCCCGCCGATGTCGTCATTACCGACATCTTCATGCCCGGCATGGACGGGATTCAGACGCTGCGCGAGATCCGGAAGCGGTTTCCCGCGATCAAGGTGATCGCGATGTCGGGTGGCGATTCGACGGGGATGATGGATCTGCGACGCGACGCCGAGCTCCTGGGCGCCGTCAAAAGCCTGCAGAAGCCGTTCAATGCGCGGGATATCGTGGATCTGGTGCAGACTGTCTTGAAGGGCTGACGAAGCTCCCGAGGCAGGACTCGAACCTGCGACCCGCCGGTTAACAGCCGGCTGCTCTACCAACTGAGCTACTCGGGAAGAGGCGCGAAATATAGAGTCTCGGAGGCCGGGAGACCAAGGCCTCAGAACCCAATCGCGACCTGCACGTGCAGTTCGTTGGCCGATCCGGAACGGTCCGTCGTCCTGCGGTGATACTCGATCTTGAGCTGCGTCGTGGCCGCGAAATCGTAACGCGCGCCAACGATCGCGCGGTGGAAGTCGTCGGCGACGAAATGCGGATCGGCGGCGTTGAACAGCAGCACATCGTAGCGTCCGTAGGGCACCAGTTTCCCGATGCGATACCCCGCGTACAGATACGCCGCATCGTTCCCCGTGGACGGCCCGCCGGCAGCGGGGCGGTGGCTGATGCGCTGATACTCGGCCATGATCTCGAGCTGCGGACTCAGATAGACGCCGTAGGTGCCGAGCATCTGCTCCGTTACGGTATTCGTCAGTGTGTCCGCGGCGGGAAGGACGGTATCGATCGGCGCCCCGTAAATCCGCGCCGTGCCGGGTGTCAGGCGGTCGTGGTAATAGTCCACGCCCACGCGGAGCGCCGTGGTGAGCTGGGAGTGCAGCGCGAGCGTGAGCGACTTTGCGGGGTTGTTGTCCGAGATCGGCGTCGCGCCGATGCCATTGCCGAGCATCACATCGAATCCCAGATGCGCGGGCGTCAAATCGCGTCCCGCAAACAGCGCACCGGTTGTATGGACCGGGAGGATGCCCCCATCGTCCTCGAACAGGTACATATCGGGCCGCCGGGCGGTGGGTTGCATCAGTGTCCCGTGATGATAGGCGGTGTTCCAATAGCCGAGTGGCGTGTGATGCTTGCCCATCGCGAGCAAGACATGCGCGTTGGGCCGGAAGCTGATCACGAGACGCTCGACATCCACCACGAAGTCTTGGTCGAACTCGAACACCGTCTCGCCCAGAAACGACCATTTATCGGCGAGCGCGGACGTGATGAAGAGATCGAACTGACCCAGCGCAAAATTCGGGGCCGCGCAGCGGCCCCAGACACGCGAGCACGACGATCACGGATGCCAGTCGGCGCATAGACGGTCTCATCGCAGTGGGTAGGTTGCGTCACTGGGGGAGCGTCCCCCAATGGTCACGACTCGGACAGTTGCGTCCACCGCCCGCAGCTCTACGAATCCAATCGCTCCGGGATGCTCAGCCACGAAACGTTTGGTCGCTTCAGCATCGTGCATCGGCTGGGGCGGAGTAGCGCCTTCACCCTGAAAAACGAGTCCGATCCAACGTCGATGGACCAGCTCCGGCGACATACCCAGGGCCTTCTCATAGAAGCTCTTCTGGAGCGGCGTGCATTCGAGCAGGGCTACGCGCTCACCGTTGCTGAAGGTGGTCGTCTGACCGAGATACAGGCGCCGCAACGCGTCGACCGAGAGATCGCGTGTCGGGTTGTCGCGATGGACGATCACGGCCATTTGGGCCGCCGTGTGAGGGACCAGCGACGCCACCAGCAGAACGGCCAGCGCGAGGGACTTCATCTGGGAACTCCCGGCTCGGCGAGATAGGCGATGGTCGCCTCATGCGCACGTTCCGCGACATGGCTCAGCGCCTGCGCGGTGGTCACGGCTCCTGCTTTGGCTGCTCGCTCAATTTCTCCCAGCACGGCC
>WNGD01002898.1_pt1 | contig 19319 bp, 18 predicted proteins | sample 5400671 | NCBI WGS metagenome assembly WNGD01 (sample SAMN13153369, study PRJNA577476) | soil metagenome | isolation source: 40 cm soil or saprolite under grassland replicate 2 | place: USA:California | collected 2016-06-15
GGCGAGTTCGCCGTGCCGTTTCCCTGGCCGGTGCCGTTCGGTGAGGCGCCGGGATTGCCGTTGCCCTTACTGGCGGTCTCGAGCGCCTGGGCGGCTCGGTCGCGCGCTTGCGTGATGGCATTCAAGGCCGTGGGGTTCGTGACCTGGCCCTGAAGGCCGGCAAGCTGCGCGTCGTGGGTGGCGATCGCCTGCCGCAGGCGGTTCTCCATCGCGGCTCCGACCGCCGGATCGCTCTGCTTCTCCGCCTGGATCACGAGCGCGGCGTCGTTGAGCTGGTCATTCAGGGCGCTGAGCGCCCGGTCGGCGAGATCGACCCGATGGTGAGCGAACATCGCCTGGGCCTCGGTCAGCCGGGTCCTGGCGAGGTCGAGGTGGTAGGCCAGTTGATCCGAGGCGCCGAAGGTGAGGGCACCCCGGGTGTTCTCGAGGACTCCTTTGAGCGGATAGAAGACCGAGTCCGGGAGGCTGTCCGCGGATGCCGCGACGGCCCCGGCCACCAGCAACACCACGGCGGCCAGCGTCGCCAGGACCAGGCGACGGATCGGATGGACGCGCACTCGCGCCGAATTGGACTGCTCGACGGCGGCCAGCACCAGGTTCCAGCCCCGAATCTTCGCTCCGGGCGGAGGAACGTAAGGTTCCACGGCACGAAGACGTTCCGCCAGCCGCTCCAGCCGCTCGATTTCTGGCGTCAATTGACCGCCCTCCCCTGCAATGCGCGCTCCAGGGAGCCCAACGCGCGGTGTTGCAGCGCCTGCACGGCCCCGACACTCTTCCCCATGATGGAGGCCACCTGCGCGGCGGTGAGGTCCTGGAAGAAGCGGAGGATCAAAACCTGTTGCTGCTCGTCCGTCAACTCGCGGATGGCGGTGTGCAGGTCCGCGTTCGAGAGTTGCTCGACCGCCAGCTCCGAGGGATCGGCCGATTCCAGTGCCGGTGCGTGCTCGAGGGAAACGAGCACCACTTTGCCGTGGCGGCGGTAGTGGTCGATGGTGGCGTTGTGCGCGATGCGGTAGATCCAGGAGGAAAAGGCGACGCCCTGATCCTGGAACAGATCGAGGCGAGTGAGGGAGCGGGTCATGGTATCGATGGCCAGGTCCTCCGCGTCCTCAGCGCGCCCCAGGCGGGCGTAGACATAGTTGTAGATGCGGTCGAAGTAGCGCTCGTAGAGAGCGCGAACGGCGTCCTGGTCCCCTTTGCGCACCCGCTCGATGAGGGGGCGATCGTCGTCGGACGCCGCCTTTCCCAGTGGGCGCATTGGGTGCCATTATGGGTTGTGCCGACTTGGGCGGGCGGCCACGAAGCTCCTACGAATTGACGCATGGTCACCTTCTAATACGCGCCACCGGCTGGCGGCCATATTGGCCGAGCGCACTCGCGACAAGATTGTCGCGGGGTTCTCGCGATCAGGTGACGACGATCGAGCCGGCCTCCCCCTCGGTCAATTCGCCGATGACGGTCCCGGCTACGCGCCTCGCTTGTAGCGCCGCCATCAGGGGTGCCGCGGCGGTGGCGGGGACGGCGAGCAGCAGTCCGCCAGAGGTCTGGGCGTCGCAGAGCAGGATCTGCCGGGCAGCCGACAGGTGCGCCGGCCAGCGGACGCGGGACGCGAGAAAGCGCTCATTCGATCGGGTGCCTCCCGGCACCTCGCCAGCGTCCGCGAGCATCTCGGCTCCGGGAAGAAACGGAACCGAGGCCGCCTCCACTCGGGCGGCGACGCCCGATGCTCGGGCCAGGTAATGGAGGTGTCCGAGCAGGCCGAACCCCGTGACGTCGGTGGCGGCATGGACCTCCACGGTCGCCATCGCGTCGGCAGCGTCGCGATTCAGCCGCAGCATCCCCTCGATGGCGGCCGCGGCGGAGGCCGGGGGCGCAACCTGATGCTTGATCGCGGTCGAGATGACACCGGTGCCGAGTGGCTTGGTCAGCACCAGGCGGTCGCCAGGCCGGCCACCTCGATTGCGGCGGACGCGGTCAGGGTGGACGGTGCCGGTCACGGCGAGACCGTATTTGGGCTCGCGGTCGTCGATACTGTGGCCGCCCAGGATGTCGATGCCCGCTTCGCGGACTTTCTCGAGGCCCCCGCGCAGAATGTCCGCCAGCACCGACGGGCCCAGCTCCTTGATGGGAAAGGCGACCAGGTTGACCGCCAGCAAGGGCTGCGCACCCATCGCGTAGATGTCGCTCAAGGCATTGGCCGCCGCGATCGCCCCGAACGTATAGGCGTCATCGACGATCGGTGTGAAGAAGTCGGTGGTGACCACCAGGGCAAGGTCGGGTCGGAGCCGGTAGACCGCGGCGTCATCACCGGTTTCCAGCCCTACCAGAACGTCCAGGTTGTCGAGCCGGGTTGGCAAGTGGCTCAAGACCTGAGCCAGGTCCTCAGGACCGATCTTGCAGGCTCAACCCGCCCCGTGCGACCACTGCGTAAGCCGCACTTTTTCCACGGTACTCACCAGTTGCACTGTACTCGACACCTGTTACCGTCACCTCAGTGGAGGTGACGTTTCTCGGGACAGGCGCGGCCTTTTCCCCACACGCCTACAACGCGGCGATCCTGATCGATCGAACCATCTTGCTGGATGCCGGCGCCCCATTGACCGTTCATCTGCCGAAGGCTGGCGTGGCGCTCGACGAGCCTCGCGCGGTGATGCTCAGCCATTTTCACGCGGACCATACCTTCGGCCTCGCCTGGCTGATCCTGGGCCGGGTATTGCATCACGAAGACACGCCGCCCCTCACGGTCTTCGGTCCCGCGGGGTGCTCCGCGTATCTCGAGCAGCTGCTCGATTTCGCCTGGGGCGAGGAGATGCGGCGCTACAGCTGGGACCGGCTCAAGCTGACCGTACACGAACTATCCGGCGGCGATGCCTTCCGAGTCGATGGAAGCCCTGCCCGGGCGTATCGAATGCGGCACACCAGCCGCCTCAATTGTCTCGGCTTTGTACTGGAGCGCGACGGCGTGCGCCTCGGGTATAGCGGCGACGCCGAGATGTCGGCCGAGCTCGAGGCGTTGGTCGCCGCCTCCGATCACGTGATCACGGAAATGACCTACGACGAAGAGGCGGGAGGAAGCATGCACCTGGGGCGCAAGGACGTGGAGGGCATGATGCAGCGCCATCCATCGACCCGGTTCATCATCACCCACCGCGGCAGCGACGGGTCGCTCAACGGCGCGGTGATCGCTCGTGACTTTCTGACGCTGCAGCTTCCTCTCTGAGCACGCGGCCACGGCGCAGCGCGTCCCGCCAGGCCTTCGCCACCAGCCGCGGGTAGCTTGCGCGGATGCGGCTCCATGCCTCGCGAGCCGCCGCGAGCTCGTCCGCGCGCAGTCCACCCTGACGGAAGCTGGCGCGGGTATAGAGCCTGGCCAGCCGCCGGACGTCATCATCGAGGGGTGGCAGTGAGGCGGCCAGCCGCCCACCGAACTCCTCCGCCGTATCGCCAGGATGCCGCGGGACCTTCAGCCGATCGCCGAGGAAGAGCAGGCGACGCCAGATCCGGGGTACGTCGCGGGCAGCGAGCAACCAGCGGAGCGCGAGGAGGATCGCGATCGCGAGGAGCAGGAGCAAAGCGCCGAACGCAATCAGCGCCGGCCGGAGGATGTCGGGGAAGGCGCCTTCACTGCTGCCGCTCGGCGCCACACCCGCCGGCTCCCTCAGGTTTGGCGGAATGCGCGATGCGGCGTCCGTGCTGGACGGTGCCGCAGCATTGAGTTGTTCCAGGGTTTGCGGGCGATTGATCGGTGAATTCACCCCATCGGGGGTCGGCTCGAATGGGATCCAACCGTACCCCGGAAAGAAGACCTCCACCCAGCTGTGCGCTTCGACGGCGTTGACCAGATGCTGGTGTGTCTTGTCGTCCAGGATTCCGGCGCTGAAGCCGCTCATCTGCCGGCTCGGAATGCCGAGCATCCGGAGCATGACGTTCATGGCCGTTGAAAAGTCCTGGCAGAGGCCCTTCTTGGAGTCGAAAAGGAAGTAGTCCAGCTGCCGCACCCCCGCTGGCGCCCTCGGGGGTTTCAGGGTATACGTGAATCGCCCCTTCTCGATGAACCACGATTCGATCGCCTTCGCCTGGTCGTAGGGGGTGGCGGCGTGGGCGGCGCCAACGATCGATTGGGCAAGCTCGGCGATCTGCGAATCCTGCCCGGTGCCCTGGGCCACGCGGCCGTTGTGGTAGAGGGTTTTGTACGGGTCGAGCCAGGCCGGGTAGTCGGCGCCGGCGGCTTGCAGGTCCTGGACGTCCACGTTGGGGACTGCCTCCGTGACCGTATAGGTATAGGGCGCCTGCAGCCGTTTCGCAAACTGGATCTTGTCGACGGTGTCGAAGCTGGCGGTGGGAACGTTGTCGCCGGCCACGTTCACGAGGGCGGGACCCTGCGAGTTGAGCGGGGTGCCGACCGAGGTCATGATCCCGCGTAGCTTGCTGGGCTGGTTGTCCACCGAGATGATCTCACCGGCGCTGAAGACGGTGTACGTCGTCTGCTCGGGTGGGACGAGGACGTGGAAGGTGGTATGGAGGACCTGGATCCGCAGGCTCGGTGGCAGGTCATCCCGCGGAAGCGTCGCGTGCGGGGCCAGCAGCGGTTGCAGGCGGACCGGCAGGTCCCGCGTCGAGGGAAGCTCGTACCACTGAATGCCGTCCCAGCCGGCCAGCGCAATGCCCCGCCAGTAGGGATAGAAGCTGGGGCTATCGCCGTCCACCCGCATCACGGTCTTCGATTTCGCCGTCAGCTGAGCCCCCGGACGGACGGTCTCGCTGTAGCCGACCGATCCGGTGGCAGCCGATTGCGACGAGCTCCCCAGCCCGAATGGATGAACAAAGTCCGCGTGCACCACCCCGGGGATGAGCACACCGCTGATGTCCGCGCTGCTCAGCGGGGGCAGGATGAGGAAGGCAATCGCGAGAATGGCCACCGTCGCCTCGATGCCGACCTCTCCAAAGGTCCAGCCCGTGTCCGCCGCGTGTGGCACGTGGCGCGTCCGCCACCCCTCCTTGAGGGCAACGAAGTTGAGCCGGAGAAGAACCGAAGCCGCCGCGGCCAGCCAGACAACGGTGAAGAAGACCGGGCCCGGAATGACGTCATTGATGATCTCCACCGCCAGGATCGTGCCCGTGGGCAAGAGGGCCACCAGACCATTGCGCCGGCGAAAGATCCACCAGCTGGCCCACGACCCGGCCAGGGCGAACATCAGCAGCAAGGCAATCAGGAGCAACAGGTTGGTTTGATCGGGTAGCGCCTGCATCCACGTGAGGAGGGCCGCAACGCTGGCGTGCGAACTGAGAAGTGGCGAGGGAGTCAGCAGCAAGAGGGCGCCGAGTGTCACCGGAATCGACGCGAGCAGGTAGGCGAGCCGTGAAAGGCCGGCAGTAATGAGAAGCCATCCAAGCAGGGTGGTGATGGCCATCGCCGGCACCAGACGGCCTTCCGTGCCGGGAACCCACTGGGACCGCTCCACCGCCGCCGCCACCGCCCAGCCCATGGTCAGCGCGAGCAGGAGGAGAAGGCCCGTGTCGCGGAAATCGAAGCTGGCCAAGACGCGGCCGGCGCGAAAGGCACGAAGCGTGAGGCGGGCATCCTCATAGTGGGGACGGATCAGCCCGGCGGCCCACGCGGCAGCAATCGCGGCCACCAGCAGCAGGACAATCGTCCCGGGATTAACTTGCGGCAATCCGTCTCTCCGGCGCGAACTCCAAATCGTCAGCGCCACGGATGATCCACCAGTTGACCGCCTGACGCCAGCGGCCGGCGGGCGCGAGAGACGGCTGGCTTCCACCAAAGCCGCGCGGATCCAGGTAGACGACCAGGCTACGCTGGCCGCGCACCCCGAGGTCGAGCAACGCGTCGAGCCAGTGTTCATCGGCGGAAGGGGTGATGACGATCAGCCCGCCGCGATGGCGCCACTGCTGCCGCTGCGAGTTGAGCAGGGTGGCCAGCGACACCGTGCCATCGGCCTGGGCCAGGGTGAAATGCTCGAAGAGCTTTTTCTGCTGCTGCTCGCCGCGGGCCGCCTCGATCACGCTCAGCCGGCTGTCGTTGCTCACCAGGCCGATGGCGCCGCCGCGCCGCAGTGCGGCATCGGCGATGGACGCCGCCATGCTCATGGCGTACTCGAGAGTCGATTCCGGCGCCTCGCCGGCGTGGACGGCGGCTTGCAGGTCGAGCACGATCCAGGCATCACCGCCCTCGCGGGTTTCAAAGCTGCGGCTCATCAGCCGGGCCAGCCGGGCCGACGACGCCCAGTGGATACGCTTCACGCTGTCGGTGGGCACGTACTCCCGGATGGTGGTCGCGTTTGGTGGGATATCGAGCACCCGCCCGCGGAGCTGTTCATCGCCGGCGGTGCTGGGGGCCAGCGCATCGAGAGATCCGACGGGCCGGACTACGGGGTAGACGACGACCGACTGGCTGCCCGCTACGCGGAGCGATCGGGTGAAAAGGCCAAAGGGATCCCCGTAGCGCAGCTCGACCGGACCGAACGTGAAGAGGCCGCGCTGCTTGAACCGCCCGCGCGACGTCCAGCGCCGCGTCCGCCGACCCTTCAGGCTGAAGACCCGACCCGGGTCGTAGCCCGGGAGGTTGGAGAAATCCGTCAGCTCGATCAGCGGAATGGGAATCCAGGACCGATTCTCGATCGTGAACCGCTCTTCGAAGTTATCGCCCACCTGGTATTGCCCCTCAGGGCTGGAGCGAACGATCGAGAGGTTATCGGCGGCCAGCCGGCTCCAGAAATACGCGACGACGAAGATCAGGACCAGCGCATAGAGCAGGCTGTAGGCCAACCGGATCCCCGTGATGTAGGCAAAGAAGAAGAGGAGCGCGAGCGCCGTGACCAGGGGCAGGCGCGGAAGGCGCATGGACGGGCTAAATCGCGACTCGCCGCCCGAAGCGCGAGACCACGTTCGGCGGCGGTACCGGTTCCGTCTCGAGGATCTGGGTCAAGACCTTCGCCGGCGTGAGGCCGCGCAACTCGGCATTCGCCTTGAGGATCAGGCGGTGGGCCAACACCGGCAGAGCCAGTGTCTTGACGTCGTCCGGGGTCACGAAGTCGCGTCCCTCGAGTGCCGCCCGAGCCTGCGACGATCGAAAGAGGCCCAGTGACCCCCGCGAGCTCGCCCCCAGCCCGATGTCGGCATGAGAGCGGGTACGATGCGTGACGCGTGCGATGTACTCCTTCAGCTGATCGTCGACATAGATCTCCTGAACCGCTTTCTGACCGGCCAGCAGCTCGTCGGCAGAGGCCACGGGCTCGAGCTGGTCGATGGGCGACGAGCGCTGAAAGCGATCGAGCACCTGGACCTCGTGGGCGACATCCAGGTAGCCGAGGTTGACGCGCATCAGGAAGCGATCGACCTGGGCTTCCGGCAGCGGGAAGGTGCCGGCGAATTCGACCGGGTTCTGGGTCGCCAACACCAGGAAGGGAGGGGCGAGTGGGTAGGTGGTGCCGTCGACCGTCACCTGTTTCTCCTCCATCGCTTCCAGCAATGCCGATTGGGTCTTGGGCGTTGCGCGGTTGATCTCATCGGCGAGCAGGATCTGCGTGAAGATCGGACCCTGGCGGAACTCGAACTGCTGCGTCGACGGGCTGTAGATGTTCACGCCCGTGACATCGGACGGGAGCAGGTCAGGCGTGAACTGCAAACGCTCGAAGCCGCAACTCAGCGAGCGGGCGAGCGACTTCGCCAGCATCGTCTTGCCCACGCCGGGCACGTCTTCGATCAGAATGTGGCCGCGGCTCAGTAGCGCGATCACGCACAGTTCGATCTCCGCCGCTTTGCCGACGAGCACCCGGCCGACGTTTTCCACGATCCGCGAACCGAGCGCCTCGACCGATCCGTTCTCCACCTGCATCCTCTTACTTCCTTTTCGGTGATCCGGTTCCGCTGTCATCGGCGTCAGCTGCTGTTCCAACGCTCTGTCGCGTCTATTCGTTACCTCGTTACCTCGCGCCGCCGCGCCGGACGAGGCCGGCGGCCAGACCTCCGATGGTACCGCCACTCAGAACCAACACGTCATCGATGACCAGGCCGAGCGTGTCGAGGCCGGCGGACCCGAGCGGACCCACCGGACCGATGGCCCCGGCGAGCTCCGCCACCACGATGAAGCCCACGGCCACGATGACGCCATTCCACGTGGGGGCACCGATCGGTCCGATCAAGCCGGCCAGGAAGCCCCCAGCCAGCAGTGCCCCGAAGGTGAGCAGCCCCTGGGAAACCAACTGGCCGCGGTGACTCCCGAAGAGCAGGGTGCCCCCCACCAACTGGATCACCACGGCGAGCACCAACCCGAGGCCGGCGGCGAACCAGTCGACCCTCCGCCCACCGCCCGCCTGAGACCTCGCCATCGGAGTTGCCTAAGTCTATCCGTCAGAGCGCTCCGAAGGCATGCACGACCGCCGCCAGCACCGGGGCAACCACCAGGGACGGCAGGAAGTTCGCGACTTTGATCTGCCTCAGCTCCAGCAGGCCGACCGCGATCCCCAGCACCGCGATGCCACCGGCCGCCGTCAGCTCGGCGGTTTCAAGGTCGGATAGCCCGGCATGAAGAAGAAAGGCGACCAGCGTCAGGCTTCCCTGCACGACGAGCACGCTCACCGCTGACAGGATCACGCCCCACCCCAGGGTCGCGGCAAACACGATCGCGGTCACGCCGTCGAGCGTCGACTTGATGGCGAGCAGCGTGATGTCGCCGCGCGTCCCGTCGAGGAAGGAGCCGAGCACCGTCAGCGGACCGACGCAGAAGATCAGGCTGGTGGTGATGAAGGCGAGGCTTACCCGGCCCGGTTCGCCACCACGGCTCATCCGGCGCTCCGCCCACGATCCGATCGCCCGCACGCCGTCATCGAGCCGGAGCAGTTCGCCGAGCACGACACCGATGAGCACGCTGACCAGCAAGATCAGCGGATTGTGCGTTTTGAGCGCCATCTGTATGCCGATCACGGCGACGAAGAGACCGATGGCGGCACGGATCGTCTGGTGGAGGCTGGCGGGGATGACCCGCCCGAGCGTGAGCCCGATGGCGGCGCCGGCGAGCACGGTGCCCGTGTTGAGTGCGGTCCCGAGCCCGGGGATCAGAGCTTTTCGAAGCGGTCGACGTTCATGATGAAGACGGTCGCTCCGCCTACCTGGACCTCGACCGGATACGGGACGAAAAAATCGCCTGGCTCGACCAGCGGCGGCATCGGGTTCATGAATTCGCTGCGGGTCCGGCAGTTCTCCTTGATCAACCCGAGGACTTCTTCAATCCGGTCATCATCGATGCCGGTCATCAGCGTCACGTTCTTGTGCTGCAGGAATCCACCGGAGCTGGCGAAGCGGGTCACCGAAATGCCCCGGTCATTGAGAGCGTCCATCGTCGCCGACGCGTCTTCGCCGTGCACCACCGCGATCAGGAGCTTCATGCCGATCGCCGCTCCGCCGGGCGCACACCGGCATGCGCAAGCGCGTCGCGTGCCAATGCCAGGATGCGCTGCGCAACCTGGCCCTCTTCGGCCGTGGCGTCCACCTCTCGCCACCGTTGCGGTTCGGCGGCCGCCATCTTCTGGTAACCGGCGCGGACCCGCTGGTGAAAGGCCGCCGTCTCGCGATCCAGTCGATCCTGCGAGGGGCGCGGAATCCTGGAGAGGCCGGTCTCGACCGGTAGGTTGAGCAGGATTGTCAGGCCGGGTTGAAGACCACCCGTCGCCTGGGCTTGCAGCCGTCGCAGCGTGTCCAGGTCGAGGCCTCGCCCATAGCCCTGGTAAGCGAGCGTGGAATCGGTGTAGCGATCGCAGAGCACCAGCTCGCCCCCTGTCAGCCGCGGGCGGATCACCTCCTCGACGTGCTGGGCCCGCGCCGCGGTGAAGAGCAACGCCTCCGACCACGGCGTCATCGGCAAGTGCTGCCGGCCCAGCAAGATGGGACGGATCATCTCCCCCACCCTGGTACCGCCCGGTTCGCGGGTGGTCCACACGGGATAGCCCTGCTCGGCCAGCGATGCGGCCAGGCGATGGATCTGCGTCGACTTCCCGCCGCCCTCGGGCCCCTCGAAGCTGATGAAGAACCCGCCTGGCTTCCCCGCGGTTTCCACGCTGGGCTGAACTATAGCGAGTTCAGTCCGCCGTGGTGTAGATGCGCAGACGCCGGTTCGGCTCCTTTCCAGTACTGCGCGCGGTCAGCTCGTGACGCTCGACCAGCTGGTGCTGCAAACGCCGGACGTAGGCGTTTTGCGGCGAGAGCTCGACCATCGAATTCGTCGCTTTCGCGCGGCTGATACCCTCGAGCGTTTCCTGTAAGGCCGACTCCGTCGGGTCGGGCGTGTCCAGCTGGTAGACGCGGCTCAGGGCATTCTTGATCTGGGTGATGGTGTTGCTTTTGAGTACCTGGATGGGGATGCCGTCGGCCTCAGCTTCCTTGAGGGGCGAGTCCTTTCGCCGGTAGTAGTTCTTCAGCGTGACGATCAGGTCGGCGTCTTCGATGTGGTTCTGGACCCGGATCGGAACCTTGAGCTCGTTGATCGCCTGCTCCAGGTAGTTGCGGCTGACCCCATAGGGAAAGACCGAGACCGTCTCGTGGAGGCTGCGCGATCGCGGCGCTTCCAGTGGCTCGCGGACGGCCGCCGTTCGCATCGGCGGGGCTTCCGCGATCCGGGCCACGATGGCGCCGTCCGCACCACGGATCCGCATCTGCGGCGGCTTGAGCGTCCCGCGGAGGGCCGCGTCGACGACTTCGGCGAGGGGCTGGTGGATGGCGAGCCGATCGCGGTCATGAATCTCGACGAGGACGTCAAACGTCGGCGGCGACTTGCGCTCGAGGACGGACTTCTGGGTGCCACGACGTCGCGCCTCTTCATCCGAGAGCGTCACGGTCTGGATGCCGCCCAGCAGGTCATTGAGCGTCGGGTTGACGAGCAGGTTCTCCAGCGAGTTGCCGTGCGCGGTCGCGACCAGCTGCACGCCGCGCTCGGCGATGGTGCGCGCCGCAACGGCTTCGAGCTCGGTGCCAATCTCGTCGATGACGATGACCTGCGGCATGTGGTTCTCGACCGCTTCGATCATCACGGCGTGTTGCAATGCTGGTGTACGAACCTGCATGCGCCGCGAGCGCCCGATCCCCGGGTGGGGGATGTCGCCGTCGCCGCCGATCTCGTTCGAGGTGTCGACGATGACGACCCGCTTCTTCATCTCGTCGGCGAGCACGCGGGCGCACTCGCGCAGCATGGTCGTCTTGCCGATGCCCGGCCGTCCGAGCAAGAGGATGCTCTTTCCGCCGATGACCATGTCCTTGATGATGTCGATCGTCCCGGTGATGGCCCGGCCGACGCGGCAGGTGACACCGACGATCTGGCCGCTGCGGTTACGAATCGCAGAGATGCGATGCAGCGTCCGCTCGATGCCGGCGCGGTTGTCGTCACCGAAGGAACCCACGCGCGTGGCGACGAACTCCAGGTCCTCGGCCGTCACTGGCGTGTCGTCGAGGATAACCTCGTGGTCCGGAAAGCGCGCTTCCGGCTCGCGCCCGAGGTCGAGGACGACCTCGAGGAGCAAGCCCTGGTGATCGAGCCGCTTGACGGCGCGGTTCAGATGCGGCGGCAGCGCCTGAAAGAGCAGGTCGAGCTCAGCCGGGTCCGCATCGGTCAGACCGTTGGTGGATCGCCGCAGTTCCTGCATTGCATCAGCCATATTGGGGTACCAGTCGCTTGTCTTTGACTCTTACCCGCATTCGCGCGGGCACTTTCAAAGGCAGTTCCCGCACCATGAGGGTTTGGGAGGCGATCACCTCGAAGCCCTCGCCGCGCAGCAGCCGGATGCCCGCCTCGTCATAATGCCGCAGGCTGCACCAGACCGGTCCCGGATGATGCTGGGCCACGTAGGCAAGCGACCGCTGCAGCACCGCCGGCCATAAGTCCGGCGGTTGTCCCGCCATCACGCCAAGCGTGTGCGGACGGCCGCCGCCGCCGGGTACGAGGCTCATCCAGCCCACCACCTGGACGCGCTCGACGACGAAGCGTGGCTGGCCGGCGCGCCGCGGTATTCGCGCGCCCCGTAGCCCGATGGCGGAGCTGCGGCGCCACTCGGCGAAGTTTGCGGCCTCGACCGCCGCGACGGACTTCGGTGTCGTGGCGCAATAAAGAAGGTAGAGACCGAGCTCATCGTCGCGACGCATCGGGCGCCAGCCCGATAGGGCCGGCGTCGGCCGCGGCGCGACCGTCTCACTGAGCAGGGCGTGCTCGGTGGCGTAGGCGGTGAAGCCGCGGGCCCGGAAGAGATCCGCGACCGGGTCGTCGACCGGGACGCGGACCACGAATTTCGTCACGCCGCGATTCAGGCCTTCATTGAAAAGATGATCGAGGAGCGCCGTGCCGTCGTTGAAGCGGTCGAGGTCGGGGCTGAGGCAGAGATTGAGGATCTGCCAGGCGTTCGGCCCAAGCGCGGCGGTCTCAGCCTGGACGAATCCCTGGATGGAGTGCCGGCGCGGGTCTTCCATCACGTAGACGTAGTCGGCGGTCGAGGTGATGGGCAAGATCGAAGCGAAGGTGTTGTTCAAGAGGAACCAGAGCCGCGTCGACGCGAACTGGCGTTTGAGTGGGGTGCGCTCCGCCTCGCGCACCTGCTGCCGGTAGAGCGCCTCGATGGCCGCCAGGTCCTTCAGCTGCGCCGGACGGACCTTGAGCGTCATCGCGTCTCGCCGTTGAGCGACAAGAAGTACTGATGCCAGCGGCGGTCGGGCGTCAGCTCTGGATGGAACGCGAGCGCCAGCCGATTGCCCTGCTTGATGGCGACGATCTGGTCTCCGTGGCGGGCGAGCTCCTCCACATCGGGTGAGTGCTGGGTGAGCTGCGGGGCGCGGATAAAGACCGCCGGGGCGGAGCCCCCAATAGCCCGGGACGTGACATCGGCTTCGAAGCTGTCGATCTGCCGGCCGTAGGCGTTACGCCGGACGCCCATGTCCATCAACTTGAGCGGCTCCTGGTCCGGCCGACCGTCCGCGATCTCGCGGGCCATCAGGATCATGCCGGCGCAGGTCCCCAGCACCGGCATGCCCGCCGCGGCGCGCTGCTGGATGGATTGCTTCAGCGCGGGCTCCATGAGGTGCGCCATCGTCGTGCTTTCACCCCCCGGGAGGATCAGGGCGTCGACCGCCTCCAGGTCAGCCGCGAGACGGATCGGCACCCCCTCGACTTCGCAGGCGCGCAACGCCGCCAGGTGCTCGCGAAAATCGCCCTGCAGCGCCAGGACGCCAACGCGGCGGCGTGCCATGCTCACCAGCCTCTGCCGGCGAGCAGCTCCTCCTGGGGGATCGCCCCAATCTCCAACCCCCGCATGGCTTTGCCGAGGCTCTTGGAAGCATCGGCCAGGATGTCCGGCCGGTCGAAATACGTGGTCGCCGCCACGATGGCCTTGGCACGAGCAGAGGGATTTTCGGCCTTGAAGATGCCCGAGCCGACGAAGATTCCATCACAACCCAGTTGCATCATGAGAGCCGCATCGGCCGGCGTAGCAATCCCGCCCGCCGCAAAGTTGACGACCGGCAGGCGGCCGAGGCGAGCCGTCTCTTCCAACAGGTCGCCGGATGCACCGATCCGCTTGGCTTCCATCACCAGTTCTTCGGGCCCGGCGCCCTGCAGCTTGCGGATCGCACTCGTCACGGCGCGCATATGCCGGACGGCCTCGACGACATTACCGGTGCCGGCCTCCCCCTTGGTGCGGATCATCGCGGCGCCCTCGGCGATCCGGCGCAAGGCCTCACCGAGGTCGCGGCAGCCGCAGACGAAGGGGACCTTGAAAACATGCTTGTTGATGTGGTGTTCCTCGTCGGCCGGGGTCAGCACCTCGCTTTCGTCGATGTAGTCGACGCCGAGCGACTGCAGGATCTGGGCTTCGACGAAATGCCCGATCCGGCACTTCGCCATCACCGGGATCGTGACGGCCTCGATGATGGCGGTGATCAGGCCGGGATCGCTCATCCGGGCCACGCCGCCCTCGCGACGAATGTCCGCGGGCACCCGCTCCAGCGCCATCACCGCGACCGCCCCGGCGTCCTCGGCGATCCTGGCCTGTTCGGCGGTCACGACGTCCATGATGACGCCACCCTTGAGCATCTCGGCGAGCCCCGCTTTGACCTTCCAGGTCCCCTTCCGATCGTTCACCTTCTCGGATCCCTCCGTCACACCACTATTTTACTGCTGGCCTGCGACACTAGAATCGTCCCGCAATGCGGGGGCCCCGAGGGATGCAACGGCAGCGGGTGGTTGCCGTGATCGTGGCCCTGGCCCTGGGGTTGCCGGCACTGTTTGGGATCGCCACTGGAGTCGGGCTCCTGGTCACTCCCTCGGTCGACGACACGCCCAAGCGCGTCGATGCCATCCTTCAGCAGCACGGCGGAACGCGAGTCCACCTCAGCGATATTCCGGATCAACTGAGCGAGGCGCTGATCGCGATCGAGGACGAGCGCTTTTATCAGCACAGCGGCATCGATACCCAGGGTCTGATCCGCGCCGTCCTGACGGATCTCTACCGGCATCGGGCTCTGCAGGGCGCCAGCACCCTGAGCCAGCAACTGATGAAAGTCGTCTACATGGACAACGACGATGACGGCTGGCGCAAGCCGGAGAACCTCCTGCTCGCCCTCAAAGTCGAAGCGCGCTTCGACAAGCACACCATCCTCGAGAACTACTTCAACGCCGTCTACTACGGGCACGGTGCGTATGGCATCGGCATGGCGGCCGAGATCTACTTTCACCGCGCCCCAGGCGAGCTCGACCTGGCCCGCGCCTCGATGCTGGCCGGCCTCCCCCAGTCACCCTCCTACTACGACCTGTACCGCAATCCGTGCTCCGCCCGAGCTCGACAGTTCAACGTTCTGGCCCAAATGGCGCACGATGGGTACATCAGCCAGAAGGCCGCCGCCGCCGCCTATGCCGAGCCCATCGGCTTTCCCTGCAAATAGCCATGGCCCTGGACCTCGTCCTGCTCGGACCGCCCGGCTCCGGCAAGGGCACCCAGGCGGCCAGGCTGACGGAGCAGTACCAGATTCCGGCGATCGCGAGCGGCGATATCCTGCGGGCGCAGGTCGAGGCCGGAACGGCGCTGGGCCAGCGCGTTCGCTCCTACCTCGATCGCGGCGAGCTGGTCCCGGACCAGCTGGTCGTCGACATCATCCGGCAGCGCCTCTCCCAACCCGACACCGAAGCGGGCTTCATCCTCGACGGGTTCCCCCGCACCCTGCCACAGGCGCAGGCCCTGGACGCGATGCTTGCCGAGCTGCAGCGGCCTTTAGATGCCGTTCTCTATCTCGAGACCGACCGGAAGTCGCTCGTGGACCGGCTGGGCCAGCGACACCGCCAGGACGACCGCGCCGACATCGCCGACCACCGGATCGACGTCTTCCTCGAACAGACGGCGCCGCTGATCGGCTATTACCGCGACGAGGGCAAGCTCAGGCTCATCGATGGAGGCCAGCCGCCGGAGGCGGTCGCGGCCGCCATCGAAGACGTCATCCGGCCGCTCGTCTCAGCCGTTTGACCCGCCCTGATTTGGGCATAAACCTAAGGTCTCGACCGGTTGTACCTGGCGAGAACACGAAGGAGAAGTTATCAATGGCTGAAGTAAGAACCGATTTCATTCCGCTGCTCCCCCTCAACAACGGGGTGGTCCTGCCGAACATGGTGGTGACGATCCCGCTGGAGCGTGAGGAGGCGCAGGCCGCCGTCGCCGCCGCCCGGCAGGGCGACGGTCTCGTCCTGCTGGTGCCTCGGGTCGAAGGGCGCTTTGCCAATTTCGGCACGGTCGCCAAGCTGGAGGATTCCCGAAAGTTGCCCAACGGCATCGAGGTCGCGATCCTGCAGGGTCTGTATCGGGCCTCGGTGGGAAGCGCCGCCGCCGGGACCGGAACTGCCCTGCGCGTGCTGGCCCAACCAGCTCAGGACGTCAACCCCCTGACTGAGACCTCACACGTGCTCGCCCGCGAGTACAAGGCGCTGATCGAGAACCTGCTGGAGCTACGTGGCGCCGGCGAGGTCATTCAGATGGTCCGTGGCATCGATCGGCCCAGCCAGCTCGCCGACCTGGCCGGGTATTCCCCGGATCTCTCGCTCGAGCGCAAGGTCGAGATCCTGGACACGCTCGACGTCGAGCATCGTCTCCAGAAGCTGATCGGCTGGACCCGCGAGATTCTCGCTGACGCCTCCCTCAAGGACAAGATCCGCAACGAGGTGCAGGAGGGCATGGAGAAGCGCCAGCGCGAGTTCCTCCTCCGCCAGCAGATGGAAGCGATCAAGAAAGAACTTGGCGAGTCCGACGGCGACGTCGCCGCCGAGTATCGCAAGAAGATCGAAGAGGCCGGCATGCCCGAAGCCGTTCGTAAAGAAGTCGAGCGCGAGCTCGACCGCTTCGAGCGGACCAGCGAGCAGAATCCCGAGGCCGGCTGGATTCGAAACTATCTGGACTGGATGCTCGACATACCCTGGAACAAGCGCACCGTCGACCAGTTCGACGTCGTCGAGGCACGGCGCGTCCTCGATGAGGACCACACCGGGCTCGAGGACGTGAAGGATCGCATCATCGAGTTCCTCGCCGTCCGCAAGCGGCGCGATTCGCGCGGCCTGCAGGTGATCGGCGGCCGGGGCTCCGGCGCGATCATCACGCTGGTCGGCCCTCCTGGCGTGGGCAAGACCTCGCTCGGTGAGTCGGTGGCGCGCGCCCTTGGGCGCAAGTTCACCAGAATTTCACTCGGCGGCATTCACGACGAAGCGGAGATCCGCGGACACCGCCGGACGTACGTCGGCGCTCTGCCTGGTCGGATCGCGCGCGCTCTCAAAGAGGCGGGCACGCGTAATCCCGTGATCATGCTCGATGAGATCGACAAGGTCGGCAACGACTGGCGCGGTGACCCGTCGTCGGCGCTGCTGGAAGTGCTCGACCCGGCCCAGAACCATTCGTTCCGCGATCACTACCTCGAGGTCGACCTCGATCTATCCGAAGTCCTGTTCATTCCGACGGCCAACGTAGCGGATACCATCCCCGGACCGCTGCTCGACCGGATGGAGATCATCCGGCTCGACGGCTACACGGAAGAGGAGAAGCTGGCCATCGCTCGCGATCATCTCTTGAAGCGTCAGCTCGACCGCAACGGTCTGGCAGGCGACGAGGTCACGGTCGACGAGGAGGCGCTGCGGCGCATTATCGCGGACCACACCCGGGAAGCCGGTGTGCGCAACCTCGAGCGCGAGCTCGGGCGCTTGCTGCGCAAAGTCGCGACACAGATCGAGGCCGGAAAGGTCAGTGCGCCGGTGAAAGTCGGCGGCGACGACGTCAAGACCTACCTTGGTCGCGCAAAGTTCTTCGCGGAAGTCGCCGAACGGACAGAAGTCCCCGGCGTTGCGACCGGGCTGGCTGTGACTGGCGTCGGCGGCGAGGTGTTGTTCGTCGAAGCGGCCGCCATGGATGGTCAGAAGGGCCTGACGCTGACGGGTCAGCTGGGCGACGTCATGAAGGAATCGGCACAGATCGGCCTTTCGTACGTCCGCTCCCACACGGCCGAGCTTGGCATCGCGCCCGGCTTCGAAGAGAAGGCGATCCACGTCCACGTGCCGGCGGGCGCCATCCCCAAGGACGGGCCCTCAGCAGGCGTCACGATGGTGACGGCGCTGGTGAGCCTGTTCAGCGGGCGGCCGGTCAAGAGCACCGTGGGCATGACCGGCGAGGTCACACTGCAAGGCAAAGTGCTGCCCATCGGTGGCGTCAAGCAGAAGCTGCTGGCCGCCGGGCTGACCGAGGTCATCTTGCCGTTCCGCAACGAGGCGGACCTCGACGACCTGCCGCAGAGCGTGCGCGACGCGATGACGATCCACCTGGCCAGCGATGTCCGGCAGGTGCTGGACTGGGCCCTCGAACCGAAGGCCCCGTCGCTGACCCAAGTTGCGTAAGTCATGAGCCGGGCCTTCGTCAAGGAAGGCGACTCGACCGCGAGCGGATCCCTGGTAGACCGGTTCTACCAGGGATTACTCGGGCTCAGCGATCCGGCGAGAGCCTTGATCGGCAAGCGCCAGCAGTCGCAGGCCAGCATCGAAGCGGCCCGGCGCGACGCCCAGGCCGCGCTCGGAGCCGATTCCTACCGAGAGATCTTCGAGAGTGCCGCAGAGCGCGCAGGTGATCCATCAGAGAGTCCCACCTGGTGGGCCGCCGGTGATGCGGCCACCGCGATCGCCGCGCGGCGGCGCCTGGCGTCTGAAGAATTTGCGCTTCTGGTTGGACCACTGGGCGTTGCACTTCCCTGGTTGAAGGACGCGGCGAACCAGACTTAACTAACCGACTCGATCCCGCGTGCGTCGGGGTTGGAAGCCTTTGCTCTCGTGGACTGATGGTTAAGCGAGCACATCCTTGGGTTATTGACAGGCAGCTGTCGCAACCATGGTTCACGCTTAGAGCATGGCCGTGGCAGAGGTCGCTCACAGCACCCGAGCTGCCAATTTCGAGGCGGCCGTAGAGCAGCTCCGTCGTGGTGTGCAGGCTATGGCTACCTGGATTCGCGGCGCCGACGGCGAGGGGTTGGGCGAGGGACTAATCCAGATCCGCGAAGCCGGTATCGACCCGCTCGAGGCTATTTTCGCTACCGGCGTAAGACGCTTCGACAAGTCAGGAGAGTACAAGGCCGACGGCGCGCTTTCGCTGACGGCCTGGCTCCGCTGGAAGTGCAAACTCTCCGGGGGGGCGGCGATGGAGCGGGTGGAGATCGCCCGCCAGCTCGCGAAGCTGCCCGAGACCGCGGCCGCATTTGCGAACGGTGATGTGGGCTTTCAGCACGTCGCCGTGCTCGCTCGCACCGCCGAGCATGTTGGCGCCGCGGCGGTGCGCAAAGAAGAAGGCATCCTGCTGCAAGCCGCCCAGACAATGGACCCGGGCCAATTCACCACCGTCGCGAAGAACTTCGAGCACCGGGTCGACGCCGCGGGCGCGCTGGCGGAGGCGAACCGGGCCTATGAGCGGCGCTATTTCCACATCGGCGAGCCGGTCGATGGCGTGGTGCGGCTCGATGGCGTGCTCGATGCGGAGGGCGGCGCGACGCTACGCACCGCGCTGCAGGCGTTCATGAAGCCGGTCAAAGACGATGATCGCAGCTACGGCCAGCGCAATGCCGACGCGCTTGTCGAGCTCGGCCGGCAGGGGTCCGGTAGTAAGCGCGACGGCGCGGGCCCACGGCCGCAGCTGATCATCCGCGCCAGTCTCGACACTCTGGCCGGGACCAGGGGCGCGCCGGCGGGTGAGCTCGAGGGTGGCGGCACGGTACCGGCGGAGACCGTCCAGCGCTATGCCTGCGACAGTGCCATCAGCCGGATT
>WNGD01002466.1_pt1 | contig 19306 bp, 19 predicted proteins | sample 5400671 | NCBI WGS metagenome assembly WNGD01 (sample SAMN13153369, study PRJNA577476) | soil metagenome | isolation source: 40 cm soil or saprolite under grassland replicate 2 | place: USA:California | collected 2016-06-15
CCTCGAACTCTTTGGCGCGGAAGTGGTCCGCCAGCGCCCGGGCGAGCTCGTCGGCCGGGATGGTGGTGCTGTAGATCCGCTCGACGTTCAGCGTCGGCCACTGGCCGGTCCGCGTTTCTTTGCCCTGCTCTGCGGCCATGTTTGTTCCCTCCGCTCTCGCTCTGGGCAATCCACGCATGTACCCGCGCACTGTGGTGCCAAACGCCGGCCTGGCGAGGCGGTGACGGAAGGTGATCCGTTCTTTGGTTACGGGGTTCTCGATGGACTGGCCCGCGTATGCCGCGATGCCTGCTGGGTTGGGTGAGCCGGGGGAGCTGGCTTGGTTTGGCGGGCTGCCTTTCAAGCGGCGGCGGCGGGTACCCGGCCGGCGAGCCGGGTGCCGCGGCCGGGGGCGGAGGTGAGGTCGATGGTGCCGCCCAATGCTCCCAGGCGGTCGGCCATGCCCTGCAGGCCGGTTCCTTTCGGGGTGGTGGCTGGGTCGAAGCCGGTGCCGTCGTCGGTGACGGTGAACACCAGGTGCTGGCCATCGCCGCAGAGGGTCACCTGGGCCGCTGACGCCTGCGCGTACTTGGCGGTGTTCTGCAGCGCTTCCAGGACGCAGAAGTACACCGCGGCCTCGATCTGCTGCGGGTACCTGCCCAGGTCCGCGGCCTCGATGGTGACCGGGACCGCCGCCTTGCGCGCCTGGGCTTCCAGCGCGGCGCGCAAGCCCAGGTCGGCCAGCAGCGGTGGGTAGATCCCGCGGGCGAGTTCCCGCAGCTCTTCCAGCGCCTCGGCGGCCTGGTGCTCGGTCTGGGCGAGCAGGCCGGCCGCCTCGGGCAGGCTCGTGACCAGCTGGCGGGCCAGCCCGAGCGAGATCTTCAGCGCGACGAGTTGCTGCTGCGCGCCGTCGTGCAGGTTGCGCTCGATCCGCCGCCGTTCGGTATCGGCCGTCTGGACCAGCCGCGCCCGCGATGCCTGCAGCTCGGCGAGCTTGGCGCGCAGCTCGGCGGCGAGCCGCTCGTTGTCCAGCGACATCCCAGCCGCCGCACAGACCGAGTCGACCAGCGCGGAGTTGTATTGCAGCGCCGGATCGTGGATGACCGCGGCTACCGGTCGGCCGTCCCGCTCGATCAGGGTCGAGCTGCGGGCCGCGCCCGCCGACGGCAGCTCAACCGGCCTGCCACCGGAATCGACGTAGCGGGACTCGGCCGGGTACCAGTAGGCCAGCGCCAGCGACGGGTCACCCAGCGCACGCGACAGCGCCTCCCGCAGATCCGCTCCCGCGGTCCGCCCGCCCAGCTCGACCACCAGGCCCGCGACCGCGCCCTGCGCCAGCCGCCGCTGGATGAACACCACCAGCACCGCGACCGGAACGGCCGCCAGCGCGAACCAGGCGACCTGGCCAAGGACGTCAGCGGTCGCTATGCCCAGCGCGGCGGCCCCATACGACGCGATGAGGACGGCGAACGCCACCGCCCCGGCCACCACCACCGGCATCACCGCGCGCCGTTGCGGGCGGCTCGCCCGGCGCCAGCGCCCAACCAGCAGCCCGATCCCGGTCAGCGCCACCGCGATCGCGCCGACCCGCACGAGATAGGTCGCCCCCATCATGGCCGTGTCCTGGCGGGCCACTTCCAGCAGGTTCGCCGGGCAGTTCCGGCAGAGCATTTGCGGGTCGGTGAACAGCAGCCCGGCCGTATTGACGACCACGACCAGCACGATCGTGACGACCATCAGCGCGCGGTCGAGCCTGCCCCGCAACCGGCCGGACGGGAACGACAAGATCAGGTAGAGAAAACCCGCGTAATAGAACGGGTAGAGCACTTGCCCGGCCGTGAACAACACCGGGTTGTGCGCATCGGACAACATGCTGGCGAACCAGGCGAAACCGGTGAACACCAGCACCAGCCCCAGCCGGTTCTGCTGGCCTGGCTGCCACGACAGCAGCCCGCTGCCGATAAACGACCAGCCGACGAGGATGGCAACCGGCACAGCCAGCGGCACGTCCGGGACAACAGGCCGGCCCGGCCCGGCCATGCTGACGATCCAGGCCGCGCCGGCCCCCGCTGCCAATCCCGCGACGGCCAGCCACACCAGCCGCGCGCTCAGGTCAAATCGCATCGCGCTGGTCCATACGTCCCCGGCCGGGCGATGCTGCCTGCCGCGCCGCTGCCTGCCCGGCCAGGCAGCACTCTAGCTCACCGCGGATCCGCGGCTGGGATGGCCCAATGCCGAGCAGGCCTGCACGCAGGGTCGGCCCGCCGGGCGTCCCCCGACGTGCATCAGCCTCGGGCGGCCCAGGGCCGTTCCTGATCACGACAGCTGTCCCATGTTGTCCGCTGCTCCGTCCGTCAGGGATAAGGCGATGTCAGCGGGTGACCTCGAAGTGGGCCGTCATACCGGCGGCTTGGTGTTCGAGGATGTGGCAGTGGTACATCCAGCGTCCAGGGCGGTCGTCGGGCAGCCAGGCGATGCGGACCTCTCTCTTGGCGGGGATGTTGACCGTGTCTTCCCAGGACCGGAACGGGCGCCGGCTGCTGAGCCCGGTCTCCGCGTTGTCTGGCCTGGGCCGTGTTCGGGCGATCGGTTCGTCATCGGCGATCTTCATCAGGTTGCCTGGCGCAGCTCGCGGCAGAGTGCGGCCACCAGGGGCCAGCGGTCGATCTGCGAGTCGTTGTGGGTGCCGGCCAGCACCGCGTCGTATCCGGGTGCGTGGAAGGCGAAGGCCCCGATGAAGCCGGTGTGGCCGAGCAGTTCGACTCCTTCCACGGTGTTGGCCCCCATGCCCAGCCCGTAGCGCTGGTAGCGCAGCGCGTGGCCTAGCGGGAACGTCGCCGTCGGCGTCCACCGTGTCAGCTCGTCCAGCGCGCGGGAGCCGATGAGCCGTTCTGACCAGAGCGCACGCACGAAGCGGGCCAGGTCGGGCGCGGTGGTGACCAGGCCGCCGCCGGCCCAGTCGATCGTCGGGGAGATCGTTGTCCAATCGAGCTCGCCCGTGTAGTGGTGGGCGGCTTCTGGCTGCCGGGCAGGCTCGTACCCTTCCAGCCAGGTGCTGTCCATCCCGGCCGGGTCGAAGACGAGTTCGCGGTAAACCTGGTGGAGCGGCTGGCCGGTCGCCTGCTCCACCAGGATCCCGGTGATCACGTAGCCGGTGTCGCAGTACTCAAAGCCCTCGCCGGGAGGAAAGCGCGGCGTCCCGTACGTGGCCGCATGGTCGACCAGCTCGGCCGGGTGCCAGGCGCGGCCCGGGTTCTCCCGCAGCCGCGTGGCGAACGCCGGGTCGGTGAAGTAGTTGGGCAGGCCCGAGGTGTGCGTGAGCAGCTGGCGCGGGGTGGTGCGCGGAAGAGCATTCAGGGCGGACCAGCGGTGGAGCAGCTCGGGGGCGAGCTGGCCGGCCAGTGGCTCGTCGAGCGCCAGGCGCCCCTGGTGGGCGAGCTGGACGGCCACCGCGGCGGTCACGGTCTTGGTGACGCTCGCCGCGCGGAAGGCGTCGCCCGGCCGGAGGGCACGGCTGCTCCCGCGGGCCAGGTATCCGGCCGAGCCGCCCCAGGTCAGCCCGGCGCGGCGCGCCTCGATCCGCGCTAACGCGCCCGGCGCGCCCGCCGCGACCCGAGCCTCGACAGCAGCCTGCAGGCGGGCGGGCACGGCCGGATCCCTCACGGGGCGCCTCGCGTGCGCAGCGGGCCCAGCCACGGCAAGTCCGGCAGCCAGACCAAGGGCCCCGCCATCGGTTTGCGCACACTGACAAGCCGATCCCGCAGCCAGCGGACTGCACCCATATTCCGGCCCCCATTGAGTGTTACGTCAGGACTGACGGTACACGTCCCCCCTCTGGGCACCTGTCCGCCCTGAGTCTCTGCCTTGCATTCACTGCATGCAGGGCTTGACGGACGGCCGGGTAGTGGATGGTGAACCGATACCTCGGGCGGCGGCGCCAGCCCCAGACAGACGCGAAGGCCCGGACTGAAGGGTGGAGGCCGGACGTGCTACGCGGCGGTGTGCTCGGCCGGGGCGGCCAAGGCGGCGGCGTAGCGGCTGAGCGCCCACCGCAGGTGAAGGCCGTAGATGACCAGGGCAGTGATGGCGCCGCAGCTGGCGGCGATGGCGATCACCAGACCGGCGTCGCGGAGGATGAGGGCGATGCCGATGCCGGCCAGGATGCTGTTGATGGCGGCAATCATGCCCCCGGCGGTGAAGACGACGTTCAACCAGCTTTGGCTCATGCCCATGGCCTGGGTGGCCGCGACCCTGGGATTGCCGATGGTGATGTCGGCGAAGAACGTCAGCCCATCGGGAACCAGGCCGCGGTAGTAGCTGCGTATTTGCTGAATCGCATACAGGTACCGGAGATCTTCGATACTGGCCGCGACCAGCCGGATGAAGGTGAATTCGCCGAGAATCAGCAACGCGGGGAGTACAGCGGCGGCGAAGGGAACGAAGGCGGACCGGTCTGGGGCGACGAAGCCCAGGGCAATCAGCGTGCTGGACACGGTCGCCAGGTACAGCGCCGCCCGGCCCATCATCTCGCCAGTGGTTTGCCCTCGCGCACCCTGAAGCACGAAATGCTCGGTCACGAGAGCGGTCATGAACGCCTGCTGCCGGTCGTCGTCCATTGTTCCTCCGTTCACCTATCAGCCCGGGTTAGGCGGCCAAGCTCTTCGGTGCTGCCAGCCCGTGCAGCGGAACGGCACGCGGCCCGGAACCTCCCGGTTCGGCATTATCAGCCACTCGCTTTCCCGGGGGCATGCGCCAGGACGCCGCCCATGAGCTGTCACACGAGGCCAGAGCGAGCTGAGTCGCGCGCTCCCGCTGGGCGGTGTTCAGCCCGGCACGCAGGCTCGGCATAGGGCACGCTTCTCCCGGAGTGCTGAGGTCATGAGCTCGCTTCTTCCGCGGTATGGCTCTCGCTGGTTTCGGCGGCCTGCGCCGTGGCGGTTGTCGTAGCTTGCGACGGGCTCCAGCTGCCGTCGGGGCTTCCGGGCTCGCGCGCCGTGCGGCCGGGGGCGATGCCGACCTGTATCGCCCAGCGGCGGACCGATTCTGCGAAGAACGCCTCGCGGTCGCCGGGCTGCTCGCCGACGATGCCGTGCAGCTGGCCGAACAGCTCGAATGACACGGTGCCGAACAGCGCCGCCCAGGCCATCAGTCCCCGTTGCAGCAGCGCGTCGGGCACTTCGGGCGCGACGATGGAGCGGGCCGGCGTGAGCGCTTTCCGGCCGTCGGGGGGCAGGTCGTCTTCGGCTATCGCGGGTGTGGGGTGCCCGGCGGCGTCGGCGAGGATGCCCAGGAGCACGCTGGAGACGCGGGCGGCGGGTGCAATGGTGGCGGGCGGGGCGGTGTAGCCGGGTACGGGCGTGCCGTAGATCAGGGCGTACTCGTTGGGGTTGGCCAGGGCCCAGGCCCGCACGGCGCCGCAGACCGCCGACCAGCGGCCGACAAGGTCAGTGCGGGCCACGTCGGCCTCGGCGGCCTCGGCGGCGGCGCCCAGCGCGTCGTAGGCGGCGACGATCAGCCTGGTCAGCAGCTCGTCGCGGCTGGCCACGTAGCGGTACACCGCCGACGACGAGGCGCCGAGCTCGCGGGCGATGGCGCGCAGGCTGAGCCCGGACGCCCCCTCGGTTGCCAGGTGCCGCCGGGCGGCGTCGAGGATCTGGCGGGTGATCTCGGCGCGGGTCCGCTCGCGGGCGGCCCGCAACACCGACGGCCGGTCCTGCCCGTCCTGGCTCATGATCACATCCCGTCCCGCAGCGCGATCGGCAGCAACCTTTGCGTGCACTGCTCTTGACAGCGACTAGTAAAGCATAGGCAAGATGGTGCTCTCGGGGGAGTAAAGACGTCGCACAACGGGGGCCACGATGGACCACACGATGAACCAGGCCAATGCGGACGGCCAGGATGGCCTGTTCACGACCGAGACGGCGGGCCTGCCGGAGGTGGCAAGCCCGGGTGTGATCCGGCTCCGCGACGGGGACCGGCTGGACCTGCGGATCGGCCCGGCCCGCAAGCGCCTCGACGACGCCGAGCTGCGCATGCTCGCCTACAACGGGTCGGTCCCCGGCCCGGTCCTGCACGTCGATCAGGGGTCGCAGATCACCGTGCAGGTGCGCAACGACGGCGACGTCGAGGCGACCGTGCACTGGCACGGGCTGCGGCTGGAAAACCGCTACGACGGGGTCCCGCACGAGACCCAGGAGCCGATCCCGATCGGCGGCACCTTCACCTACCAGCTCCAGTTCCCCGACGCCGGGTTCTACTGGTACCACCCGCACATCCGGGAAGACTACGGCCTGGAAATGGGGCTGTACGGCACGATCGTGGTCGAGCCCACCGACCCGGGATACTGGCCCGCCGCCGACCGGCAGCTGACCCTGACCCTGGACGACCTGCTGGTCGAGGACGGGCACATCGCGCCGTTCCGCCGCTCCGGGCCGAACTATGTCGCGATGGGCCGGTTCGGCAACGTCATGCTCATCAATGGCGAGACCGAGTTCACCGGCCAGGCGGCGGTGGGTGAGGTCGTACGCCTGTATCTGGTCAACACCGCCAACACGCGGATCTTCAACTTCGCTATCCGCGGCGCCCGCGCCAAGCTGACCGGCGGCGACAGCGGCCGGTACGAGCGCGAGACATTCACCGGCGAAGTACTGCTCGCGCCCTCAGAGCGTGCCGTCCTCGACGTGCTATTCGACAGCCCCGGGCAGGTCATGCTGGAGCACCGCACCCCCGACCACACCTACCAGCTCGGCGCGTTCACTGTCACCGAAGGCACGGCCGGCGCTGCCGCCGGGGCGTTCGAGCAGCTGCGCACCGACCCCGAACTCACCGCCGAGCACCGCTCGCTCGGCCACGACATCGAACGCCCGCCCGACAAGGTCCTCGCGTTCTTCTCCTTGATGCCGCTGCTCTACGGGCCAGACGACAGCCCAGCGTCCGCCTACGCCTGCCCGATGCACCCCGAGGTCACCGCGGCCGAGCCGGGGACCTGTCCCAAGTGCGGGATGAAACTGGTGCCGGTCCAGGCCGAGGCGGCGGCGCCGGCGGTCTACGCCTGCCCGATGCACCCCGAGGTCACCGCGGCCGAGCCGGGGACCTGCCCCAAGTGCGGGATGAAACTGGTGCCCGCCGATGCCCCGCTGGTCCCCGCTGCGGAGCCGGGCCCGGGCGTGGCGCACAGCCACGACCACGGTGACGGCCTGGAGTGGGAGGACCTGATGCCGCAGATCAACCGCGCGTCGGATTCGGGCAACATGATCTGGCAGCTCATCGACCGCCAGACTGGCGCGAAGAACGCCGACATCGACTGGGCTTTCACGGTGGGCGACCGGGTCAAGATCCGGCTGGTCAACGAGATGGACTCCGACCATCCGATGCACCACCCCTTCCATGTCCACGGCGCGGGGCGCTTCCTGGTCCTGTCCCGCGACGGCCAGCCGGAGGACAATCTGGTGTGGAAGGACACCGTGCTGCTGCGCGCGGGAGAAACCGTGGACATCCTGCTGGATGTCTCCAATCCCGGGCTGTGGATGGCGCATTGCCACATCGCCGAGCACAACCAGAGCGGCATGATGTTCAGCTTCAACGTGGCCCGTCGCCCGGAGCCGGCCCAATGAGTCCCGGGCCGGCGGGCCAGCCCCTGGACGTGCTGGTGATCGGCGGTGGCCAGGCCGGCCTGGCCATGGGCTACCACCTAGCCCAGCGTGGACTGCACTTCCAGATCGTGGACGTCGCTGCCGAGGTCGGCGCTGTCTGGCGCTCGCGGTGGGACTCCCTGCGGGCGTTCACGCCAGCCCAGTACGACAACCTGCCAGGCCTGGCCTTCCCGGCCGCGCCCGACACCTATCCCGGCAAGGACGACGTCGCCGACTACCTCCAGGCCTACGCGGCACAATTCGAACTGCCGGTACGGCCAGGCACCCGGGTGACCTCGCTCACCCGAAGCAACGCCGGATACCTCGCCAGGGCGGGAGCGGAGGCGTGGGAGGCCCGGCAGGTCGTGGTGGCCACTGGGCCCTTCCAGGTTCCGTTCATCCCGCCCATCGCCAACGAGCTTGACCCCGGCGTCCGCCAGCTCCATAGCGTGGAGTACCGCAACCCGGCGACCATGCCGCCCGGAAGGTTGCTGGTTGTCGGCGCGGCGAACTCGGGCTGCCAGATCGCCGAGGAGCTGTCGGCGACCCACCGGGTGGAGCTGGCGGCCGGCCGGCGGCTGCCGGCGGTCCCGCAGCGGGCGCTGGGCCGCGACGTGTGGTGGTGGGCGAGCCTGCTGGGGCTGGACCGGGTGACCGTCGGCTCGCGGCTGGGACGGCGGCTGGCCGGGCGGGACCAGGTGATCGGCGGCGGCCCGCGGCGGCTTGCCCGCCGCCACGGCGTCCGGATCCGGCCCCGCGCGACGGGGGCGACCGGCCGGACGGTGAGGTTCGCCGACGGGGCCGCTGCCGACTTCGACGCGGTGGTGTGGGCGACCGGGTTCACGACCGACCACTCGTGGATCGACGTCCCCGGTGTGCGAGACGAGCGGGGAGGCATCCTGCACCAGCGTGGCGTCACACCCTCGCCCGGGCTGTATGTGCTGGGTCTCACCTGGCAGCACACCAGAACCTCGGCGCTGCTGGGCTGGGTGTGCAACGACGCGGCCTTCCTCGCCGAGCAGATCGCATCCCACACAACCGAACGGGCAGACCCGGGCCCGGCCGCCCGCACCGCCGCGGCATCGCCGGGCGTGCAGGAAGCCAGCTGATGCGGGCCTGCCCCGTGCTGGAGAGGGCATCACGATGGCCGCGGGGCACCCGCGGAACGCGCTGACATGACCGCAACCAAGGTGACCAGCCGGGGTCCCACCCGGCCGGGCCGCCTCGCCCGCAGCCTGGGCGGGGCAGGGCTGTCGGGTGCCTCCTTGGCCGGCGCCGGCGCCGCCGGGGCGCTGGTGTCGGTGCGGGCGGTCTACCCGCGGGCGCCACGTGCCGCCGTAGCGGAGGGCTGGCCGCCGCTGAGGCCAGTGCCGCAGGGCCGCCTGGCCGTCGCGGTGGTGCTCGGCGCCAGCGGCTCGGTCATCACCGATGCGCTCGGGCCATATGACGTCTTCGCCCGCTCTCCCGAGTTCTACGCACCCCACCGCCACAGAGGAGAAGTCATGACCGCACCCAGCCGCCCCGGCGCCCCAGACGCCAGCGCATCTGCGTCAGCGGCGCGCTCTGCCTCCAGCCGGGCCCGGCCGGAGGCAGAACACCAGCAGCAGCTGCTCCAAGCGCTGACCACCGAGCATTTCACGCTGCAGACCGCCCGCTCAGCAACCATCGCCGACAGCAACGGCCGCGCCGCGCTCTACCTGAGCACGGTGTCCGGCGCGGTGATCGCGCTGGCCTTCGTCGGCCAGATCGCCCACGTGGGAAGGGCCTTCTTTCTATTCGCCTTCGCCCTGCTGCCGGCGCTGGTACTGCTCGGGGTGCTCACCTACCTGCGCCTGCTGCAGACCGCGGAAGAGGACCTGTACTACGCCCGCGCGATCAACCGCATTCGCCGCCACTATGTCCACCTCGACCCAGACGCGACCCGCTGGTTCCTGCTCACCAGCTATGACGATCCGCCCGCGGTCATGGTGAACATGGGGCGGGCCGCTCCGGGACCAAAGCACTCCCGGTGGCACTTGCTGGGGCACTTGCTGTCGCATACCGCCACCATGGCTGCCGCGGTCACCAGCATCGTCGGCGGCGTGTTCGTGGCGCTGGCCGCCAGTGCCCTCGGCGCCGGTGCGCTCCCCGTGACGGCCGCTGCCGGCGTAGGGGTCGTGGTCGCCGTGGCTGGCATCACCGCGTTCATCTGGCACCAAGCCCGGCGGTGGCGAGCCGCCGAGGACAGCGTCCCCAGCCTGTTCCCCTCCGGCCCCGGCCCGATCGCCCCCACACCCCGCGAACGCGGGCAGGCCGGATCAACCGGGGATTATCCAGAGCGTTCCTCAGATTGAAGCCCTGATCGCCGGGCCCACTGTCAGCGAAGGCATGCACGGCGGACCAACGTGCAAGGGGCGAGTCGTTGGCACCCTCGCCGACAGCGCCAGATGCTCACGACGACCGCCAAGGCCAGCAGCGGGATTGGATGGGCCAGGACCAGGATGCCGCAGCAGAGGTCCAGCCCAGGGGCTCTCGATCCAGCAGCCTGCTCCTGATCAGACCCGGCAAAGGTCGCCGAGGACGGGCTAGAAGCACTACCCACTCCCCTGTCGATTCGTGCGCGCCGGATTCACGGCGCCCTTGAAAGTCCCCGGCCCGGCGCGCCAGGCAGCCGTCAGCCGACACCCCAGGGCTGTAGCGGGCCGAGGACACGCATAGGTGGTTGATCTGTGCGCGTGCCCGCCGTCAGCCATATATACGACCAGGGAGCGCAGAGTCGGCGATCGGGCGCGGTCGACGAGGGGCCGCGATCTGCCGCACACTTACTGTCCGCGATGCCCAAGGCTCTGGCCTCGTAACCGTCGAGGGGATCCTGGTAGTAGCCCACGATGGCCCAGCCGGAGCCAGGTTCAGCGTTCACAGATTCACGTCGACAAATCACTGGGCACTGTCCGGCAATGCCTGAGCCGGTCGGCGGCGGCCTCCGGCTCTAGGCTGTGGGCTCAGTTTTGGTCTCATTCACCCCCGTACGGGACCGTTCACCGGCGACCGCGGGCCCCACGTCCGGGCTGGCCGGGACGCTGGCGGCCGGTGGTGAACGGTGGCGCGCAGTCCTCGAAAGCGTGTGAGGGGGCAACCCCTCCGTGGGTTCAAATCCCACCTCCACCGCCACTGACCTGGGGTGATTCAAGACCTCCCTGGCCGCACTCCGCTTGCGTGGAAAGCTTTTGTCTCAATTTTGGCCATGGACTGGCCGTTCTGCCAGGTCAGTGCCCACGTTTCCTGCTGCGAGATCGTGTCGGTTCAGAGCGACCAGAGTGCTTGTGTAGGTGGCATGCGGGCCGCGCGGAGGGCGGGGGACGAGCCCGGCGGCGGCACCAATGAGCAGGGTCGCGGCGAGTCCGCCCGCCCAGGCCAGCGGGGGGATGACCGTGGCCCAGCCTTTGGCGTGGGCATAGATGGCGGTGGCGGCGGCGCCGGCGGCGAGCCCGGCTATCCCGCCTGCGAGGGAGAGCAGGATCCCTTCGGCGAGGAATTGGACGCGGACATGGCCTTTGGTGGCGCCGAGGGCTCGGCGCAGACCGATCTCGGAGCTGCGCTCGAGGACGGAGATGACCACGGCTACCGCGCCGTCCGCTACGACATCCCGCGCGTCTGCGCCTCGCCCATTGTTGCCCGGGCCCGGGCCGCGGCGTGACGCGGCGGTGGTCCAGGATGGAAGTGCAGCCCTTCCAGGCGCCGTCCGGCCGCAGGCGGCGGATCAGGAACCACCAGCGGAAAGCCTCAGGACCTGAGCGATGGACCTCACCTTCAGTCCCTTGACCGCCACGCAGTGGCCGGCGCTGGAGGACCTGTTCGGCAGGGCTGGGGCGTCGAATGGGTGCTGGTGCATGTACTGGCGGATCGGCCCCCGCTACCGGGAACGGCCGCGCGAGGACAACAAGCGCGACCTGGAGAAACTCGCGCGATCCGGGCAGCCGCCGGGCCTGCTCGCCTTCGACGGCGGCACCGCCGTCGGATGGTGCGAACTCGCCCCGCGGGCCGACCTGGACTGGCTTGCCCGCGGCCGGCACTTCCGGCCGGTGGATGACCTGCCCGTATGGTCGGTCCCCTGCTTTTACGTGCGGCGCACGCACCGGCGCCAGGGCGTGATGGGAGCGCTGATCGCCGCTGCCGTCGGCGTGGCTGCCTCAGCGGACGCCCCGGCCCTGGAGGCCTACCCGGTGGATACGGCCGTGCCCGGCCACACACGCAACCTGTTCCTAGGGGTCGCGTCGGTCTTTGCCCAGCGCGGCTTCCAGGTCGTGGCCCGGCGCCAGCCCGATCGTCCGGTGATGCGCAAGCCCCTCGCCGCATCGACCTGACCGGCCAGCACGGGCCAGCGGCATGACGGGCAAGAGATTAGATCACGCTCAGTGGCTAGGGCTGCTCCGAGGCAGATACGAGCAGCCGGAAGAGCCGCATCGGATGACGCGGGGCGGCTGGTCCTGGTCCAGGACCTTGAGTAGCTCGGTACGGCCGTCGGTCTCGAGCGCGTGCCGCGTGTCGTCGGGAAGGCTGAGAGGATCGGCCGACCAGGCCCTCCCGCTGATCTCGATCACGACCTGTGCAACCTCCGCTCCCCGGGTGATCTCCCAGCGCCAGCCGCGCGCATCGGCGCCCGCGCGCACGTGCCTGCCCAGGTTCGCACTGATCTGCCAGCCCATCAGCCCGAGACTAGGGCAACGCAGGCGGCGCCTGACGAGCCGCCGCTACGGCCGGAGCCGGCCTCATCCTCCACGTCGGCATCGGGCTACGCTGGCCACTCGCCCAGAAGACCATGGAGAACCCATGACTTCCCAGGAACCCGCAAACCCCGTCGTGCGCGGGCTCGTTGCCGCCATCAACGACGGCGACCGGGACGCGTTCCTGGCCACGCTCACACCGGACGCCACGTTGACCGACGACGGCAACCCACGGTCACTCCGCGACTGGATCGACCGCGAGATCTTCTCCGCGCACGGTCACATGAACGTCGAGCGTGAAGAAGAAGATGGGCTCCATCTCCTCGCCCGATATCGCAACGACACCTGGGGGGAGATGCGCACCTTCTGGCGCTTCGAGGTGATCGGGGACAAGATCAGCCGCATCGACACCGGCCAGGCATGAGCCTGAGGGCGAACATGCCGGCGAACGACAACGCAATCCCGAAAGATCAAATGCAGGCCGTTCTCACGCCGGGCTGCCGCTCCGAGCCCGCCACGAATCGCCCGACGTCTCGCGCTCCCCGTGCCGGACTGGATGTTCTGCGCCACTCCTCCTGGCCATCTCGTAGTACCAGCCGGAGAAACCGCTGCCTTACCGTGGATATGTGACCGCATGGAGCAACCTGCCGCCCGCGCTGCCGCCGCACGGCACGCCGCTGGCGTGGGCGCGAGGCTGCCGGTGCGGTGAGTGCGAACCGGAGTACCAGCGTTTCGTGTCCGAACTGGCGCTGCGCGGGCCGCTGCGGCTTCCAGCTGAGCCGGAGCCCCGCAAGCTGGACGCCGACACCCGCGCCCGGCTGGAACCGGCGGTGCGCCGGTCGGCGTGCCCCGCATGCGGCGCGCTGCGCCATCAGCGGTGCCGCAACCTGGCGTTCCCCCAGCATTTCGCGCCGACTCATGCTGAGCGCAGCAGCGGCCCGTGACCGAGGGTCCAGCGGTCCGCAGGGGTGCGCATCCCGGGCACCTGAGGGCAGGGTCGGCTGATCACGACGAGCGGCGTGGCGGCGGCCTTGGGCATGCCGGCGAGGTAGCGTGCCCTGTGGCTGTCACCAAGGATCTGTCTGGGTTGCTGGTGGCGATCGCGTCGGGCGATAGCGCGCTTGTTCGGGCATCGCTCGACGCTGCACCGGCGTTGGCGACGGCGCGCCTAGCGCGCCGCGATGAGCTTTTCATCGCCTACTGTCACGCCCAGGTCTACGAAGGCGCCACCGCGCTTCACGCTGCGGCGTTCGCTTACGACCGTGAGACGGCTCGAGATCTCGTGACGCGAGGCGCCGGCATCCGCGTCCGCGACCGCCGAGGCGCCGAACCCTTGCACGCAGCCGTCATCGGTGAACCCGGCGCACCGAACTGGAACCCGGCACATCAGCGTGCGGTCATCGTGTACCTCGTCGATGCCGGTGCCAACCCGAACGCTGCCGCCATGGGCGGCGTGACGCCATTGCATCGAGCCGTCCGGAACCGATGCTCAGCCGCTGTGGAGGCACTCCTCCGCGCCGGCGCCGACCCCCGCGCGGCAAACGGCCGCGGCTCGACACCTTCCGACCTGGCACGCTGGACCACGGGGCGAGGCGGTGTGGGATCCGAGGCAGCGAAGACCGAACAGCAGATCATCATCGATCTCCTAAAGAGAGCCACCGGCTGAAACCCAGCGTTTCACCAGGTGGGTCTGAGTCCAGCTCCTCGATCTGCCAGACGAGGAGGGAGGCGCGGGCATCCGGTCTGCCAGGGCGCGCATCAATGCAGTGGTCTCGGCGCGGATGACCGCAGCTGGCTCGCTGGAGCCGATCAGCCACGAGCCGTCGGCTGGGTGGCCTGGCGCTGCAGGTGCTCGTGAACCTGTGGGATGGCTACAGATCCTTGACCCACAGCGGACGCCACCCGTTTCACCGACCCCGCCTGCACGTCGCCGGCTGCGAACACGCCGGGCAGGCTGGTTTCCAGCGGCAGCGGTATCGGCTGGCCCGTTTCAGCCCGGTCTTTGCTGGGCAGGTCGCGGCCGGTCAGGATGAACCCGTGCCGGTCGCGCGCGACATCGCCGGGCAGCCAGCCGGTGTGCGGGGTGGCGCCGATCATCACGAACAGCGCCGCCGCCGGCACCGTGTCGTCGCGGCCGGTGGCCCGGTCGCGCAGGACCAGCTCGGTGAGCCTATGGTCGCCGCGGGCCGCAGCGACCTCGGTGTGCAGCCGCACATGGGCTCGGGGGGTGCCTTCGATCTCTGTGATGAGGTAGTCGGACATGCTCTTGGCGAGGCTGTCCCCGCGCACCAGCAAGGTGACGCTGCTCGCTGACCGGGCCAGATAGATGGCCGTCTGCCCGGCGGAGTTCCCGGCGCCGACGATGAACACGTCCTGGTCCTTGACCGCGGGTGCCTCCGACAGCGCCGAGCCGTAGAACACCCCGGCGCCGACCAGGTCGGCGATGCCAGGCACGTCCAGCTGCCGGTAGCTGACACCGGTGGCCAGCACTACCGCCCGGGCGGTCACCTGGCCGCCCTCGGAGAGCGTGACCTGCAGCCCATCCCCGTCGGCAGACAGCCCGGAGGCGCCGTTCATAAGGACGAACTCCGCGCCGAGCATCCAGGCCTGCTCGTAGGCCCGTTCGGCCAGCTCGCCGCCGCTGATGCCCGCCGGGAAGCCCAGGAAGTTGCGGATCCGCGAGCTCGTGCCGGCCTGCCCGCCTATCGCCGTACTCTCGAGCACCAGGGTGGACAGCCCTTCCGACGCCCCGTACACCGCCGCGCTCAGCCCTGCTGGCCCGGCGCCGACCACGACAAGGTCGTAGACGTCGAGTTTCGGCCGGACCTGGGCACCGACCGCCACCTGGGCACCGACCGCCTCGGCGACGTCGGCCCGGGTATAGCTGGTCAGCACCCGCCCATCAGCCAGGAAGATCACCGGGTGGCCGGGAACCTGGTCCAGCTGCTGGAGCAGCTCGGCGCCCTCGGGGGAGCCGCGATCATAGAAGGCGTAGGGGACGTTGTTGCGTTTCAGCGTGTCCCGCAGCTCGAACGAGACTGGATTCCAGCGGTCTCCGACGATCCGGACCAGCGCGAACCCCGGAGAATTGAGCCGGGTCCAGGCGACCAGCGCCTCGCCAATCACCGGGTAGAGCATATGTTCGCTGGGCCGCCACGGCTTGGTCAGGTAGTACTCCACGCGGCCCAGCGCCATCCCGCGGGCGATGACCTCGAGCATGCGCTGGTCGCTGTAGTCGATCAGCAGGATCCGTTTGGCATCGGGATGGGTGGACCGGCTCCGCGCTAGCAGTTCCGAGCCCGGCATCGCGCGCATGGACTCAGCGCAGATGATCAGCGCGACCTGCTCGCCCGAATCGCGCAGCGCACCCAGCCGCTCCAGCGCCGCCTGGGCCGACGTCTCACCCATCACCCGGTAGTCGGCCCGAAAGCGTCGCTCGAGGTCGCCGACGAGCATCTCCGCGGCAGAGGGGTCCTCGTCGACGACGAAGAAGATCGGCTGGGCGACCGGCTCGGTCATGACAGGACCTCCAGACGCAGGCGTACACGACGGCCTTCATCCGGCTGCACTATGCGCTGGCCGAACAGCTATCGAATCAGCCTACGTCGCCACCTGATTCGGCCGGCGACGGAGCGGATACACCGTGCCGCCCGCACGGGCGCGAACCTGCGGAACATTGCCGACTCTGGAGATCCTCGGGTTCACCGAATGTCGCGAAGGCGCCGTTGCGTGGCAAATCTTCCGCGCGCAAACCTGGGCTGCAAGTGCTCAAAGACATCTCTGAAGATCACAACATGCACGTGACCTGCGAAACGTGAGGCTAAGGGGACTCGAACCCCCGGCCTCTTTGCATGCCGTGCAAATCAGAAGGCCCTCTGACCAGGCCAGATATGGTTTCTACCGGCGATTGCTCTGTCTGGAAGGGTCTAGAGGAGTACTCGGCGTGCAGGGAACGGCTGACCTATTGGCCGGCGCACGCCGCACCTGCCGTGGCTAATAGACGCCACCGCCGGAGCCGCCGCCGGCGTACAAGACGATCAGGACGATCACAACGGCGATCACGATCAGAAGCATTGCCACGACCATCCATCGACGGCGGCCCCAGGATCCCAATCGCGTCCGCCATCCACCAGATGTAGACACGTGTCCCACCACCCCTACGTTCTCCCCGGTTGCGAGCCACTAACAGTTGACTGCCCGATTACCCGCAGGCCCAACCGTTACCCGCCAGGCCGGCCTGGCCCCCGTATGCGCCAACCGGCAGCCATCACAGGCCGCGCCCGCTCGCGCTGCTCACCAGCCCACCCACCAGCCCCACCGCGAGCGGCGAAACTCCCAACGCTGAACTCGGCGACACCGCGCACTGAGCCCAGGCCAGCGTCGAGCCGGGCGGCGATCGCAGCCCGGCCCGGCCGTTCTGGTTATTTGCTGGCCCCGTTTGCGTGGTGGTACTCGTCGTGGCGGCGGAACCAGTTGAGCGGGTCATCGGGGCCGCGCGCCTCGTTTCGCCCTCGCGGCGCCCGGTCGAGCCACTGGTACATGCCCCAGAGGCCGTCCAGGCCGCGCGCATAGGCCGAATACGTGTGGTAGACGGCGCCATCGTCGAGCGCGAACGCGCTCATGCCCGGGCGCTCGCGCGTGTAGGTCACCCAGTCGGTGCCCGTCGTTGCGGCCCACGCGTCGAACGGCCCGCGCATGTCCTCCGGCGGCGACCACACGGGCGACTCGCGGAAGTTGTACTCGAAGGCGCCCGCACGTTCCTGCTCCTCGGTGAGGGCGACGTCGAAGTCGTAGTTGAAGTCGCTTCCGAGCGAGGAGGCCCAGGGGAAGCTCCAGCCCATCCGCTGCTTGTAGCCGCGCAGCTTCTCGAGCGGAGCGCGCGACACCGCCCAGAGCATCACGTCGTGGTTGGCCAGGTGAGCCGCGAAGCCGTTGAAGCCGTCGGCGATCGCCGAGCAGGCGGGACAGCCCGCGGTGTAATCGGGCCCGAACATGAAGTGATAGATGAGCAGCTGTGAGCGCCCCTGGAACAGGTCGGCCAAGGACGCCGGGCCTTGATCGGTCTCGAAACGGTACTCCTTGCCGATCCGGACCCAGGGCAGCTCCTGGCGCCGCCGCGCCAGTTCGTCGCTGCGCCGCGTCAGTTCCTTCTCGGCATCGAGCAGCTCCAGCCGGGCGGCAAGCCACTCTTCACGTGTTCCGGTCTTGTGACTGGTCATTCGCTCTCTCCTTCGTGTTGTCACAGCAGCTTGGCTTGGCCGTGGCGCCGATGACGCCTCACATCGGTGGCATCAGTCCGGGAACCGTCGACGGCGCGAGGAGGATCCAGATACCAAGCCCGACGATCGCGAGCGCCAGCGGCACATCGACGGCGGCTTTGGGCGGCATGAGCTTTTGGGCGAGGACGAGCATGGCGACCACCGACATCCAGGCGACGCTCATGACGCCCACCGCCACCAGCATCGCCATCAGCCCGATGCTCGAGCCGGCACAGCAGAGGCCGAACCGGAATCCGGAGCGGACGCTGTCGCGGCAGCGCCGTCGGAAGTGCTGCTTGAGCGGCGTGAGCTCATACACACCGGCCGCGATCGTAGCCGCGCCGGCGGCAACAGGCCCGTGCGGCCGGTACAGCGCGTACACCGCGGCGCCCACCAGTGCCCAGACGGCCAGGTAGGACCCGATGAACAGCGGCACGGCGCGCACCCCGCCGCTGGCCTGAGCGCGTCTCAGCACCGCCGAGCCCGCGCCCGGCAGCATCATCGCCGCCATCATCACCACCCACACGGCGATGAAGGACGCGAACGAGCCGAGCCTGGTCGCCACCCCCATGTCCATCCCGTGCATCTGCCAGACCGCAATGCCCCAGGATGCAGCGGCGAGCCCGAGCGTCGCCGTCAGCGCGGCTGCCATCGCGGCCGTCCTGCCGGGCGCGAAGGTGGTGGTGAATCCGTGATCAGCCATGAAGTCCTCGGTCTTCGTGCAGTGGGGCTGCGGGGAAGTAGCAACCGACTGGTTGCTACTTTATGGCAACCGATCGGTTGCGTCAACCGCCCAGCCCGGAAGGGCGCTTGCGCTAGCCGGGGACAGGGCGCCTGCCGTGCGGTGCTCCTGCGGGCGCAACCGCAGCCACATGAGGATCACGCTGACCGGCATCGCGGCCACTCAGCCTCGGCAGTTGCCGGTAGGCCCCGGCACCGTCACAGTGAAAGTCCACGCAACCGCACGCGTGGAGCGGGAGGTGCGACGTGATCGGGGCGCGGGCGCTGATGCAGACCTTGGTGGACTCGGGCGTGGACGTGTGCTTCATGAATCCGGGCACCTCCGAGATGCACTTCGTGCATGAGCTGGACGCGGTGCCGCAGATGCGCGGGGTGCTGGCTCTGTTTGAAGGGGTGGCCACCGGCGCGGCTGACGGCTACGCCCGGATGACCGGCCGGCCGGCGGCAGTGCTGCTGCACCTGGGCCCGGGACTGGGAAACGGGCTGGCCAATCTGCATAACGCCCGGCGTGCCCATTCCCCGGTCGTCACCATTGTCGGCGCGCACGCCACCTACCACGAGCACTATGACGCGCCATTGCAATCGGACATCGAAAGCGTGGCCCGCAACGTCTCGGGCTGGTATCGCGCCTCGGCATTCTCCCGGGACGTGGGCCGCGACGTCGCGGCGGCGGTGGCAGCGTCCCTGCAGCCCCCGGGTCAGGTGGTAACGCTGATAGTGCCCGCCGATGTGTCATGGAGCGAGGGTGCGGTTCCGGCACGGCCCCGCGCGCTGCCTCCAGCCCAGCCCGTTGACAACGAGGCGGTCGATCAGGCTGCCGCGGTGCTGACATCGCAGGAGCCGACCCTGCTGCTGCTCGGCGGCGTCGGTACCCGTGAGCCCGGGTTGCGCGCGGCCAGCCGCATCTGCGCCGCGACCGGCGCGCAGATGCTGGGGGAGGTGTTCCCGGCAAGGCAGCCGCGCGGCGCTGGTGTCCCGCCGCTGGAGCGGCTGG
>WNGD01004562.1_pt1 | contig 19305 bp, 16 predicted proteins | sample 5400671 | NCBI WGS metagenome assembly WNGD01 (sample SAMN13153369, study PRJNA577476) | soil metagenome | isolation source: 40 cm soil or saprolite under grassland replicate 2 | place: USA:California | collected 2016-06-15
CACTTCCACTTCATCATCTTCGGGGCCGCGGTCTTCCCGATCCTCGGCGGCTTTTACTACTGGTTCCCCAAGGTCACGGGCCGCCTCTATCACGAGGGCCTCGGGAAGCTGTCGTTCTGGCTGACCTTCCTGGGAACCGCGCTGACCTTCTTCCCCATGCACATCCTCGGCCTGATCGGGATGCCGCGGCGCGTCTACACGTACCCGTCGTCGCTCGGCTGGGGGCCGTACAACCTCTCCGAGACGGTCGGCGCCTTCATCCTCACCGCGGGCCTCCTCGTGATCTTCGGAAACCTGGTCTGGAGCCTTTTCCGCGGCCCTCCAGCCGGCCCGGACCCCTGGCACGGCGGCACGCTCGAGTGGGCGACGACCTCGCCGCCGCCGCCCTACAACTTCCCGGTCATCCCGGTCGTCGCGAGCGCCTACCCGAACTGGGACCGCGAGGACCGTCGAGCCGACGCCGGCCGGCTCGAGCGCGGGGAGCTCGTGCTCGACGAAGGTCACGAGACGCCGGCCTCGACGGTGGTCGACGCAGTCCCGGACGAAGTGGTCGAGATGCCGGGCGAGTCGCCGTGGCCGCTCGCGGTCGCGCTCTGCACGGCACTCCTCTTCGTCATGCTGCTGACCCGCCACTACGCGGTCGCCGGAATCTTTGCCGCGATGACGCTGCTGGCCGTCGCCGCCTGGCACGCGCAGGAGCCGCAGGAGCAATGACCGCGCTTCCGCACAGCGGCGATGCGAGGACACCGCCCGCGGTCGCGCGGATCGAGCGCTCGCACCTGGCGCGGCCGCACGCGTGCCCGAGCCGAAGCTGACGCTCCCGCTCGTCTTGACCGGGATTCTCGTCGCGACGAGCGTGCCGATGCAGCTCGCGGTCTCGGCTGCGGGCCGGGGGCGGCTCGCGACCGCTCGCGCGGCGCTGCTGGTAGCCGCCGTCGTCCAGGCCGGGTATCTCGGCATGCAGCTGCACCTCTTCGTGCACGACGTGCACGAGTTTCCGCCGAGTGGCAGTTCGTACTCCTCGATCTACTTCACGATGCTCGGCGGCCACCACCTCCACGTCGGCATCGGCATCCTGCTCAACGTCTGGCTCCTGCTGCGCACGGCGACCGGGCTGACGAACTACCGGCTGAACGCCCTCCGGGCGACGGCGTTCTACTGGCACTTCGTCAACATCCTCGCGCTCTGCGTCGTCGGTACCCAGCTGTCGCCCCGCGCATGACGCGGCGGCTCAACCTCAGCGCAGAGTTCCTGCAGTGGTTCGGGCTCCTCGGCGCGGCGTTGACGTGGACGGTCCAGCTCGTCGTCGGCTTCGGCGTCACCGTCGCTCGCTGCGGCGCCGCGAACGCCGTCCTCGGCGTCCACGTCAAGGCGTGGGAGCTGGCGCTGATGGCGGTGGGGATCGGGCTCGTCCTGCTGGCGGAGAGCGCGGCGCTGACGTTGCTCTGGCAGACGCGGAACGTCGATCACAGCGGCCCGGCGCCGGAAGGCCGCCGTCATTTCTTCGTCCTCGCGGCAGCGCTCGGCAATCTGCTCTTCCTCGTCATCATCGTCCTGAGCGGCGTCGGGGCGATCGTCCACGAGCCGTGCCGGTCGGCATGAGACGCTTTCTCCTCCTCGCGCTCGCGCTGGCGCTTCCCTCCGCCGCCTCCGCCCAGCCGGGCGTTGGCGTCAAGGCCAAGACCGGCAAGGGGCTCTACGCCGCTTACTGCCTGAGCTGTCACGGCGTCGACGGCGGCGGCGTCACGTCGGACTCTCATCCGCGCGGCGTGCTCGACGTGCGCGGGCTCGGCCCGCCGCTGAAAGGCGTCGGCCCGCTGGCGGCCGACTTCTACCTGACCACGGGCTACATGCCGCTCGAGAATCCGCACGAGCAGCCGCGGCATACGAAGTCGCCGTTCGACAAGCGCGAGATCGCAGCCCTGGTCGCCTATGTGGCCTCCTTCGGCAAGGGACCGCCGGTGCCGACACCCCATCCCGAGCGGGGCGACGTCTCGGTCGGGCTCTCGCTGTTCACCGAGCACTGCGCCGGGTGCCACCAGGTGGTCGCCCAAGGCGGTTACGTGACCAATGCGGTCGCGCCGCCGCTGCACGAGGCCACACCCGTGCAGATCGCGGAGGCGGTACGGGTCGGCCCGTATCTGATGCCGAGGTTCGAGAAGAGCCAGATCAGCGACGCCCAGCTCGACTCGATCATCGCCTACGTCCAGTGGGCAAAGCATCCGGACGACCGCGGCGGCTGGAGCATCGGCCGGATCGGCCCGGTCCCCGAGGGCCTCGTCGCCTGGCTGATCGCGGCGGTCGCCCTGGTCGGATGCTGCGCCGTGATCGGGAGGAGAGTGCGGCAATGAACGCGCTTCGCCGCTGGGCGATCGCGCTCGGCGTCCTCGCGCTAGGGCGAAAGCAGCGCCGGCCGCGATTTGCGGACCGGCCTCGGATCGTCCCACCGGGGGAGCCGGACCCGCGCGCGGAGTGGCTCGTGCTCGCGTTGCTGCTCGGCGCCGCCGCTGCGGCGGCCGGCTTCGTCGTCGTCTACTCCTTCAATCACCTCTCGCACCAGACGCAGTACCTCGGCCTTTCGCTGGGGCTCGCCTTCGCGTTCACCGCCGCGGCGCTGGTCGTGGTCGCCAAGCGTCTGGTCGTGACGGAGGAGCTCGAGGAGGACTACCCGGTCCCCGGCCATCCGACGACCCAAGAGGAGCTGGAGCAGCTCGTCGCCGAGGGCGGCGACCGGTTTACGCGCAAGCGCCTGCTGCTGACCGGCGCCGGCGCCGCCGCGGGCGCGCTCGGCGCGGCGGTCGTCGTGCCCGCGCTCTCGCTCGGGCCGTTCCTCGACACCGACGCGCTCTACGAGACGCCCTGGCGCCGCGGCCGGCGGCTCGTCGACGAGCACGGCAATCCCTTCCTCCTCGACGAGCTCGAGCGCGAGACCTTCTACACCGCGTATCCGGAGGGTGCCGACAAGGAGGAGGTCGGCTCGCCGCTCGTGGTCGTCCGCTTCGAGCCATCGGAGCTCCACCTGCCTGCCGGCCGTCGCGACTGGGCCCCCGGCGGCGTCGTCGCGTACTCGAAGATCTGCACGCACGCAGGCTGCGCGGTCGCGCTCTTCCGGAAGCCGACGTTCCGGCCCGTCGAGCCGGGTCCCGCGCTGATCTGTCCCTGCCACTACTCGACCTTCGACCCGACGCGAGGCGCGAAGGTGATCTTCGGCCCCGCGGGACGGCCGCTGCCTCAGCTGCCCTTGCTGCTCGATCGCGAGAACGGCGAGCTCCTGGCCGCGGGCAACTTCTCCGGCCCGGTCGGCCCGGCCTGGTGGGGCGTGCGCTCGAAGGCGCCGAGGAATCCGTCGTGATCCGCGGGCTCGTTCGCTTCCTCGACGAGCGCAGCGGCACGGCGCCCTTCGTCAAGAAGGCGCTGCGCTACGTGTTCCCCGACCACTGGTCGTTCCTGCTCGGGGAGGTCGCCCTCTACACCTTCGTCATCCTCGTCGGCACCGGCATCTACCTGACCCTCTTCTTCGAGCCGAGCACGGCCTCGACCTACTACACCGGGCACTATGCGCCGCTCCGCGGGCACGAGATGAGCGTCGCCTACCGCTCCGCCGTCGACCTCTCGTTCAAGGTGCGCGCCGGGCTGCTGATGCGGCAAACGCATCACTGGGCCGCCGACGTCTTCGTCGCCTCGATCGTCCTCCACATGCTGCGCATCTTCTTCACCGGCGCTTTCCGGAAGCCGCGCGACCTGACCTACTACCTCGGTCTGACGATGCTGGTGTTCGCGCTGCTCGAGGGCTACCTCGGCTACTCGCTCGTCGACGACCTCCTTTCCGGGATGGGGCTTGCGATCGGCTACTCGGTGCTGATGTCGGTGCCGTTCGTCGGCGCGAACCTCGCGCTGCTCGTCTGGGGAGCGCCGTTCCCCGGCAAGGCGGAGTTCTGGTCGCGGATGTACGTCGCGCACGTCTTCCTGCTGCCGATCCTGATCGCGACGCTGCTCGCGTTGCACCTCTTCCTCGTCGCGGCGCGGCACCACACCCAGTTCCGCGAGAGCCGGCGGACGACGGAGAAGAAGGTCGTCGGCGTTCCCACGTTTCCGGGGTACGCGCCCCGGTCACTGGGGTTGTTCTTCTCGGTCGCGGCGGTGCTGTTCCTGCTCGGCGGGCTCGTCCAGATCAACCCGATCTGGCTCTGGGGCCCCTACCACGTCGCGCAGGGGACGAACGGCGCGCAGCCTGATTGGTACCTCGGCTGGCTGATCGGCGCGCTGCGGCTGGTGCCGAACTTCGACGTCACGATCGGCGATTACACGCTCGTCCCGAACGCGTTCTGGGGTGGGGCGCTGTTTCCGCTGCTCGTCTTCTTGCTGCTCTACTTCGTGCCCTGGTTCGACCGCCGGGTGACGGGCGAGTACGGATTTCGCAACCTGCTCGACCGGCCTCGCGACGCTCCCTGGCGGACGGCGCTCGGGGCGGCGCTCTTCGCCTGGGTGTTCGTGATCTTTCTCGCCGGCGCCTCCGACCGTGTCTTCGTCTCGTTCGGGATCTCGTACGTGGTGCAGCTCTGGACCTACCGCGTGCTCGTCTTCGTGCTGCCCGTGGCGACGCTCGTCGTGACGCGGCGGTGCTGTCTCGCGCTACAGGAATCGGAGCGGCTCGGGCGGATCCGCAAGCAGGCCGAGAGCGAGGCGCGCGGCGAGCTGCCGCAGCCGGACTGAGGCCTCGCTTGCGATGCCGATCTCGAACGAACGGCTGCGACTAAAGCTTCGGCATCAGCTTCTGCCGCGCGAACTGAAGAAAGCCGCGTTGGTCGGCGCCGATCTGGTGGATGTAGACGTGGTCGTAGCCGGCATCCTCGAACTCCTTGATCGCCTCGAGCCAACGGTCGGCATCGGGCCCGAGCGGTAGCGTCTCGAGGTCCTCCGGCTCGACCATCTCGGCGACGGCCTCGAAGTCGGCGGGCGTCGCGAGCTCCTGGTTGAGCGGCCCCTCGAGGCCCGCGTTGGGCCATTGCTCGTGCGCGGTCCGCTTCGCCTCCTCCTCCGAGGCCGCCCAGCAGGCGGTCAGATGGCCGTAGCGCGGCTTGCCCCTTCCGCCGGATTGCTCGAACTTCTCGATCAACCCCCGCTCTGGCGCGACGCCGATGAAGCCGTCGCCGATTCGGCCGGCCAGCTCGGCCGCGTTCGGCTGCGCCGCGGCGACGCAGAGCTCCGGTGGCTGCTCCGGCAGCGTGTAGAGCCGCGCCTGCTCGACCGTGTAATGCCTGCCCCGGTGCGTCTGGTAGCCGCCCTGCCAGAGCAGGCGAATCACCTCGACCGCTTCCTCGAGCAGCTCGAGCCGCTCGTCCGGCGCAGGCCATTTGTCGCCGAGGACGTGCTCGTTCAGGTTCTCGCCGGTGCCGACGCCGAGGAAGAAGCGGCCGGGCATCATCGCCGCGGACGTCGCGGCGGCCTGGGCGACGATCGCTGGATGGATCCGGATCAGCGGACAGGTCACCCCGGTGCCGAGGCGGAGCCGCTCGGTCGCGTGAGCGATGGCGCCGATCACGTTCCAGACGAACGCGCTGTTGCCCTGAGCGTCAATCCATGGGTGGAAGTGGTCGGAAATCAGCGCGAAACCGAAGCCGGCCTCCTCGGCCGCCTTCGCGAAGCGAACGAGGTCGTTCGGCGGGTGCTCTTCGCAGGAGAGCGAGTAGCCGAGCTCAGGCACGGTCCTGTCCGTACCGGACCCGGCTGGGCCTAAACGCCCGTTCCGCGTCAGCCGGCGAGGCGGAAGTAGAGCACCTCCCGGATCGGGCGTGGGTTGTGGGTGGTGCGGATGATCGTCAGCGTCCCGCGCGCGTCGTTGTAGAGGTTGGTGCCGCCGACGATGGCGAGCTCGTAGAACTGGCGGAAGCGAACGGTCCCGGTGGCGACGAGCTCTCCCTTCGGCAGGTTGAAGGTGGCGGTACAGATCCTCGTTCTCGTGGTTGCGAAGGTGCAGAGAAACCGGGCCGAGCCGATCGGCTTCGGGGTGATCTTCCGATTGAAGAGGCGGTCGTAGATGATCTCCTGGTCGCCCGGGCTGCGCCCGGGGGCCCCGGCATCGAGCCGCGTGTAGGAGAACTGCCGGTCCGTGATGCGGATGAACTCCGGGCCGGTGGCGGCGCTCGATTTGAGGCTGCCGTACACGGCCAGCCCGGCAAGGAGCGCGACGACGATGAGCAGCCGTGAGGTACTGGGCATGTTGTCTCCTTCCTTTCCTGGTCTTCTCATCCGGACGAGGCAGTGGGAAGCTCGAACCAGAAGGTCGAGCCCCTGCCTTTCGTGCTTTCGAAGTCGATGCTGCCGCCGTGCGCCTCGACGAGCGAGCGCGAGATCGCGAGGCCGAGGCCGCTCCCCTCGATTCCCTCCGCAGTCGCCTGGCCGCGCACGAACTTGCCGAAGATCTCACCTTGGAGGTCCGCGGGGATGCCGACGCCCTCGTCCTGGATGCTGACGCGGACGACGTCGTCGTTTCGCTTGCCGGCGACGCGCACGACGCCGCCGCGCGGCGAATACTTGATCGCGTTCGAGAGCAGGTTCGCGACCACCTGGGCGAGGCGATTGGAGTCGCCGCGCACGGGCAGCGGCGACGGCGGCAGCGAGACGTCGAGCAGGTGCTTCGGGCTCTGGCCCGCGAAGAGCTCCGTCTGTTCGCGCACGACGGAACCGATGTCGACCAGCTCTTTCGCGATCGAGAGCTTGCCCTCCTCGAGCCGCTGGACGTCGAGGAAGTCGTTGACGAGGGCGCCGAGGCGGCGGGCCTGCGCCTCGATGATGTTGAGGTACTCGCGCCGCTGCTCGTCCGTCACCTCCCGCTGGAGAAGCACCGAGGTGAACCCGAGCACGCTCGCGAGCGGCGTCCGTAGCTCGTGCGCGACGACGCTGACGAGCTCTGATTTTGCCCGCTCGCTCTCCCGCAGCCGCTTGTTCTGCTCTTCGAGTTCGCGGCGGCCGGTTTCGAGACGCTCGGCCATCCTGTTGAACGCCTGCGTCAGCTCCTCGACCTCGCCGACGCCTTGAGGATCGAGCCGCGTCGCCAGGTCGCCCCCGGCGAGCCGCGTGGCGCCTTCCGCCACATTCCGCACCGGCCGCGCGATCGAGCGGGCGAGGTAGAGGCCGAAGCCGGCAATCAGCAAGGCCGAGGCGATCATGCCGACGATTGCGGCCGCAATCGCCGCGTCGGAGCGGCGCTGTGCCGTCGACGTCCTTGCGGCCGCGAGCGCATTCTCGGTCGAGAGGAAGTCCGCGAACCGGTCGCGGATATCGGCGAGCTCAAGTGCCCCTTCCTGGCTGACGACCTCCGTGCGGGCGGCGTCGGGACTCGTTCGGGCAATGTCGACCACGGGGACCGCATAGCCATCGACGTACTCGTCGATCGAGGTGACGAGCCTGTCGGCCCGGCGCCGCTCGCCCGGGGCCGTCGACGCGAGTCGCCGGAAGGACCGCAATCTCTGGGGCAGGGCAGCGCGGGCGCTTGTCCACGGGGCGAGCAAATCCTGCCTGCCGGTGAGGACGAAGCCGCGCAAGCCCGTATCGAGGTCGAGCACCAGCTTCTCGAGCTGGAGGGTTGTGGCGCTCACTGCCTTCGTGTGGCGCTCGCGCTTGGTTGCGTCGTCGAGCGTTCTGACGGCGAAGATGAAGACGCCGAAGGCGGCCGCGACCAGTATCGCGAGCAGCGCGCTCGCGGCCATCAGACGCGCCGAGAGCGTCGCCGAGCCGCGGTCAGTCCGCCGCGCCATCGTCCTCGAGCAGCTCGAGGGCTGCGTCACGGAGCTTGTCGGGGTCGAAGGGCTTCGGCACGAACGCGTCCGCGCCGGCCGCGAGCGCCGCCTCGTCCGCATACGACCAGGCGCTCATCACGAGCACCGGCGTCTCGGCGAGCTCGTTCGACTGCCGGATCTCGGCGAGCACGTCCAGGCCACTTTGCCCCGGCAGCATCAGATCGAGCACGATCAAGTCCGGCCGCGTGCGCTCCGCCAGCGCGAGGCCGCTCGGGCCGTCCGGCGCCTCGAAGAACCGATAGCCCTCGCCGAGTGCGAGCCGCACGAGGGTGCGCAGGTTCGGATCGTCCTCGCAGACGAGGACCGTTTTTTCGGCGGCGGTCGGTTCGGCTTCGGCGGTCACGACGGTACAGGCGTCGGTATAAGAGTCGGTCGTCCTCGGGCGAAACTCAACCGTAGCGACGCGAAAGCACTCGTTCGCGCGCAGCAAGGCGCCTCCTTTTCGCGGAAACAGCCTCTAGGACGAGGGAGCGCCTAGACTCGCTGTCCGTGGCGGAACGGCGGATCCTGGGCCTCGGCGGCTCGGCGTCGGAGGAGGAGACGCGACGGCTGCTCGCCTACGTCGTTGGGCTCGCCGGCAAGCCGTCGCCGAAGGTGTGCGCCGTGCCGACGGCCGTGGGTGACGCCCCCGACTCCGTGCTGCGCCTTTACGGCCTGCTGCCTGAGGAAGCCCGCACCTCCTCCCTGCCGTTTTTCCCGTGGCCGCCGCGCGATCTGCGCCGCTTCGTCCTCGACCAGGACGTGATCTTCGTCGGCGGCGGCAACACCGCGAACATGCTCGCGATCTGGCGCGTCCACGGCTTCGACGAGATCGTTCGCGAGGCCTGGGAGAGCGGGATCGTCTTGAGCGGTTGGAGCGCCGGAATGATCTGCTGGTTCGAGGCCGGCGTCACCGATTCGTTCGGCCCCCAGCTCGAGGGCTTGCGCGACGGCCTCGGGTTCCTCCCCGGGAGCGCCTGCCCGCACTACGACGGCGAAGAGCTGCGACGCCCCGTCTACACGAAGCTCGTTGCCGAAGGGTTTCCGCCCGGAGTCGCGGCCGACGACGGCGTCGGTCTGTACTACGTCGACACCGAGCTGGCCGAGGTCGTCAGCGTGCGGGAAGGCGCCGCGGCCTACCGCGTTGCTGCCGACGGTGAGGTCCCGTTGCCCGCGCGGCTGCTTGGCTGAGTGATCGCGCGGCCGCCGCGTTCTTTCTGGGGGATCGAGGTGTGGTGCGGGTCACGCGCTGACTGCTTGCCGGCGTGGTAGACCGCGAAGCGGTTGCAGAGCGAGCCAGTCAGGAGCAGCGCACCGGCTGCGACCGCGCCCACGCGGCGCCGCCCCGCGAGCGCCATCAGCGCGGAGCCGGCGAGCGTGCTCGCGGTGGCGAGGCGCGAGTACCTGCCCGCTTCGCCCTCGTGGTAGACCGAGCCGACCAGCTTGCCGAGCCGTTTCTCCATCAGCTTCGACGCCGCGACCTCGGCGACGCCGCCGATAACGCCGAGCCGGCGCGCCGGGCCCGCCTCCGCCGCCGGCGTCAGGATCGCAGCCGCACCGCCCGCGCTGGCAGCGGCGCTGGAGGCAAACACGACCGGCAGCTCCCGCCGCGCCTCGTGCCACGCCGGCACGACGGATTGCGCGACCAGCGCCCCCGTGTAGGTCGCCTGCGCGGGGCCGATCAGCCCTGCAAAGAACTGAGCGCTCACGCGCAGCCGTGGCATGACGCCGAACAGCTCGCAGGCTGCGGCGACCCCGGTCGTCGCCGACTCGGCCGAGAAGATCCAGGTGCCGATGCTCATCGGCGAGGTGACCTTGTAGACGCGCAGCATGTTCAGGAAGCGAAGCGGCCGGCCGAGGTCCTTGATGAGGAAGTAGGGGCTGACCGCCGCACCCGCTGCCGCCGCCGCGACGGCGGAAACTCGGAGGCGGTGGTTGCCGGAAAGCTGCGCGCCCAGCGCGAGCAGGTCGGACGCGCCGGCCAGACCGCCGGTGAAGAAGTAGAGCGGGATGTCGGATTCCCAGACCGGCTCTTTGATGATCGGCCGGCCGTAGTAGGAGAGCGCGTCTGTCGGCGAGGTGGCGCTCATCCGCGGCTCCCGACGAAAGCTGCCGCAACTCCGATGGCCAACGCGCCGGCCGCCGCCGCGGCCGCGCCCCAGATCGTTCCCAGGTTCTTGGTCGGGACGACGGGCTGCGGGGGCAGTCCGTAGACCTCGGGCTCGTCGAGGAGCAGGAAGAACGCGCCGGCGCCACCGATCCCGTCGTTCTCGTCCGCGAGGTAGAGCCGCGCCTCGGAGACGCCTGCCTCGACGAGGTCGCCGCAGCGCTGCCGCGCCCGCTCGACCAGCTCGTCCAACGGGCCGAACTGGATCGAGTCCGTCGGGCAGGCCTTGGCGCAGGCCGGTTCCATGCCGTCCTGCAGCCGGTCGTAGCAGAGCGTGCACTTGTGCATGCCGCCGTCGCCGCCGAGCTCACGCTTCGTGATCACTCCCAGACCGTTCCGAGAAGAAGCTGCGGTTCTGTCCCGCTTGCCGATGACGCCGAACGGACAGGCGGTGATGCAGTAGCCGCAGCCGTTGCAGACGTCGTCCTGGATCACGACGGTGCCGAATTCGGTGCGGAAGATCGCGCCGGTCGGGCAGACGTCGAGGCAGCCGGCGTGCGTGCAGTGCTTGCAAACGTCCGACTCCATCAGCCAGCGGAAGTCGTGCCTTCCGCGCTTCAGCGGATCGGGAGCTTCCTGCTCGATGAAGGCGACGTGCCGCCAGGTGTTTGCGTTCAGCTCGCCGGTGTTGTCGTAGGAGTGACCCGTCCAGGCGAGCCCGTCTTCGGGAACGAGGTTCCATTCCTTGCAGGCGACCTCGCAGGCCTTGCAGCCGATGCAGACCGACGTGTCGGTGAAGAAGCCGACCCGCGGCTGCGTCTCGCGACCGTACGTCTCGACACCGTCCCCGGTCTTCATGCCGAAGCCTCCAGCGTCGAGGGGTAGGACTCGACCAGCTCGCGGAGGGCCTTGCCGCGCGGCCGCCGCCCCGGGCGGATGTCGCACGACGCCGCTTTCACCTCCTGGATGTGGACATTCGGATCGAGCGCGACCGGGAAGAGGTCGTTGCCCGAGTCCCCCTTCGTCAGCCCGCGCGTCCCCCAGTGGTAGGGGACGCCTACCTGGTGGACGGGGCGGCCGTCGACGACGATCGGCTTCATCCGTTCCGTCACGAGCACCCGGGCCTCGATTGCGGTTCGCGAGGTGATGATCGTCGCCCAGCCACCATGCTCCAGACCCCGCTCCTTGGCGAGTCCGGGTGAGACCTCGCAGAAGAACTCGGGCTGCAGCTCGGCGAGGTAGGGAACCGTTCGGCTCATCCCGCCGGCCGTGTGGTGCTCGGTCAGCCGGTAGGTGGAGAAGACGTAGGGATAGGCGTCGCTCGGGGCGGGGTTGTACGGATTCTCGGCCCTCGGTGAGAGCTGGCGGGTCGGATTCGCCCGCTGCGAGTAGAGCGGATTGTCGAACGGCGACTCGTGCGGCTCGTAGTGCGTCGGCAGTGGGCCGTCCATCAGGCCGGCCGCCGCGAAGAGCCAGCCGCGCCCGTCAGCCTGGAGGATGAACGGGTGGTCGCCGGCGATTGCGTCCTCGGCCTCGGCCTCGTCGGGCGGGACAAACGTCGGCGGCTTGTCCTCCTGGAAGTCGGGCACGTCCTCGCCCACCCATTTCTTCTTGCGCCCGTCCCACCAGACGTACTTCTTGCGCTCCGACCACGGCTTGCCCTTCGAGTCGGCCGACGCGCGGTTGTAGAGGATCCGCCGGTTCAGCGGCCAGGACCAGGCCCACTTGGGAGCGACCCAGCTCTGCTCATGGCCGGGCTGCTTGCGCGCGGCCTTGTTCTCCTCGTCGGCGTAGATGCCGCAATAGATCCAGCACCCCGACGAGGTCGAGCCGTCGGGCTTCAGGTCGGCATACGTCCCGAGTGCCTTCCCGTCGGGGCCGACGCCGTTGATCTCGCGCAGCACCTGGTCGGCGCTCGGCTCCTCGAGCGGCCCGCTGGTGGCGTACTGCCAAGTCAGGTCGAGGATCGGCCGGTCGCGCGGGTCGTCCGAGCCGGCGAGCTTCTCACGGATCTTGCGGCCGAGGTGGTAGACGAACCAGAGGTCCGAGCGGCAGTCGCCCTCGGGCTCGACCGCTTGGAAATGCCACTGCACGAGCCGCTGCGTGTTCGTGAAGGAGCCGTCCTTCTCGACGTGCGAGGCCGCCGGCAGGAAGAACACCTCGGTGCCGATCTCCTCCGTCTTCAGCTCGCCGGTCTCGAGCTCCGGAGCGTCCTTCCAGAACGACGCGCTCTCGATCTCGACGAAGTCGCGGACGACCAGCCAGTCGAGGCTCGCGAGCGCGAGACGCTGCAGCCGCGAGTTGGCCGAGCCGACGGCCGGATTCTCGCCGTGGAGGAAGAAGCCCCTGACCTTGCCGTCGATCATGTCCATCGCCGACTGATAGGTCGAGTGGTCGCCGTCGATCTTCGGCAGGTATTCGAAGCAGAAGTCGTTCTCCTCGGCTGCGTGTTCGCCCCAGAACGACTTCAGCTGGCTGATGAAGTAGGCGTCGAAGTGGCCCCACCAACCCGTCGTTCCGGCGTGGTTGTCGAGGTAGGTGGCAAGGTCGGTGTCCTTCTCCGCGTGCGGCATCGGCAGGTAGCCGGGGAGGATGTTGTAGAGCGTCGCGAGATCGGTCGAGCCCTGGATCGAGGCGTGGCCGCGCAGCGCCATGATCCCGCCGCCCGGACGGCCGATGTTTCCGAGCAGGAGCTGGATGATCGCGGCGGTGCGGATGTACTGGACGCCGACGGTGTGCTGCGTCCAGCCGACCGAGTAGACGATCGCGGCGGTGCGCTCGCGGCCCGAGTTCGCGCAGAGCGCCTCGGCGACCTCGAGGAACTGCTCCTTCGTGCAGCCGCAGATCTGCGAAACCAGCTCCGCGGTGTAGCGGCGATAGTGCTTCTTCAGCAGCTGGAAGACGCAGCGCGGATGCTGCAGCATCGGGTCTTCGTCGGGCGGCTCCCCGTGCGCCAGGTGGCCGGCCTGCGCTCCGTGCCCCGACTGCTCGCCCTTCGTGCCGCCCTTCGAGCGCTCGCCGGCCGTTTCCTGGACCGGCATGCCCGCGTAGTGCCACGTCGAGGTGTCGTAAATCCGCTTGTCGGGATCGAACCCGGAAAAGAAGCCGTCCAGATCCTCCGTGTCTTGGAAGCGCTCGTCGATGATCACGGGCGCGTTCGTGAAGTGCTTGACGTACTCGTCGAGCCAGCGCTCGTTCTCGAGGATGTAGTTGACGATCCCGCCCAGGAAGGCGATGTCGGAGCCCGCCCGGATCGGCACGTGCAGGTTCGCCATGGCGCTCGTCCGCGTGAAGCGCGGGTCGACGTGCATGACCGTCGCACCTTTCAGCCGCGCCTCCATCACCCACTGGAAGCCGACCGGGTGGTTCTCGGCCATGTTCGAGCCCATGATCAGGATCGCGTCCGAGTTGGCCAGGTCTTGCTGGAAGGTGGTGGCGCCGCCTCGTCCGAACGAGGTCCCCAGACCGGGGACCGTGGAGCTGTGTCATATGCGCGCCTGGTTCTCGACCTGGACGACGCCGAGACCCATGGCGAGCTTCTTGATCAGGTAGTTCTCTTCGTTGTCGAGGGTGGCGCCGCCGAGCATCGCGATGCCCATCGTGCGCTCGGTCGCGGCGCCCGAGTCGCCCTGCTTCTCCCAGGTCGCCTTGCGGGTCTCGATCACCCGGTCGGCGATCATCTCCATCGCCTGCTCGAGCTCCAGCTCCTCCCACTCGGTCCCGTTCGGAGGCCGGTACTTGACCTTGTACTCGCGCGAAGGGCTGGTGACGAGGTTCTTCGAGGCAGCGCCTTTCGGGCAGAGCCGGCCGCGCGAGATCGGGCTGTCCGGATCGCCCTCGATCTGGTCGACCTTGCCGTCGCGAACGTAGACGAGCTGACCGCAGCCGACCGCGCAGTAAGGACAGATCGACTTGACGACGTGTTGCGCCTCGTCGGTGCGCGGGCGCAGCCGCTCGGTCTTCGCCGACTGAACCGCTTTGCCCCGGGCTAGCGGGTCACCCTCCGCGACCTGCCGGAAGACCGGCCAGCGCTCGATCAGCTCGCGAGGCTTCACTCCGCGGGTGTCTTAGCCGAGGCGCGGCCGCCTAAAACGCATCGAGCTCCGATTCAATGCGGACTGCTGCGCCGGCCTCTGACAGGAACGCGCCTGAGGACTGCAGCCGTCCAAGAGCAGCAGGTTCTCCACGGCGACGCTTATCTAGGAGGGTCTAGCGAAACAGAGTCTGTGCCGTCAGGCTGCGCTGCTCGCCACCGGCTCCGCCCTGGTATCGCAGTCGCGCCAATAGCTTTGGCTATTGACGCTCCCTGCGTCCTTGCCTCGGAACGACCATCGCACCCAGGCGCGAGTACGTGAAACCGGCCGCGCCGGCCAGCGCCGCAGCGGCGACCGCGGCGCGCGCGGCGCTGCGGACGGGGCCGGGCCGCGGGCGCTCGGGCGCTGCCCGTTCCGGGTACGAGCCGGGCGGCCCCGCCGGGCCGAACTCCCGGGCGAGCGCGAGCACCTGCGCCACGTGCAGCGCCCGCCGGCCCGTGCCGGTCTGCTCGATCTGGCTGCGGCAGGAGAAGCCGTCCGTGACGACGAGCGTGTCCGGGGCGGCCTCGCGCACCTTCGGCAGCAGCTTGCGCTCGCCGCAGGCGATCGAGACGTCGTAGTGGCCGGTCTCGTAGCCCCAGCCGCCGGCCATCCCGCAACAGCCGGAATCCAGCTCCTCGACCTCGACGCCCATCTGCTCGAGCAGCTCTTTCTCCGGGTCGATGCCGCCGGTCGCCTTGTGATGGCAGTGGCCGTGCAGAAGCGCCTTGCGGTGCAACGCCGGCGGCTGCCAGCCCTCGGCCTGCTTGCTCATGAACTCGCTGAAATGGTAGGTCTGCTTGCAGAGGCGCTTCGCGTCCTCGTCGTACGGCCACAGCTGCACGAGCTCGTCCTTGAAGACGGCGACGCAGCTCGGCTCGACCCCGACCACCGGAGTCCCCGCCCGGATGTCGCCCCGGAGGCGGTCGAGCACCTTGCGGAGGTACGCCTCGGCCAGGTCGAGCATCCCGTAGTCGTAGAGCGGCCGGCCGCAGCAGAGATGGCCGGCCGGGACGACGACGTGGAAGCCGGCTTCCTCGAGCGCCTCGACGGCCGCGATCCCGACCTCGGGCTCGAGGTAGTTCGTGAACGTGTCGGCCCAGAGGATCACTCGCTTGCCGCCACCGTTCGGCGACGGGCGCGAGGCGAACCAGGCCTTCAGCGTTACCGGCGCGAACGGCGGGATCTTCCGGTTCGGGTGCACGCCGGCGGCGAGCTTGAAGGCCGCCTCGAAGGGCGGCGTCTGCGTGAAGAAGTTCGCCGCCGCGGGGAGTTTCGAGGCGAGGCGCGCCGCCTGGTCGATCAAACCGAACGCGTAGGCGGGCCGCGGTCGCAGCCGGCCGGCGTAGTGGTGCGAGAGGAACTCCGCCTTGAGCGTCGGCATGTCGACCGAGACCGGGCAGTCGTTCGTGCAGCCCTTGCAGGAGAGGCAGAGGTCGAGCGCCTCCTCGACCTCCTTGGAGCGGAAGCCGTCGAGCTCCTCGCCGTTCAGCATCTCCCAGAGCGTCCGAGCGCGGCCCCGGGTCGTGTGCTTTTCCTCGCGCGTGACCATGAAGCTGGGGCACATGACGCCGCTGTCGGTGCGGCGGCACTTGCCGATCCCGACGCAGCGCGTGGTCGCGTGGGCGAACGAGCCGTTGTCGTTCGGGAAGGCGAAGTGGGTCTTGACCTGCGGGGGGTCGTAGTCCGTGCCGAGCCGCAGGTTCGACGTGATCGGGTACGGATCGACGACCTTGCCCGGGTTGAGCTTCCAGTCGGGGTCCCAGATCGACTTGAACTCGCGGAAGCCCTCGACGAGCTCTGGCCCGAACATCTTCGGCAAGAGCTCGGCCTTCGACTGCCCGTCGCCGTGCTCCCCGGAGATCGAGCCGCCATGGCTCAGGACCAGGTCCGCGGCCTCGTCCAAAAAGGACCGGAAGTCGCGGATCCCCGGCTCGCTCATCAGGTCGAAGTTCCAGCGCGCGTGCACGCAACCGTTGCCGTAGTGGCCGTAGAGCGCGCTCTCGTAGCCGTACTTGCCGGCCAGCTTGCGGAGCTTGCGCAGGTAGCTGCCGAGCTGTTCCGGTGGGACCGCCGAGTCTTCCCAGCCCTCGTAGGTGTCCGGCTTACCGGGGATGAACGCGGTCGCGCCAAGGCCGGCCTCGCGCACCTGCCAGACGTGCTCCTCCTGTTCCTTGTCGTCGTAGAGCTTCATGTCCTTCGGCGCGCCCTTGCCCTTCTTCAGCTGGGCCATCAGCTTGTGCGCCTTCTCGTCGGCCTCGTCCTTAGTCTCGCCGCCGAACTCGACGAGCAGGAAGCCGTGGCCGTCCGGCAGCATCGAGAGGTACTCGTCGTGGAGGCCGACCACCTTCATGTCCTCGAGCAGCACGGCGTCCACGCCTTCGAGGCCGAGCGGCTTTGCATCGAGCACGTCGCAGACGTGGTCGGCCGCCTCGTACTCGTCGTCGTAGCCGAGGACGAGCAGCGAGCGGTGGGGCGGTGCATGGACGAGGTGGACGGTCGCTTCGAGCACCAGCGCGCAGGTGCCCTCGGTTCCGGTCAGCGCGGCAGCGACATCGAAGCCCCGCTCCGGCAGGAGATCGTCGAGGTTGTAGCCGGAGACGCGGCGCGGGAGGTCGGGGTAGCGCGCGCGGATCTCGTCGGCGTAGCGGTCGCGCAGGTCGCGCAGGCCGGCGTAGATCTCGCCGCGCCGGCCACCGTCGGCCACGATCCGCTCCAGCTCCTCGTCGCTCGTTTTGCCGACCCGCAGCCGGGTGCCGTCGTAGAGGAGGACGTCGAGCTCGTGGACGTTGTCGGACATCCGCGGCCCGGGCCCGTAGAACTGGGCCATGATCGAGCGGACTCCGCAGGAGTTGTTGCCGACCATGCCGCCGAAGGTGCAGTGGTCGTGCGTGGAGGGGTCGGGGCCGAAGGTGAGCTCGTGCTCGGCCTCCGCCGGCTTGCGGAGGTGATCGAGGATCAGGCCCGGCTGGACGCGGGCGAGGCGGCGCTCGGCGTCGATCTCGACGATCTCGTTCAGGTACTTGGAGAAGTCGACGACAACGGCGACGTTGCAGCACTGGCCGGCGAGGCTCGTGCCGCCGCCGTGCGCGAGCACCGGCGCGCGGTAGTCGCGGCAGACGCGCATCGTCTCGACGACGTCGTCGCTTGTGCGCGGGATCACGACGCCGATCGGCAGCTGTCGGTAGTTGGAGCCGCCGGTCGTGTAGAGCGCGCGGTCCCCGGGCCGGAACCGCACCTCGCCCTCGACCGCGCGGCCGAGGTCGTGCTCGAGGCCGCGGACGTCGACCTCCTCGAACGTCGTCGGCGGCGACGCGAAACGGCGGTCGGGATAGGTCGGAACGCGCATCAGGCCGCGTAACGCTCCGCGTCCGCCCGCTTGAACTCGAGCCCGTTGCCGGGGCGCGAGCGGTCCGGCTCGAGCGCGCCGCCCTTCGGCTCGAGCACGCCGTCGAAGAGCAGCGGTTCGAGCCGGACGTGGTCGTGGAAGTACTCGAGGTGGCGGAAGCTCGGCACCGCGCAGCAGGCGGCGACGCTGGCGCTCGGCGCGCAGTGGGCCGAGAGATCGAGCCCGAACGCCCCCGCGAGCGCGCCCGCCCGCAGGAAGCCGGTGATCCCACCGCAGCGAGTCACGTCCGCCTGCAGGCAGTCGACGCAGCCGTTCGCCACCAGGTTGCGGAAGTCGGCGGGCACGTACGCGTACTCGCCGGCGGCGATCTCGAGGCCCGCGGGACCACGGTCGCGGAGCAGGCGGAGGCCCTCGAAGTCGGCGGAGCTGACCGGCTCCTCGTACCAGACGACGCCCCAGTCGCGCGCGAAGCGTTCAGCCCAGCGGAGCGCCTGCTTCCGAGCGAGAGCGCCGTTGGAATCGACGTAGAGCTCGGTCTCGTCGCCGATCGCCTGCCGCGCCGCGTCGAGCCGCTCAGAATCGCGCTCGGGCTCACGCGAGACCTTCATCTTCACGCGCGGGATGCCCTGCTCGACCCAACCCGACAGCTGGTCGCGGATGCGTTCGAGCGAGTACGAGGTGAAGCCGCCGCTGCCGTAGACGGGCACACGGTCGCGCGCGCGCCCGACGAGGTCGGCGAGCGGCAGCTCGAGGAGGCGCGCCTTCAGGTCCCAGAGCGCGAGGTCGACCGCCGACAGCGCGCAGAAGCCGATCCCGGGCCGGCCCGCGTTGCGGAGGACGACTGCCATCGCCTCCCACGCCTCCCCGGTCGCGAAGGCGTCGCTGCCGCGAACGACGTGGGCGAGCTTCTCGTCGACGAGCCGTCCGGCTGCGGCCGGGGCGTACGTGTAGCCGAGCCCCGTCTTGCCGGCGGCTGAGACTTCGACGAGCACGATTGTGGTCGAGTCCCATTCGGCCGTACCGTCGGATTCGGGCTCGTCCGTCGGCACCGTGAACGCCGAGACCTCGAGAGACTCGACCGCTGCCTGCGCACCGCCGCGGACGGCTGTCGCGCTCACCGCCCCGGGATGAACTCTTCGATCTTCTGCTTCAGCGACTGTTTGATGAAGGTCGTCCGATCCGGGTCGCCGCGGAGGATCGACTCCATGAAGTACTTCGCCTCCTCGAGCGTGATGTGCGGCGGCAGCGGCGGCACCTCGGGGTCGGTGATCGCCTCGAGCAGCACAGGCGTGTCGGCGCCGATCGCCTCGTCCCAGGCGGCGCCGATCGCGTCCGGGTCGTCGACGCGGATCCCTTTCAGTCCGACCAGCTCGGCGTAGCGCGCGTAGGGGAAGTCCGGCAGAACCTGCGAGGCCTCGTACTTGGGGTCGCCTTCCATCGCGCGCTGCTCCCAGGTGACCTGGTTCAGGTCGCGGTTGTTCAGCACGAGGATGATCAGCCGCTGGTCGCTCCAGCGCTCGCGGTACTTGGCGATCGTGATCAACTCGTTCATCCCGTTCATCTGAAACGCGCCGTCGCCGACGAGCGCGAAGACGGGCCGGTCGGGATGCGCGAACTTGGCCGCGATCGCGTAGGGAACGCCGGGCCCCATCGTCGCGAGCGTCCCCGAGAGCGACCCCATCATTCCCTTCCGGATCTTGATGTCGCGGGCGTACCAGTTGGCCGCCGAGCCCGAGTCGGAGGTGAGGATCGCCCCGTCGGGCAGCCGCTTCGAGAGCTCGAAGAAGACGCGCTGTGGGTTGATCGGATCGGCTTCGAGCATCGCCCGCCGCTCGAGCAACTCCCACCAGTCGCGGACCCCGGCCTCGATCTGTTCGCGCCAGGAGCGGTCTTCCTTCCGATCCAGCCGGGGCAGCAGCGCCCTCAGCGTTTGCTTGGAGTCGCCGACGAGGTTGACCTCCATCGGGTAGCGAATCCCGACCATGCGCCCGTCGATGT
>WNGD01002469.1_pt1 | contig 19292 bp, 15 predicted proteins | sample 5400671 | NCBI WGS metagenome assembly WNGD01 (sample SAMN13153369, study PRJNA577476) | soil metagenome | isolation source: 40 cm soil or saprolite under grassland replicate 2 | place: USA:California | collected 2016-06-15
GACGCGTTCACAGCAACCTCCTTTCCACTTCACAGGAGACCGTCATGAAAACCGCATGGTTTGCCCTCCCCGCCGTGGCGTTCGCCGTCGCCTGTAACGAACCCAACGCTCCCCTCGATGCTCGCACGAGCCGCTCGTCCCTGGGCAGCATCAGTGCCAGCGCACAAAGCGCAGGTGACGTGGTGCATCGCGTGTCCGTAGGTGGCGCGGACGTCGATTTTGCCGCGCATACCGACGCGAACTTCTCGCTCCTCGCCCTCGAGATGGCGGACGGCAGCATTGCGGGTGAATGGTCGGACCAGTTTGGGCAGGGACAGGGCGGCATTCACGTCGATGTGAACTGCCTCGTCGTGCAAGGCAATCAGGCCTGGATCAGCGGAATCATCCGATCGGGCAGCACTGGACAGGGCGGCGTCGATCTCAGCGGTTTGCCGGCATCGACGCGCATCGCCGATCTCGGCACATCCGCCAGCGATCCGGCGGATGCGATCAGCTTCTCGTTTATCGCTGGCTTGGCAGTGCCGTGCACCGCGCAGCCGAATTATCCGCTATTCGCGATGAGCAACGGACAGGTGACGGTTAACTAGCAGTTAGAGACGGGTGGGGGGCGTCACCGGAGGAATGGCGACGCCCTCCTCGACCGGTTCCGGCGTAAAGTCTTCGCCGGGGTTAATGAAGCGATCTCTTTCAAAATTGTACTGCTTGTCATACAGCTGCCGGTACCGCCCACTCGCCGCCAGCAGTTCCTCGTGCGTTCCCCGCTCCACGATCTCCCCACCCTCCAGCACCAGAATCTGATCCGCGCTCCGGATCGTCGAGAGCCGGTGAGCGATCACGAACGTCGTCCGGCCGCGCCGTAGCGCGCGCAAGCCGTCCTGGATCTTGGCTTCGCTCTCCGAATCGAGGCTCGACGTCGCCTCATCGAGCACCAGAATGCGGGGATCGGCGAGAATCGCCCGGGCGATCGAGATGCGCTGCCGCTGGCCGCCCGAGAGCTTCACGCCGCGCTCGCCCACCACCGTGTCGTACTGCTCGTCGAACTGCTCGACGAACTCGTCGCAGTGCGCGATGCGGGCGACGGCCTCGATCTCCTGCCGCGTCGCGTGCGGGCGCGCGAAGGCGATATTCTCGGCGATCGTGCCGTCGAACAGGAAGTTGTCCTGCAGCACCACGCCCAGCTGTGTGCGGTAGTCCGCCAGCGGCACGGTGCCGAGATCGCGCCCGTCGACCAGCACCCTGCCCTTCTCGGGCCGATTGAAGGCGAGGACCAGCCCGATGAGCGTGCTCTTGCCGGATCCCGACGAGCCCACCAGCGCCGTCGTCGAGCCGGCGCGCGCCCGAAACGACACGTCCTTGAGCACGGGAACGCCCGGTTTGTACGCAAAAATCACGTGCTCGAAGGCGACGTCGCCTCGCACCGGACCCAGCGGCGCGCGCTGCGCATCTTCGGCGTCTTCGGTCGTCATGCGGCGCAGCTCGTAGATGCGGTCGAGTCCCGCGAACGCTTCGGTGATCTGCGTGCCGATCGACGCGATGTTGATCAGCGGCAGCGCGACGAGACCCACGAAGAAGACGTACTGGACGAACTGCCCCAGCGTCATCGCCTGCGAGAGGACCGCCCGCCCGCCGACGAGAATCATGACCAGCGAAATCGCGCCGATGACGAGCTGCGCAAACGCGCCGACACCGGAGACGCCCGTCATCGTCGTGGCGATGTTGCGGAACAGGCTGTGCGCGCCGCGCGCGAACACGAGCCGCTCGCCGCGCTCCGACCGGTACGCCTTCACGATCCGAATGCCACCCAGCGTTTCCGCGAGACGACCGGTCACCTCGGCGTTGAGCTTGCCGCGCTCGCGGAACAGGGGGCGCAGCTTGGCGAACGCGTACGCCATCCCGCCGCCGAACAGCGCCAGCACGAGAATCGAGATCGCCGTGAGCTTCCAATTCAGCCAGAAGAGCACGCCCAGCGCGATACTCGCCGTGACCAGCCCCCCGAGCAGCTGCACCAGCCCCGTGCCGACCAGGTTGCGAATGCCCTCCGCATCCGTCATGATCCGCGAGATCAGGATGCCGGTCTTGGTCGAATCGAAATACGAGACCGGCAAGTGCAACACGAACGACTGGATGGATTTGCGCATGTCGGTGATGGCGCGTTGGGCCGCGACGCCGAGAATCTGCGACAACCCGAACGAGGTCACCGCCTGGACGACGGCCGCGGCGCCGACCGCTGCCGCAATGATGCCCAGCAGGTCCGCGCGTCTCTGCCCGACGACCTGATCGATGATGTAGCGGGACGACCACGGCAAGACGAGCCCCGCGAGCCGGCTGACCAGCATCAACCCGAGACCGATGGCGAGCCGGCTGCGATGCTGCCAGATCAGCGCCCGCGCTTCGCGCCAAGCGTTGGAGTAATTAGGTCTGGGTTTCTTGTCCGCCACGGCGAGAAGCTTACCTTGGCCGCGCCGCGCGTACCAGGAGTCCGGTGGTCGAGACGCGAACTTCGTAGGTCACCTGCCTGGCGTCCCGTTGGCTGCCGGCCGCCGTTGCGTTGATGAACGTCGCCGAGCCGTACTGCGCGTCGACGAACGGCCGCAGCACCCAATAGCGGCGCGCGAGATCAAACGTGTCGAAGGGCTTGTCGGTAGCGAGCGAATACACCGTGCGCTCCCGCGCCTGCTCGTCCGCCAGCTTCTGGTAGCGGCCCGCGATGCGATCGAGCTCATAGGCGGTGTGCAGGCCGACGAGATTCGCGAGCGGGCGCCACTTCAGGATGTGGGCATCGACGTAAATGGCGTCGCCGGCGAGATCGAACATGTGGACGCTGCGGTCGGGCAGCGTCACCGTGGCGCGGAATCGCTGGGGCGCGATCGGCTCCGTGACGATCGTCGCCGCCACGACTTCCGCCGTGAGCTCGCGATAGCCGCGAATCCCGACCGAGATCGTGGCGCACAGCGCGCCGACCGAGAGGCACAGGGCGGCGGCGAGAAAGCCGACCAGGGAGCTGAGGCGGCGGCGTTGGCGCCAGGCGGACCCCGCGACGAAGATCAATACCAGCGCCAGCAGCGCGCACGTGAGCATGAAGATGCGGACGATGCCAGTCATTCCCTACACGTTACAGGCCGGCTGCCTCTGGCGCGAATTCCTCATCCGCGACAGCTTGTCGGCTCACCGGGAAAACGGGACATGAAGCGGTCAACTTTGATCACTCTGGCGATCGTAGCGCTGGTCATCGCGCTCTTCTTCTATATGTCCACCGCCCACGCGACCCAAGAATGCCGGGTGTGCGTGGAATTCAACGGCGGGTCCAACTGCGCCACCGCCGCCGGCAGGACGGCCGCCGAGGCCACCGAGACGGCGCACAACACGGCCTGCGGCCCCCTCGTGCGCGGCATGAACGAGACCATTGCGTGCGGCAATCGGGCGCCGGTCTCGGTGCAATGCAGGAATCGGTGACCGGCTTTTCGATGCCACGCGTCGCTATTCGGGCGACGCTATTACAGACGAGCGGCGGCAAGCGCGGGGGCGAGATCTACGTCATGGAGCGCGTCCCGCAGCACGCCGGCCGCGAGACGCCGCTCGACATGTTGAACCGTCCCGAGGGCTTCTTCCCGTTTCGCCCCCAGGGCAACGGCGGAGGTGTTCTGCTGGTAGCCAAGGCGCGCACGGTAACATTGAGCGTGCCGCGGACCGAACCCGAGGATGCGACGCGGCTCTCGGCGGCCAAACAGGCCAGCCTGGAGGTGACGCTGGCGGACGGCTCCAAGCTGAGCGGCTGGGCGACCCTCGAGCTGCCGCAGCATCACTCGCGGCTGCTCGACTACCTCAACGCGTCGCCCGAGCCGTTCTTCGCCATCGCGACCGCCGATGAAGTCCACCTCGTGAACCGCGCGCACGTGCTGTACGCGCGCCCTGAGGACTGATGCATGCCGGCACGGCTTGATCCCTTCGTCGACGTGATGTTGCGCGAGCGCGCAGACCAGTTGTACCTGCTGCCCGACGAGCCGGTCACGCTGGTCAAAGACGGCAAGCCGCGCAAAGTCTCCAAGCAGCCGCTCACCGACCAGCACATCTACGCGCTGATGGTCGAAGTCGCGCCGCCCGAAGCGGCGGACAAGATCGACCAGCAGGCGGAGACCGAGTTCGATTACGCGGGCGCGAACGGCTTGGTGCGCGTGAGGATCGTGCCGGAGGGCGGGCGGCTGACCGCCGTGATCTCCGCAGTCCGGCGGGCCTCGCAAGAGCAAGCGGTGCCTGTAGTTCCGGCCTCCGCCGCCGCGCGGGCCGATACTCCTGCGGTGCGTCCGGCGCAGCCGGCAGCAAAACCAGCCGCGCCAGGCAAGGCTCCTCGGGCATCCGTCATCGCCGCCGCACCGATGGTGGAAGGTCCCGCGCCCGAAATGCCGGCGGCGCCGAACGCGCTCCCCGGCGAATTCGCGTCGTCGCAGTACGAGGCCGCCGAGCAGAAGCTCGGCAAGCTGCTGCGGGCGCTCGTCAGCTCAGGCAGCTCGGACTTGCACCTGCGGGTGGGCGAGCCGCCGCTGTTCCGGACGCACGGCGTGATCAAGCGCCAGCCCGGGGGGGGGGCGGACGCGGCGCTCAGCGTGAACGATCTCGAGCTGCTCGTGCTGTCGATCATGCCGGAGCGCAATCGCGGCGAATGGAAAGAGACGGGTGATACCGATTTCGCCTACGAGATCTCCGGCCTTGCCCGCTTCCGCGTGAATGCGGCGCGCGACCGCAAGGGGCCGATCGCCGTGTTCCGCGTCATTCCCGCCAAGGTGGTGACCGTCGAAGAGATGGGGTTGACCGACGAGGTGCAGAAGCTGTGCTACCTGACGAAGGGCCTCGTGCTCGTGACCGGTCCGACCGGCTCCGGAAAATCGACGACGCTGTGTGCGCTCATCGACCTCGTCAATCGGACCCGCACCGATCACATCATCACGATCGAAGACCCGATCGAGTTCGTGCACGAGAACAAGAAGTGCCTGATCACGCAGCGGCAGGTGCACGTGCACACCGAGAGCTTCAAGAGTGCGTTGCGGGCCGCGCTGCGTGAGGACCCCGACATCGTGCTGGTCGGCGAGATGCGGGACCTCGAGACGATCGCCATCGCGATCGAGACGGCCGAAACCGGGCATCTCGTCTTCGGCACGCTCCACACCACCACGGCCGCGTCGACCGTGGACCGCATCATCGATCAGTTTCCCGCGGATCGTCAGGCGCAGATCCGGGTAATGCTATCGGAATCGCTGAAGGGCGTGATTTCGCAGACGCTGTGCAAGAAGACCGGTGGGGGTCGCGTGGCGGCACGCGAGATCCTGCTCACCACACCGGCCATCGCGAACCTGATCCGCGAGGGCAAGACGTTCCAGATTCCCTCGATCATTCAAACCAGCAAGAAGCTGGGGATGCTGACGCTGAACGACGCGCTCCTCGAGCTCGTCGAAAAGAAGGTGATCGAGCCCGACGAGGCCTACATGCGGTCCGTCGAGAAAACTGGACTGGTTGCCAGTCTCAAGGCGAAGGGGTTAAAGGTGACGTTGTCCGCAGAAGGTTGACCCTTTCTTTGGAGGGTGTATGCGATTGTACCACGTAGCCGTCCGCATCACCGGACTCGCCATTCTCGCCGCCGTGGCGGCGTGCAGTGACACCGGCCCCACCACGGGACCAGCGCCCACATCGCTGATCCGGCCGCAGCAGGCGCCCGACATGGCCTCGCTGACCCGCGCGCTGCCGGGCTTCGGCGGCCTCTTCGTCGATCATGGCGTGCCCACCGTCTATCTCACCGATCTGCGGCAGCAGGGCCTGGCGGAACAGCTGCTGGGTGGCTTTGCGCGCGCGCGCGGTGCCGCGGGAATCCGTGTTCTCGCGGGACGCTTTGCTTATGGTGATCTCGACAAGTGGTTCCAGCAGGTATCGAACGAAGCATTTGCGCAGGGCGGCGTGGTGTTCGTCGATCTCGACGAGGCGGCGAATCGCGTGCTCGTCGGCGTCGAGCCAGGCGCATCCCACGCCAACATCCGCGCCCTGGCGGCCCGGCTCGGCGTCCCGGCCGAGGCGTTGACGGTGCGCGATGCCGAGCCCATCCGGTACATGGCGACGCTCCGCGACCAGGTTCGGGCCGTCGTCGCCGGTCTCCAAATCAATTTCAGCAATTTCCTCTGCTCGATCGGCTTCAATGCCACGAGCGGCGGCCAGGCGTCGTTCGTGACGGCGTCGCACTGCACCGATCGCCAGGGTGGTGTCGAGGGCACGCTGTACTACCAGCCGCTCGCCAGCACAGCCAACAGCTTCATCGGGACGGAAGTGGCGGATCCGAAATACTTCCGCGGCGCGGGGTGTCCCAAGGCGAGGAAGTGCCGCTTCAGCGATGCGTCGCGCGCCGCCTACGCGGCAGGGGTGCCCTTCACGCTCGGCGGGATCGCGGCGACGAGCGGACCCAACAACGGCTCGATCACGATCGCCGGCACCATTGCGATCAGGGGGGAAGGCAGCGCCATCGTGGGCGATGTGGTGAACAAGATCGGTCGCACCACGGGCTGGACCCAAGGCGTCGTGTCGGCCACGTGCGTCAATACCGGCGTGTCCGGCACCAACATCGTGCAGCTGTGCCAGACGTTCGTGGACGCGGGTGTGGGCGGTGGTGATTCGGGCTCGGATGTGTTCGCCCTCTCGGGCGGCAACGCCACGCTGCTCGGCGATCTCTGGGGAGGGAACTCCACGGGGACGATGTTCGTCTACAGCCCGATCGCGAACATCGAGCAGGAGCTCGGGCCGCTTACGACGTTCTGACCACGCTCGAGCTCACGCTGTCTGCGCCTGCAAGGGCGCGCGTCGGCAGACGCGCGCCCTTCACGCTCCGGCTCCGCAATACCTCCCGCCGTCCAGCGGAAGTCCATTTTCTCGGGCGCACGATCGTGTTCGACATCGTCGTCCAACGTGAGGACGGAGCAATCGTATGGCGCCGGCTCGAAACAGGAGTCGGCGCCAGCATTCTCCAGGTCCGAACGCTCAGACCTGGTGAGATGATGCAGTGGCGCGAGACCTGGGTCCCGCGAGAACCCGGGCAGTACCGCGCCCAGGGGATCCTGCCCTCCGACGCGCCCGAGCCGCTGCGGACCCCCTGGGTGAGCTTCGCGGTCAGCCCTTAATCGTTTTCGTCGCGTCGTCCCACGTCACCGTCGTGCGCCGGAAGTACGCTTCGTTCGCCATGTGACACGCCAGCGCGGCGTTGTGCCCGAACACCACGTCCTCGACGACCGGTTTCCGCGTGCGCACCGCTTCGAAGAACGTCCACAGATGCGGCCTGGTATCGTCGAAGTCGGGACTCGTGAAGCTCACCGTCTCCGATAGCTGGACCGGCTGGCCGACCTTCGGATCGTTGTCCTTGTGCCATTGCGCTTGGTACGCGTCCCGCAGCGCGCGCGGATAGCTGCCGGTGTAGTAGCTCGGCCACGAATCCGTGCCGTTCTGCGGCGAGAATGACAATGTATTGCCCGACACCTCGAGCACGCCCTTCGATCCCTGGATGCGATACTGCTCGGGCATCTCCGTCCCGAGATTCAGCCGCATGTACACGGGCAGATCGGTGTCGCCGTAGTAGTAAATCGTCGCGTGCACGTCGGGCATGTTGCGCCCATCCTTCCAGCGCCGGATCCCGCCCACCGCGGCCGCCTGCTTCGGCGGCTCGTTGATGCCGAGCATGAACTGCATGCCGCTGATCAGGTGGACGAGGAGATCGCCGGCGACACCGGTGCCATACTCCTTCCAGCAGCGCCAGCGCGCAAAAATGTTCGGATCGAGCGGGCGCTTCGGCACGTCGTTCTGCCAGGTATCCCAGTCGAGCGTGCGCAACGACAGGTCGGGCGGCGGCGGATACTCCCACGCGCCCGTCGGATCGTTGCGGCCGAGCCATCCTTCGACGAGCGTCAGGTCACCGAGCATGCCCTGCGCGACCATCTCTTTCGCCTTGGCGCAGATCTGCGAGCTGACCCGCTGCGAGCCGACCTGCAGGATGCGCCCGCTCTTCTTCACCGCGTCCACCATCGCCACACCGTCGGCCGCCGTGTGCGACATCGGCTTCTCGATATAAATGTCCTTCCCCGCGCTGACCGCCTCCACCACCATCCGGCGATGCCAGTGATCGGGCACCGCGGCGACGATGCAATCGATGGTCTTGTCGTCGAGCAGCCTGCGATACTCACGTGTGGTGGGAAGGTCGGGCCGGGTGATCTCCTTGGCCAACGTATGGCGGCCGTCGTACAGGTCCGCCGCGGCGGCGCACGTCACGCCGGGCAGCTGGCTGGCGGTACCCAGCAGTCCGGAGCCCTGCATGCCCACGCCCACCATCCCGAAGCGGACGGTGTCGCTGGGCGCGACGACGCGAAACTTGAAGGGCGCGAGTGAGACGCCGGCAGCAGCGGCACTCGCCTCGAGGAATTCACGGCGGGACCAGGTGGGCTTCTTCATGGCGACTCCTGAGATGCGGGGTTGAGCGGTCTATTATGCTTGTGTCGGCGCTAGTGAGCCACCGAGGGAAAGTGGCTCCTGAGTGGGGGTTACCTGCCGATGCTGCGAGCGCCCCGCCCGCGCGTGTGCGATTTGTCACCTCCCAGGGGACAGAACTGCGTTACAATTGTCCCCGCTTCGCATCTTTAATGGTTCCTCTTTGGTTCCGGCGTCCGACCACGGGATTCGCGCCCCCCCCCGCGATACGGCTGCCGCCCACGTCCTTGCACGGGGCTGCATGCACCCCAGCGGTACGGTCGCGCCCAGGCGGCCAGCTACGTGGCGACGCGCGGTTATCGCGCTGCTCCTTTGTGGAGCAGCGTTCGCTTGCGCTTTGTCAGATGCCCTTACCGGCCCCAAGACCGCCGCCGTCGTGCTCGGGTTTACCGGGGACTCCGTGCTCGTGGTGAGTGATACCGTCGCCTTCGGCGTCACCGCCGAAATCGACGGCGCGCCGCTGGCCGCGCCGCGTTTCCGATTCACGATCGAAGATACGCTCGTCGCTTCGCGCACCGCCTTCGGCGACTCGCTCGTCGCGCGGCGCCGCGGACGCACCCACCTCATCGCCGCGCTGACAAGCCCGCTGTTACCCCAGCCACCCACGTTGACCGTGGCCCTCGACGTCGTGGTCGGGGCCGTGACGGTCGTTCCCGCGAACGACACCCTCACCAGCATCGACGACACGCTGGTCCTGGCGGCGCCGGCGTTCGACGCGCACAACGTGCCCATCGGCGGCATTGCGCCCGCGTGGGTCTCCTCCGACACCACCGTTGCGGCCTTCGTGGCTCCGGGCCGGCTGGTCGCGCGCCGCAATGGGCAAGTGGTCGTGCGCGCGCTCGTCGACAACGACACCGGCATTGGCAGCGTCGTCATCGCGCAGCGGCTCACCCGGTTGCAGGCGGCGCCGTCCATGCTCGTCTTGAGTGCGTTGACGGCCGAATCCACTGTCGTGGTCAGCGGGCTCGACGCGCGCGGCCATCCGCTGAGCGGGGTGCCGATCAGCTGGGCCAGTGAAGCCTCCACGATTGCATCGGTGACCCCGGGGGGCCGTGTCCGCGCGGTCGACAATGGGACGACACGGATTTTCGCACAAAACGGGACACTGCGCGACACGGTGACGCTGATCGTCGAACAGCGGGCGACGCAAATCGTGATTCGGCCCGATCCCGTGCCGGCGATCGTGTCCCTGGGTGATCAGGTCTCCCTGACCGCGAGCGCGACGGACAGTCTCGGCTTCGTGGTGACCGTGCCGAACAAGAGCCCCGGATGGGCGACGCTCGATCCCACGATCGCGACCGCGGACCGCAATGGTCTCGTTACCGGGGTGGGGGTGGGGAGCGGTCGCGTCGTGGCGGTCATGGACGCGGCGCGCGATACTGCCACCGTTGCCGTCGGCGATCTGCCCGCCTCCATCGTGGTCCAGCCGGCGAGCGCCACGTTGGCGAGCCTGAAGGACACGCTGCATTTGTCCGCGACGGTCCGCAATAGCCGGGGCAACCTGATTCAGAACCCGGTCATTACGTGGCGCGCATCCGATGCCGCCATCACGCGCGTCGACACGGTGCCGCAGCCCGTGGCGGTGGCCGTCGGCGTGGGGACGGTGCGTGTCATCGCGGTGTCGGGCGGCGTTGCGGACACGAGCATCGTCACGGTGACCAACGCGCCGGTGTCTCTCGATATCACCCGGGCTGCCGACACACTCACCAGTATTTGGGACTCGCTGCCGGTTCCGGCGGTGATCCTCAACGCGCGGGGCGACACCCTCGCCTCGACCTCGGTGCAGTGGTCGAGCGATGCGCCGTTAGTGGGCAGCGTCGACGGCGGGGGACTCGTCGTCGCCCGGGATACCGGCCGAGCCGTCGTGCGCGCGAAGTACGCGATCGCACCTGGAGACACACTGCGGGATTCGATCGCAATCCGGGTGTTCAATCTCCCGGCATCGGTCGTGCTCAGCGACGACCGCGATACCCTAACCGCGCTCGGACAATCATTGACGTACACGGGCCAGGTTCGGAACGCGCGCGGCAATCCGATCGCCGGGTATACGATCACCTGGTCGTCCACCAACCCCGCCGCCGTCAGCGTATCGCCCGGCGGCGTCGCAACCGCCGCGGGTTACGGCTCCGCATTCGTGATCGGCCAGGCCGGCGGCATGGCCGACACCGTGATTGACGTCGTCACGAATCCGACACGACTGATCGTTGACAACGGGGTCGCGATTGCGCCGCGGTTCGGCACGCTCAAGCGGCCGTATTTGCGGATCGCCAATGGCGTGAACGCCGCTGACGTAGACGACACGGTGTTGGTCCGCCGGGGCTCGTCACCCTATGCAGAGACCGTCGCCCTCACGCGCCGCGTCACCTTGCTGGGCGATGATTCGGCGTTCGTCGCCGGCGGTCAGAACAACCCGCTGCTCTTGCCGCTCATCTCGCACGATAGCGGCGCCGCGGGCATCACGGCGTACACGCCGGCGACGGTCGTCATCAAGAATCTCGCGCTGCGCCACACGATCGCCGGACCCGCGATCGATGCCCGGCGGGCGGACCTGCGCGTGGCCGGCTTCTACGTCAATCCACCGGGGACGGTGGCGGCTCGCATCGGACGCGGGATCGCGCTCGACAGCGCCACGTCGTCTGCCGCGAGCATTACCAGTTCCGAGATTCGCTCCGTCCGCGGCTACGGCATTCGCGTCCGCGATGGTACAGGCGTCCTGGTCGATACCGTCTACATCGAATCCGTGGACTCGCTGCCAGGCGTGGATGTCGGCGCGGGGATCCGCCTCCTCCGTGGCAGCGGCAATGCCGTGCGCCACGCAACCATTCGGGGCACACAGGGTCCGGCCATCCTGGTCGACTCGAGCGCGGGCGCGACGCTCGCCGCGAACGATCTCGCCGGCCGCCAGCGGCTGGCGCTCGTCCGCTGGAGCACCGGCGCGACGATTCAGGGGAATCTGCTCGACACGCGGCCGCTGGGCCTGAACGGCGAGGTCCCCGCCGGCGGGACCCTGTTCGAATGGGCCGGACTCGAAATGCAGTCGTCGTGGCAGGCCGTGGTGAGCGGAAACACGTTCCGCGACGTCGCGCAAGCGGGCCAGGATCCCTACAACGCGATGCGCTTTGTCCTCGTGCGCAACCCGTCGTTCCCCCTGCAGCCCGGGGCGCAGGTTTCGAGTACCACCGCGATCGGTAGTCGCAGCGGCGTTCGATCGGAGAATTCGAATCTCACGATTCAAGGCTCCCGGTTCGACAGTACCTTGACCGCCGTGCTCGGCACCGGCAGCGACGTCCTCACATTGCAGGACGACACCGTCAACATCACGCTCCAGGGACGCTGCATCCAGGCAACGAGTGCGAGCTCCGTAACGCTGATCGGCGACTGGTTTCAGGCGTGCACGGCGGGCGCCGCCCATGCGGTCTCGGTCGCCGGCGGATTCTTCCGGGTGCAGCAGTCGACGTTCATGGACAACCGTGCCGCCGTGCTGTTCTCGGGGACGGCCTTCACGGCAACGGGGAACCTGGTGTCTGGCGCCGGATTCAACCCGGCACCCGGGGACACTGCCGTGGCGCGGGCGGCGCTGGACGCCACGGCGCCGTTCGTCGCCATCGTCCAGAACACTGTGACCGGGCACCGCTTCAACGCGGGGATTCGGGCCGAAGGCGGATCGTTCAGCGCCCGGCTCGACTCCAATTTCATCTCCACCAACGCCACGGGCGTCCGGCTCGGCTCGCTGTCGACCTTCAGCGCGCGCGACAATGATATCTCCGACAACGCCCCGGCGGGTGTGCTCAACGAGGTCGGCCCCGCAATCAGCATGCTGCAAACATGGTGGGGAGACGCGCGTGGGCCGCGACGCCTGGCCGACCCCACGGCGACCGGCGATAGCCTGTCCGGCAACGTGAGCGCGTCCAGTTGGAATGCCGCGCCCCTGGCCAGCGGCAGCAGCGCCGCTGTGCTGCACAGCGTGCGTGGCGACGGACAAACAGGTCTCCGCGCGATCGCGCTGTCCAAGGCGTTCACCGTGCGCGTCGTCGATGATGCCGGACGGCCCGTGGCAGGCGTGCAAGTGACGTTCAAAGTGACGGCCGGCGGCGGCAATTTCGCGGGCGCAGGCCAGCTCAAGGTGACGACCAACGCGAGCGGGCTGGCCGAAGCGACGTTGACCCTCGGGGCGACGCCCGGAACCAACACCGCGACGGCGACCGCGTCCGGTCTGAATACGCTCGTGTTCACGGCGAGCGGCACGTGACGCGCTGCCCGCGCTGCGCCGCGCAGGTGCCGGTTGGCTTGCGGTTCTGTGGCTTTTGCGGAGCGGCAATCGCGGATCCCACGTCGGCGACCGTCGCCTTGATAGCACAAAGCGAAGATCCGCTGCTGGCGCAGGTTCGTGTCGTGCTCGGCGGCGAATATGAGATCGAGCGCGAATGCGGCCGTGGCGGCATGGCCGCAGTCTTCAAGGCGCTCGACATGTCGCTGCGGCGGCCCATCGCGCTCAAGGTCATGTTGCCCGCTGCCTCCAACGGCGGCGCGGTCGCGGACCGGCTGCGGCGCGAAGCGCGCCGCGCCGCCGCACTCGACCACCCCAACATCGTGCCGATCTACCAGGTCGGCGAAGCGGGCGGCATCCACTATATCGTGATGAAGTACATCGAGGGACGCTCGCTCGACGCGATCGTCGACGATCAGGGCGCCCTGCCGATCGCGGTGGTCGTCGCGGTGCTGCGCGCCATGGCGAGTGCGCTGGCGTACGCGCACGAACGCGGCACGGTCCACCGCGACATCAAGAGCTCCAACATCCTGATCGATCAGGAAGGGCGAGTCTACGTGTCCGACTTCGGCCTCGCCCGCGCGGCGGAAGATTCGAAGGTGACGCCGAGTGGCGCGGTCATGGGGACGCCGCAGTTCATGAGCCCGGAGCAGTGCGCCGGCGCCGCGGTTGGTCCGCAAGGCGACCAGTACTCGCTCGGGATCGTCGCATTCCAGATGTTGGCCGGCCAAGCGCCGTTCGAGGCGAGCTCGGTACTGGCCGTTGTGCAACACCAGTACTTCACGCCGCCGCCGGACCTCCGCAATGTGCGCGCCGATGTCCCCGACGCACTCCTGGCGATCATCACACGCCTCGTCGCGAAGGATCCAGCGCACCGGTTCACCAACACCTCCGATCTCGTCACCGTCCTCGAAGCCCTGCCGTTCCATACCGAGGATCAGCGCGTGGCGAAAGACATCCTGCGGCGGCTGGCGCGCGGCTATCACGTCCCGATCGTCGAAACCGGACAGCTTCCGCCGCTGCCGGACGCCCGTGACTCCCGCGCGGCAGCCGCCGTCGCCCTCCGGCCGACGCTGCGTCGACCTCGCGTCCAGGTGACGCTTGGCCTCGGAGCCGTGGTGCTGATATCGGGCGCCTGGTTCGCCATCCAGGCGACGCGATCGGGGGCTCCGGCGCCGGTCGCAAGCACGGCCGCGCCCCCTGTGGTCTCAACGGCTCCCGGGCCGGTTCGACCCCGGCCCGCGACGAATCCTCCGCGCACCGTGCCATCCGGTCCACCGGGCCGCGTACGCTTGCGCACCGACCCGGCGGACGCCGTCATCTACATCGATGATCGCCAGGTGGGGGTCGGGACGGTTTTCGATGTCGACGTGCCGTCGGGAACACGCCGTCTGCGGATCAAGGCGCCTGGGTCGGCAACGTTTGACACGACGTTCCACGTTGTTGCCGGCAACACGACGCGGCTGGGGCTCATTACGCTCCGGGACCTGCCGTGAGACACGCCGTCGTCGCCGGACTGCTGCTCCTGGTTCCTGGAGCGGCGATGGCGCAGGGCAACACCGCCGACCAGTTGGAGCAGGCGGCGCGCTATCACGCCGCCCTGGACGTCGAGCGAGAGCTGGTCCTGCTCAGGCGCATCATTTCGCCGAATTCGCCCTTCGTGGTCACGCACGAGCAGCGCGTCCTCGCCTACAAGTATCTCGGCGCAACGCTCGTCGTGCTCGGGCAGCGAGACTCCGGCATCGTGTACTTCCGGGCCGCGCTCGAGCGGGACCCGTTCGTCGACCTGGAACCGCAGCGGTTTACACCGGCCGAGCTCGCCGCTTTCGGTGAAGCGAGACGCCTCACGTTCGGTCTGGGCATCCGGGCGATCGCGTTCGATACAATCGATCCGCGGACCGAGCGACTCGGCTTTACGGTCCTCACCACGCATATGGCGGATCTCCGCGTCGAGTTGCGCAGCGCCGGGGCACCGGCAGGTCTCGTGCTCTATCAGGGGAGCACCGACGGACCGAGAGAGCTCCAGTGGGACGGCCTACTCGCGGATGGCCGGTTGGCCCCCAGCGGGCGCTACGAGGTAGTCCTTGCCGGTGTCAGCCAGCTCCTGCATCGCGCTGACTCCGTGCGTCTGTATTTCAGCATCCAGCAAGATCACCCGCCCCTCGAAGACACGGTCGTTGCGCTTCGACCGGAAGATCTGCTTCCGGAGCAGCATCCCGCCGCCATGGCCCGGTCGGAGCTCTTCAAGGGCTTGGGAATCGCGGCCGCGGCCCTCGTCATTCCACGAGCGGTGGCGAACGGTCAGCTGCACGGCGGCGGGCGCACATTTGCGAACGGCATCGCGGCTGGCGCCTCGGTGGCGGGCATTGCGGGTTTCATTTTTCGCCAGCGCCACCGTGAGATTCCCGGCAACATCGCGGCGAATGCGGAGCGGCACGCGCAGCGGGCGGCCGCCAACGGCGCAATCCGCGATCGCAACCAGGCACGTCTCGCTCAAGCGCGGCTGATCGTCGCACCGGCGGCCGGAGTCGGGCCGTGATGCGGTGGGTGTCGGCGACCGCCCTGGCGATCCTCGTGGCCGTCCCGTCCCTCGCCGCCGGGCAGGTCTCCGTGCAGGGCAGCGTGCTCGTCGGGCGTGCCGAGCATCGGATCGTCGACGCCGGCACGCTCGTGGCGGCCTCGGGCACGCTGTTCGGCGGCGCGCTGGCGGTGACGCTGGGCGAGCGGTTTCAGATTCGAGGCGAAGCGCTCGGAGGTCAGCTCACCACGGGTGCTGCGCCGAGCCTGGACGACCATGACGTCGCAGAAGCGCAGATCTTCGGCGGGATGAACGTGCGCCCGTGGCTCATCCTGGAGACCGGGCTCGGCTTCCGCAATTTCTCCAATGCGTTGGCGCGACAGCACTGGACCACGTGGCGGATCGGCGCGGAAGCACGCGTGCCGCTGGGGTTTGAGAGTGTGACGGCCGTCCTGCGCGGATACTGGATGCCTGTGGTCGCCGTCAGCGGCCTGTCCAAACCCGATGTGGCGCCTGCCCTTGGCGTCGGCCTGGATTGGCGCGGGCGACGGCTCGGCGTGAGCGCGCAGTATACGTTCGAACGCTACGACTTCCCGCCGAGCAACGGCGCGCAGCGGTTGGAAGAGCTGTCCACCCTTCGCGTGCGGGTGGGGATGTGGTGGCCGCCCACCGGCAGAGCAAAGCGTTCGGCTTGAATCCGGATTAGCGCGCCGGATAAGTCCCGAGGATGCGCACGCCGAAGGCAAACGTGCGAAGCTCCTCGATCGCCTCGCCCACGGTGCCTTGCCTGGCGTCGATGACGTCGAGATAGAACAGATACTCCCAGGGACGGCCCGGCAGCGGCCGGGATTCGATCTTGCTGAGATCCAGCCCGCGAGCCGCGAACACCCCGAGCGCCCGATGCAACGACCCGGGCGTGTTTGCCAGTGCGAGGATCAGCGACGTCTTGTTCGACTCCGTCTGCCCGCGCGCGGCCGGCTCACGGGCGATCACCAGAAACCGCGTGTAGTTCTCGGCGTGATCCTCCAACCCCTCGGCGAGCACTTCGGCGCCGTACAGCTCCGCCGCCAGCTTCGACGCGATCGCCGCGTCTGACCCGCCGCGGCCGGCCATGAGATCGCGGACGCTGCCGGCGGTGTCGTACGCGGGGACCGCAACGACGCCGGGATGCGTCAGGAAAAAATGCCGGCACTGCGCCAGGGCCACCGGATGCGACGCGACGCGATGGATGGCGTCCAGCGCGGTCCGCGGCGGCGCGATCAGACAGTGGCGGATGCGTAATTCGGTTTCGGCGACCACGTGCAGCTCGTGCGCGCTCAACAGGTCGTAATTCTCGTGGACCGAACCGGCAAGCGTGTTTTCGATCGGCACGACCCCGCTCGATGCATCACCCGTTTCGACGGCCCGGAACAGGTCGACGAACGTGGTACACGGCACGAGCTGCAGCCCAGGGCCATGCGTCTCGATGGCCGCGGCGTGGCTGAACGATCCCGCTTCGCCCTGAATCGCGACGCCCCCCCCGGGCTCAGGCATCGGTCACCGCGCCCTGGCTGCTGCTCGAGACGAGCCGCGCATACTTCGCCAGCACGCCGGACGTGTAGCGCGGCGCGGGCGCGGTCCACGCGGTGCGCCGCTTCGCCAGCTCGCGGTCGGAGATGTTGATCTTCAGCTCGCGGCCGGCGGCATCGATTGTGATGGAATCGTTTTCCTGCACCAGGGCGATCGGCCCACCGAGTGCCGCTTCCGGGGCCACGTGTCCCACCACGAGCCCGTGGGTGCCACCCGAGAACCGGCCATCGGTGATCAGGCCGACGGAATCGCCGAGGCCGGCCCCGACCAGCGCCGCCGTGGGCGCCAGCATCTCGCGCATGCCGGGGCCACCCTTGGGGCCCTCATAGCGGATGACCACGACGTCGCCGCCGTGAATCGCTCCGGCCAGGATCGCGGCCAGACACGCCTCCTCTGAATCGAAGACCCGCGCCGGACCGGTGATCTCGTGCTTGCCATGGCCGCTGACTTTGGCGACCGCGCCTTCCGGCGCCAGGTTGCCGCGCAAGATCACGATGTGTCCCGACGGCGCGAGCGGCCGGTCCCATGGCCGGATCACATCCTGATTGGATGACGGCTGTGGAGAGATGCCCTTCAGTACCTCGGCCACGGTGCGGCCGTCGATGGTGAGCGCATCGCCGTGCAGCACGCCGTTCGCGAGCAGGATGCTCATGACCTGCGGGATCCCGCCCGCCCGATGCAGGTCGGTCGCGACATAGCGCCCCGACGGCTTGAGGTCGCACAGCACCGGGACGCGCTTGCGCACCGGTTCGAAGTCGTCGAGTGCGAGCTGCACGCCTGCCGCTCGCGCGATTGCCAAAAGGTGGAGCACCGCGTTCGTGGAGCCGCCGATCGCCATGACCACCGCGATCGCGTTCTCGAACGCCTTCCTTGTCAGGATGCTGCGCGGCAGCCGCCGCGCGTGCACAGCCTGGTACAGCACCTCGGCGGCGTGCGCGGCGTTATCGGCCGTTTCCTGATCCTCCGCGGCCATCGTCGAGGAGTACGGCAGGCTCATCCCCATCGCCTCGATCGCCGCCGACATCGTGTTCGCCGTGAACATGCCGCCGCACGAGCCCGCGCCGGGACAGGCGCGGCGCTCGATCTCGAGCAGCTCGTCCTGCGGCATGCGCCCCGCCCCGGCCGCCCCCACCGCTTCGAACACGCTCACGACCGTCAGGTCGCGCCCCTGGTGGTGCCCCGGTTTGATCGTCCCGCCGTAGACGAAGATCGCGGGAATATCGAGCCGCGCGATCGCGATCATTGCGCCGGGCATGTTCTTGTCGCACCCGCCGATCGCGAGCAACCCATCCATGCGTTGCGCGCCGCACGCCGTCTCGATCGAGTCAGCGATCACCTCGCGCGACACCAGGGAGTAGCGCATCCCTTCCGTGCCCATCGAAATGCCGTCGCTGACGGTGATCGTCCCGAAGACTTGCGGCATCGCGCCGGCCTGCCGCAGCGCTTGTTCGGCGCGGCGGGCGAACCGGTCGAGCCCGGCGTTGCAGGGCGTGATGGTGCTGTGCGCGCTCGCGATCCCGACGATCGGCTTGACGAAGTCGCCGTCCTTGAACCCCACCGCGCGCAGCATGGCGCGATTGGGCGCGCGCTCGAGCCCCTCCGTCACCGCCCGGCTACGAAAATTGTCGCTCACGACAGTCCCTCTAGCGCTTCGGCCAGAATGAATTCCGCGATGCGGCCGCCCATTTCGGCCGTCCCGATCCAGGACTCGCCCGCCTGGGCGAGATCGCGCGTGCGCGCACCGGCGTCGAGGGCCGCCGCGACCGCGTCGTCCACGGCAGCGGCCGCCTCCGGAAGCTGCAAGCCATGACGCAACAGCATGGCCGCAGTGGAAATCGCCCCGATGGGGTTCGCCACGTCGCGGCCCGCGAGCGGCGGCGCCGAGCCGTGCACCGGCTCGAACAACCCGGGCCCGGGGGGGGGACCGAGCGACGCCGAGGGGAGCAGACCGAGTGAGCCGGCGAGGACCGCCGCTTCATCGCTGAGGATGTCGCCGAACATGTTCTCCGTGAGGAGCACGTCCAGTGACGCAGGATCGGTGACCAGCCGCATCGCGGCGGTGTCGACGTACGAATGTTCGAGCCGGACGTCCGGGTAGTCGCCCCCGACCTGCGTGACGGTCTCGCGCCACAGCTGCGACACCTCGAGCACGTTCGCCTTGTCCACCGAGGTGACCAGCCGCCGGCGGCTCCTGGCGGCGTCGAACGCCACGCGCGCGACGCGCTCGATCTCGGCGGCGGTATACGCCAGCGTGTTGACCGCGCTTTTCCCGTTACGCCCACGCGGCTCTCCATAGTAGAGCCCGCCCGTGAGCTCGCGCACGACCAGCAGGTCGACCCCACGCAACCGGTCGGCTTTGAGCGGCGAGCAGCCCAGCAGCGCCGGATGAACGGCGACCGGCCGCAGGTTGGCATACACTTTCAGCAGCTTGCG
>WNGD01002913.1_pt1 | contig 19292 bp, 16 predicted proteins | sample 5400671 | NCBI WGS metagenome assembly WNGD01 (sample SAMN13153369, study PRJNA577476) | soil metagenome | isolation source: 40 cm soil or saprolite under grassland replicate 2 | place: USA:California | collected 2016-06-15
GGCTCTGGCTCACTTTGCGTGATGTGGCTCGAAAGGTGGTAGAATAAGGAAGACCTCCCCAATCATCTCAATGTGTATCCTCATGGAAGAAAGGATTCTCTGCTCGTTTCCCAATTGTTGTCGTTACCCGCCGATGTGGTGGTGGAAGAACTCCTCCTGGAAAACCAGGTCCTCACCCTTGTGCTGGCCTCAAGCCAACCGACCAGATGCTGCCCCGTTTGCTCACAGTCGTCCAGCCGCATTCACAGCCGCTACATGCGTACCCTGGCTGACCTGCCCTGTCAGGGGCGCCAGGTACGGCTTCAGATCGAAGTCCGCCGGTTCAGGTGTATGGAGCCGACCTGTCGGCGTGCCACCTTTGCCGAGCAGTTCCCCGGCCTGGCCGCTGCCTCTGCCCGACGCACCAGCCGCCAGGCTGAAGCCCTGTGCGAGGTGGCCTTTGCTCTTGGTGGGAGAGCAGGAGCCCCCCTGGCGAAGAAGCTCTCCTTGCCGACCAGCAGGCATACCTTGTTGCGCTTGCTGCGCCGGACGCCTGCCTCAGCTGCCAACACGCCGCGGCAGGTGGGCATCGATGATTTTGCCTGGAAGAAGGGCGATCACTACGGCACGATCCTGGTCGATTTAGAGCGGCCCCGCCCCGTTGACCTGCTGGCGGATCGGTCTGCCGACCGCGTCACGGCCTGGCTGCTGGCTCATCCGGGAGTCGAGCTGATCAGCCGTGATCGAGCCGGCAGCTATGCCGATGCCGCAAGACGCGGTGCGCCCAAAGCCGTACAGGTGGCTGATCGCTATCACCTGGTGGCCAATCTGCGCGACGCGCTCCAAAAGCTCCGGGATCGCAAGCGCGCTGGCTTACCCACGCTCGAAGAACCCATCAGTGCGGAGCAACCCCCTCCCACTGCGGTGCCCGCGCCACTGGCTGCGTCGACGAGCCAGCAGGAAGACGGAGAGGAGACCTCCACTCCCCAGGCAGAGGCCCTCCGTCAGATGAGGCGCGGCAAGCGCTATGAACGCTATCAAAGCGTGGTCGATCGGCACCGGCAAGGGCTGGGTGCGCGAACGATCGCGCGGCAGGTGGGCATCAGCCGCAATACGGTCCGCAGCTATCTGGCAGCAGAGGCCTTCCCCGAACAAGGACTGCGCCCCAAACGGCGGAGTCTGTTAGATCCGTACCTGCCCTACCTGCGCGAACGCTGGAATGCCGGATGTCAGAACGCGGCGCAGCTCCAGCAGGAAATCGCAGTTCGTGGCTCTCGTGGGTCCCACACGCTTGTGCGCTCCCTGGTGTCCGATTGGCGTGCTCGTGCGCCGAAAGAGGCTCGTCGGACCACCGGCCCCAAGCGCAAAGCGCCTGTGCCCACCACGCGTCGCCTCTCTTCACGGGCTGCGTCCTTTTTGTTGATCAACCAGCCCGACGTACTCAATGAGACGCAACGGAACCACCTGCAACAGATCACGCAGGCGAGCAACGACCTGAAGCTGGCCTATGAAGTGACACAGCAGTTCGTGACGATGATCAGGAAGCAGCAAGCCGACCCGTTCGATGGGTGGCTGACGCGCGTCAAAGCGCATGCCCCTCGCGAACTCAAAAGGTTCGCCGCAGGGCTCCGACGCGATTATCAGGCCGTGCGAGCGGGCTTGTCTAGGCCGCAGAGCAACGCTCAAGTGGAAGGCCAGATTACGCGCCTCAAATTGCTCAAACGCCAAATGTATGGCAAGGCTCACTTCGGCCTCCTCAGAGTACGCGTGCTGCATGCCGCTTAATCTTTCACATCACGCAAAGTGAGCCAGAGCCAAAACTGTGTGAGTACACAAAAGATCGGCGTCCTGATAGCCGATGATCAACGCCTGATGCGGGAAGGGCTGCGCATCATCCTTGAAGATACACCAGACATCGAGGTAATCGGAGAGGCCGAAAACGGGCTCATGGCTACGCAGATGGCGGAGAAACAGCACCCTGACGTGATCTTGATGGATATCCGTATGCCCCTGCTGGATGGCATCGAGGCGACCGAGCGGATTCGCAAGCAAGTGTCACAGGGACAGGGGCCGCGCATTCTGCTTTTAACTACATTTGATACTCCAGAGCTGGTCGTAGAAGGGATGCGTGCGGGTGCGGCAGGATATCTCCTCAAAGATTGTAGCGCTGAGGAGTTGTGTAGCGCTGTGCGGGCTGTTGCACGTGGGCAAGTTCTCCTGCAAGCATCCAGTGCTGCACAACTCCTGGCCGGCCTTCACGCCCAGCAATCACCAGCACCCAGGGACGCATCATTATCATCTGAGGCGGAAAAGTTGGGGCTGACCGCACGCGAATTGGAGGTCGTGCGGCTGATCGCCCAGGGACACAGCAATACGGAGATCGCGGCGGAACTCTTTGTGAGCGACGCAACCGTTAAGACACATATCAATCACATCTTCTCCAAGCTAGGCGCTCGCGACCGGGCGCAGGTCATCGTAAAGGCACGCCAGTTGGGGATCTCCAACTTTTAGGGGGAAAGCGGGGTGCAGGGGCGCCAGCCCCTGACGGAGCGCGAGGGGTCCTCGCAAAACCCCCTTTCCAAAATCCTCCTCAAGGATGGAGCCCCAGTTGGGACTGGCTTGACATGTATTTATGGCTTTACAATGACCACAAGGTTCATATTGACATGGATGGTGCAGTAAAGATGAAAGGTGCCAGCCGTATTGAATGGGCCGATGGACTGCTGATCGTTGCCATTAAACTGCGCCTGCACGACGGGCGCGCCCGGCTCAAGATCGGGCCGCTGCGTGCCATTGCTGTCCCAGCGTCCATTCGAAATAATATGCACCACGGCGACATCATCCACCAGCGTCAACCGATCGCCCTTCTTAATCGTAATGCTGGTGGAAACAAACTGCGTTTCGTTCATATGCACGGTTGGTGCCTGGTCGCCCGCTGCGGCGAACAACGTGCAGGCTGTACACAAAAAAGCAAGCAGGACCAGAATGATATATGCCGAGAGAATTTTTTTCATAGTGAATAGAACGCTCCTCGTCCGTGGTGTGCTATAGCGTGCTTCGAGTATACATCTCCCGCATCACTTTGGGTGAGAGGATGGTACCTGATAGGAGACAGGTCTTTTACCCGATATTTGTGTAGGGATATTTCCGATGGCTGGGCAGGTCAGCGATGCATCAAGTACTGGCGGTCTCAGCGGTCCTCGCAACCCGCTCAGACTTCATTCGCACAAAATGCTGCGTCCCAAGCATCCGCAAGATCAGCCTCTGGGACTGAGGGAACACCGGCAGAGCCGTTTGAACAGCCATCGGTTCTGGTTTATCGAGAGCATAGATCCTCCCATGCCAGAGCAGCGTACAGTGTCCAGCAGCCAGAACGTTGCGATATCAATCTACCTCTGGCCCATAGGTTAACGCGATCACAAAATCATCTCCAACGGGCTCAACCATGATTGGAGTCTCATATGTCTTTCCGCTTCGACGACCGATATGACGAACAAGCGCAAACGGGCCGCGGGAAAAGTTCGCAAATCTGCGTGTTATCCGATTGGTGATGTGCTTATTAAAGGTGCGTATTCGATTGTGTGACATCATATCCTCCTGAAAAAACAACGACCTCGGGTGTCAATGCGCGCATCATGATCTCGACAATCGCGTCGGCGCGTTCGAGCGCCGGGGGGTGCGCGTCCTTCCCTGCGAAAGCGATGTCTAATTTAGCACTGTCAGGTTATTCGGGTAGGTACTTAGTAATCGTAAATGGCGCTACGCTATAGTAGTTTCCTGTCGACGAGGGTGCGTGTGAATGATCTCACATACCGGTCCAGCCCACGAGCAGCACTTGCGTTCCTGTGACTCTGTTGAACTGTGTGGGTGCGCCGCCGCCCAGGGAGCCGTAGTACATAGCGTAGGTATTCGTCTTTGGATCGACCTCTTGCAGAGCGTAGTACTCATTGTCGCGTGAGACGTTGGACCAGGCGTACTGTGTGAATGGACAGAGCGACTGTGTATTGTTCTTGTCGCTACTCAGTTGTGCCAGCCCCGTTCCATCGGTATTCATCTCCCAGAGGCCGTTCTGGCTGGTATCGCCGCTGTAGTTCTCGATGAGCAGAAGTAATGTGTTATTGGTGACGGCGCGCAGCATCGTCACCGCCTGTGGCAGGGTCTGTATCGTTTTGGCGCTTCCTCCTAATGCCGGTTGGCTGGTAATGGCCGTGGGGCCGAGCGGCGTGGATTGTCCGCCTCCCACGGGTGTTGCAAGGTGGCAGGTGCTGAGAAGGAGTAGCTGCGAGTCGTAACTGCTATCGAAGCTGCCGCAGTTCTGTGTGCCAGTCACGATCTTCTGCAAGGTCTGCTGTTGAGCGCCTTTATTGATATCGAGCAGATAGATATTTTGTGTATTCGAGCCATCGACGGAGCCAACCATATAGACGTGCGTGTTATCGAGCCAGACCTGTGGGAAGAGGTTGGATGGTGACGCCAGTTCCTGCTGTAGGTCGCCGCTGATGATATCCAGCAGGTAGGTCGTGCCCAGATTGCTGCCGGTGGGACCCGTATTGACGACGACTCTGTATACAGGAGTCCCTGTAGTGGATGTGGCAGACTGATTGCTGCCGGTGGGACCCGTATTGACGACGACGGTCCTCTGATCGAACGACCACTGGATATGGCTGATGGCCTGGCCAGCGGGAGCGCAGTACAGCGTCTGCAGCCCCTGTCCGTCTACGCGCACCAGGCGCAACTGGCTCTGGCCCGCGATGTTGGCGACGAAGAGGACCCATGCGCCGTCCTGCGAGAGCTGGGCCGCACTGATATAGGCCTCTGGCATCTTGCTGATCTCGATGGTCTTTGTCAATAGGCCTGGCATGATCTCGTGTCGCATGATGGTGGCCACCGTCGGATTGCTGGCTGTGCCTTCATTAATGATATATACAACACTATCCCGGTTCCCAGGTACCAGTTGAGCCATAACGGCTGCGTGCGCCTGTCCCGTAGCCGGGCAGTTTGTCTGCGTCGTTGTTAACGGCACGATCGTCGCGACGACGGAGGGAGTAGGACCGCTCTTGTCGCCGGTTGTGCTTACTACAGCCGTCGCGCCCTGCGTCGCAGGTACCCTCCTACCTCCGAACAGGCCCTGTGTATAGAGTACACCGCTCAGGCCCGCCGCAAGGGCCAGGATGATCAGGACCAGCACAACGATCAGAGGCATAGCTGAGCGCCGCGCGCCCGGGGGTTGCGATCTTGCTGAAAACGGGCGCGTCGTCGGTTGCGTGATGGGTTGAGGGAGTGACAGCGACGCGTCAGGGAGGGTTTGGGATCTTAATAAAGGGTTATCGGGTTGTGTTGGTGAGGAGTGGGCGGCGTGCGTCGCCTGCTGTAGATGGACGGCAGGGTTGGATGAGATGCGCTCTGTTGCATTGCCTGCCAGCGTTGCTGCTCGCTCTACAGCCTGCTGTAGCTCGTCGGGACGTTGATAGCGCCTGGTGGGATCTTTCTCCAGGGCGCGCAGTACGACCGCTTCCAGTTCCGGCGTGATCAGTGGATTGAGTTCGTGCGGTGGACGTGGTTGTTCGTAGAGCTGCTTCACGAGGATGCCCATGTAGTTGTCGGCCTCAAAGAGGTGCGAGCCCGTCAGCATCTCGTAGAGCACAGTGCCAAGCGCGTAGATATCGCTTGCCGGTGATCTGTTCCGGTGCCATGTAGTCAGGCGTGCCGGTGAGCGCATGCGTCGTCATGCCGGAGGCCTCATTGAGGAACGGCGTCTTCCCATCTTCCCCCGACAGGACCTTGACCAGTCCGAAATCGGAGAGCATGAGGGTGCCGTCGGCCTTGAAGAGCATATTGCCCGGCTTGATGTCGCGATGAATGAGATTGCGGTCGTGGGCATATTGCAATGCGCTCAGAATCTGGCTCATCAAGCGTACTACATCACTGGCGGGAACGGCTCCGCGCTTGCGTAGCCAATCGCGCAGTGAGCCGCCGGCCATGTGCGGCATCACCAGGTACGCGTTCCCATCCTGTTCACCATACTCGTAGACGGGAAGAATATGTGGATGATCGAGCTGTGCCAGTACCCGCGCCTCACGTGCGAAGCGGTGCAGGAAATCCTGCGTGTAGCCATCTCTGGGCATAAATACTTTGATGGCCACCTCGCGTTGGAGGTGAATATCTTGCGCCAGAAACACGGTAGCTGAGCCGCCATAGCCCAGGGCGCGCAATAGCTGATAGTGTCCCAGGAGCTGTCCGACCATCTCTTCAGGCATCATACTGTTTTCTCCATAAAGTTAGCATAGTATATCTATTATTGCGGGCACCCTTGGAGCATTTCCGGCCCACATCTAATACCTCCTTGCATTCAAATGAGTGCGAAGCACTAGCTGCGAAGGCAGCGTTTTTGAATGCAGTCTGGTATAATAACGAGTTATAGATGCAAGTGTATCTATATAAGTAATAACGTAGGGTGCGGCAAACTGTCAGGAAACGTTGAAAGGTTGACTGGTGGCGCGTCTATGGGAATTTATGCGTCGCGTCATTCGCCTGTGTGGCGTCCACAGCCGGTTCGAGATTGATCACAATCGGCTCCTGCGAATTGCGCACAATCACCCATTGCGAGGGCGTAGGGCCCGGATTGATCTCCTGGTGAGGCACAAAGGGTGGCACATAGATGAAATCGCCCGGCTCGACGCTCTCTTCGAACTCCAGGTTGTCGCCCCAACGAATCTTTCCACTACCTGATACTACGTAAATCACGGTCTCGAGTTCACCATGATGATGTTTTGCGCTGGCAACATGGGGGGCGACCACCGTCACGCCCGCCCAGATGCCCTGGGAACCTGCCAGATCGCGCGATACTGCCGCGACGCGCTGCATGCCCGGTGTCTGTGGCGTATTGGCGTCGAACTGTTGCGGCCTGACCACGCGTACGTGCTGCCAGTCCTGTTGCTGGATCGGCTGTTCCGCCTTATTTGTACTCATTGTGGAAAACCTTTCCTCCAGGGGTGGTATCGTCGGCCAGCATCCCCTTCCAGATTGCGAAAAGAGCCAGCTATCGCTCTACTGGTCTGCCTGTTGAGCTAACTGGAAAATATTCGTCGGCATCCGCTCCTGGAGAATATCTTCCATGCGCAGTTGCACAGCCCGTTTTGTCGTTGGATGCGTGAGGATATAGAACTTTTCCTGGCGGATGGCGTCGAAGACCATCTCCGCTACCTGTGAGGGTGCCAGTGCTGCTTGCAGCAACCGATGTATAGCCTGTACCACAGCCGCCATCTCAGGACTTCTGGGCTGCTCCTCTGGGGTATTCTGTAAGGCTTGCGGACGATTACGTTCCGCATCCAGGATGCGCGTGTTCACCCATTCCGGGCACAGGACCGAGGCGTTGAGCTTCGCTCCGCGCGCAGCCAGTTCAAGGGCCAGAGTCTCGGAAAGCGTGACGACCCCATGCTTGGATACACCGTAAATTCCCCCGCCTGGACTCGAGACGAGGCCAGCGGCTGAGGCCGTGTTGACGATATGGCCCTCGGTGTCTTGCGCCAGCATCCGGGGAACAAAATAGTGAATGCCATAAATGACCCCCACAGGTTGACACCCAACACCCACTGCCAGTCGGCCAGGCTGCTCTCCCAGACGGTCGTGCCGGCACTGACCCCGGCGTTATTGCACAGTAGATGCACGGCTCCATAGGTAGCGAAGGCTTGCTGGGCCAGGCGCTCGACATCTGCGGCCTGGGATACATCGATGCGCACAGCCAGCACCCGGGCACCGCTGGCCTTCAGTTCTTCCTCAGCCTGCTTGAGGGCGCTCTCCTCGACATCAGCCAGTACGATCTTCATCCCCTCCTGGGCGCTCTTTGCAGCCAGGGCGCGTCCTATGCCGCTGGCTGCTCCGGTCACAACGGCCACTTTGTCCTGGAAAACCTTCATGCTGCACCTATCCTTTCTCACAAGGGTACACGTTTCTTACACACGACTAGTGTACTCTCTAACCGACAGAGAATCCAGGGCGCGGTGATGGGCAGTCCGCCGCCAGAATCATGAATTGTCATGGTCCCATGTAAGAAAAGTGGCGACCAGGCTCCCAAACCCTCCGCAGGGCCCGCGCAAGGCAGGCCCCTACTAGACGGTCGTCCATCCCACCACCTCCGCGCTCTCGCCCGTCTGGGCCGTGGCGACCAGTGTGGTCGGGCCTCCGTTGAGCGCTCCATAGAGAACATGCGTTAGCAGGGTGTTGCTCGCGGGTGTATAGTCGTAGCCGATCACCGCGTACAGGCGGCCATCGCGCGAGACGCTCGACCAGATCGTGTGCTGATTGCTCAGAAGTTTGCCATCTCTTGTCAGCATAGTGAGTCCGCTGCCGTCGCTATTGATCTTCCACAGGCCGTCCTGCGCACCCGAGGCGAATCTGCCTCCTAGCACGAAGAGGAGCGTCTTTGCGGAGATGGCGCGCACCTGGGTGACGGCGTGAACATGACTGGCGTAGATGACGCGTATGCGCCCGCCCAACGCAGGCTGTGCGCTGATAATGCTGGGCGGCAGCGGCTTGTCCTCCTGCGGCACAAAGGCGCTCTGGCTGAGCAGCAGTTCATTCCCTTTCGCCGTCGGGCACAGGTCCCAGCCGTAGCCCTGGATCTGTGCTACGCGTTTTGTAGTCCCGTTACGGGTATCGAGCAGATACACATCCTGTGGTGATACGCCTTGATCCGTAGAGTACCCTTGCAGATAGATCTGGGTATTGCTGAACCACGCCTGAGGAATATAGCCCGTGTGCGCCTGCGGTACCAGGATGGTCTGTACCTGGCCGCTATCGACATGCAGTAACTTTATGATGGGTGCGACCGGAGCGTGCGTCGGATCAGGTATTCTGAACACGATTGCTTGCTGATCGGGCGACCACAAAAGGTTATCGATGAAGTTAATCGCGGCATCGTTCTCCGGCGTGCAGTACAGTGTCTGTAGCTCCTGACCGTCGATGCGAACCATCTGGATTGCCAGGCGGTTCGTAACCTGGGTGGCAAACAGGATGAATTGTCCATCCGTCGAAAGCTGCGCGTTACTGATGATAGCGTTGTCCAGGCTCACGATAGTCGTCTTCTGTCCACTATCGATATCGTAGCGTACCAGCAGGGCCGCGCTCTGCGAATTGTACGTGTAAACGAGGCTCTGCTGTTTGCCCACCGCGTGACGGAGCATCACGGCGGCCCTGGCCTGGCCTGTCGCGGGGCAGACGGTCAGGAACGCACGCGTAGAAGTAGGGATGTGCGTGGGGCTGGCATGGGCTGGTCTGTTGATCTGCATCAGTTGATAGCTATTCAGTGCGGGCGCCTTAGAGACAACAAAGGCACTCAATAAAAAAAGAACACAGCAGAGCAAAGCTGCCAGGAGCGAGTTCCGGCGAAGTATAGAATACATAAATTCTCCATTTCAGATAATATGATAAATGCGTATATTAATACTCTACAGATATTGTACCTGTATGCTGAAATTCGTCTGTATCTGTTGAGGCCCTCACCTTCTAGTAGGGATGTGGCTTGCCCCCATCCGGCTTGGAGAGCGTGCTCAGGCCACGCAGCGCAGGATTCGGGGACCAGGATGAGGGCAAGCCACATCCCTACTGAACAGTTACATTCGTTTCCAATGCTTGACACACTCCGCGCGATAGTGTATCCTTGGCGCAAGAAACAAAACATAGAGAACGCGCTGACCAGGATCAGTAAACGCTGGTGGAGTCGAACAGCGAGCCGCGAGAGTGCAAGGCGGCAGATGGAGCCACGTTGAACCCGCCTGGGAGCGTCAGCGAGAAGCTGACCGGGAGTCCTCACCGTTATCGCGAGGAGCGGTTGTCTTGCGACCGCGTGAGAGGAGCTATGCGTTGCAACATGGCTCAATAGAGGTGGTACCACGGGTGTTAATCTCGTCCTTGTCTGGGGCGAGGTTTTTTTATGCTCATTTATTGAGAACAAAAAGGGGTAGTTATGGTCAATGAAGAAAGATATGTCGAGGATATTATCGACCAGGAAGACAATTTTTCGAAATGGTATAACCAGGTAGTGCGCAAGGCCGAGCTGGCCGACTACGCGCCAGTGCGCGGCTGCATGATCATTCGTCCCTACGGCTATGCCATCTGGGAGAACATTCAACAGCACCTGGACCGGCGCTTCAAAGAGACCGACGTAGTGAACGCGTACTTTCCGCTCCTGATCCCGCGCAGCTTTCTGGAGCGCGAGGCCGAGCACGTCGAGGGCTTCGCGCCGGAGGTCGCCTGGGTCACCCGTGGCGGCGGCGAGGAGCTGGAGGAGCCGCTCGCCATTCGTCCCACCAGCGAGACGATCGTCGGCCATAGCTACGCGAAATGGGTGCAGAGCTACCGCGATCTGCCCATTCTAATCAACCAGTGGAATAACGTCATGCGCTGGGAGAAGCGTACGGCGCTGTTCCTGCGCACCTCCGAGTTCTTATGGCAGGAAGGTCATACCGCCCATCGCACGCTAGAAGAGGCCGAGGAGCGCACCCTGTTGATGCTCGAAGTCTACCGCGCCTTCGCCGAAGAGGATGCTGCCATCCCGGTCCTGGTCGGTCGCAAGAGCGAGAACGAGAAATTCGCAGGGGCCCTGCGCACCTACTCCATCGAGGCCCTGATGGGCGATGGCAAGGCGCTGCAGGCCGGCACCAGTCACAACCTGGGCACGAACTTCGCGAAGAGCTTCGATATCCAGTACCTGGACGCCGACGGGCAGCGCAAATACTGCGCGACGACGAGCTGGGGCATGAGCACGCGCATGATCGGCGGCATCATCATGGTCCACGGCGACAAGGCGGGCCTGATCCTGCCTCCTCGCCTCGCGCCACACCAGGTCGTCGTCGTGCCGATCTGGCGCAACGACACCGACAAGACAAAGGTCAGCGGTCTGCTGGAGCGCGTCGAGAAGATGCTCAAAGGCAAGGTGCGCGTGAAGGTCGATCGCAGCGAGAACACGCCGGGCTGGAAGTTCAACGAGTGGGAGATGCGCGGCGTCCCCGTGCGCATGGAGATCGGGCCGCGCGACGTACAGAACAACAGCGTCGTCCTCGTGCGCCGCGATAATCGCGCCAAAGAGGTCGTCTCCGTCGATGCGCTCGAAACGCGCCTGCCCGCCCTGTTGGAAGAGGTGCAGCAGGGGCTCTTCCAGCGCGCGCTCGACTTCAGGGAGCAGAATACGCACCGCGCCAGCACGTACGACGAGTTCAAGCAGATCATCGCCGAGGACCGTGGCTTTGTGCGCGTGAAGTGGGCCGAGGATAGCGCGAACGAACTGGCTATTAAGGAAGAGACGAAGGCCACGATCCGTGTTATCCCCTTCGACCAGCCCGAAGTCGAGGGTACCTGCTTCTATAGCGGAAAGCCCGCGACCTGCGAGGCGGTTTTTGCCCGTTCGTACTAACAACTAAATGGGTTGGGAAGGAGGCCCATTATGCGCGTCTCACAACAATTGACCACGACGCTGCGCGAGTCGCCGCGCGATACAGAGGGAGGCAACGCGGACCTGCTGGTGCGTGCCGGCTTCATCCGCCAGTTGACCTCTGGCTCCTTTAGCTTGCTGCCCCTCGGCCAGCGCGTGATGCAGAAGATCGCGCGTATCGTGCGCGAGGAGATCGACCACGCGGGCGGGCAGGAGGTGACGATGCCGGTCATGCAGCCAGAGGAGCTCTGGGCTGTGCCGCCCGCTGACGGTGGGCCAACGCGCGTCGATGCCTTTGGTCCGCTGCTGTTCAGCCTGAAGGATCGCAGGGAGCGCATGATGGTGCTTGCCCCAACTTCCGAGGAGGTCGCGACGCTGCTGGCAAAGGAGTTTGTGCGCAGCTACCGCGATCTCCCACAACTGCTCTACCAGATCCAGGTCAAGCTGCGCGACGAGCCGCGTCCACGCGGTGGCCTCCTGCGCACACGCGAGTTCCTGATGATGGATCTCTATAGCTTCGATGCCGATGCCGAAGGGCTCGACATCAGCTATAACAAAATGCGCGCTGTCTGCGAAGCCATCTTCACGCGCTGTGGTCTGCGTTTCCTGGCGGTCGAGGCCGATAGCGGCGCCATTGGCGGCAAGGACTCGCATGAGTTCATCGCACCCACACCCGCTGGCGAGGACGACGTTATGCAGTGTGAGCGCTGTGGCTACGCGGCCAATCGCGAGAAGGCCGTCTTTGTACGCAACGAGCTAGCGGGAGAGCCGGAGGAAGCGCTAGAGGAGGTCCACACGCCCGACTGCATGTCGATCCGCGACCTGGCAACCTTCCTCGCGATACCGGAGGCGAAGACGCTCAAAGCGGTCTGCTACGTCGCGGGCGGCAGGCTCGTTCTTGTAGCCATACGCGGCGACCTGGAGGTCAACGAGGTCAAGCTGAGCAATGCCCTGTACCGGGCAGGCGTGCGCGCCACCGACCTGCGCCTGGCAACGTCCCAGGAGTTGCAGCAGGCGGGCATTGTCGCCGGCTTCACCTCGCCACTCAACAAGGGCGCGAAGATTCTCATCATCGCCGATCCCTCGCTGAAGCAGGGGCGCAACTTCGTCGCGGGCGCCAACCGGAGCGATTATCATATCAAGAACGTCAATTATCCGCGCGACTTTCGCGTGGATGTCTGGGAGGATATCGCCTCAGCCTACGATGGGGCTGTCTGTGCGCGCTGTGGAGGCACGCTGCACACTGAGCGTGGCAGCGAGCTGGGCCACATCTTCAAGCTCAACACCCGCTACACCGTCCCGTTCGACGCCACCTACCTCGACGCGCGGGGCGAGGCGCGCCCGATGCTGATGGGCTGCTACGGCATCGGTCTGGGTCGCCTGATGGGTATACTCGTCGAGCAGAGCCACGACGAAAAGGGACTCATCTGGCCTCTCAGCGTGGCGCCCTATGCCGTTGCGCTGCCTGGCCTCGACCTGGACAAAGGCGAGACGCGTCAGGTAGCTGAGCAACTCTACGCCGACCTGCTGGCGGCAGGCATCGAAGTCCTCTTCGACGATCGCAGCGAGAGCGCGGGCGTCAAATTCAACGACGCCGACCTGATCGGCCTGCCATTGCGCGTCGTCGTGAGCAAGCGTTCGTTGAAGAACGGCGGCGTCGAAGTGAAACCGCGCGCGCAGAAGGAGAGCCGCGTTGTGCCCCTGAACGATGCCGTGCAGGTCATTCAGGATGAGATGCGTTCGGCACGCATTCCTTAAATCTTTTGTAAGAGTATCAGGGCAATTCATGTGATTGTCCTGGTTAGTTGTTCCCTTTTTTGGAGTGAATTTTTGCGTAATTATGCGGTCCTCCCCTTGAGTAGGGATGGGGCTTGCCCCCATCCGGCTCGGGGAGCGCGCTCAGGCCCCGGAAAGTAGGAGTCGGGAACCGGATGGGGCAAGCCCCAATCCCATTGACTTCACGAGGTCGGCAGTAGGGACAAGGGGTGGCAGCGGGCCAGGAGGGGGCCTTGCGCTTGTCCTTTCGCCAGCCCCACAACTCATGAAGTCAGAGGGATTGGGCGCAAGCCCCATCCCTACTCAAGAGGAGAGAAGCCATGACATCATTGATTGAAGATAGAGCGATCGTCCTGTTTCAGGGTGATAGCGTCACTGACGCCGATCGCTACCGTTACGATGATAACAGCCCGAGCAGCATAGGGTATGGCTACGCTATGCTGGTCTCGGCCTGGTTTTCCGCACTCTATCCTGAAAAGGCGGTACGCTTCATCAACCGTGGCATATCCGGTGATCGCGTCGTCGATCTACGCGCGCGCTGGCAGGCGGATTGCCTGGACCTGCATCCGACCTGGGTCTCGATCCTGATTGGCATCAACGACACCTGGCGGCGCTACGACAGCAACGATTCCACATCTGCAAAGGCATACGAGGCGGCCTACCGGGCCATTCTGGAGCAGACAAGCGCACAACTTAACGCCGGACTGATACTGTGCGAACCCTTTGTGCTCTCTGTGGCAGACGAGCAGACGGAATGGCGTGAAGACCTGGACCCCAAAATCGCCGTTGTCAGACGCCTGGCACGTGAATTCAAGGCGCTCTACGTACCTCTGGATGGCATCTTCGCGCAGGCCGCAACACGGCGCGAACCAACTTTCTGGGCGAGCGATGGTGTCCATCCAACCAACGAAGGACACGCGCTTATCGCGCAATCCTGGCTGCGCACGGTGAAAGCGCTGTAAATGAGATAATAGGAATATTACGAGGTATATAGAATGTACTCAGAAATAACTATTCGGGATGCAAATCAGGAGGACAGCGCCGCCATCGACGCCATCCTGCGCGCCGTTGGCTGGTTTGAACGCATCAACAAAGAAACGGCGACGCACACGCAATTTCAGATTACGCAGCGCCTGTTGCAATGTCAGCGCGAAGGCACGCATACTATATTAGTCGCAGAACTCCCTCGTGGAAAAGTTGTTGCTTATATCGCCGTACACTGGTTTCCGGTACTCATGCGCGGCATCGATGGCTACGTCTCGGAGCTCTTTGTGCATCCCTCTGCGGTTGGCAAAGGGATCGGGAGCTGCCTGCTGGATGCCGTCAACGAGCAGGCGCTCAAGCGTGGGTGCACGCGACTGATCTTGATGAACAGGCGCGACCGCGAATCTTATCGGCGTGGCTTCTATGCCCAGAACGGCTGGGAAGAGCTACGCGAAGGGGCCTTCTTCGCCCTGCTGCTACCCGAAAGCAGAAGCGCGTAGAGAAGACATATAACGAAGGGAAGCTACCATGCAAAACTTACCATTTCAGCCGCAGGGCTTTCGCACCTGCGCCAAAAATATCGGCATCAAGGATAGCACGCTCGATTTCACCGTCATCGCCTCGGACGTGCCAGCCGCCGCCGCCGCGATGTTTACGCAGAGCCGCTTCTGCGGCCCCGCCATCCTTGTTGGTAGGGAGCACGCCGCCAATGGACGCCTGCAGGCATTCGTGATCAATAGCAAGAACGCCAACGTCGCAACGGGCGAACAGGGACTGGCGAACGCGCGCGAGATCGTGCAACTGGTCGCCGCCGAACTGGGTATCGCGCCCTCGGACGTGCTCCCCTCATCGACGGGCGTCATCGGCTGGCAGCTCCCTATGGAGAAGATGCGCGAGGGGATGCGCAACTTTGCGCGGGAGATGCAGCCCGGCCAACTCGACAGGGCCGCGCTCGCCATCATGACCACCGACACGCGTCCGAAGATGCGCGCCGCCAGGATCGGTAACGCGGTCCTGGTCGGCATCGCCAAGGGCGTCGGCATGATCGAGCCCAACATGGCGACCATGCTCAGCTATTTCATGACCGATGCGAAGATTGCGCCCGACACGCTCAAGCAATGTCTCCAGGAGGCCGTTGCGCGTTCGTTTAATATGATCAGCGTCGATAGTGACACCAGCACCAGCGATACCGCAGCCATCATGGCGAACGGGCTGGCGGGCGAAGTCGACCTCGACGAGTTCCGTCGCGCCCTGACGACGATGGCAACCGAACTGGCAAAAGAGATGGCGCGCGACGGCGAGGGCGCGACGAAGCTGATTGAGGTCACCGTCGATTCCGCGTCGTCCTTCACCCAGGCAAAACGCGTCGCCAAATCCATCGTCAACTCGCCGCTCGTCAAGACGGCCATCTTCGGAGCCGATCCCAACTGGGGCCGCATCGCTATGGCGATTGGTAAGTGCGAGGAGCAGACCGCGATCGTCCCCGAGAAGGTCTCGATCGCCTTTGGCGACCTGCCCGTCTACCAGGATGGTCGCCCACGGGATGACGATAACCTGGAGCAGCTTACGGCTTACCTGCACAATCCAGAGGTGCTCATCCACGTCTCGCTCGGCCTGGGCGATGCCAGCGCGACCGTGTGGGGCTGCGACCTGTCGTACGAGTACGTGCGCATTAACGGAGAGTACACGACATAAATGTAGGGGCGCGGTTTACAAGCCCGGATGTGTAATATGTTTGTCACTACCTATCAGAAAGTGCACGATTTTGTGCAGAGAACGCGCTCAATGCTGGAACAACACGAGGTTGCCAGTAATATGATCCTAAACGTTGCTCCGGGTCCTTTTGTGCGCATTTCAGAGTTCGTATGCAAAAACACGAACTCCTCTCCGTTTTCATAATAACCTCAGAAAAGTCAACCATATGCTATACTAATGATGCTCATATTGGTTGACATAAAAAGAGTTTCCGAAGATAGGTAACGATACTTTTATGAGGCATCCATGCATACTCAACCCAAAGCATCCATCGTTCGCATTTTTGCCACTCGTGGTGATATCGTCGGCATGGGCTTCCTCGCTTCGGAACGCTCTATACTCTCCTGTGCTCACGTCATTACTGCTGCACTGAGTATAGCTGAGAATACTCCCGACATGCCAACGGCGGCAATCAGCCTCGACTTTCCACTCATCGCTCCTGGTTGTCACCTCAGCGCCCATGTAAGCTTCTGGCAACCACCACAGCCCGATGGTGGAGGAGATATTGCCGTACTTCAATTAGACGATACTATGCCAGCAGGTGCTGAAGCTGTCCATCTCGTGAGTGCAGAAGATATGTGGAATCGCCCCTTTCGCGCATTCGGGTTCCCCGGTGGACACGACGCAGGCGTATGGGCTCCCGGTACATTGCGTGACCGACAGGCAACTGGCTGGGTGCAGATTGAGCAGATCAGTACGACAGGCTATCGAGTACAGCAAGGTTTCAGTGGGGGTCCTGTATGGGATGAAGAACTTGATGGCGTGGTAGGGATGGTGGTGGCAGAGGAGCGAGATCCCACGGTTCGCGCAGCCTATATGATTCCGATCGATGTGCTGATCAAAGCATGGCCTCTACTGGAGCAACAGGCTCGTTCCCCCTGTCCATATCGCGGCCTCTTTGCATTTCAAGAGCAGGATGCCTCGGTCTTCTTTGGCCGCGAGACGTTCACCGATCAACTCGTCGAAGCTGTACAACGGCAATCCAGCTTCGCCATCATTCTTGGCCCATCTGGGAGTGGAAAATCGTCAGTAGTCTTCGCCGGAATGTTCCCGCGTCTTCGCAAGGAGCCTGGCTGGCTGCTCACTCACCTCCGCCTCGGCAATGCCCCCTTTCAAGCACTGGCAACCGCCCTCCTCCTTCTGTTAGAAGAGAAGATGACAGAGACGGACCGATTAATTGAGAACCGTAAACTGGCAAGCGCCCTGAGCAAAGGCGAGTTGAGCATTTCTGAGGTGGTGGACCGGATTGCGCAGAAGCATCAGGGAAGCAGTCGTGTTCTTCTCGCTATCGATCAATTCGAAGAATTATATACCCTTTGTCCAGAGCCAGCGCTCCGCCAGCAGTTTCTTGATGCGCTGGTCAAGGCAGTCGAAGCCCAACGGAGTCAGCAGCATTCACTCATGACGGTGGTACTCACCCTGCGGGCCGACTTTCTGGGACAGGCATTAGCTCATCGTGCCTTCGCCGATGTCCTTCAGGATGCCGCTCTCATGCTCACTCCCATGACACATATGGAACTGATAACCGCTATCGAAGAACCGGTCAGGCAGATAGGTGTAACATTCGCTCCTGGACTGGTCGAGCGCATAGTAGACGATGTTGAGAATGAACCAGGGCAAATGCCCCTGCTCGAGTTCGCCCTGACGCTCCTGTGGGAGCGGCAAGAGAAAAAGCGGCTCACTCACGAAGCCTACGAAGAGATAGGCAGGGTTGAAGGGGCACTGGCACGTTACGCGGACCAGGTCTACGAGGCGTTAGGTGAAGATGAAAAGGAGAGAGTCCGCCGCGTCTCCGTACAGATGGTCCGACCCGGCGAGCACACCGAGGATACGCGCCGCCTGGCAACACGCGGAGAACTCGGCGAAGAAGGTTGGATGCTGGCACGTCAACTCTCGGATAAACGCCTGGTTGTCACTGATGTCACCCCGAATGGTCAAGAAACAGCGGAGATCGTCCATGAAGCCTTAATACAACGCTGGACACGACTCCAGACGTGGATGAACGCCGACCGCGCTTTCCGTGAATGGCAGGAACGGCTGCGAGCTATGCTCCATCAATGGGAAGAGAGCAAACAGGACGCGGGCGCATTGCTGCATGGTGCGCTCTTGACCGAGGCAAAGTACTGGCTAGAGAAGCGCGGCCAGGAACTCACCACAAAAGAAAGAAATTACGTCTTTTACAGTATTTTGGACGTGGGGATCGATATACCCATGTGGCTACCTCGCTATGGGACGATTGGAGAAACGTTCGCTTTTCTTGACACGTACATAAAGGATCCCAATGAAGCGAAGCGCCTGAAGGGTATTGAGGCCCTCAAGTGTTTACCCCGCACAGACCCGGATGATAAGGTGTATGAGCAATTGCAACGCTTTGTACTTAGTGATGCGTCCGTAGCAGTACGTAACAAGGCAGCCCATGCTATTTGTGAGCGTGGACAAATTAGCAGCCTGACGGGGCTGCTTGCATCAAAGGGACTGAGCATACAGGAGAGACGGCGGGTCATCCAGGCTTTAGCCAGCACACGCAATCTGCCCGGCATTGGATTAGAAGTTCAGAAAGCGCTGAGGCACTCTCGATTGCGCGTTCTCTTTGTGGCAACAGTACAACTGCTCTTAGACTATAGAAACGCCTTTGCGATTATGGCGTTCTTCTCCTTCCTGCTTGGTCAAATAGCGTCTTCTCTTGCTGTTCAAGTATCTAACGTGATTGAAAGTTCATCCAATGTACAGCAAGTCTCGCTTCCACTTAGTGCGTTTCAAGTCGTAATGATTTTAGTGCTGGGATTATATGTATTCATCCGTAGGGGTTTAATCGACGAAAAAGCCATCGGCATCAAAGAATGCATTGGCATTGGAGTGATAGTTGCTTTCTTTGCAGATAGTATAAGTTTCACTCCTCAAATAATAGCAGCAGTAAGAGACACGAAAGAGCCTCTCGTTACAGCTACCTCGTTTCTGCTTCTGCCTCATCTTCCAATTGACATAATAGTTGTGTCAATCATCGCCCTGCCCTTAAGCTTGCATCTCAGAAACCGTAGTGCAGCCTGGATACTTTTCCTGATAGCCATCCTTAGTGCGGGAATTGCCGTACTATCTCAACAAGTTCTAGCAATTCATACTACAGAGATAAACCAATCCGTATCACATCTATCATCAACAAGCATATTACATGCTTTTCCTGACATCATACTGAACGACATTTTTAATAATTATTATGCCACCGTTGCACCCACGGTAGCTCTCCATTAATTGGTGAACGAGCCTGCTGTTCTGGCAGCGGCTAAAACCTCAGCCAGGACATACTTGGGAGGACGCCCGCGTGGTCGTTTTGGTTGAGTCTGCTTGCCTTCGGCAGGTTTTTCAGAGCAAC
>WNGD01002471.1_pt1 | contig 19283 bp, 14 predicted proteins | sample 5400671 | NCBI WGS metagenome assembly WNGD01 (sample SAMN13153369, study PRJNA577476) | soil metagenome | isolation source: 40 cm soil or saprolite under grassland replicate 2 | place: USA:California | collected 2016-06-15
GCAGACACTATCGAACCGCAACATGGCCTACCACGAGCAGGGAACTGGCAAGCGGCCTGTTGAGCAGATGCTGGCTGACTATAAAGCCGCTTTATCTGTGCTGAACCCAGAAAAGGCACCTGTAGAGTGGGCCAGCGTCCATATCAACTGTGGCAATGTTTACCTGACTATGCCAGCACTCGACCGCCGTGAAAATGCTGTGTACGCTCGTGAGCATTTCACATCGGCTTTACAGGTGCTCACGCGCGAAAAAACGCCGCTCCACTGGGCACGTGTGCAGGTTAATCTGGGAATATTGGAACGTCACCTTCTGCCGCAAAACCTGCTCGTTGCTACGTGGAGCGGCGGCGGTTATGTGGAAGCAATCGGCCAGGGCTTTGGTGAACTGGCAGACGAGATCGCAGAAAAGAATCGCGCTATAGAGGAGTCGATTACCAGATTTACCAGTGCCCTGACCGTGTTTACAAAAGAAAATGCGCCCTACGAGTGGGCGGCTGCCCACAGAGAACGCGCCACTTCTTACTGCATGCACACACGTGGAGACCACAAGCAGCAACTATCATACGCCATTGCGGACTACGAAGCTGCCTTAGCAGTGATGACCCGCGAGAGTAATCCTCTAGATTGGGCTATGTTGCATTTCAATCGTGCTCAAATCTTCCTCGCTCATACACTGGAGGGTGCGCAAAAAGATGCCTTGCAAGCCCTACGGGATCTGGATGCTGCGTTAACAGTCTGCACTGCCGAGTCCGCGCCTGCTCACTATCGTCGCATCCAGGTTTCACGCGCACTGATGCTGGAACGTTTGCAGCGCTGGAGCGGTGCGCACGAGGCGTGGTCTAATGCTCGCCGGGTACAGCGCGACCTTGTGGCGGCGGCCCCGGATGAGCACAGCCGCTCCGAACTCATTACCTCTGTAACGCATGCAGATATGTACCTGCGAGATGCACAGGTCCTGTTGCATTATGAAAAGCCGGAGCTTGCAGAGGTCGCCATCGCTCTGGAGGAGGGACGTGCCCAGAGCCTGCGCGTAGCTCTTGATCTGGACAGTATCGACCCCAAAAAGATAACAGACCTCCCGACTCGAAAGCGTGCCGAAGCCTTCCTCAGCGCCCGCAACTTGTGGCGTAAGCGCCAACACGAGATGCATAGCCCCCTACCCACAACGCTCGGTCCTATAGAGGCAAGCGAGCTACAGAGGCAAGGTGTGGAAAACTTACGTGCTGCCTACGAGAATTTCCAGCAGACATGCGCCGCTATCCGCCAGCATGATAATCCCGACTTTATGACGCCCGTGCCGACATTAGAGGAGATCGCACGTTGTGTCTCCACGCCCGGCGAGGCCCTGATTTACTTGACGACAGGTTCATACCTGGCTGTCGGTGCCAGCCAGGTAGATCTTCTGTATAAGCTGACAGACGGTATGGAGGGTGGTATGGCTATTATCGTGACGCGTACGATCAGTGGAGAACCACACGTACAGCACGTTGCACTTCCTAAACTTACCAGTACGGCTGTCTCTCTCCTTATCAATAAAAATACGTCGGGGGCCAACTCGCTGCCTATATTTCTAGAGCAGGCGGTGCAGAAACTGGGCGAGTTGGGATTAAACGATCTCGTTGCCGCACTCTCTCAACTGGCTGTGAGTAAGCTCACGCTGGTGGCGTATGGTCGCCTCAACCTGTTTCCTTTGTCCGCTGTACAAATACGCCGCCCGGATGGCAGTACGTGCTTTATGGGCGATCTCTTTGAGATCACCTTTGCGCCCAGTGCACGGGCGGCGGCGAGTGCTCAGCAAAGGATGATGGAGAGAACGAGGCAGCCCGTAACCAAGGAACGTCCAGCCCTCCTGGTAACAGGAAATCCACAACCGAGCGTTAAAGAGCCGCTCCTTTTTGCGGAAGCTGAAGCCAACACTATCCGCAAGATAGCCCTGGCGCATGGTCTCCCATCTGCCCATGTGCGTTACCTGCAATCAGAGGAGGCGACAAAAGAAAAAGTTGTAGCCAACCTGACAAAAGTACGTGATGCCCATCTTGCCGTTCATGGAGTGTACGAAATCGAGCATCCCCGTCAATCGCATCTGATCCTGGCGGGCGATGAACGCATAGAGGAGAGGGAACGTACTATCTCTCTCGATGAAGCCTTACAAGGAAACATCGATCTCTCTAATCTGCGCCTGCTGATTCTTTCGGCCTGTGAAACCTCTATCACCGATATGCGCTCGGTCCCCAATGAGGTAGTAGGACTGTCGGCGGGCTTTTTGCAGGCTGGTGCTGCGTGTGTCATCGCCTCCTTGTGGTCAGTAAATGACCGCGCAACCTCTCTGCTGATGATGCGCTTTGCCCAGCTCTACCTGGACCCTCAAGGCACCTGGTCGCCCGCCCGCGCACTCGCAGAGGCACAACGCTGGCTGCGCGAAGAGGCTACCAACCGCCTGCTCGAAGACTACAATCCCTTATCCTCTCTCTCGCCAATTGAAGAGAGAGGGGCTCACGACTTCTCCTCTACGACAAAAGATACGCCAGATGAGTACGATCCCAATGCACTCCCCTACTCCGACCCATATTATTGGGCCGCGTTCGTCGTGACGGGCTCACATGCTCGCTCACTCCATGAAGTGCAAGGGGGAAACATTGAAAAGCGCTTCACCAACTCACAAGAGCACACTCCAACTCTCACAACGGAAGGCACTACTGACAATCTCACGACACCAGTTGAGGCCAGAAAGCCAGAAAGTGCGACCGACGCGCTATCCGATCCCAAAAGCGAGGAGGTTCTTGACGCATTGCTCGCGATAGGAGATTGGGGACAGTTCGTCAAGATGGTCCAGAGCGAACAGGAGGTACTGCTCACAGAGAACGTACTGACCTCGCTACGCCGCAGAATCGCTCTGGCGCGGTCAGAACACATCGTCGGCAAGGTAGAACTTCTGGAGACCTACCTGCATATGCTAGAAAATACCCGTTCTCGTGGCTTTAACACTGCCTGTCAGCATCTGGTAACCGAGTTGCGGACCGCGACCGAGGCGGTCCAGCTTATTATGATGGCACCTGCCGCAGATGAGATATGCAAACAGTTCGAGGAGCATCGTGAGGTGATGCTCTCGCGCATGACGTTCGCGCTCCTGTACCAGGCAACCAGTAATTTGGGAAATAGCACAGAGGTCGTCAGGCTTAGCGAGCAACGGCTGCAATTCCTGGACACGTTGCGCAAAGAATATATTGCTCAGAAGGAAAAAGAAAAAAAGCAGGCTGCTCATAATGCTACGTCCGAGGAGACAAAAACGCCGCCACCGAACCCAAAGCGGGCTCAGCTTTTTGATCCTTCAGATGCCGACCTTGTGCGTTGCGCGCAGACATTTCTTCCCGCTGGACAGGAACTCCAGATGCTCCTGCCACTTCTGCGTGAGTGCGACCGCCTGACACGTGTAGAGGAGATGCCCCGCCGCATAGCTCTGCTCACGCAGGCTATCGGACACGTAAAACGTGAGAACGCCCCACTCCTCTGGGCCATCTTACATAGCAGACGCGCAGCAACACACTATAGAAATGCTGCTATGGCGGACGCGCTTCAGAATCAGGAACTGGCCTTGAGAGATTATAACACAGCCCTTACTATCCTCAAGCCCGATAACTTACCTCGAACCTGGATGCAGGCGATGCAGGGACGTGCTACCTGTCTTGTAGATAGTGGATCAGGCGATCAACTCAGCAATGTCGAGCAGGCCATCAGCGATCTCAACACAGCCCTTGTGCACATCTCACGCGAGAGCGATCCCACTGGCTGGGCACAGATTCATGTGAGTCGTGGTACTGCCTATCGACGCAGGCTCACAGGTGATCTTGCACAAAATACGCAACGCGCCCTTGAAGAGTTTGAGCTGGCCCTTACAGTGCTTACGCGTAGTCGTCTCCCTTTGCAGTGGGCCGTTACCACGATGATGCGTGGAGAGGCGCATGCTAATGCACTTATAGGAGATCGAGCCCAACATATGGAGCGGGCCCTTGTAGATTATAATGACGCGCTCACTGTACTGACCCGTACCCAGGCACCTCTACAATGGGCTGCAACCCTTATACAGCGTGCTAACCTCTATACCAATCGCAGCGCGGGCGATAGAGCGCAAAACCTCGAACAGGCCATCGCCGATTACAATGCAGCCATGAGCGTGTTTACTCAGGCAACGATGCCACAACCCTGGTCGGAAGCCATGAAAGGGCGCGGCGTTGCCTACGCCTCTCGTATAGAAGGGAAGCAACGAGAAAACCAGGAGCAGGCTCTCTCCGATCTAAATGCCGCGCTGACTATCTGCACTCGTGAGCGTATGCCCGCTAACTGGGCAATAGCGATGATGGAACGTGGCATTATCTATCAGCAACGTAGCGCGGGCGATCCACAGGCCAACCAGGAGCAGGCCCTCTCCGATTATAACGCCGCGCTCTCGATCATCACACGCCAGCAGTTTCCATTACAATGGGCATCGCTTCTGTGGCAGAGGGGCAATATATACCAGGAGCGGAATGCGGAAGACCGGAGCAGAAATATAGAACTGGCCTTGCGTGATTATGATCAAGCCGCCGCCGTCGTGGCTGAGCAGACAAACCCTACACTGTACGCTGGACTTCTTACCAGTCGCGGGGAGGCGTATAGAAAGCGTATCGCTGGTGATTATAAAGAGAACCTGCAAAAAGCTATCGCAGATTTTACCTCGGCCCTGACCGTCGCAACACGCGAAAGCATGCTCACACAATGGGCCTCGGCACACATGGAACGTGGACTGGCCTATATGGATGAACGCCTTCAGGAGCGAGAGAAAAATATAGAGCAGGCCCTGCGTGACTTTGACGACGCTCTCTCTTACTTTGATCGTCAGAGTACATCTGATGACTGGCTCAGGCTGATCCTTGTGAAGGGCACTGCCTATATGGCGCGCTCCGAGGGAGATCGAGGGCAGAACATAGAAAAGGCGATTGCTAATCTGGATACGACCCTGACCATGTTGAGCACCGAGAAGTATCCCAACGAGTGGGCCAAAACGCGGAGTTTGCGAGCTGTCGCTTACCTGTCACGTGTCATAGGAGATCGCAAGCGAAATCTGGAGCAGGCGCTTGCTGATTGCAACGCCGCACTTACTGTCTTATCACCAGAGACAACATACGAGCAGTGGTCACAGGTGGTAACGATGCGAGCTCAAGTGTATGCAATGCTGGGTGGAAATATTCCCTATGGACATGCTCCAGATGAAAGACAGAAGGCTTACATAACCGGAGCTGTTCAGGATTTTGAGGCTGCTCTTACAATGCTCTCTCCTGAACGTGATAAGACAACATGGGCCCTTACTCATGCTGCACTGGCACGACTGCATATCCTGGTGTTTACAAACAATCAAGAGCTGCGCTTACAACGTGCGCTGGCTGGACACGAGACCGCGCTATCCGTTCTCTCGCCGGAATATACGCCTTATGAGTGGGCTCTGATTTTAAGTCTGCGTGGCAACCTTTATATGACTGGCTATATCTTTTTTGAGCCGCGCGAGGAGTGGGCGCAACGTGGTCTTTCAGACCTTGAAACCGCTAGCTCGATATTGACGGCCGGAGCGATACCAATGGCTTATAGTGGCATTCAGATGCAGAAAGCGTTCGTTTTCCAGAAAATGGGGCGCTGGATCGAGGCTCATCAGGCGCTGGAGAAGGCACGTGAGTCACAGCGAGACCAGGTAAAAGTTGCCATGACCGATACCACACGTGCTGCACTCATCGCCAACCTTGCTCAGGGTGATATCTATCTGCGTGATGCCGTTTGTATGCTGCACTTTGAGCAACCAGACCTTGCAGGAGCCGTTATCGCATTAGAGGAGGGACGCGCTCAAAACCTGCGCGTAGCCCTTGACCTGGACAGCATTGTCCCTGAGCAGGGGCAAGATGCAGCCGCAAAAGAACGCATTGAGAGCTTTATTGCTGCACGCAACCTGTGGCACGAGAAGCAGCAACAGATGACGCAACCCTTCCCGCCAGAGACCAGCAAAGCAGGTATCGCGCTGCTAAAAGAACGCTATACGCATGAGCTTGACGAGGCCTACGTGACATTTATTCAGGCACGCGATGCCATTCGACAGCAGGATGATCCCGACTTCATGACTCCTCTTCCCACCTTAGAGAACATCGCGCGAGCTGTACCTGAGCCGGGAGAGGCGCTCGTCTATCTTGTCGCAGACGAAGAAGGCATGGCGTTGATAGTAATGCGTGATGCAAGCGGAACTCTTTGTGTACGGCACCTTTCACTCCCTCAACTAAACCATCAGACACTTGCTCAGTTATTTGAGCAAGATCAGGCAAAATCCACGCGTATCAACGTTGCTGCAACGGTAGAGACACCGGGCGAAGCAGGCATCAATGCGCTGGCAACCCTGCTCCACAAGGAACACATCCATAGGCTCATTCTAGTACCTTATGGACGGCTTGGACTCTTCCCTTTGTCGGCAGTCAAGGTAGAGCTTCCTGATGGAGAGAAACGCTACCTGGGCAACCTTTTCGAGGTGACGTTTGCTCCCAGCGCACGAGCGGCTGAGATTGCACGTCAGCGTGCCGAAAAGAAAGAAAACAAACGTAAGACATTACTGCTGGCCGGAAACCCACAGCCGAGCGTCGCTGCACCTCTCACCTTTGCCGCTGCCGAGTCCAACACTATCCGCCGTATTGTACAGAAATACGCAATTCCAGCTGATGAGATAGAGTACCTGGCACCGGAAGAGATTACCAAAGAGAGACTGGTAAAGGCTTTAAGGCACGCAAAAGAGGCACACCTGGCTCTGCACGGTATCTACCACATCGACAGGCCTTTAGACTCTCAGTTGCTTCTCGCCGGAACTGGCCCTGATGAAGAGGAGCGCACAATCTCGTTGAAAGAGGTACTAGAGGGCAAAATTTCTATCGCGGGTCTTCGACTACTGACGCTCTCGGCCTGTGAGACTTCGGTGATCGATGTCCAGAGCGTTCCCAATGAAGTTATAGGTCTGGCAGCAGGTTTTCTGCAAGCAGGGGCAGCTGGAGTGATCGCATCGCTCTGGCCTGTAAGTGATCGTGCTTCGTTCCTGCTGATGACGCGCTTCGCCCTTTTGTACTTCGATCCTCAAACAAGCCGGTCGCCCGCACGTGCATTGGCTGAGGCGCAACGCTGGTTACGTGCAGAAGCCACCAATAGTGTACTTGAGAACTACGATCCTTTGCAATATTTCCCTTCATCGTCAACAACGAAAGAAACATCTCCGCATTCTCTATCTCATACATCACGTCATCTTTTGCCAGAAAAGGATACGAGTTACGCTGATACGGCACCTGATGCACTGCCTTACGCCGATCCATTGTATTGGGCTGCGTTTATTGTTACTGGCTATTAATAGTTGTTTGAGAGGAGCGACGTAACTAATGCTTATGGAATCTTAGAGAGAAGTGAACAGTTTTTTCGGGTGGAGAGGCCAGGAACCGTGGATGTGTCTTGCCCAAATACACACGAGAGGTTGCATGGCTCCTCAAACGCTTATCAGGGCTCTGGAAGCGCATTGTCAATACCAGTTCACAATTGATCAAATTCACCAGGTTGCTTTCTGACCCTCATGACAGCAACGTTTCACCAACAGAACTTTTGACCCCCACGACAACAACAGAGCACTAACCAGAGTTGACCCTGACGACAACATTCTTGCGCCAACGTCGATTTGACCCCTCCTTTCTCGAAAACCAGCCTTTTCTCCGCTCACTCCGAGCGAGCAGGCCCAGGATTTGCACCCAGACGATCCTTCATCCGATAGCTGCGGCCATTGATGGAAATCAATGCCGTCTAACATACTAAGTACCTTTCTCCACTAAGGCTGAAGTGAACAAGAAGCTGGTAACACATAAAAACGAAACGTGGTTCCTCGACGTAAACGATAGATCTGATGCCCTTCCTTGACACACCACCTGATCACTTGCTCCCACGTTTTTCGCTGGAGTTGACAGAACGATTTTACTGAGCTCATCCGTGGATCAAAGCTGGCCTGCCCTCCCAGACGCGCCTCCACCTCTGCTGTCCACTCAATCCACAAGGCTTTCTGCCCTCCCGCGTGTTTTCCTGACAACAAACCCAGCTTGTACCATTTCTGCACCGTCGTTTGATTGATTTCCAGGCGAGCCGCAGCTTCTGCGGTGGTCAGGTAGCCGTTCTCAGTGAGCCGAAGCGAAGGCGTGATGGTAAAGCCAGATGGGATGCTGTTGGAGAGGCGGAAATCCATCACACGACGGGCTGACCAGGGTCGTCCCTTCACCGTTTCCAGTCCCTCAGCATTGAGTGCTTCAGCGATCTGGGAATCTGGCAGGTCGCGTGCCAATTCAGTGATGCGGTAGAACAAGTGGGGAGCACTGTAGAGATATTTCGGCACTTCGACTGTGCTTGTTGCCCCGCCTTGCCAGCAGATTTCCGCTCGAATGACTTTGCCAGTCGCCTGTTTCTCCAAGGTAACTCGCTCAATGACGCAGCGCAAAAGATCTTTCTTCTCTTGATTGCCGACATGATCTTGATACCAGTAATCCCGCAGATGTGTGAGTACCTCTCGCATCTGCACCATGGTACTGCTCAGTTGCTGCTGTGTAGGCCGTTGGGCTTGATGAGCCTGTTTCGTGGTTTCTAACTCCACTAAACGCTCATTCCATTCGGTTTCCAGCGTTGCCGCAACTAATCGATTGGCTGGATCAACTGCCTCATAGCGACGGCGTGCCAGATCTGCCTGATAGGAGAGACGCTGAAGCTTTTCTTGCCAATGGCGATCAACGAGTATACCTGATCGCGGACCAGAAAAACCGGTCCGCGACCAGAAATCCATAGGGAAGGATTCCAGAAATCGGCGATGTTCTGCATCTTATACGCAAAAAGAGAAGATGATTACTCCATTGTACTTCAGAACGAGATTTCAGAATTCCTTCCTGGTTTTCCTCCTGGTCATTTTCTGCTGGCGATCTGGTTGAGTACCGCTGATTCTACTTGCCGATTTGCTACTCTTGTGTTCAGAGATGTTCGTGAAGCGGTCATCCATCCACCTCAAATGGAGGGGGGATCGCTGACGTAGAACCACATGGTGAAATTCTCAAGAAAGGAGCAACATGCTGGAACAGCACGACGAATCGGTTTCGTTATCATTACTCTGGACCATTCCACAGGTCGCCAAAGCCCTCAATCTGGGTAGAACGAAGGTCTATGAGCTGATCTGGAAGGAGGGACTGCCCGTCCAAAAGTTTGGGCGAGCGGTACGAATCTCCCCAATGGAACTGCGACGTTGGCTTGACGAGCGGGAGCGTCAATAATACTGCTACCCAAGAGAACCATGTGCAGGGATAGCACATGATCATTGTGGTCATTTGCTATCGTTTTAGAATCGTTCCGATTCTAAAATGCGCTGTTTTAGGGGAAAATTCTCTAAAACGGCGTGTATTCGCCCGAAATGTCGTCGTTTGCTATCGTTTTGTAATCATTTTGATAACACACAGAAAGAGGTTAAAGGAGTAGATGTTTATGGGAAAACACAGCAAGCATGGTCGTCGCGGTAATGGAGACGGGACGATCTATGAACGTCCAAATGGTACCTACGCAGCGACTTTCACCATCGAGGGGGGAAAGCGCAAAACTCTCTACGCGAAAACGTATAAAGAAGCACAGGAGAAGCTAAGGAAGGCCCTCTATGATCAACAACAAGGCACACTGATTACTGCTCCGCAGCAGACAGTGGCCCAGTTTTTAACAGATTGGCTAGAAAATACACAAAAACAAAGTGTTCGCCCTCGCACATATGAAAGGTACGAGGAGATTGTACGTCTTCATATTATTCCAGTGCTCGGTCGCCAAAAACTACAAAGTCTGTCACCTCAACAGGTGCAGACTTTCTACACGAAGAAACTGAAAGAAGGCCTGTCGGCACTGACGGTTATCAGTTTCCATAATCTTTTGCATAAAGCCCTGGACACAGCAGTAAAATGGAATCTTGTTGTAAGGAACGTGTGTAAAGCGGTTTCTCCGCCGCGTAGACAACGGTTCGAGGTGAAGCCACTCACATTAGAGCAGATACAAAAGTTGCTGGCAGTAGTGGAAGGCACCGCATGGAAGCTCTCTTTAAGTTGGCTCTCGCAACGGGCATGAGGCGTGGCGAATTGATGGGATTAAAGTGGCAGGACATCGATTTCGAGAAAGGAACATTACAGGTACGTCGAGTGCGTTCTCGCGTTCCAAGCAAAATGCCTGGCAAGGGCTATGTGGAAGCAGAGCCTAAAACCCAGAAGAGCCGACGCACAATTGTCATCGCTTCCTTTGTGCTTAAAGCTCTAAAAGAGCATCGTATACGTCAAACAGAAGAAAAGAAGAAGGCTGGAGGATACTGGCAAGAATATGACTATGTATTCTGTACATCTATTAGGAACGTACCTCAATCCGACCAGAGACTTGCTTGATCAACTGAAAGTCTTTTTGAAGAAGGCGGATTTGCCGGACATCCGTTTTCATGACTTACGTCATAGCGCGGCAACACTATTATTGAGCCTTGGAGTACACCCAAAGGTAGTTCAAGAAGTTCTTGGACACAGCCAAATTTCGATGACACTGGACATCTACTCGCATGTGATGCCGAGCATGCACGAGGATGCGATGAATAAGCTGAATGAAGCGATTGGAGAAAGTTCGTTAGAGAAGGACGAGCCAGAAGAAGGACAAAAAACATCCTAGAAACCCAAAGTGTGAACTGTCGTAAAAATTGTCGTAAGGTCGATCATTGTAGGTAAAAGAAAAACGCCCCAAGCCGCTTCTATCCTCACTTGAGACGCCGCAAAGAACCACTGAGGTGCCGGTGGAGAGATTCGAACCCTCGAACGCTGCTTGTATCACCTCAAACGGCTAGACTACTGGCTTCGCAATACATTGTACACGCTACTGCTGAGATTTGACAGGAATGTTGACAGGGAGTACAAGTTATCCCTGAAGTGCTTCATTGATCTTACTCATCGCCTCCTCTTGCATGGTCGGTAAAACGTGCGAGTAGATGTCCATCGTGATGTTGATCTGACTGTGTCCTAAAATCTCCTGGACAATCTTCGGATGCACCTTCATGCCGAGAAGCATGGTTGCGGAGCTATGGCGTAGATCATGGAAACGGATATCTGGCAGTCCCGCTTTTTCCAAGAGAGATTTGAGCACATCAAGGACATCTCGTGTTGGATTGAGGTGTGTACCGATAGAGGTACAGAACACGTAGTCATGATCCTGCCAGGCCGGGCCCGCTTTGAGCCTTGCCTCTCGCTGTCTGAGCCGATGTTGCTTGAGCGCTTCCACGGTAAACGCGGGAAGCACAATGCTGCGTCGTCCTTTGTCCGTCTTTGGCTCTGCTTCCTCAAATCCTTTGCCGGCAAGCTTGCTCGGAATCCTCGTAAGAATACGTCGTACCTGTAATGTCCCTTTTTCCAGGTCAAGATCTTGCCACTTGAGTGCAATCAGCTCTCCGCGTCTCATCCCGGTTGCCAGGGCAAGGATAAACAGCGCTTCCAGTCGATGCCCACGCGCAGCCACAAGGAGTTGATGAATTTGCTGCATGCTCAATGGCTGGATTTCAAAGCGCTTTCTCCTTGGGGGAGAGACCAGATCACAGGTATTGCGTGCCAGCAGATTCCAACGAACAGCGGTTTCCAGGGCTTTGTGCAACACGTTGTGAAAACTAATAACCGTCGTAGTCGAAAGGCCCTCCTCCAGTTTCTTTGTGTAAAACGATTGAAGATGTTGCGGTGAAAGTTTTTGGAGCTGATGATGTCCAATTCCTGGTACCAGATGCAAGCGTATAATCTCCTCATATCGCTCGTAGGTTCGAGCACGAATGCTTGATTTATGCACGTTCTCTAACCAATGCGTGAGAAACTGGTCAACTTTTTGTTGTGGCCCGGTGACGAGCATCCCTTTCTGCTGCTCATACAATGCTGTCTTGAGCTTTTCTTGCACCTCCTTTCTTGTTTTTCCGTAGAGAAACTTGCTCTTCCCGCCTTCAAGCGAGATTTCTGCTGTCCACCGACCGTCTTTACGCCGGTAAATGGAGCCTTCACCACGTCCGCGTTTTGCCATAAGGGCACTCCTTTTTTCGGGTGCCCAGCTATCAATCTAGCAGACACCCCTATCCTACCATATATTGCTTATGCTTTGAAACTGCAAGTACCTTTGGGAAGAAGCCGAGTTAGAGTTCGTGAGGGAGTAAACTAGAGCTTCAATCGCTGTACGTTTGCCTGTCTGATGACGCCTGTTCTGATTCTTCTTCTCCCTCGCCATCTATGATCTCGGGATGATATCTTGCTAGCCACTGGTTACAGGTGGTTCGGCGCACATGGGCGCGTTTAGCCAACGCACGCCCAGAAACGCGCTGCCTATCCGCTTGCAGTTCCTGATAGGCGCGCGCCAATTTAATCCTTTGCTCTTCCGAAGCGTCGCCTAGTTGTTCTTGTGCCTCCAACTCATCCTGATCGGCTTCGTCCTCTGCATCTTTCCGGAGAGCAGGGGGGACGATAGCGCTTGGATGTGCCCCAGGTGCTTCTTCCGTTGCTCGTGAGAGTGGTAAGGGCACGGTCTCCTGTTCTTCTACAATCATCGTATGCTCCTGCCGCGCGAGTGAAGCCATGAAGGAGGCGACCGTTTCTTTGATCAACCGTTGGATCTGTTCATCCGTCAGCCCGCCCTCGCGGCTCTCTGACCCCTTCGCATCCTCAACAGGGCGTGCGTTCTCAGGAGGAGATGGCTCATAGAGTTTCTTGAAGGAAACCCCTTTGAGACGGCTCATCAGAAGAAAACCGACGACGGCAATGGCCCGCAGCGTGGTGAGCAGTTTGACATTGAGTCCCATTTGTAGGGTCGCCTGAGCAATCGTGATATGAATGGCATGGCTGAAGGTATCCACATTGGTAATCGTGCCAGCCACGATGGCCAGCAAGCAGGTTAAGAGGCCATAGCAGAGGACCTTGATCCAATCGCGCTCCTTGATGCTCAGAACGGTTGAGGCGAAGGTGACCCCTAAACTGCTATCGATGGCGATGGCCTGTGCCCAGGCCCACGCGGTCGCAAAGCCTGCGCTCGTTCCCATGACCGCTCCATCCGTTAAGAAGCTGGTGGTACTCACGGTCAGCCCCAGCGCGAGCAGCACTTCCGAGGTCTTGGCGGCAAAGGTGAACAGGAAGGTGATGACCGCCTCATACCAGGTGAGTGAGGCAAACGAGCGCAAGCGCTGCTGTGTGGCAGAGAGGCGTTCTTCAACGGGCCTTTTCATTTCCATTGCTCCTCTTCCAGGGTCGCGGTGGTGCTCCCCTCGACCACACGAGCCTCTGTGAGGGTGGTACACGCCTCCAGGAAACGTCGAGCCATCTTCTTCGTCTGCGATAGCCGCGTCCAGTCGTCGGCTTCAAACACCAGGGTGTCCAGAGGCGACGGCCACTGCGCGAGGATCTTGCTCACGCTCGCTTGAAATTCGTTGGTCACTTTGTACCAGGAGAGGCGAATCCGACGCTCCTGCTCTCCCTCACCACGCTTCTGCGCAGCCACCCTGGCCTCCTCTCCCAGTTGTACGACCCGTTGAGCCAACGTATCGCGCTGCTGGGTCAAGGCACGCAATCGCTGCTGCAGGTTCTCTATTTGCGCCTGTATCTCTGGCGGCACCACGAATTTCTCAACTTCTTTTATCTCTACAGTAGGAGAAGAAAGCGTTGCGATTTGTTCCTGGAGAAGCTCAATCTGGTGACTGAGATGCTCTATCACCTCCTGCTTCTCCTGGATCTCTTTACTGATCGTGGAGAATTGCTGTTGCGCATGTTCTACCTCTACACGAGCTTGTTGCTCAGCTGCCCTGGCGAGCCGTTCGGCTTCTTTTGCTTCTTTGAGTGCTTCGAGGGTCGGAGGAATTTGTCCTTCCTGCACCTCCATCAGGAGCTCCTCGGAGGTCGAGGGCGCAGCTAACTCGTAGAGCACACTGACTGGCAAATGGTGAAAATTTCTCCATTTGTCTTCCAGCTTCTCTGCCACATGAATGAAATTGCGGGCTGTCCAACGCGACATCTCGAACTCTGTTTCTACCCACGAGAGAAATTGCCCATGAGGCAATCTCTCTTTGACTGCTTTGAGGTTCTGTCCAATACGAAGGATATGCTCAGCCGTCCGTTTGAGCAATCCATGCGTCTCATCGGCCTTCAGCAGCACGAATTGGCGTGTCTCTGCGTCAAGCGCATGGTAGTCAAATGATGCAGAAATCGATTCATCCATGCTGTTCCTCCTCCTTCTGGGCCGGGAGCGCAAATGGCGGAGTGGCTCCTGGCGAAAGTGATTCACGCATTAAGAGTGACTGCGCCTGTATCTGGCGGGAGTGTTCCTCGTAGAACTGCTCAATGAGCTGCTGTGCCTGGGCTGGTTCCTTAATAATGTGATGAACAGATCGGGCAATCTCCCTGGCTACGTGATTGAGCAGAAGCAGGTTGCCCATCTCGATCGCCGTCCGCGGGTCAGCAAAGGTCTCCAGTCCCTGGGAGGTATAGGCAGCATATTTCTGCTCCATGATATGCCGTGTCACCGCCAGGGTGATGACGCGTTCGAGCCATGCGAGATCGGCCTCGGTGGCGAGAGCACGGTAGCGCGCCGTATGCTCACCAAGCAACCAGGTTTTGTACTGTTCAGCCAGACGTTCCCCTACCTCTGTTAATTGACAGATGTTCTCATCCTGGTTGATACTGGCGAGAAATTTCTTCCACGTCCTGCTATCGTAGATGTCACTCCCACGAATGGTGACCGTTTTTCCTTCCGGCGTCTGAACCTCAAGCGTAGGAGCAAGGCCGTTGATCTTGAGACAATCGGTAAAGGTGGTACCGCCCAGGACGGTAAGTGCCCACTGTTCGGCGCGTTTCTCTGCATTCAGCAACCGTTGAGAGTCAGCGATAGATGTCGATGGTGTTGACATTGTTTCTTCCTTTCACTTCCTGGTGTCCGTTGATTTCGGAGTTCGTGTGTCATGCCGTCAAATCCTGGAGAGCGTGTCTGTAGCGAGGTGGGCAGCAGTTCAAGCAGGATCTTGCTGCCTTGCTCAGGCTACCGCTGTTCTTGTTCCTGCTCTTCAATCCACTTCCGTAAGGACTCTACTGGCACCCGTATCGACCTGCCCAAATGGATGACTGGCGGTCCTTTTCTCTTTGCGATGAGTGCATAGACCATCGCGCGAGAAATGCCCAGGCATTTTGCGGTCTGGGGGATCGTCAGCAATAATTGTTGGCGAAAAACATTTTTGTCTGACTCCATAGATCAAATCCTTTCTTTGAAAATCTATGCCATACTGTCATCTATACATATGTATGACATGTTGTGCTGGCATACCATACTATGGCTACCTCTCATCCTGATTATTCTTGCCATGTACCCCCAAAATGCCTCTGCTCGATTTTTGCTGCGTCTATCTGCTTCACAAAGTGGATAGCATCCAGGAGCATCTGCTGATAGATGTCATGGACCCCATGTCGTGCGATCACGCTTTCGATAGGCACTTGGTATCTATAAAACTCATCAACGGTCATGGCTACTGGGAGAGATCTCCAGAGCGGAAGCAGTCCTAGGCTTCCTGACCGGGGGATCACCAGAACGTCAAGCTGACCTTGCACAACAAGCATGCGTAGGTGGACAAATTGAGAGGCATCGCTGCACAATGGCCTCCCCTCATCCCGATAGATGTGTCGCTCGGAGACCTGGTATCCCTGCTGCTGGCAGTAACGATGGCAAAGCTCTTGTTGCTTCCCGATACTGATGTCATCGGCGTTTCCCGTTTGCAGTAGGATAGCGGCTCGTTGTCGTGGTTGTTGTAGTATTGGCATATCTCTTCCTTTCTGATAGCTATTAGCGGCATTCTGTATCTGTGTGCCTGAATGCGCCTACACCAAGTTTAATTTATTTGCCTTGCCAGACGCTACGACACCCTCTAGACAGCCTTATAGACAGAATGAGCGAATTTGAGACAGTTTTCCCGAATTGGAAAAAGCCCTTGTACGATCGTTAACTCTTGTGTAAAATGAAGATCGACATGTTAGAGACCTTTTTTTCATCCATTTCACTTGTCAAGCGGAACAAAAACATTCGATATCGAAGCCGAGAAACAGCAACGAGAACAGTAAGAGGCGAAAACATGACAAAGGGTGGACCAAATGAGCGGTTACGAAAAGCACGTGAAGCTCGTGGCTGGTCGCAGAAGCAGCTCGCAACGAAGATCAAGGTAGAGCTTCGGACCATCACTCGTTGGGAAACTGGGGAAACAACTCCCACTGCCGATTTTCGGGAAAAACTCTGTCTCCTCTTTAAGATGGATGAAGTGGCGCTAGGCTTCGGACGACAAGCCCAAAAAGAACCGGACATTTTCAATGTTCCCTATCGACGTAACCCGTACTTTACAGGCCATGAGAACACTTTGAAGAACCTCCACGACACACTCACTGCGAGCAACGAGACAGGATTACCTCTAGCAATCAGTGGATTAGGTGGTATCGGGAAAACGCAACTCGTCGTTGAATATGCATATAAATACTCCCATCTATACCAGGCCATTCTGTGGGCAGGTGCAAACTCCCGCGCCCAGTTAGTTTCTCATATCGTGGTAATAGCAGATCTCCTCGACCTTCCCGAGAAAGACGCGCTTAACCAAAGCAAGGTTATTCACGCTGTTAAGCGATGGTTAGACCTCCACACACATTGGTTGTTTGTCCTCGACGACGTAGACGACCTGGATATGATTTCCGAGTTCCTCCCCTCAGGCAGTAACGGACATATTGTGTTTACTACGCGTACGCAACTTGTGGGGACAAGAGCAACGAGGATCGACATCGAAAAGATGGATGCTGCGACAGGAGCGACACTCCTGCTGCGCTGTGCAAAAAAAATCAGCCCTACAGCGCTACTTGATCAGGCTTCACCACCCGATCGAGAACAGGCAAGTGAGCTCTCTAAGGAGATGGATGGGTTGCCACTCGCCCTGGACCAGGCCGCGGCATATATTACTAGTGAGGGGCGCCAGGATGGAGTCGCGGCATACCTGGCTCTTTATCGAGAGCGACGGGCCGACCTCTTGAAAATCCGGGGCACGACAGGCAATGATCATCCCATGTCAGTAACCACCACATTTTCACTTTCATTTGACAAGATAAGCGAATTTCACCCTGCTGCCGCCGCACTGCTACAGTACTGTGCCTTTCTCTTTCCTGAGAGCATTCCTGAAGAACTTATCTTGAATGCTCCCGACCTTGGCCCTGATCTTCAACCTGTTGCTGCAGATCCTATCCAATTTCACAATGCAACCGAAGCACTCCTCAAGTATTCGCTGGTGCGTCGAGTCGTTGATGCATACGCGTTTAATATGCATCGTCTGGTTCAGGCAGTGCTGCAAGATAGGATGGATGAGGAGAAACGCCGCCTATGGGTTGATCGGGTCGTAAAAGCACTTGACCATGCATACGAAGTGGCCGGAGCCGGAATGGTACATGGGGAAGATTGGTATACAATCATCCACCATACTATGCGCTATGATATCCATGCACAGGAATGCGCTGAGTACATCAAGCAATGCAAGTTGGAGGGTATGGAGGCGTTCTTCCTCTTATCTGCTGCAGGGAATTCGTTGCGAGAGCGAGGGTTGTACGCTCTTGCTGAACCCCTCCTGCAACAAGCCATCACGATTGGCGAGAAGTTCGTCGGACAAGAGCAGATCCTGGTAGCTAACACCATCTCGACTCTAGCTTTGCTCTATGAGTATGCAGGAAAGTTTGAGCGCGCCGAATTACTCTTCAAGCAAGCTCTGACAATCAATGAACGCGTGTTGGAACCGGGGCATGCCATAATTGCTACCAACCTCAATAACCTCGGGCAATTCTACACCCATATTGGAAACTATGCCCAGGCTGAGCAATGCTACAGACAGGCACTCAACGCGCCGGAAGGGAGTCTCAGACCAGAGTATTCTGATAATCCTACCATACTTCACAACCTTGCCTTGCTCTATCTGCAGCAGAGCAATTATGATCTTGCGGCACAGTTCATTCAAAAGGAACGAGCTTTGAGGGAGAGGAAAGCGGGATTCAAGGATACGATGACGCTTCCTGAACTGAGCAATCTGGTCTTTCTCGAATTCAGACAAGGCAAATATGATCTTGCTCAGTCGCATTGCCAACAAGCTCTAGCAATGCTAGATCAGGCCCAAATTCCTGAAAAGCACCCGATGAGAGCCCTATTGCTCAATCATTTAGCAGGTATCTCTATGTATCAAAAAAAGGACGCTGAGGCAGAAAAGCTCTATCACTCGGTCCTGGGTATGCGCAAGAGTATGGTGGGAGACGTTCATCCCGATGTGGCGGATACACTTACCGATCTCGCAGTGCTCTACAAATATCAGGAGAAGTACGAACAAGCCGAGTCATGTTATGAGCAGGCTCTCGTCATTCTGGAAGAGACGTGGGGCGCTGAACACGACGAGGTAGTAGAAACGCTTGTGGACCTGGCCGAACTTTATAGGCATCAGAGAAAGTATCATCGGGCAAGACCTCTCTATGAGCAAGCTCTGGTCACAGTTAAGAAGACACATAGTGTAACGGATGAGCGTATGGGATATACCTTGATAGCATATGTATCGTGCTTAGAGGAGATGGGAGAGCAGAAAGAAGCCCAAGAGTTTGCCGAGTTCTTGAAGATGTTGAATCCAGCATGGGTAGAAGCCGTCCGAACCATGCAAAGGCAGGCCTTTGAACGGAGAGAAAGACCGCCAGCGGAAGAATGAGACAAGCAGTAGTGTGCATTCTCTACAATAATACGGATACACCAACATATCCTTTGGCACGTGGGTCAAACTCAAGTGGCTCGATCCTTCTCTTCAAACAGGGACTCTCTTCCTTATAGTTAGTAAGAGAGCAAAAGAAGATTGATGGAACACTTCCTTATGCCTGTGTACTTAAGCACAAGAGAGGTGCGCACCAGGGATCATCGCACATATGCTTACTATCAGATCCATTGTATGCCCTGCCCTTTGAAGACGAGTTTGGCGCAATCGGAAGATGAGTTTGGCACCACAAGTACCAGAGAACAGGAAAATGGTTGGCCTTGTGCTAGTGGCCGTGCTATGCTTCGAGAAGAAAGCCCATTTTTGTGAGGGAACCAAAGAAGCATGGCAAAACCGCTTGACGGAATTGCACTCCAGGCGTATTTTCGTCGCTTAGGCTTCGGACGCGCGA
>WNGD01002472.1_pt1 | contig 19283 bp, 13 predicted proteins | sample 5400671 | NCBI WGS metagenome assembly WNGD01 (sample SAMN13153369, study PRJNA577476) | soil metagenome | isolation source: 40 cm soil or saprolite under grassland replicate 2 | place: USA:California | collected 2016-06-15
CCGCGCAACCGACGCGGCCGGAAACACCGACGCAACCCCCGCGAGCCACACCTGGACGGTCGACGTGACCGCGCCGAACACCACCATCGACTCGAGCCCCACGAGCCCGTCCGGCAACACGACGCCGACGTTCGCCTTCAGCTCGAACGAGGCCGGCTCGACGTTCGAATGCCGCATGGACGGCGGCAGCTGGAGCACCTGCACGAGCCCCGACACGATCTCCCCCGCCCTCGTTCAGGGCGGCCATACGTTCGACGTTCGCGCCGTCGACCAGGCCGGCAACACGGATGCGACCCCGGCGAGCCACACGTGGGTCATCGACACCGGTGCACCGACGGTGGCGATCACGTCGCCGACGACGTACCTGAACAGCTCCGATCCTAACAACTACGTCGTGACTGCATCTACGCCCGACTCGGACGTTACGCGGGTCGACTTCTTCGAGTGCTCCAATGCGAGCACGGCTTGCGCCACCGGCTCCTGGGTGCAGTTCGGCACGGAGAGCACCGCGCCGTACGATGCAACCTGGTCCACGCCCGCCTTCGACGGTGCCAAGGCGATCCGCGCTCTTGCCGTCGATGCCGCGACCAACACGGGCGAAGACGTTCGGACGATCACGATCGATCGCACCGCTCCGACCGGCGTCACCATCAGCTATCCGAACAGCTACATCGTCGGCTCTTTCGCGATTACGACGAACAACGGGCCGGACTCTGACGTCAACGCGGCGACCGGATCACTCCAGCGGCAGACCGGCGATCTGGCGAACAACGCTTGCTCGTCGTACGGAAGCTGGGTCGCCGCAACGAGCCCCGACACGCTCGCGTCCGGCAAGTGCGCGAAGTACCGCTACAGCGTCGCCGACAATGCGGGCAACGTCGCGCTCGCGACCTCCTCCAACGAGACGAAGTCCGACACGGCCGCGCCGACCTCCGCTCTCACCGATCCGGGCGCCAACCTGCGCCAGACGATCACGTTGAGCGCAAGCGCGAGCGATACGGACGGCTCGGGAGTCAACTCGGTCGCGTTCCAGCGCCGGCCCGCCGGTGGTGGCTCGTGGACGACGATCGCGACGGACGGCTCCTCCCCGTACTCCGTCTCGTTCGACACGACGAGCGTCGCCGACGGCCTCTACGACTTCCGCTCGGTCGCGACTGACCGCGCCGGCAACGACGAGGCGTCCCCGGCAGTCGTCGCCAGTCGACGCATCGACAACACGGCGCCGGGCGCAACGATGCTGAGCCCCGGCAATCCTGTCGGCGGGACGGTGACGCTGACCTCGAACACGAACGACACCGGTGGCTCCGGCATCGCGACCGTCGCCTACGAGCTCGCGCCGAACGCCGGCAGCTTCAACAGCCAGCCCGCGACCTGGGACACGACGCTCGCCTCCGACGGCCTCTACGACCTCCGCATCGTGGCGACCGACATCGCCGGAAACACGACGACCTCCGCCGCTGTCACGACTCGCGTCGACAACACGCCGCCTGCACTGACCTTCTCGAGCCCGGCCACCGGCACGATCGTCAGCGGCACGGTCAACCTGGTCGGCAGTGCGAGCGACGCCTCGCCCGCGAGCCCGGCCGTCACCTTCGCCTACAAACTGGCCAGCGATCCGCAGAGCTCGTACACCGCGACCGGGTCGTCGTGGAACACTGTGACGCTGCCGAGCGGCGACGGGCTCTACGACGTTCGGGCGCGTGCTACCGACGATGCGGGCAACGCCGCCAGCGTCGAGAACACGAGCATCCGAGTCGACAACGCTCCGCCGACTGTCTCGATCACGGCGCCGGCCACCGCCATCAACGGCTCGCTGCCGAGCCCGACGACGTTTGCCGCGAACGCGAGCGACCCGGCAGGCAGCGGCGTGGCTCAGGTGCAGTTCTTCGAGTGCTCCGACCAGAGCAACGACTGCGCGACCGGCGTCTGGAGCCCGCTCGGCACCGTCGCGGCGCCGGGGCCCTACAGCGTCTCTTGGTCGATCCCTGCGGCCGACGGCAACCACGCCCTCGCAGCGGTCGCGACCGACAACGCGGGACATCCGGCCACCGCCATCCGGAACGTCAACGTCGACCGGACGGCGCCGAGCACGACGATCCTGACCAAGCCGTCGGATCCGTCCAACGCCGCGACTCCGTCCTTCACCTTCGATTCGAGCGAGGCCGGCTCGTCCTTCGAGTGCAGGATCGACGGCGGATCGTTCGCGCCCTGCACCAGCCCGCACAACGTCGCAGGGCTTACCGACAACAACCACACCTTCGAGGTGCGCGGGACCGACCCGGCCGGCAACACCGACGCGACGCCGGCGACGTGGACGTGGCACCGCGATACGAACAATCCGACCGGCACGCTGAACAACCCCGGGGCCAACATCCGGCAGACGGCAACGCTCACCTCGACCGAGACCGACCCGCCGGCAAGCGGCTATGCGTCAGGGCTTCAGTCGGTCACCTATGAGTACTCCGCCGATGGGACGACGTGGGCTCCGATCGGCACTCTCAATACCGCTCCGTTCGACACGATTCTCTGGAACACCACGGGAGTCTCCGACGGCGTCTATCAGCTCCGCATGGTCGTGCGCGACGTGGCCGGTAACGCCACGACCTCTGCAACGGTGCCGAACGTCCGGATCGACAACACCGTGCCGACGACGAGCCAGAACGATCCCGGCCAGTACCTGCGGGCGACGAAGACGCTCATCGGCTCCGCTGCTGACTCCGGCTCGGGCATCGACCGCGTCGACTTCCAGCGCGCTCCTACGGGCAGCGGCTCCTGGACGACGATCGCCACGGACTCCACGCCGGGCGACGGCCTCCAGGCCGTCTTCGATACGACGAGCGTCCCAGACGGGCATTACGACTTCCGGACGGTCGCATACGACGTCGCCGGAAACCAGGCGGCCGCCACACCGGTCACCGACCGGCTCGTCGACAACACCGTGCCGAACGCGACGATCAACAGTCCCGGCCCGTACTTGCGCGGCGCAGTCAACCTCACGTCCTCCACGAGCGATCCGGGCGGATCGAACGCCTCCGGCGTCGTGACCGTCGCCTACGAGTACTCGACGAACGGCGGCGGCACCTGGCAGTCGACCGGCGCCAGCTTCAACTCCAACGCGGTCCCCGACGGGAACGTCGACCTGCACGTCGTGGCCACGGATGCGGCAGGGAACACGACGACCTCGGCGGCGGTCACGAGCCTCGCGGACAACACGAAGCCCGCCACGACGGACAACGCTCCGAGCGGCTGGCAGTCGAGCCCGGTCACCGTCACGCTCTCCGCGAACGACAGCGGCTCCGGCGTCAGCGTCACGGAGTACAGCGTGGACGGCAATCCGACCTACACCACCGGGACGAGCGTTTTGATTCCGGCCCCGGCCGACGGCTCGAACGACGGTGCGCATACGATCGCCTACTTCTCGGCGGACAACGCCGGCAACATCGAGACGATCAAGAGTGCGACCGTCCTGATCGACGCGACGCCGCCTTCCTGCCTGTCCTGCTCGGCTGCCGACTACCTGCGGGGCACGGTCACGCTCAGCGCGGATCCCGGCAGCGGCGGATCCGGCATCAAGTCCGTCGCATTCGAATACACGAATGCAGGCGGCTCGATCTGGACGTCGATCGGCACCGACACCACGGGCCCGGGGCCCTACACGGCGGACTGGAATACGACACTCGTGCCCGACGGCCACTACGACCTACGCATCCAGATCACCGACAATGCGAACAACGTCACCACGACGAGCCTGCCGGACAAGGTCGTCGACAACACGGCGCCGAACGTCGCGCTCGTCGGCGCGCCGACCGAGGGTCAGCTGGTGTCAGGCACGATCGCGATCGCCGCATCTGCATCCGACGCCACGTCGCCGATCGCCTCGGTCAAGTTCTTCGTACGCGGGTCGCTCCTCGGCACCGACACTACCGCCCCCTTCTCGCTCAACTGGGGCACGACGACCGGCGCCGACGGGGCTGCGACGATCCAGGTCGAGGTCGAGGACATGGCGGGCAACACGACAACCTCGCCGTTGCGCAACGTTTCGGTGGACAACGTCTCGCCGACGCCGACCCTTGCGGATCCGGGGCAGTACCTGAACGGCACCGTCTCCCTCTCGGCCTCGTCGGACGCGGACACGACGCAGGTCGACTTCGAGCAGCGGCCTGCAGGTGGCGGCTCCTGGGTCACGATCGCCAGCGACACGACGACGCCGTGGGGCACGGCGCTCGACACCACGACGCTGGCCGATGGACTGTACGACTTCCGCGCGATCGCAACCGACCAGACCGGCCACACGGGCACGAGCCCGATCCGCTCGAACGTTCGCGTCGACAACACCTCGCCCGCCGGATCGCTGACATCACCTGCGAACGGCGCCACCGTCGGCGGGACGAGCGTCGCACTCAGCGGCTCGTACTCCGACGGCGGCTCCGGCGTCGCCTCGGTGCGCTACGAGCTCCGTCCGACGGGCGGCGGCTCGTGGACCACGATCGCGACTTCGGCGAGCGCACCGTTCAGCGCGAACTGGGATGCGACGACGGTCTCTTCGGGCAGCTACGACCTGCAGCCGGTCATCACGGACCGCGCCGGCAACACCTTCACCGGTGCGATGCGCACGATCACCGTCGATGTGAGTGCGCCTACGGTCGTGCTCACGAATCCGGGCGCGACGATCTCCGGCTCGGTCACGCTCAACGCAACGGTGAGCGGCTCCGGCGCAACGCAGGTCGTTTTCGCAGCAAGCCCCGCCGGCGGCGCATCCTGGTCGTCGCTCGGCACGGACACGAGCGCGCCCTGGAGCGCGACGGTCGACACGCTGCAGCTCCAGGACGGTGTCTACGACCTACGGGCAACGGTCTCGGACAACCTCGGCAACACGTCTTCCGACATCGTCGCCGGGGTCAGGGTCGACAACACCGCCCCGCGCGTCGTCTCGTCGACACCAGGCGAAGGCACGACGGTGCCCTCGGCCAACGCCATCGGCCTCGTCACGAGCGAGGATGCGACGCCTCTCGGCGTGACGCTCGACGGCAACGCGACCGTCGGTCCGGTCGTGAGCGGGACTCACATCGACTATGGCACCGGCGCGCTCGGGGTTGGAGCGCACACGCTCGCAGGCGAGCTCCAGGATTCGTCCGGCAAGAAGGCGCCGTTCCGCGTCCACTTCACGGTGTGGACCGCCTCGAGCTGGGTCGCCCCGCCGGTCGACAAGAACACGACTGCGGGGTCGGCGACAAGCGTGGAATCGGCAGACGGTTGGGCCTCGGCATCGATGCCGGCGAGCAACTGGTCGTCGTCGACCGGAGACTGGCTCATCATTCGGATCGCTCCGACGGCTGCACCCATCGGCCTGACGAACGGCTTTGGCGCCGGGCCGATCGCGGTAGACGTCACGGCGCGCTGGGCGCTCGCAGGCACCGAGGTCCATCAGTTCAACCGCGCGATCGGCATCCTGTTGCGCTCGACCGAGGAGGGGCTCGTCCCCGCGACGTTCGAGAACGGTCACTGGCGCGTCCTCTCCCGCGTCCCGTCCGCAGGCACGCTGCCCACCGGCTGGGAAGACGGCTTCTATACCGACGGTGCCGGCTTCCACGTGCTGACGAACCACCTCTCGCTGTTCGCGCTCCTGCGCGACCTCCAGGCGCCGAACCCGCCGCAGAACGTGCGCGGCTACCTCGGTCCGACCGGTCTGACCCTGCGCTGGACGCCGGGCACCGACAACAGCGGCACCTACGACTTCGTCACGGTGTTCTCCGACTCGACCGACGCCGGGCACTTCGGTGTCGACTACACCGCCGCCAGCATCGGCAGCTGGTCGCCCGGCGATTCGCGCATCTTCCGCTTGAAGGAGACCGACCTGGCCGGGAACGAGAGCCCGCTCACGCCGGCGCTCCGCCCGGTGCCGCCGCTGATCGGCAAGACGCCCGACCAGGTCGCCGCATTGCTGGCGCAGCTCGGCCTCAAGGTCGGCACGATCACGGTCGGCGGCACGGGCCCTGCAGGCACGAACACCGGGCCGGCCGGCCTCGTGCTTGCCGCGGAGGGCTCCGCCATCGATCTGACCGTCTCACCCGGCGGCGGACTGACACGCTTCGTCTTGAAAGTGACCACGGCGCCGAGGGTCAAGCCGGCTGTGCGGAAGAAGATCGCCGCGCGGGTTTCCCTGACTCGGGCGTCCCGCGTGACCGCTGAGCTCTTCAGCCCGCGCCGCGTCAAGTTGTACACCTGGCGCTTCTCGCTCAAGGCGGGCCGCTCGATCGTGAAGCTGCGCCTCCCGCATCAGGTGCGCCGCTCGGGTGTCTACACCATGCGCTGGACTGCACGGTCGGGTCGCGAGGCGATCTCCCGCAAGCTCACGATCCGGCTCGTGGGCGCGCGTAACGTGATCTCCGTGCCGGCTCGCGTCGTGCTGGCCGGACCCGCCGCCCGAGGCATCAGCGGGACGCTCCCCACGACGCAGAGGCCGAGACTCATCACCGCTTCCGGCATCGAGCCGACCTTCGACGCTGCGGCCAGCCGGCGTACGGACGTCCGGGTGATCGTGGTCGACGTCGATGCGTTCGGCGTCTCCCTCGTCCGGGATCTGCACGCCGTGTTCCCCTCGACGAAGATCATCGCCCTCACCTCGGGCCCGAAGCAGATGGCGGCCTCGCTAAAGGCGGGCGCCGCGATCGCGCTGCCCCGTTCGACACCCGCGTCCACGGTCGGCCGCTTGCTCCAGCGGCTCCTGGCGAAGCACTCGAGCCCCCGCGTCCATTAGCCGAGCGGAGCTTCCGCTCGCGCTCGAACGCGTTCAACCACCCGGTTTCCAGAGCGGCTCGTCGCGACCCGCGTCCGCGTTCGCGGCCCGCGCTGCGATGAACAGGAAATCTGAGAGTCTGTTGAGGTAGGCGAGCACGCGCGGGTTGATCCCGTTCTCCTCGTTCGCCGTGAGCGCGTCGCGCTCTGCCCGACGACAGGTCGTCCGGGCGACGTGTAGACGGGCGGCCGCCTCGGTCCCACCGGGAAGGACGAAGCTCTTGAGCATCGGCAGTTCGGCGTTGAACTCGTCGCAAAGCTGTTCGATCCGATCCACTGCGACCTGGTCGACGCGGAGGCGGTCGGTGACGCCAAACGGAACCGAAAGGTCCGCGCCGACGTCGAAGAGATCGTTCTGGATCCGGCCGAGCGGTGCACGCAGGCGCTCGGGGAGGCTTGCGTCCGCCAGAACGACCCCGAGCGCTGCGTTCAATTCGTCGACGGTCCCGAACGCGCCGATGCGGCAGTCGAGCTTGGGCACGCGCGAGCCGTCACCGAGCGACGTCTCCCCCGCATCGCCGGCCCGCGTGTAGATCCGAGTGAGCCGCACGGGCTCGTCACGGCGTCGGGAGCTCAAGCGAGCCTCCGCAAAATCGACCCGGACTCGACACCAATGGGTGCGCCCGTGGGCGGTATCGTCGCTCGCAGAGGGTGGTGGGTGACAACCCCCACCCGGGTGGGGCTTAGTAGGCGCGTGTACAACAACAAGCAACTCACCGTCAGCGGACCACCAGCGATCGTTCCGTCAGACCGAGAATGCTGCGAGCGATCACGAGCCGCTGAATCTCGCTCGTGCCTTCATAGATCTCCGTGATCTTCGCGTCGCGGTAATAGCGCTCGACCGGAAACTCCTTCGTGTAGCCGTAGCCGCCGAGGATCTGGATCGCCTCCGCGGTCTGCCGCCTGGCCATTTCCGACGCGAACAGCTTCGCCTTTGCACCTTCCTCCGTGTGCCCCCGGCCCTGCTGTTTCAGCCACGCCGCTCGGTACACGAGCAGGCGCGCGGCGTCGATCTCCATCGACATGTCGGCGAGCTTGTGCTGAATAGCCTGGAAGTCGCCGATACGGTGCCCGAACGCGCGCCGCTCCGTGGCGTACTCGCGCGCGACCTCATACCCGGCCTGCGCGATCCCGAGTGCCTGCGCAGCGATCCCGACCCGCCCACCGTCCAGCGTCCCCATGGCGACGCGGAAGCCGCGGTTCTCCTCGTGCAGCAGCCGGTCTCGACCGACCCGCGCGCCCTCGACGACGATGTCGTTCGTCGCCGAAGAGTTGAGGCCGAGCTTTTCCTCGTCGCGGGTCACGCGCACGTGCTCGGCGTCGAGGATGAACGCGCTCACGCCCCTGGCCCCTGCGGTCTCGGGATCGGTGCGGGCGAACAGGATGAACGTCCCCGCGTACCGGCCGTTCGTGATCCACTGCTTCGCCCCACTGATCGTCCAGCCGTCACCGGCCGGTTCGGCCTTCGTCCGGAGGGCCCCGGCATCGGAGCCGGCCTCGGCCTCGGTGAGCGCGAACGCACCCAACTGCTCGCCGCGTGCGAGGGGCGGCACAAAACGAGACTTCTGCTCGTCGGTCCCGTACACCAGGATGGGCAGTGTCGCTGCGCTCGTGTGCACGGCAACCGTCACGCCGACGCCGGCGTCCGCACGCGACAGCTCTTCGAGCACCAGGATGTAGGAGAGGAAGTCCGCGCCGCCCCCGCCGTACTCCTCCGGCACGCAAACGCCCATCAAGCCGAGCTCCGCCAGCCGACCGAACAACTCGCGGGGAAAATGATGCCTGCGATCCCACTCTGCTGCGTGCGGATCGATCTCGGCTCGCGCAAACTCACGCGTCAGCGCCTGAATCTCGCGCTGGTCGTGCGTCAGGTCGAAGTCCACGTCGCTGGCGATGATACGTGGCGGGCTTTCAGGGCCTCCGGGTCAAGCTAGGCGGCGGCGAGCTCGCGGCGGATCTCGCGCAGTGCGGGCTCGATCGTGACGAAGGCGTCGACCACGTCGGGATCGAACTGACGCTTTCGCTGCTCGAGGATCTCGGCACGCGCAGCGCCCCAGCTCATGGCGCGGCGATAAGGCCGATGGCTCGTCATCGCATCGAGTGCGTCGGCGATCGCGAAGACCCGCGCGCCGAGAGGAATCTCGTCGCGCACGAGGCCGTCCGGATACCCGCGGCCGTCCCATCGCTCGTGGTGCGAGCGCACGATCTTGAGTCCCTCGCCCTTGAGGAAGGCGACACCCGACAGCATCGCCTCGCCGAGGACGGTGTGAGTCTCCATCTTGCGCCGCTCCGCCAGGCTGAGAGGACCGGGTTTCTGCAGGATCCCGTCCGGGATCCCGATCTTGCCGACATCGTGAAGGAGGAACCCGTACGCCGTGCTCTCGGCACGCACCACCGCTTGTCCAACGGCTTCGGCGAGAGCGCTCGCGTAGCTCTGCACTCGCTGCGAATGCGCGCGCGTGCCCGTGTCCTTCGACTCCAGCGCGCTTGCAAGTGCCGAGACCGTCTGGAGGTACGCGCTCTGCAAGAGCTCGCGTTGGCCGCGCTCGACCTCGAGCATGTGTCGCAGGTCTCGCGCGTAAAGCAGCAACTCCTCTTCTGGCCCTCGACTGTGCTTCTTCGTTGCCCGGAAGGGAACGCCCGTCATACCGCCGGCCAGCCGCTCGGCAACGGCGAGCAGCTCGAGCGGGCTGAATGGCTTGCGCACGAACGCATTGGCTCCAACCTCTTTCGCCGCCGCTTGGGTGCCGCCCTCCGAGCCGGTCAGGAGCACGATCGGAATCTCGCTGGTCTCCGGCGCCGCCTTCAGCTCGGCACAGAGCTCGAGCCCGGTCGTTCCGGGCATGTTGATGTCGAGGACGATCACGTCGGGCCTGGCGCTGCGGATCTTCCGGCGTGCGGCAACGGCATCTGCGGCCTCGACCACGGCTACATCGGCAACCTCGAACGTCGTCCTCAACAAGGTGCGAAGTGCCGGATCGTCGTCTACGAGCAGGATCCGCAAAGCGCGGTGCCTCCCTTTCCCAGAACCTGAGTGCTCTTGTCGGCAGGTGGCCCGAGAGACTTGAGCCTCCAAGGAGGAAGACTGTTTCCGGGCGAAAACCCTGCGGAGGGCGCTTTTATGAGTTTCTACGAATACTCGTAGAACCCGGAACCGCTTTTACGCCCCAGTTTTCCGGCGCTTACGAGCTCACGCAGGCGTGGGCAGGGCGCATAGCGGTCATCCCCGAGCCCCTCCTGCAACACCTCCATGATCGCGACGCAGGTGTCGAGACCGATCAGGTCGGCGAGCGCCAACGGCCCGAGCGGGTGCGCGAAACCGAGCTTGGCGATCGTGTCGATCGCCTCCGCTTCGGCGACGCCGTCGTGAAGCGCCCAGACAGCTTCGTTGATGAACGGCATCAAGATCCGGTTCGAAACGAAGCCGGGGAAGTCGTTGGCGACGGCCGGCGTCTTCCCGAGTTCGCGCGCGAGCTCCGTGATTGCCTGAGCGGTCTGGTCGGAGGTGTCACGCCCGCGTACGATCTCGACGAGCTTCAGCACGGGCACGGGGTTGAAGAAGTGCATACCGATGACGCGGTCGGAGCGCCCAGTCGCCGCGGCGAGCGAGCCGATGGGAATCGACGATGTGTTGGACGCGAGCACCGCGACAGGTGGAAGCTCCGTGTCGGCACGGCGGAAGATCTCTTCCTTCACAGCGGCGTCCTCGACCACCGCCTCGATCATCAGGTCGGCCGCGACGAGACCCTCGACCGTCCCCACCCGCTCAAGAACCTCAGCCGGAGGAGGCCCGCCCTTCTCGGCGAGCTTGCCGAGACTCTTCTCGATTGTCGCCAGCGCGCGGTCGGTAGCCCCCGGCTGCTCGTCGTACAGCGACACGCGCCGGCCCGACGCCGCGACGATCTGTGCGATTCCGCCGCCCATCTGACCCGCACCGACGACGAGAACGTGCCCGAAGTTCACGCGCACGACCCTAGCGGCGCGCGCGGCCGAGAAAGAGCCCGAGGGGGAAGATCAGGATCAGGGGCAGGAAAAGGATGTGCCCGCCCGTGATCACGAAAACGAGGAAGGCAATCGCAAGGCCGGCGAGCAGAAGTGTGGGCGCGAGCCCCACGCGCCGCCTACACCTCGATCAGCAGCGCATCGCCCTGGCCGCCGCCCGAGCAGATGGCCGCCAGACCCAGGCCGCCGCCGTTGCGGCGCAACTCGTAGATCATCGTGCCGAGAATGCGTGCGCCCGAGGCGCCGATCGGGTGACCGAGCGCAACCGCACCGCCGTTCACGTTCACCTTCTCAGGGTCGACGTCTAGCAGCTTCGCCGAGTTGAGCACTACCGACGAGAAAGCTTCGTTGAGCTCCACCCGCTCGACGTCGCTGATCTTCTTGCCGGCCTTTGCCAGCGCGGCGGCTCCAGCCTTCGCGGGCGTGCGCGCGAGGTAGGCGAATTCGTCGGCCACGTATGCCTGCGACACGATCGTCGCGAGGACTTCGAGCCCTCGCTTCCGCGCGAACTCTTCGCTTGTCACGACGAGCGCGCCCGCCCCATCGTTCACACCCGGTGCGTTGCCGGCGGTCGTCGTTCCGCCGGGATCGAACGCCGGCTTCAGCCTCGCGAGCTTCTCGTAAGACGTATCGCGACGCGGGCCCTCGTCGACGGCGAACTCACCGACGGGAACGATCTCCTCGTTGAACCTGCCGTGGTCGATCGCGTCCACCGCCCGCTCGTGCGAGCGGAGCGCCCACCGGTCCTGATCCTCGCGGGGAATGCCGAGCTCCCGCGAGACGAATGACGCCTGTTGGACCATGTTCCTGTTGTCGAACGTGGACGTGAGCCCGTCGTGCTGCATCAGGTCGATGAGCGTCCCGTCCCCCAGCCTGTAGCCGAACCGCGCCTTCTTCAGCGCGTACGGCGCGTTGGACATCGATTCCATTCCGCCGGCGACGACAACGTGGTGATCCCCGGCCCGGATCATCTGATCCGCCATCTCGACGGCGCGAATCGAAGAGGCACAGACCTTGTTGATCGTGTCCGAGCCGACTTCGATCGGCAGCCCGGCGCCGATCGACGCCTGACGAGCCGGCGCCTGGCCGACACCGCCCTGAAGCACCTGGCCCATGATCACGTACTCGACCTCGTCGTTTCCGACACCCGCGCGGTCGAGCGCGCCGCGGATGACGATCGCGCCGAGCTCCGTCCCCTCCTTGCCGGCAAGCGACCCGCCGAGCTTGCCGAACGGAGTTCGAACTGCGGAGACGATTACTGAACGGGACATGGTCCGAGCGTACCAATAGGGTTCAGGTGTGCCGACTCAGCACACGACCGTAAAACGACATCCTGAGCGCGGCGCCTACGACCGTGCGACGATCGATTCGATTCTCGACGAGGCGTTGATCTGCCACCTCGGTTTCGTCGCCGACGGGCGTCCGTTCGTGATTCCCACGATTCACGCTCGCGACGGCGACACGCTGTACATCCACGGCTCCCCGGGAAGCCGCATGCTCAGGGCGGCGAAGGAGGGCGTCGACATCTGCGTGACGGCGACGCTCCTCGACGGGCTCGTGCTCGCTCGCTCGGTCTACAACCACTCGATGAACTACCGCTCAGCCGTCGTCCTCGGTCGCGCGCGCGAGGTGACCGGGCGGGACGAGAAGCTCCGGGCGATGCAGCGTGTCGTCGAACATGTTGTTCCCGGACGCTGGGACGACGCACGCCGGCCGAATGACAGGGAGATCAAGGGCACGACGATCCTGGCCCTGCCGCTCGACGAGGCGTCCGCGAAGATCCGCAGCGGCCCGCCGACCGACGACGATGCCGACCTCGACTTCCCGGTCTGGGCGGGGGTGATCCCCTTGAGGATCGAGCCGTCGGACCCCGTTCCGGCCGCAGACGCCGACACCTCTCCCCCGCCTACGCGGTGGCCTACGGGCGCTTGACCTAGCCCGGCGCTGCGCCTACCCTGATGCCACGATGACTCCCGCGACTCGCATCTGGGCCTGGCGTTGCGAGCGGAGCGGGAGCCTGCGCCTGCGCTGACCTAGGCCAGAACAGCCCGTTCCGCTCGACCAGACCTTCCACCGGAAGGTCTTTTTGCGCACCCGTCCATTCAACGGAGAATTTCGAGAAAGCCATCGCACCCGACATCGCCACCGATCTCGTCACACCGCTCGGCGCCTACCTGCGGCTGCGCGGGAAAGGACGCGCGGCCTTCTTGCTCGAATCGGTCGAGCGCGGGCGGCTCGGGCGACATTCGCTCGTCGGCTGCGGCAGCCACCTCTGCTACCTCGCCGAGGCGGAGGCGTGTGGCGAGCCGGTCGTCGGGTATCTCGCCTATGACTACGCCGCTCGGCTGGAACCGACCGTGCCTCTTCCCGCCGCGGGTACGGGCCTGCCTGAGAGCCGGTTCGTCGTCGCGGACGTTCTGATCAGGTTCGACCACGCTCTCGGCAGCGCGGAGGTGATCCGCGGCGACCCCGGTGCCGTGTCGTCGCTCCTCGCACAGCCGGTACCGGCTCTTCCCAGCTCGAGCGGCCGGCGTGGGGAGGCACGACGCACGCCGAGCCGGGCAGAGTACGAAGAATCGGTGCGCGTGGCGAAGGAGCACATCCGCAGCGGCGACGCGTTCCAGGTCGTGCTCTCGCAACGCGCGGAGCGACCCACCTCGGCGTCTGCTCTGGAGCTCTATCGCGCGTTACGCCGTGTCAACCCGTCGCCTTACCTCTTCCTCCTCGACCTCGATGACCTCGCACTGATCGGGTCGTCGCCGGAGACACTCGTCAAATGCGAGGGCCGCCGCGCCGGCGTCAACCCGATAGCCGGGACGACCGAGCGAGGCGAAGGAGACGCGGAGCGGCTGCTCGCGTCCGAGAAGGACCGTGCCGAGCACGTGATGCTCGTCGACCTGGGTCGCAACGATCTCTCGCGTGTGTGCTTGCCGGGCACCGTGGAGGTCGAGAAATTCCTCGAGGTCGAGCGGTACTCGCACGTCACTCATCTCGTCTCGCAGGTAGCAGGCGAGCTTCGCGACGGCGTGTCGCCCTTCGACCTCCTGCGCGCCTGCTTCCCCGCGGGAACGGTGTCCGGTGCCCCGAAGGTTCGCGCGATGCAGTTGATCTCGGAGCTCGAGGGCAGGCGGCGAGGCCCATATGCGGGCGCTGTGGGTTACGTGCTGCCTGAGGAAGGCACGCTCGACACGTGCATCGTGATCCGAACGATCCTCCTCCGGGACGGCGTGGCGTATTTGCAGGCCGGGGCCGGAATCGTCGCCGATTCGGATCCCGCGGCCGAGCACGAGGAATGCCTGCGAAAGCTCGCCGCCGTCGAAGCGGCGATCGACCTCGCAGAGGCGGACCAGCGTTGATTCTGCTCATCGACAACTACGACTCGTTCACATACAACCTCGCGCACCTCTTCGGTGAGCTCGGCGCCGAGGTCACCGTCCGCCGCAACGACGCAATCGACGCGGGAGCCGCGAAACGGCTCTCGCCGTCGCATCTCGTGATCTCACCCGGCCCCGGCCGCCCCGCCGACGCCGGCTCGACGCCCGAGATCGTGCGACGCCTTGCGCCCACCACGCCGACGCTCGGTGTCTGCCTGGGCCACCAGGTGATCGTCGAGGCGTTCGGCGGCGAGGTCGAGGCCGCGCGGGAGCTCGTGCACGGCAAAGCCTGCACCGTGACCCACGACGGCAAAGGCGTTTTCGCCGGGCTTCCTGAAGAGCTCGAGGTCGGCCGGTACCACTCGCTGGCCGCAACTGCGGTGGCGGCCGAGCTCGAGATCTGCGCCACCGCGGCCGACGGCGAGATCATGGCAGTGCGCCACCGCAAGCTGAGCGTCCACGGCGTCCAATTCCACCCCGAATCCGTCCTCACCCCGCTCGGGCGCGAAATCGCGCGAAACTTCCTCAACGCATGATCCAGGCGGCCATCACGAAATTGCTCGACCGCAAACAGTTGGCGCGTGCGGAAGCACGCGCAGTGATGGACGAGATCATGCGCGGCGAGGCGACGCAGGCGCAGATAGGAGGATTTCTGATCGCGCTCCGTTCGAAAGGCGAGACCGCCGACGAGATCACGGGCTGCGCGGAGGCGATGCGCGACCATGCCCTCGTGGTTCGACCCTTTCGAGACGATCTCGTCGACACAGCGGGCACCGGGGGCGACGGCGCGCAGACGATCAACATCTCCACCGCGGCTGCGCTCGTCGCCGCTGCCGCCGGAGCCGCGGTGGCGAAGCACGGGAACCGCGCCGTCTCGTCCGCGTGCGGGTCCGCCGACGTCCTCGAGGCGCTCGGATTCACGCTCGAGCAAGCGCCGTCAAGGATCGCGAAATCGATCGACGAGCTCGGCTTCGGCTTTCTGTTCGCACCTTCACACCATCCCGCGATGCGGCACGCTGCAGCCGTGCGCAAAGAGCTGGCTACGAGAACGGTCTTCAACTTGCTGGGGCCGCTGACGAATCCGGCGGGCGCGAGGGCCCAGGTCGTCGGCGTCTACTCCCCGGATCTCGTGCGTACGATCGCCGACGTGCTGTCCCGGTTGGGCGCCCGCCGCGCGTACGTCGTGCACGGCGGAGGCGGTATCGACGAGCTCTCACCCGTCGGCCCGAACCTCGTCGCAGAGGTCGTCGACGGCGAGGTGTTCGAACGCCGACTCGACCCCGAGGTCGAGCTCGGCATTCCACGTTGCAGCGTCGACGAGCTGCGTGGTGGAAATCCGATGAAAAACGCCGAGTCGATCCGGACCTTGTTCGCGGGCGAAGAGGGTGGGCGGCGCGACGCGGTCCTGCTCAACGCCGCTGGAGCGATCGCGGCAGGCGGGCACGCCACCGACCTGCGCGAAGGCCTCGAGCTGGCGCGCAAGGCGATCGACTCAGGAGCAGCAACAGAACGGCTCGAGTTGCTGATCGCGTTCTCACGGGAAACGGCAGCGGCCTGATGGGCCGGTTCCGTGACGCCCTCTCCGGCTCGGGCCTCGCCGCGATCGCCGAGGTCAAGCGCCGCTCGCCGTCCGCCGGAGACCTTCGCCCCGACGCCGACCCCGCGCAACTCGCCGCGCAGTTCGCGAACGCGGGCGCGGCTGCGATCTCCATCCTCGTCGACGAGCGTTTCGGCGGGTCGTTCGACGATCTCAAAGCCGCGCGCGCCGCGGCGGCGGCGCCGCTCCTGGCCAAGGGGTTCTTCACCGAGGAGCTCGACCTGCTGAGGGCAAAGGTCGCTGGTGCCGACGCTGTCCTGATTCTGCTGCGTGACGTCGACGACCAGCGCGCGGCCGCCTTGATGTCGTACGCCCGCGAGCTCGGCCTCGAGATGCTCGTCGAGGCGCACGACGCCGCCGAGCTGCAACGTGCGGTCGGCCTCGAAGCAGAAGTCGTCGGAGTCAATGCGCGTGATCTCTCGACGTTCGAGATCGACCGTCCGACCCAGCTGGAACTGATCTCACGCATGAGGTCGCACGACGCCGTGGTCGTGGCCGAGAGCGGCGTGCACTCGCGCGCACAGGGGGCAGCCGCCGAGCTCGCGGGTGCCGATGCGATCCTCATCGGCTCGGCGCTCATGCGCGCCGAGGATCCGGCAGGTCGGCTCCGTGAAATCGTGTCGCGCCCGCTCGTGAAGGTCTGCGGTCTCACGCGGCGCGAGGATGTCGACGTGGCCGTCGAGGCGGGAGCCGACATGCTCGGGTTCATCCTTGCGGAGGAGAGCCCGCGCGCAGCACGTGAGGTGCTGCCCGTCCCTGACGACCGCCTCAGCGTCGCGGTGTTCGTCGGCGAGGCGGAGGAAGCAGGGTCCGACCTCGTCCAACTCTACGAGCAAGAGGAGGGTCGCGTCCGCGGGCGCGATGCCGTGCTGTTGCGCGACGGCGAGGCCGTCGCGCAAGTGGTCGACCTCCCCTGGGACGAGCAGGACCCACTCCACTACCAGCGCGCGGCCGTCGTCGAGGGACGCGTGATGCTCGCCGGGCGGCTCGGGCCCGACAACGTGCGCGAAGCTGTGCGGGCGGTCCGGCCCTGGGCCGTCGACGCAGCGTCGAAGCTCGAGGCGAAACCCGGGATCAAGGATCACGACAAGGTGCGCGCATTCGTCGAGGCAGCGCGTTGACGTCGACACCAGGCCTCTACGGATCGTACGGCGGGCGTTACGTTCCGGAGACGCTCATTCCCGCCCTCGACGAGCTGGATGCAGGCTGGCGCGCCGCGCAGGCGGACGAGTCGTTCCAGGCGGAGCTCGACGAGCTCGGACGCAACTTTGGCGGCCGGCCGACGCCGCTCACACACGCCGAACGCTTTGCTCCCGGCAAGCGCCTCTATCTCAAGCGGGAAGATCTTCTCCATACGGGAGCGCACAAGCTCAACAACGCGCTCGGTCAGGCGGTGCTCGCACAGCGGCTCGGCAAGTGCCGCATCGTCGCAGAGACGGGCGCGGGGCAACACGGCGTCGCGACGGCGACGGTGTGCGCGCGCTTCGGTCTCGAGTGTGTCGTCTACATGGGCGAGGAGGACATGCGGCGTCAACGGCCCAACGTCGAGCGCATGAATCTGCTCGGCGCCGAGGTTCGGCCGGTCGACTTCGGCACGAAGACGCTCAAGGAGGCGACGAGCGAGGCGATTCGCGACTGGATCACGAACGTCGAGACGACGCACTACCTGATCGGTTCGTGCGTCGGCCCCGCGCCGTATCCAGAGATCGTGCGCGAGCTACAGGCGGTGATCGGCCGCGAGGCGCGCGCGCAGTTCCTCGAGGCCGAGAACCGGCTTCCGGAAGTCGTCGTCGCCTGCGTCGGCGGCGGCTCGAACGCGATCGGGATCTTCGCCGGCTTTGTCGACGACCCAGAGGTCCGCCTTGTCGGCGTGGAGGCGGCCGAGGCCGCGTCGCTCGGCGCGGGAAATCCCGCGGTGCTCCACGGTGCCCGCTCATCCGTTCTCTCGGACGACGACGGCCAGATCGCAGACGCGCATTCGATCTCGGCGGGGCTCGACTATCCGGGCGTCGGTCCGGAGCATGCGTGGCTCCGAGATTCCGGCCGGGCCGACTACGTGCGCGCGACCGACGATGAGGCGCTCGACGCCTTCCGCGAGCTGACGCGCCTCGAGGGGATCATTCCCGCGCTCGAGCCCGCGCACGCTCTCGCCAGGGCCCGCGAGCTCGACGCCGAACTCATCCTCGTTTGCCTTTCGGGTCGTGGCGACAAGGATCTTGCGGAAGTTCTCGCCCAATGAGCGTGAAAGCGCTGGTCGTCTATCTGATGTCGGGCCCGGAGACGCCCGAGCTCGCCGCGGCGGCGGTCGCCGGCGGCGCGGACCTGGTCGAGCTCGGCTTCCCCTTCTCGGATCCGCTCGCCGATGGACCTGTGATTCGACGAGCGGCAGAGCGCGCGCTCCGGCAAGGGATGCGTACGCGTGCGTGCCTCGACTGCCTCGCGCGCACACGTGAGCTCGTGCCGGAGACGCCGCTCGTGCCGATGACCTACGCGGCCCTCCTCGAGGCCTACGGCTGGGACCGCTTCGCAGATGACGCGCGCTCCGCAGGCGCGACGTCGCTGATCGTCGCCGACCTGCCGGTGGACGTGCGCCCGGAGCTACGGCGCGTCCAGCTCGTCGCGCCGACGTCGACCGACGAGCGGGTGCGGATTGCGGCAGAACGCACCGACGGCTGGTTGTACCTCGTCACCCTCACGGGAACCACAGGTGCACGCGCCGACGTCTCGCCCGCGCTCGCCGGCCTCGTCGAACGGGCCCGCGCCGTTACGGACGTTCCGCTCTACGCGGGCTTCGGTATCTCGACACCCGAACAGGCGCGTGCCGCAGCCGAGCTGACCGACGGCGTCGTCGTCGGCTCGCGTCCTGTCGAGGTGGCCGAGGAAGGGCCGGCCGCGTTGCAGCGGTACGTCCGCACGTTGCGCGACGCCGTGGACTCGGTGGTGGCTGTCTGACCTGGCTTGTGCTGTTCGACGTCGACGGGACGTTGCTGTTGACGCACGACGAGATCTACGTGGAGGCGAGCAGGCTCGCGCTCGACGCGGTGTATGGGGTCTACGCCGAGGGCCTCGACGTGCCGGGCGACACGGCGACCGCACACATCCGTCGTGCGCTGCGCGCCATCGATGTTCCCGAGGAGGAAATCGACGCCGGCCTTCCCCTCTGGTGTGCGGAGTTCTCCGGTCAGTACATTCGCCTGCTCGGGACCGCAGACACCAGCCACTGGCAGCTCGGACCGCATGCCGTCGAAGCGGCGGCCGGCGTCGCGCATCGCGGACTGCTCACCGGCAATCCGCCCGCAGTCGCGCATGCGCGGATGGAGAGGCTCGGCTTGGCCGATTTCTTCCCGCGCGGGCAAGGCGCCTTCGGCTGCGAACGCGAGAACCGCGTCGAGCTCTTCGACCTCGCGCGCGAGCGTGCCGGCAACTGGCCTGCGGACCGCACGATCGCTGTCGGCGACACGCCGCTCGACGTCTCGAGCGCCCATGCAGCGGGGTGTCGCTGCATCGCCGTGACG
>WNGD01002473.1_pt1 | contig 19282 bp, 17 predicted proteins | sample 5400671 | NCBI WGS metagenome assembly WNGD01 (sample SAMN13153369, study PRJNA577476) | soil metagenome | isolation source: 40 cm soil or saprolite under grassland replicate 2 | place: USA:California | collected 2016-06-15
GTCATCGGCCGACATTCGAATGGGCCCGTCAGTATGGCTGCCGGAATTCAACGGGCGCGCCCTAACTGCCGGTCTTCGCCACGAAGGAATCCTTGGCGCCCGGCTTGAGCACCACGTAGGCCCGTCGCCACGGCTGATCGTCGATCAGGCGCCATTTGTGGCCTTTGCCGATATGGTCTACAGCGACCAGCACATCACCGGGCCGCACCACGAATGTCTCGCCGTCGGGGGTGGCGAACTCAAGCGTTCCCGACAACGTAATCACGAATTGCGGCTCCGGGTCGGGGTGCCAATCATACGAGGAATGCGCCGGCGTCTCCTTGAAATGGATGGCGACCACGTCGGTGCGATCCTTTTCGTCGATCGTGCCTTCAAGCACATGCGATGCGTTGTCGGGTCCGGTGTACAGTTTGAATGCTCGTACCATTTGATGCTTCTCGTCCGAGTGTTTCGGGAAGCCGTACTGTCATCGGCATCGAAGTGCCAACCGTCATGCCCGCGCTTGTCGCGGGCATCCACGTCTTTATTACCGCTCAAATGAACACGTGGATGGCATCGGAACTCGGGCTTGCCCGAGTTCCGCACCATTAAAGTGCCGCAAGTCGGGTAACCCCAACTTGCGCTGCCAAGCCCGGCCATGACGCGCGCGGTGATGTCCATCGCCACGCCTCTTCGCTCACTGCCAGAGGTTCGTCTTGGCGAGATCGACGAGATCGTCGCCGCGGCCGCCCATCACCGCTTTCAGCATGTAGAGGGTGAAGCCCTTGGCCATCTCGACCGTGATGCTGGGCGGGATCGGAAGCACCATCCGGCTCACCACCGCGTCGACCAGCACCGGTCCGTCGTGCGCAAGCGCCTCGGCGATGCCCTTCTCGATGTCGCCCGGATCCTCGAGCCGGATGCCGCGCACGCCGACGGCTTCCGCCATAGCGGCAAAATTTGGATTCTTCAGGCTGACACCGAAATCGAGAAATCCGGTCGACTTCTGCTCGATCTCGACGAAACCGAGTGTGCCGTTGTTGAACACGACGACCTTGACCGGCAGGTTGTGCTGCACAAGCGTGAGGAAATCGCCCATCAGCATCGAGAATCCGCCATCGCCCGACAGGGAGATCACCTGCCGCCGCGGAAACGCCGCCTGGGCGCCGATCGCCTGCGCCATCGCGTTGGCCATGGAGCCGTGCCAGAACGATCCGATCAGCCGCCGCTTGCCGTTCATCGCCAGATAGCGCGCCGCCCATACCGTCGGCAGGCCGACGTCGCAGGTGAACACCGCGTCATCGGCGGCATGATCGCTGATCGCCTTGGCCACTTGCTGGGGATGGATCGGCGGCTTGCCGGCGCGCCCGACCGCGAGCTCGTCGAGGCCTTTGCGCGCCTTGCGATAGTGCTCGCGCGCCTGCTCGAGGTGTCGCCCGTCGCCCTTCTCCTTGAGCCGCGGCAGCAGCGCCTGGATCGTTTCCCGCACGTCGCCCACCACGCCCACGTCGACCGGCGCGCGGCGCCCGATCACTTCGCCGCGTTGATCGACCTGCGCGATCCGTACGCCACCGCCGCGCGGATAGAATTGCCGATAGGGAAAATCCGTCCCGAGCATGAGCAGCACGTCGCAATCGAGCATGGCGTAGTAGCCCGAGGAAAACCCGATCAGCCCGGTCATGCCGACGTCATAAGGGTTGTCCCACTCGACGTGTTCCTTGCCCTTGAGGGCGTGGACGATCGGAGCTTTCAGGGATTGGGCGAGCGCGAGCAGTTGCGCGTGGGCGCCCTGGCAGCCCGAGCCGCATAGCATCGTCACGCGGGCATCGCCGTTGAGAAGCGCGGCCAACCGGTCGAGATCGGCCTCTGCCGGCGCCACCTTGGGCTGCGCCGGCAACAGGCCCGCCGGCTTCGGTACCGGCGCCTCCGCGGCCGCTTGAAGCGCGACGTTGCCGGGGATGACCACCACCGCGACACCGCGCTTCGCCACCGCCGCATGAATCGCCATCTCCAGGGTGCGCGGCATCTGGTTGGCGCCGGAGATCAGCTCGCAAAAATGGCTGCACTCCTTGAACAGCTGCTCCGGATGCGTCTCCTGGAAATAGCCGGAGGCGATTTCCGCCGACGGGATCTGGGCAGCGATTGCCAGCACCGGCACGCGCGAGCGGTGGCAGTCGAACAGACCATTGATGAGATGCAGGTTGCCCGGTCCGCAGCTGCCGGCGCAGACCGCGAGCTCGCCCGTGAGGTGCGCCTCGGCGCCGGCGGCGAACGCTGCCACCTCCTCATGCCGGACATGAATCCATTCGATCTTGCCCTGGCTGCGCAGCGCGTCGGTCAGCCCGTTGAGACTGTCGCCGACGATGCCGTAAATCCGCTTGACCCCCGCCGCGACGAGAATGTCCGCAAATTGATCCGCTACCCTTTGTGCCATGGCTCGTTTCCCTTTTCTCGCGCTCAACGCGCAAAGGCTGCGCAGGTCCCCCGCATCAGATCAATGTTCAAACGTTTTCCAGGTGCAGTATAGCGGGAGCATCGGCGCGTATGCGCCGTCACAGTGCAGCGTCCTCGATCGGCGATTCACGATGTAGCGACGAAGACAGATATCGTGCTTGGAGAACCTTGCGGTCCGAAGGGTGATTTTGCCTCATCCTTTCATCAAGATGTCAGAAAAAAAGCAAGTTGATCAACGGCCGGACGCGAGAAGGCGCTCGGTAACCGACGGGAAAATCGTCTTCACGAGCGCAACAGTAATCAAGCGCAGGATATCCATCCGTCCCATAGTGCCGATCGGCGCAAGCCGACGCAGACGATTCAGCCTCCGATGACCGCAGGCCACGCAATCAATGGAGACGAGGTGAATTGGGTGCGCTCGCTGTTGAGGCAGCACATTTCAACGCGGCCGGGCGGCGCCGAGGCAATTGACCCCGCCTTTCCATAACTTAAGCTTGCGTCGAAGGAGCAACCCCATGGCCGACACGAGAAAAGAAAGCGACAGCCTCGGCGTGGTCGAGGTGCCGGCGGACAAGCTGTGGGGCGCGCAGACGCAGCGCTCGCTCGAGCATTTCAGCATCGGCCGGGACTTGATGCCGCGCGAAATGATCACCGCCTACGCCATCTTGAAGAAAGCCGCGGCCGCTGCCAACCACGCCGGCAAGCGACTCGACGAGGCGCGCTACAAATTGATCGTGCAGGCCTGCGACGAAATCCTCGCCGGCAAGCACCACGACATGTTTCCCTTGCACGTCTGGATGACAGGCAGCGGCACCCAGTTCAACATGAACGTCAATGAAGTGATCTCCAACCGCTGCAGCCAGCTTGCCGGCACGCCGCTTGGGAGCAAGGCGCCGGTTCATCCCAACGATCATGTCAACACCGCGCAGTCGTCGAACGACTCGTTCCCGTCGGCCATGTATATCGCGGCCGCTCTCAGCGTGAAGCAGCGCCTCATTCCCGCGGTTGCCGCGCTGCGCGATGCGATCGACGCCAAGGCGCGAGAGTGGAACGACATCGTCAAGATCGGGCGCACGCACATGCAGGACGCCACCCCGCTGACCTTGGGCCAGGAATGGTCCGGCTATGCCGGCATGTTGTCGGATGATCTCGAGCGCATCGAATCGGCGCTGCAGGGCGTGTACCGCCTGGCGCTCGGCGGAACCGCCGTCGGCACGGGCATCAACTCGGCGCCCGGCTTTGCCGAAGCGGTGGCGGCCGAGATCGCCAAGCTCACCGGGCTGCCGTTCGTGACCGCGCCCAACAAATTCACCGTGCAGGGCTCCCACGACGCGCTGGTGCAACTGTCCGGCACGCTTCGCACGCTCGCGGTGTCGCTCTACAAGATTGCCAACGACATTCGCCTGATGTCGTGCGGACCGCGCGCGGGCTTCGCTGAATTGGAGATACCTGAGAACGAGCCGGGCTCCTCGATCATGCCGGGCAAGGTCAATCCGACCCAGTGCGAAGCGCTCACCATGATCGCCGTGCAGGTGATGGGCAACGACGTCGCGGTGGGCTTTGGCGGCGCCGGCGGCTACCTCGAAATGAACGTCTACAAGCCGCTGATGATCTTCAACATTACCCACTCCATCACCCTCATGAGCGATGGCTGCGTCAACTTCCGCAAGTTCCTGGTCGAGGGCACCAAGCCCAATCTCAAGAAGATCAAGGAATACGTCGAGCGTTCGCTGATGCTGGTGACGGCGCTCTCACCTGTCATCGGGTACGACAAAGCGGCGAAGATCGCCCATCACGCCATGGACAACGACCTCACGCTGAAGGAGGCGGCGTTGCAACTGGGCTTCGTCACCGAGGAAGAATTCGATCGCGTCGTCGATCCGAAGAAAATGGTGAAGCCCTACGTGGTCACCGACCCAGCGGCCAAGGCGGCGCGTTGAGCAGCGTTCGCTCCGGGGCGGGCGGTCTGCGCCGCTGCGATGGTGAATTTGCCGCGCGCGAAGCCGCGGATGGCGGGACGCGCCCATGACGTTGGAGGAGCGGTCATCGTCCCCTCCCCCGCATGCAGCTGAACTCGGGTTTACCCGAGTTCAGCCGCTTTGTTGATTGGCCGAAGTCGGAAACATCCGACTTCGGCTGGAGGGACAGGGAGGGGGCATGCAACATGATAGATCATTTTAAGTCACCCCCTCCCCAACCCTCCCCCGCAAGCGGGGGAGGGAGCAGACCGAGCCTCTCGCTCGCATTGGCAGCCTGACGCCGCAGCACTTCCGTTCACTCCGCGTAGACCGGGCGATAGGCGCGGGCGCGGACCAGCGCGCCGACGTCTTCCGGCCGCGGCACACGCGTCAGTCCCTGATCGAAAATGTACGCGGCGATGCGTTCGGCGACATGGAGCGATGCATCGAGGATGCGGCTCTGCGGCGGGTAGATCAGGCCCATCGAGAGATTTTCCTCGGTGACCTGCTCGGCGACCGCTTGCGCGGCGACGATAAACATTTCCTCGGTCACCCGCGTCGCCTCGGTGGCAAACACCGCCATGCCCATGGCCGGGAAGATGTAGACATTGTTGCCCTGGCCGGGCACGAAGCGGCGACCGGCGATCTCGACCGGCGGGAACGGACTGCCGCTGGCGAAAACGGCCCGACTCTCGGACCACTTATAGGCCTCCTCGGCCGTGCATTCGGAGCGCGAGGTCGGGTTCGAATAAGGAAAGATGATCGGGCGCTTGTTGATCCTCGCCATTGCCTCGATCACCTCGCGGCTGAACAGTTTCGGCACGGTGCTAACGCCGATGATGCCGGTCGGCCGCAGCGCCTCGACCGCCTCGACAAAGGTGGAGACCGGAGGATGCTCCTGCGCGAACGGCTTCTGAAAATCGGCGAGGTCGGTGCGCGAGGTCACGAGTAGGCCATTGATGTCAAACAGCGCATTGCGGCGCCGCGCCGCCGCGGGATCCATGCCCTCCTGTTCCATGGCGAGGCTGATCAGCTCGGCGATGCCGGTTGCGGCCGAGCCCGCGCCCAGGAACAGGAAGCGTTGCTCGGAAAGTTTTCCTCCGGTGAGGCGCAAGGCGCCGTAGATGCCGGCCAGCGCGACACCAGCGGTGCCCTGGATGTCGTCGTTGAAGGTGCAGATCTTGTCGCGATAGCGCGCCAGAATCGGGACGGCGTTGAAATTGGCGAAGTCCTCCCATTGGATGCAGCATTTCGGGTAGAGCTGCTCTACCCCCGCCACGAACTCGTCGACAAACGCCAGATAGTCTTCGCCGCGTACGCGCTGCTGGCGCAGCCCGAGATAGAGCGGGTCGTCGAGCAGCACCTGATTGTTCGTGCCGACGTCGAGGACGACGGGCAGACAGCATGGCGGCGGGACGCCGGCGCAGGCGGTATAAAGCGAGAGCTTGCCGATCGGGATCCCCATGCCGCCGGCGCCGAGGTCGCCGAGACCGAGGATGCGCTCGCCGTCGGTGACGACGATGAAGCGCACGTCCTTCTCCGGCCAGTTGGAAAGCAGCTCCTTCAGCCGGCCGCGCGCGCTGATCGGCAGATAGATTCCGCGCGGCGCCCGGAAGATATGAGCGAACCTCTGGCACGCCTCCCCGACCGTGGGCGTATAGACGATCGGCATGTAGGTGGCGGGGTCCGACATCAGGATCGCGTAATATAAAGTCTCATTGCGCACCTGCAGATCCGAGAGCACGAGGTACTTCTGCAGATCGTTTTCCAGAGCGGCGATTTCGGCGTGCCGGCGCGCTATCTGCAGCGGCATCGTGGTCACGGCGGGTGGCAGCAGACCTTCGAGGCCCCAGGCACGGCGCTCCGCCTCGGTGAACGCCGTCCCTTTATTGAGGCGCGGATTGTGCAGCAAACCATAGCCCCTCGGATGCTCCTGCCTCGCTGCGGTCATCTTGATGGCTCCCTACGCGGTCATCTTGCGTGCCCCATACTATCTCGTTCCGGTCCGATCTCCGAACCGAATGCGTTCAAGCGCCAACCAAATGACGGCAAAGAGGATGCGAACAGTGTGCGGATTCGGGGTAAAGCAAAAGCGTCGAGTGCGCCAAAACTACGCCGGCGCAACGCGGCTTCCCGTCCGTTGCAGCGATGATCGACTTCGCGAGATCACGCGTAGCAACCCGCACCAGCGATGGACCGTATCCCGGTCCAGCATGATTTCGCGAAGGTATGCTTCTTTGCACCTGCGTTTGCAGAACTTGCTGCCCCACCAACGGTGGGTCACCATCCCGAATGGCCCGCCGCAATGATCACAGGCTTGACGCGGCCGCACCACAGCCCGCACGGGGCGCACATCTTCCTGGATCGTCATGACGCCCTCGCATGCTCTTTGGGGGTTGAGATGGAGAGCTTGCAGTGACCGAGATAGCACTCGTAACTGCAGTAGGAGAGACGCGTGGCAAGCTCCCGCAGATAGTTTTCGCCGATTGATTCGCAGCACAACGCGCAGAAACTCTCCGGACGCGGCCTCCTGCCATTCACCAAGACGAATTTCATCTGTCGCCTCCTGCCGAGAAGAAGCCCCGGCCCTCAACGGCGATTAGGTCACTCACCCCCCAGCATCTCAATCGTACAAAGGTTCGAGCAGGTCACTCTGTGGTTTTGGCCGCGCATACTCGCGTTTGTTGCGCTCCATACCGCGGTTGCGACGCTCATACTTTGGTTTGGGATTCGCGGCGCAGCTCGATCCGCCTGCCACGTGATGCGAACGCGCCCTGGGCGAGACCGCGCCCGGCACGCCGATCGGTGCAAAACCGGTCTATTCGCAGCAATTCCTCGCAAGCAAAATCCGCGCGCGACCAACATATCGAAGGCTTGGGCTAGCCCAAGAGTCGTGGCTGGAGAGGCAACCATGCTCGGCATCATCATTGCGTTCATGCTTGTGGCGTCGCCGGCGGCGGCGCGGGACCTTGGACAGTGGGAGAACCATGCGCCGCAGGTGCGCAAGTGGTTTCAAAGCCTCATGCAGCCCGACGCCCCGTTCATGTCGTGCTGTGGCGAAGCCGACGCCTATTGGGCCGACAGCTTCGAGGTGGACGGAGATCGCTACGTGGCCATCATCACCGACGAGCGGCCGGATGGCCCGCTCGGCCGCCCACCCCGCGAGTTAGGCGAAAAAATCATCGTCCCCAACCACAAGATCAAATGGGACGAAGGAAACCCGACCGGACACGGGATCATCTTCATTGGGGTTGGCGGCCAGGTCTTTTGCTACGTGCCGCCCGGCGGCGTCTGACGCCGGTTACGGCGCTAGAGCGGAGGCTGGCCATGAGCGAGCGTAAGATTACCCAGATGTTTGGATTGATCTTGGGTGCCCTCTTCACGTGCACCCTGGTCCTGAACGCCTTCGCTTTCTAAAAGCGTGTAGGGCGCAATAAGCGAAGCGCATTGCGTCCTAAGGGCTACGGGCTGGATCGATAGGCAGCGTGAACTGAAAGGTCGCGCCGCGGGGCGCGCTCGCGCTCGCCCACAACCGTCCGCCGTGCGCTTCGACGATCGAGCGGCAGATCGACAGCCCCATCCCCAGGCCGTTCGGCTTGGTCGTGTAGAAGGCCTCGAACAGGCGCTCGAGACCCGCTGGCGCCAGGCCCGGACCCGAATCGCGCACGGTCACGAGCACGCCGCCCATCTCGGCTTTCCCGGTGCTGATCAGCAGTTCGCGTGGCCCCTCGGTGAGGCCGCTCATAGCCTCGACGGCGTTGATGATCAAATTCAGCATAACTTGTTGCAGTTGCACCCGATCTCCGTCCATCAGCGGCAAGTTGTCCGTGAGTTCCGTTTGCGCCGAGACGCCGTTCTTCACGGCTTCGCCACGGGTGAGCTCAATCACCTCGCGGATCGCGCCGTTGAGGTCGAAGCGATCCTTGCGCGGAGGCGCCTTTTGGATGAGATCCCGGATCCGACCGACCACGTCGCCCGCCCGTTTGCCGTCCTTGGTGATGCAAGCGAGCGCCTGCCGCACCTCCTCCAGATCGGGCGGCTCACGAATGAGCCAGCGCAGCCCCGCCTGAGCATTGCTGACGGTCGCAGCGATAGGCTGCTTCACTTCATGGGCGATCGAGGCCGTGAGCTGCCCCATCGTTGCGACGCGGTTCGCATGCGCCAGCTCCATCTGTGCCTCGTGGTAGCGGCGCTCGCTCTCGCGTGCTTGCGCTTCCGCCCGCTTGCGCTCGGTCAAATCGAGCACGAAAGCGACACCCTCGTCCCGCCTTTCCTCTAACAATGCCGCGCCGACTAGCACCGGCACGCGACTGCCATCTTTGCGGAAATATTCCTTCTCGAAAGGCTTGCAGATCCCGTTGGCAGCGAGCTCTGACAACGCCTGTTCGTCGGCCTCGCGCCATTCGGAGGGCGTCAGCTCCGTCCAGCGCAGGCGACCCGAGGCGAGATCGCCACGGCCGTATCCCACGATGTGGAGAAAGGCCTCGTTGGCCTCAATAATGCGACCTTCAACATCCCAAATGCAGATCCCGATGATGTTGGAGTTGACTAAGCACCGGACCTTGGATTGCAATCCAGTGGCCAGTTCACGCACCGCTGTCTCCGCCTTTTCGCGCTCGGCGATTTGGAATTTGAGGTCATCGATAGACGCCACAGCTTGATACGCCGCCGACGCGAACCGACCCAGCCTTTCAAGCAGCCGCAGGTCCTCGGCGTCGAATTTGCGGCGATCATTGTGAGCGATCGCCCAGATCGTGCCGACCGCCTTGCCGTTGACGTAAAAGGGGACCAGCAGTCCCTCTTCGGCAAGCGGTGTCGCCGGGCGCAAATATGGGTAACGCTGCTCCCAGTGAGTGAACAGCATCGAAACGTTGCGGTCGAGCACGTCGCCGCACGGGCCGAAGTCGCGCGGGGTCCCACCGCCGATGTGTGGCTGCCACGCGCCGGCAATGGCCGCCCAGTAGAACCTTTTTTCGTCTTTGGTCAGCAGACTCAGGCCAGCGGAATCGGCCGGCAGGACCTCCAGGACTTTCTCGGCCAGTGTTTGCAGAATGGTGCCCGGCGAGTCCGCCAGCGCGCTGACCAGCGCCACGAGCGCGCGATTCTCCTTCTCGTAATCGGGCGGACGCCATGCGCGACGATGCAACTCCTCCGTGCGGAGGATCGATTCCAAAGGAGCCGCGCCATTCGGAATTGAAGCCTCAAGAGCAATGTCACTTTTCGATTTGGCAGACTCCATCATGTTCCCTACTCCATGGCGGACGTTTACACGGAACCGAATGCTAAGCTGGCCCTGTCCCTGCCGCGCGGGTTGGTCTTCAAGGGCAAGCCAAATCGAGTTCCTCTCCGTTCCAACCAGAGACCAATCTTCCGACCTCCATGCGCGGGCCGATAAGGCGGTCGAGGGCCTGGCCCCCCAGGAACCCGAGCGTCAGCATGATCCGCACGCCCGCGCGGACGAGCCTCTGCGGCCGCGTCGCCCATGTACCGTCGAGGTCGTCCTTTAGTACGTATTCGTGTGTGAGACGATTGAGGCTGTCAGGCGTCGGGTGCTCCGCGGCGGAAAGCACCGTCAGAATGGCATGCGGCTCGCCGTCATCAGCATCATCGCGCCATCTTCCGCAGAAGAGACGTTCTCCATCCCCACCAGCGCCGAACCAAGAGGACGCGTCCATCTTGCCGGACTCGCCGTCAGGCCGCACCGCGACTTTTGCGAAACACCTATCAAATTGACTTTAGTCGGATAGGTCAAGGTGGTACCCGCGGGTAGTGCCTCAGTTTTAGGTACTATCGCACGATGTGGCAGCAAGAATGAGAAACATCCCCCGGAACTAGACGCGTTTGCCGCTTATCGATGGCTAAGTCATCCGCACCCCCAAGTGACGGTCTGACGGCCGTTCTTCACGGCTTCGCCACGGGGCGCAATAAGCGAAGCGCATTACGTCCTAAGGGCTACGGGTTGAATCGATAGGCAGCGTGAACTGAAAGGTCGCGCCGCGGGGCGCGCTCGCGCTCGCCCACAACCGTCCGCCGTGCGCTTCGACGATCGAGCGGCAGATCGACAGCCCCAGCCCCAAGCCGCTCGGCTTCGTGGTGTAGAAGGCCTCGAACAAGCGCTCGAACTCGGCGGGCGCGAGGCCCGGGCCCCAGTCGCGCACCGCCACGTGCACATCACCCGCCTCCCCTTTGGCGGTGCTGATCAGCAGTTCGCGCGGTCCCTCGTCGATACCGCTCATCGCCTCCATGGCATTGATGATCAAGTTCAGCATGACCTGCTGCAGTTGCACCCGATCCCCGTGGATGAGCGGTAAGCCGCCCGCGAGTTCAGTCCGTACCGCGACGCCGGTCTTCACCGCTTCGCCGCGGGTGAGCTCAATCACCTCGCGGATCGCCGCATTTATGTCGAAACGATCTCCCCGCGGGGGCGCCTTCTTAATGAGATCACGGATGCGGCCGACGACATCTCCGGCGCGTTTGCCGTCCTGGACGATGTGGGCGAGCGCCTCGCGCACCTCTTCAAGATCCGGCGGCTCGCGCGTGAGCCAGCGCAGCGCCGCCTGCGCGTTGCTGACCGTGGCGGCGATGGGCTGCTTGACCTCATGGGCGATCGACGCGGTGAGCTGGCCCATGGTTGCGACGCGGTTGGCGTGCGCCAACTCCATCTGCATGTCGCGGTAGCGGCGCTCGATCTCGCGCGCTTCCGCTTCCGCCCGTTTGCGCTCGCTCAAATCGACTACGAAAGCGATGCCCTGGTCTTGCCTTTCGCTGATTGTCGCCCCGCCGACCAGCACGGGCACGCGGCTGCCGTCTTTGCGGAAGTATTCCTTCTCGCGCGGCTGCACGGTTCCCGTGGTCATCACTTCCGTCACACGCCGTGCGGTATCCTGGCGCCATTCCGCCGGCGTCAGGTCGCTCCAGCGCACGCGGCCAGCGAGGACATCTTCACGATCGTATTGGACGATGCGCAGAAACGCTTCGTTGGCATCGAGAATTCGGCCTTCCACGTCCCAGACGAAGATCCCGATGATATTGGCCTCGAACAACCGCCGGATTTTCGCCTCGCGCTGTTCGAGCGCTCCATGCAGCGCCGCCAAGGATGTCAAGTCGGCCTGCAGCAGGTCGCGAAAGTGCAGCAGGAGCTTGAGATAAGCCTCGCTGTATTCGTTCCTTTTGTTATCGCGAACGCAAATGGTTCCGAACATCTGGCCATCGGGCCAGCTGATCGGAACGCCCAGGTAAGAGATCATCCCCTGTTGCACATGCGGGTTCGACTTCCACGCTTCGTTCGCGCGAGCATCAGCGACAAGTAACGGTTGACGGGCCTTCATCACGGTCTCGCAATAAGGTCCCGTGTCGACGGAGCCCGGCTCGCAAAGATTTCCCGCGGACGCGCTGGAGACGAAAACCTTGATGTGCGGAGATTCGACTCGCATGATCGAGGCAGAGGGGACGTGCATGATTTCGGCAAGCACATCCACGACCTCCTGCCACTTCCGAACGATGTCCGAGGGGACTTGGACGGAACGTGACATCGCGGATGTTGTTGCCGAAGAGCTCATCGAGCTCATGGGATCATCTTCTTGCGATAATTGCCGCCGTTCTTGCGTTCTCTGCCGCATCTTCGGCGCGCTTTCGATCCAGTGCGGTCCAGCCTACTCGGTGCCAGGCGGACCAGCCGCGCTTTGGCGCCGCATGAGCGCCCGCTCCACGCATTCGAGCAATTGCGGTTCATCGAACGGCTTGCTCAAGAAACAGACTGCCCCGCCCTTCATGGCTCGCTCGCGAATGCGCTCATGCGGGAAGGCAGTAATGAAAATGACAGGCATGCCATGATCGTGAGCGATCAGATATTCCTGCAGCTCGACGCCGCTCATGCCGGGCATCTGCACATCGGCAATGACGCAGGAGGTTTCGCGCAATTGGGGCGACGCTAAGAATTCTTGTGCCGAAGCAAACGCATATACAGAAAATCCCATCGACCTGAGCAACCGTGCTGTCGCGGTACGCACCGAAGGGTCATCGTCGATGATCGAGATTACCGGGACCTCTGCCACACCACCTGACCTTGTTCTCGAGTCCCGGGCCAAAAGGCGGGGGCATCGACGGCGTCGCCTCCATAACCTAGGGCGGGATTTGCGGAGGGAGAACTATACTTAGGTTTCGAAAAGGGCGAGCCCTGTTAACTAGCTACACTTGACCGGGTGGCGGAGGATATGCCTGCAGGCGGCTCCCGGTCGGCACCCGATCTACGGACCCTTTCTCGATGGCGCCCCAGCTGCCTCAATGTTCGGGTTTGATCCCCAGCGCTTCGGCCATCCTGACCAGATCGGCCACTGATCTCGCCTCCATTTTCTTCATGATGTGACTGCGATGCACTTTCACGGTGATCTCGCTGAGCCCGACTTGGGCTGCGATCTGTTTGCTCATCAGCCCGCTCGCCACCAATGCCATGATTTCGCGCTCGCGAGAGGTAAGCGATGAGAAATGCGCTTTCAGGTCGGCGAGCCTTTTCTCCTGTTCACGGCGTTTTTCATCGCGCTGGATCGCGGCCGTGACGGCATCCAGAAGATCCTGATCGCGAAACGGCTTGGCGAGGAAATCGACGGCACCGGCCTTCATGGCCCGCACCGTCATGGGAATATCGCCATGTCCCGTAATGAACACGATGGGGATTCGAAGATCCGCCTTCGCCAGCTCGGCCTGGAAGTCGAGACCGCTCACTCCCGGTAGTCGGACGTCGAGGACGAGACAGCTTGGAACATTCGGGCGCTCGCTCTGCAAGAACTCCTGCGGCGATGCAAACGCTTCGGCCCGCAATTGCACCGATTGAAAAAGCCGCGCCAGCGCCTGACGCACCGACGCGTCGTCATCCACGACGAAGACGATCGGCCGTTCCGCGCTCTCAACCGGTTTCGCTGACGAACTGCGCTGGGTCACCATGCCTATGTTCTGCCCTTGAACAATCTACCCGAAACCGCACAACCGGCAAACCCGGCCTCCCTCCGGGATCTCGAGCAGCTCTTCGGCAGCAAAGCCATGTCGCGCGTGCACGAATGTGGTAGCTTCTGAGGGGTTGATGAGCATTTCCGATGCCGCAACAACTCGAAGAACCTTGTGACATGACGGCTTCGGGGCCACTCCATTTCTCCGCGGAGGCGGAGGCGCAATGGCGGGAGCTGTTTGAGGACAGCCCGCTCATGTATTTCATGGTCGATCCGGCCGGCACCATGCTCGCCGTCAACGCCTTTGGCGCCGCGCAACTGGGCTACACTGTCAGCGAATTGGTCGGCCAATCCGTGCTGAAGGTGTTCTTGCCCGATGACAAAGACGCCGCCAGGAAGAACCTCGAACTGTGCGTGCAGACCGTCGGGCAGCAGAACAAGTGGGAAATCCGCAAGGTCCGCAAGGACGGCACGCTGCTCTGGGTGCGCGAAAATGCCAAAGCGGTACGACGATCCGATGGCGATCTGATCGTTCTGATCGCATGCGAGGACATCAGCGACCAAAAGCGCGGAGAGCAGCGCCTGGCCGCTCAATCCAGCGTCTCCCGTGTTCTCGCCGAATCCGACAGCCTCGCCGAGGCAAGCCCGGAGTTACTCCGGGCGATCTGCGAAGCGATGGACTGGGACTGGGGCGCCCTCTGGACCGTTCGTCAACAGCCTGAGCGCTTGCGTTGCGTCTTTATCTGGCACGCGCCGAGCATTGACAGTGTCGAATTCGACGCGGCCAGCCGGGAATTCGCCTGCGCCGCCGGTGAAGGTCGAGCCGGACAGGTCTGGCAAACGCGCCAACCGCTCTGGATCGCCGATGCAACAAAGGATCCCGGTTTCCGGCGAGGCCCGGCCGCCGCCAGATCTGGGCTGCACGCCGGCCTTGCTTGCCCGATCCTGCTTGGCGGGGAAGCCTTGGGGATCATCGAGTTCTTCAGCCGCCGGATCCGCGAACCGGACGAACAGGAAGTCGCCACGCTCGCCGCGATCGGCAGCCAGATCGGGCAATTCATCCGGCGCAGGCGAGCGGAACATGCGGTTCAGGCGAGCGAGAAGCGTTTCCGCGCGCTGATCGAGCACGCCTATGACATCGTTCTCCTGCTCAGCGCGGAAGGGACAATACTCTATGCCAGTCCCTCGGTCGAAAGGGTGCTGGGCTACGCGCCGGACGAGCTCATCGGGCGGAATGGATACGACCTGATCCATCCCGATCATCGTCAGGCGTCGGTTGACCGGTTCACTCGGGCCGTGGAGCAACCCGGGGCCGTGATCACGGGCGAACGCCCGCTGCTGCACAAGGACGGGTCGGCCCGCTGGATCGAGAATGTGATCGTCAACTTGCTCTCGGAGCCGAGCGTGCAGGCCTTGGTCATGCATCAGCGGGACGTCACCGAGCGCAAACAGGCCGAGACGGCGCTGCGGGACAGCGAGGAGCGCTTCCGCACCCTCGTGCAATTCTCCTTCGACGTGTACTGGGAGAGCGACGCGCAGCATCGCTTCACCCGCCAGGAGTTCGCCGAGGATCTTGCCGACGCGCCGGTGCCGGGCTCCGACATCGGTATCGGTAAGACGCGCTGGGAACTACCCCACCTGGAGCCTGGGGAAGAGGCCTGGCGCAAGCATCGGGAGACGCTCGACGCCCATTTGCCGTTCCGCGATTTCGAGCTTGCGCGCCCTAGGCCCAACGGCGGGAAGCGGTATTGGTCCGTCTCGGGGCTGCCGGTGTTCGACGAGACGGGGCGCTTTGTCGGGTACCGCGGCCTGGGACGGCACATCACCGAACGCAAGCGCGTCGAGGAGAGGCTGCGCGAGAGCGAGCAACGATATCGCAATATCTTCGAGACGGCAGGCGTGTCGATCTGGGAGGAAGACTTTTCCGAGGTCAAGGCGGCCATCGAGAGCTTGAAGGCGCAAGGTGTTCGCGATTTCCGCCAATACATCGCCGCACACCCGGAATTCGTGCGGCAAGCCGTCGCAATGGTGAAGATCGTCGACGTGAATGATGCAACGGTCAAATTGTTCGGCGCCACGAGTAAGGAGGACCTGCTCGGTTCCTTGCATACCATCTTCACGCCGGAGACGGAAAAAGTATTTGCAGAGGAGCTGGTCGCGATCGCAGAAGAACGGAGCTCCTTCGCATCCGAAACGAGTCTTCGGACCCTGACAGGAGAAAAACTTGCTGTCGTATTCACGATGACCTTCCCGCCTCAGCCCACGAGCCTCGACGGCGTACTGGTGACCGTAATGGACATCACCGAGCGCAAGCAGGCTGAGAACTTGACCGCACAGTTCTTCGAAAGCGCGCCGGACGGCGTTTGCATCGTAGAAAGAGATTACCGATACCGCCGCGCCAATCCCATCTATGCACGCCGATGGGGCATGCCGGCCGAGCGAATCGTCGGCATGCACGTCGCCGACCTCCTCGGTGTGGACCGTTTCGAGCGCACCCTCAAGCCGAATCTGGACCGCTGTTTCGCCGGCGAAGAGGTCCTATTCGATTGGTCTTCCGAGTCTTCCCCCCGGCGCTATTTCGCCGTGAGCTACTCGCCGCTTCGCTCGGGATCGGAGGACGTAGAGGCCGCGCTCGTAATCCAGCGTGATGTCACCGACCGCAAAGAGGCCGAGTTGGCGCTGCGCGAGAGCGAGCAGCGTTTCCGCGACTATGCCGAGATTGCCTCTGACTGGTTCTGGGAAAGTGACTCCGAACATCGCTTTACGAGTTTCACGCGTTCGGCGGCAACGGGGGGGTTCGTCAGGGACTTCATTGGGAAGCGGCGCTGGGAACTGGCTGCAGACCGCGAGGAAGAGCCGGAGAAGTGGCGCGCGCATATCTCCACCCTGGAAGCGCATGAGCCTTTTCGCAGCTTCAGGTACAGAGCCTCGCGCCCGGACGGATCGGCCATCTACTTGTTGGTGAGCGGCAAGCCCATGTTCGACGCGAACGGGACGTTCCTGGGCTACCGCGGCGTCGCCACCGACGTCAGCGCCGAGGTGCGGGGCGAGCAAGCGGAGCGGGCGTTGCAGGAAGCGCAAACCGAGCTCGCGCACGTCGCGCGGGTGACGACCTTGGGGGAGCTTACCGCTTCGATTGCCCACGAGGTCAATCAGCCGCTCGCTGCCGTCGTCACCAATGCCGGCGCCGGTCTGCGCTTGCTCGACGTGCCCGATCTCGCAGAAGCCCGGGAAGCGCTAAACTGCATCATCAGCGACGCCAATCGCGCCGCGGACGTGATCGCCCGCATTCGGGCCCTCACCAGGAAAACTCCGTTCCAAAAGCAACAGGTTGACCTCAACGACGTCGTTCGTGAGGTGGCCGGGCTGACGCGCACCGAAATGGATCGCAATCGTGTGGAGCTGCGCACGCAGCTCGCCGACGATTTGCCGCCCGTCCAGGCAGACAGGATCGAGCTCCAGCAGCTCGTCCTCAATCTCATAGTCAATGCCATTGAGGCCATGAGCGACGGCGCCAGACGTGACCTGTTGATTGCTTCCAAAAAAGACGACGCGAACAATGTGCGGGTGTCGGTGTGCGATTCAGGTCGAGGGCTGGACCCGGCGGCGGCTGATCGCATCTTCCAGCCGTTCTACACGACCAAGCCCGGCGGAATGGGGATGGGCCTTGCGATCTGCCGGTCGATACTCGAGAGGCTCGGGGGACGGCTCTCGGTGCGAGCCAATGCGCCTTGCGGCACGATCTTTGAATTTAGCATACCCATCGAACAAGCGGACGCATCGGCCGAGTGGCCCGTTCCGGCCGCGAGTTCAGGGCCGCAGCAACCCTGACTCCGCTTCACGAGCTACCGACGCGATGATTTTTGGTTGGACCGTCGGCCTCTCTGCCGTTATCGCCCGCGAAAGCGGGCGATCCAGTAACCACAAGATTATGCGTGATTACTGGATGCCCCGCTTTCGCGGGGCATGACAGCGGAAGTGCAAGTGACTCTATCGAGAGTCATTACGCTCTAAAGTACGCGAAACGCCTCGAGCCCAAGCATCGCGTGCGTGCGTTCAAAACGTTGATCTGCCCCTGCTGGACCGCCGGTCATGGACGAGCATCAGGCGCTCATCGCCAGTTATCAACGGGCATCAGGCGCTCATATCGCCGATCCCGCCGCCGGCGCTCCGGCGGGCCGTTCATATTTTCAAGCCGCTTTGCGAGCTGTGAGGGAACGTCGAGCATCGCGGTCGCAAGGTCGGTGCCGTCGGCCACGAGCTCGCGCATGACGGACATGGGCGTCGGATGTGGCGCTTTCATTTCGCCCGTGACACTGCCGGATTGAAAGCTGAGCTCGGCGTCGAATTTCCGCGCCAGCTGCTGCATGCGCCGGTTCTCGGCGAGGCAAAGCATATGCAGCCGCTCGACCTGGCGGTTGCGGGCCGCGAGCAGCACGCGTTCGAACAGCTCCGTTCCCACGCCATGGCTCTGCCAAGCATTCTCGACGCTGAATGCCGCTTCCGCCTCGCCTGCGGGTTCGAGCAGGCGCAGCTCGGCCGCACCGCGCAGCACGCCGTCGACAAAGAACCCGTAAATGAACGCGCTGCGCAGCGCGGCGGGCTCGGCATACCGCCGGATGAAGTCGTCGGAAACCACGCCGCAGAAGCGACTGCGCCGACTTCCGGCGTCGAGGCGCAACAAGTGCTGGCGGTAAAGCTCGGTTTCGCCGGCCCACAGCCTGCGGACAGTGCCATCGGATACCAGAGGCTCGTACATTGGATGTCCTGAGTTTACCGATTGAGGACTGCGCGCGCTCGCCGCGGGTTCGCACAGGCAAGCCGAGCTTGCGCGCGGAGCCGGCGCAACGCATGGATCAGCCACTCGCCGGCCGCAGCCAAGATGATCGTGACGATGGGGATATAGACTGTCCAAAAGACCGGGAAAAACATATCAGGCGCTTCTCACCATGAGTGTTGATACGGTCGATCGAGAACGCTGCGTTGCTCGACCCAACTCGGCCGCAGCTCATTCGCGGGCGCCTCGTCCGATCCGGCCTCGATCAGGCCGCCATCGATAACGATCTCTCGTATGATGCGCTGATCGCCGATCGGCTCGGCCTGCGCGGCTCGATCCAATGGCCAGGCGGCGAATGCAGGCGATGCAAGCAGCGCCGCCGCAGCAAGCGATGCGATCCGTGCCGTCTTGAGCATCTTGGTTCTCCCGCAGTCATGCACGCTTGTGAGTACGGCCGGCGCAGGGCCGGCCGCGCTACGAAACACAACCCAACGCGTAGGCTACGAAACGAATTGCTTCGCCCACTCGCCGAAGTCGACTATCGGTAGCCGGTCTCGCCGGAATTCGGACTTGCCGGCTACACTTGCGCTGAACCGGAGGCGCGCGAAGCGGCGTTATGGACCGGCACCATAGCAGGGGGAGCTTGGTCCCCAGCCGTAGCCGCCACAGGTCGGACTGTTGTCGGTGGCCGCAGTCTGAGCGAAGGTCGGGCTGGCAAGCAGCGTGACCAATGCGAGAGCAGTGATGAGGGCTTTCATGAGTCCTCTCCATGTCCGGACGATTATCCGTGGGTCTCCTGCAACAGCGGCAGGCCGACGGCCCGTGCTTGCAGTCACCGAGGAGATAGGCTCGTAGCGATCATCGGATGAGCTATACCTGGGTTTTTGCCGCATAACCGAACGATCAACGCCCCCATACTTTGGTTTAGGCTGCCGCGAAAAATCGATGCGCTTCATGCGCGATGAGGAACGCAAACACGGATTTGTTTTTGGCCGAAGTCCGCTGACCCCGTTCGATAATCTCGTGTGGAAGTGCTATCTTCTGCTGGCAAGTCCTGCCCGGAGACAATGCCGTGACAGAGCGTCCAGCTCGTCAGCCCGCGACTGCCGAAGAGCCGACCGTATTCGTCGTCGATGACGATGAATCGATGCGCGAGGCGCTCAGAAGCCTGT
>WNGD01002474.1_pt1 | contig 19275 bp, 7 predicted proteins | sample 5400671 | NCBI WGS metagenome assembly WNGD01 (sample SAMN13153369, study PRJNA577476) | soil metagenome | isolation source: 40 cm soil or saprolite under grassland replicate 2 | place: USA:California | collected 2016-06-15
TCGTCAGTGCAACAATTATTGTCAACGCAACCGCTCCTGGCACAACCTTCCAGGGTGCTTCAGCTTCCGCTACGGACAGTATTACTCAGGCCGCTAATGATGCGGCTGAAATTCCTACCCGTCTGGTTATGGGCTACATCTATCAGCAGGAGCCGAAAATTAAAGCACGTGGCTTCCAACCTGATGATCTTCTCTATGATGTAACTGCTCTTGTACCGTCACCAACAGCACCGACCATTTCCATCACTGCTACGACAGCCCATGCAGAGGATGCAGTTCTCTTAGCAAATGCAGTAGCCAATGATTACAAAGCGTACAAAGATCAGCAGCTTCAACAGCATTTGAAAGATACACGTGCATCCCTACAGGCTCAGTACGACAATTATCAAACTCAGAGTAATGCTCTGGAGGCAAAGATCTTAAGCTATCCCCAAACTGATCCGCATGTCGTGGTGTATACTCAGGACCGCACTGCACTTACCTCTGCTATGAATGCAGTACAGACTCAGCTTTTACAGCTGCCGCCGACTGTTGAGAGTGATGTATTCGTCTTACAGACAGCGAAAATAACCGATGTGCAGTCATCATCTAAATCTACTATCCTCATCTCTGTTTCTGCTGTTGTTGGTTTAATACTCGGTCTCTTGCTGTTGCTCTTGATGGTCTTCATTGATGATCGTCTGCGCGGTGATGATCAGGTGACTGAGAAATTGGGTATGACCTATCTGGGTGGTTTGTCTACCAGTGCAGATATCAAGGGAGGTTCAATACCCACAACAGGCAGAGCTGCTCAGCAATTGACCGATATTGGTGCGAACTTGCAGCTTACGGAAGTCCTCCCTGGCCCATGGCGTGTCCCACAGGGTACAGCCCTGCTCGTTACCAGCCCGCAAAGTGCGGAAGGTAAAACGACGGTAGCGGCTGGCTTAGCTGCCAGTGTCGCCCGAAGTGGCCGCTCTGTTCTGGTGATAGATGGTAATTTGCGTAAACCTGGAACGCATCTGGCTTTCGGCATGAGCCCGGCTAGTTTCGGCCTCAGTGGCCTGCTTAAGGCTGCTCCCGGTACAGAAAATCTTGATGCTGCCGTCCAGCGCACTAACACTCCTGGCGTCTGGCTCATGCCTGCGGGTGCAGCTGCTGAAGATGCTACCCTCTTGCTAGCACAGAAACTCCCTGGTATTCTGGCACAACTTACCAAGAAGACCGATTTCATTATCATCGATGGCCCATCGGTACTCGATGGAGCTGAAGCCTCACTGCTCGCCAGTACGGCTGATGGTGTTGCCCTGGTTGTTGATAACCGCCACGACAAGCTTGCCCTCTTGCTGCGCACCAAAGACGTCCTCCGCTCGGTGACTGAGAAGCCGATTGGGGTGATTATCAATCGTCTCTCACGCAGGAAACGCAATCCGTATTACACGGCTGCTGTCATTCCTGATGTCAACGCAGACAAAGAAGTTATCGCACAAACTCATGCCAGCAATGGCCATAACGGTAACGGCAATAGCAACGATCAAAAGCCAGAGCAGGTGATGGCAACTCCTATGGCTCCTATGGCTCCCATAGCACCGGTCAGCAATCCTTCTCCGTTGAGTGGATACGCTGTTCCGCCTTCGCCCAATCGAGGCACCACATCTTTGATGGACTTCTCGACGATGCAGTCTAACAATCCCAATCCGCCTTCGCCTTTTCCGTCACCTCGTGAGAAAAGATGAGTAATGTCCTATGCAAGTAACCAATAGTCTTGGCAAAGGGACGTTTCCTCCACCAGGAGGGGGCGCACCCCCATCCGATATCGCCAGCCAGATTAAGCAGCAGCGCACCTACTACCAGCGTATCCACTTTAAACGTTCGCTGAGCTTCTGGTGGTCTCGTATTCTGCTCATCGTGCTAGCAGTGATTATTGCTGTCACGCTGGGATATGTGTATTCTCTTTTCCCATTGGCCATCGTACTTACGTCGTATAAATATGTAGTAGTGGGAGCCATTGCCTTCCCACTGATCGTATTTCTGATTAGGCGTTTGGATATCGCTTTGCTCTCCCTGGCGATCTCTGCAACGCCCTTTCTGCCGCAAGCGTTTACCCTGAAATCAATACAAGTCTTTCCTTGCATCCTGATGGTTGTCCTGCTCTTTTGCATACTACTGGTGCAGGTTTCGTTTCATGTGCGTAAGGCGTTCTTGCCCTCGCTCTGGGTTCTCTGGCCTTATATGGGGATGATAGCACTGGCACTCATCTCTACCATCATGGTTCAGTTTACCTGGACCCATGGTGTACCCAAAAAGATTAACAATAACCCCATATACTACGACGAAATTCTCGGTATTGGGGTCTACTTCTTTCCCGTTCTCACCTATATGGTCGTTACAACCATCCTGTCCTATTGGGAGAAGCTGATCCAGTGGATTATCAATACTTTTCAGTTTGCAGGCTTTGTGGCAGTCATCATAACTTTTATTGAGTTTCGGCGTGTCGGCGGCAATATCAGTACCTTCCGCTTCGCCGACCCGCACATTTTTTGGATGAGCCTGCGAGCCATAGCACAGTTGATGGTTCTGGGCGCAATTACCTCCTATGTACGCTTCATCTATCCTATGCCATGGCGAGGGCGCACTCGTTTACCCGGGTTTCTCCAGAAGCTCTTTCTGGTCACGCTACCATTCTCCTTTGCAAGCAGTGCCTTTGGGGTTATGGGTGTCAGGGTGTTTTTCCGTCGTATCTTTGCGACCCGCGAATTTTATATCAGTGCCGGAAAGATGCGTACTTTGTATGCTATTCTTACCATACTGCAAGCGGTTGCGATTATAGTGACGCTCCAAAATAGCTGGTGGATAGAGCTTGGTATAGGTTTAGTGATTGTAACGATCATCGCTTCGTCTCGTCTACTTCTCTTCTACGGTGCTTTGCTTGTTCCATTTGTGCCGCTTCTCAAAGTAGCACTTGATAAGCTCCAGAGTCTCAAAGCTGACGATTTCTTGCGCCTGATCATCTGGCAGGACTCACTGCGTGTGTGGAGTAAACAACCTATACTCGGTGTTGGTCCTGGTGACTTCTGGGCCTACGACCAGATATTCACGCAGCTTCCCAGAATTTATCGCAACTGTAATTCGACCGGTCTCTGTGTGGCCCACAACGGCTATCTGCAGAGTCTGGGTGAAATAGGGCCATTAGGTTTGTTCTTCTATATCGCCGCCAGCGTCGTCGTGATGATCATATCTATACAACTCTATCGCCGCACGAAGTTGGTGAAAATACGCAAAGACAATCTCTTGAACAGCATATTACAAAGCCTGGGTCTCTACGAATACTCCGAGGTTGAGAAGCGTAATGATCATGTGCTAGGTCTGGTTGGTATTGGACTGGTATGCGGTTCCATGGCGGCTGATTTCTTCATCGGTGAATTTATGCTGCCACCACGCCAGGTGAGTGCCTTCAACGTCATCCCACAGGTTATGGTGAGTTGGACCGTTTACGGTCTTCTAATGTATAAACACAAGCTCTGGTTGACGAAACGTAGAGCTTTCCGGCTCGGGCCAAAAAAGAAATTGCCTGATTTGGTAGCGCGAGCTTAGTTCTTAGAAATACATAGTACGAGGAGAAATGACTCATGAGTCATGAACAGACAAATAACGAAAGGGCTGTCATCCTATGGCTGAGTGGAATACGTTTAGCGGATATTCGCAGCCTTCCAGATGTCGCAGCTCTACTAGAGCGCGGAGCACTCGTTGAACTCGATCCAGCTCCGATTACCAGTCCATTGACCCAGCATTATCAAGTGTTCAGTGGAAAAGCTCCGGCATCTTTTGGCTTTTTCGATACGCTCGTTCCACGTAATTACACGGTCACCGAGGAAACGGGCGGACGCGGCCCAGCCCCTAAACTGCTCCCTGACTGGCTACGTACTGTAGGTTGGACAGTCCATTATGAGGAGATCCAGCTACCAGCTTTGGTCTCACGTCTACAAACGCTCACATCATCTGCCTCTGAGCGGTGCCTGATTATCAAGTGCGATGCATTGAAGGGTATTGAGCCTGCTGCCCTGGGGCAAGCATTGAAGCTTGCCCAGCAGTGGGTTGGTGAAACAGGTTTGCTCGCATTGCTCTCAGACACACAGCCAGCTTCTATCAAGTACTTTGTTAATATCAACAACTTTCTGGCAGATATGGGTATTATTGAGCGTGATGAACAGAGTGGTCAGATATCCTGGGAAAATTCACTGGCCTACTTCGCCGGTCATGGGCAGTTGATGGTTAATCTGCTTGGCCGCGATCCCCAGGGAGCCGTTCATCCCCAGGACGAGAATGAAGAGGTGCGTGAGAGCTTGGTCAAAGCACTACCCAATAAGCTGCGCGATCCTGAGAGCCGAGCAACTGTCATTGAGCGTGTCTACCGCAAGGAAGAACTGTACAGTGGAGATTATCTCTTCTGCGCACCCGATCTTGTGATTGTCTTCAAGCCAGGTTATGCTCCCTCGCCGCGCAGCACGCGAGTAGAGTTTGACGATGCTATCTTTACTACGCCAGTTGCTGGAGAGAGTACATTGGCCGGTGTCAATCCGGCGCAACTGAGCGGCTTTTTGCTTGCAGCTGCTCCAGCACTGGCCTCGCGGGTCACGGAGTACGAACATGCACCGCTGACAGTTGTAGCTCCTACACTCTTACATGCTCTTGGTATAGAGTACGTTGATATGGATAGCCCAGCCATCAGTACGCTCTTCTCATACGATTACCTGGAGACTCACCCGATTCGCTCCGGTTCACAGAGCCAGGAATTGTCTGAAGAAGACGAGGAGCTGATCATCAGTCACCTGCGTGACCTGGGATACGTTTAATTTCGTCCTTGAAAGTGTAGCATTTCATGAGTAGCTATCCTCCACGGCAATTCAAACATCCTTTCTGGAATCATGCGCATGAATTGAATCTTCAATCCATGCCAGAAACTTCAGAAGGTGATTCAGGGCCTATAACACCGGCGGCGCCAACTCCAGTGTTTGGCCAGGGAGAACACCGTGGAGGATTTTACCCAATACTCAACCCGTCAGGTCTACTCAAATTTGAGGACGATGGCTTGGATGCGCAGGCCCTGGAAACGAGAGAAACACCGGTTGTCATGCCTAAGCCTGTCCAGAACTACAATGAGAAGGTCATTCCTCCCAAGCTGTCTTTGAAACCTCAAGGCTTGTTTCGGCCAAAGACGGGAGAGGCAACCAATACATCTCAACCTTTGCAGCCTAGGTACGAGCAAGCACAAAACGGCTATCTCTTGCCAAAGCTCAATCCAGAGCAAGTAGAGCATCTGCAAACCGTGCGTCTCATGGCGGTTACACAACCTGATGCGATTTTGCTCAATACGCTCAAATCAGTACCACAGGACACTGTATTGCCGGATATGGTCAAACCTGGACCCGGCCATGCACAGGTTCTTGATCTTGAGGGTGGACAGTGGCAGAAGCATGACCCTATCGCTACTATTGATGATGACCCTGAATTTGAGAAGCGTAGTACACTGCCTATAATGGTCCTGCAAGGCATCGCAGAGCAAGAGGGCAAGAAGCAGCCTGAGATGAAATCCGAGGTCTCCGGTGCAGCCGGTGCAGCCGGTATGGTTGGAGTTGGCAATATTATTGGCAGTCTTCTCAAATATGGTAGCACCTTTATTATCCAGTACAGTCTGGGTCCCGGACTCTATGGACTGTATACCCTTAGCTTCTCCCTGATCACCCTTGTTTCATCTATCTTCAGCCTTGGCCTCGATAATGCCATGATTCGTTATGTGGCTATCTATCGAGGCAAAAAGAAAGCGGATTCATTGCAGGGTTTGATGGTCTTCTGTACGATAGTTGTGGGCATTGCCGGCCTCATCGGGGCTTTACTGATGCTGTTTTTTACTCCATCTCTGGTTACCTTCTGGGGTACACTACGACCAGAACATGCTGTTAACAGTAAGGCGACGTTGGCCCAGATGACACCCATGCTGCAATTGATGGCACCTATGATCCCACTTCTGTGTATGCAGGTGGTCTGGTTTGGGGGCTTGCGCGGTTTCAAAGCCTTTAAATGGCGCGTATTGGCAACTAGTATTTTGCAACCAATTGTGCAAATTCTTCTACTGATCATCATGGCGCGTTTTTTCCGTAACGTTACTGGGGTCGCTTTGGTCATGCTGCTCAGCACCCTGTTTAGCACACTACTCTATCTCTTTTTCCTGTTCTATGAATTTTCGCGTGTCGCTTCGGCAGAGCCAGAACAGTATGAACTGCGTGAGTGGCTGGTCTTTTCGACACTCAATTTCCTGACGAATATTATCACTACTGTCCTTGACTCAATCGATACTTTATTGCTCGCATTCTATGGCATATCCAAAGTTGATATTGGTCAGTATGGCGCGGCGATCAAATTTGGGCCGATCATCACCATGCCCTTGTTTTCGCTCAACGTGATCTTTGCTCCTATCATTGCCGAACTGCATAGTAAAGGTGAGCGGCAAAAGCTTGAGGAGATGTTTAAGATCGTAACAAAGTGGGCGATTACCTTTAGCTTGCCGCTCTTTCTGATTGCCTCATTGTTTTCTGCATATCTACTCGGCCTATCAGGTGCTGGTTATATATCGGCATGGCCACTGGTTGTCGCCTTCTCAATAGGTAATATGCTTGGCGCGGCTACTGGCTCAGTCGGCTCCATGCTGCTGATGACTGGACACAATAAACTCTCATTTATCAACTCGCTGGTAGCGGTTGTCGTCAATGTGGTGCTGGGCATGTTGTTAACGCCACGTTACGGTGCTATGGGAACGGCTCTCAGTACTGGCCTTGCTGTGTGCGTGCTCAACGTGATGCGGCTCGTGCAGGTACAAATGGTGCTTAAGATGCAACCCTATCGTTGGGACACCCTCAAACCGCTGGGAGCTGGTTTGGTAAGCACCGTAGTTACCGGTGGCCTACTCTACCTGCTCTATCATGCGCCTATTCGTCAAGCTTTCGTGCTTGGCCATGCGGTGATCTCGCTACAGTTGGCCCTTATGCCAGTGTTTATAGCCATCTACGTGGGTATACTCATTCTTTTGAAATTAGACCCGGCAGATGAGATTGTCTTGAATGCACTGCGTAAGAAGCTCCGCAAGTTTGGTATTGGCAAGAAGAAAAAAAGTTACAACAAGAAACAATTACAACAAGGGGTAGCATAATTATGCGTACAGTTATTTTCGGCGTTGATGGTCTGACGTTTAGCGTTCTGCATCCATTGATTCAACAAGGAAAACTGCCCAATTTTAAAAAGCTGAGCGAGCAGGGTTGTGAGGCGATTCTGGAGTCCAAGTATCCACCTCTCACTCCCCCAGCCTGGACATCGCTCTCAACCGGCGTGAAACCTGCTCGTCACGGTATCTATGATTTCTGGGCCTATGAAGGACAGCATGTGAGAGGGGCTTCACGCAAAACGCATATTCTCTCGCGCAGACGAGCAGAGAAAGCCATCTGGAATATTCTGAGTGAATATGGCAAACAGGTACTCGTGGTGAACGTACCGGCCACCTATCCACCGGAGACGGTCAATGGCATTATGGTGAGCGGCTACATGACGCCCGGCATTGCAGCGGAGTTCACCTATCCGACAACTTTCAAGGAAGAAATCTTTCAGGTGGCACCTCACTACCAAATCGACCTGGAAGTACATGCCTACGAGCGTTTGAAACAGGTGGGCAAAGTCGGGCCAATCGTTGATGCCATTCTGCGTATGACCGAACAACGTACCAAACTCATGTTGCATATGCTCAAAGAGAAGCCTTGGGACTTCGCTTACTTGGCCTATATCGGTGCGGATCGCCTGCAACATCCGCTCTGGGAAGAAGTGATCTCCCTTGATCCGCGCACCAACGAGTACTATGAGATGATCGATGATGCGCTAGGACAGGTATTAGCACTTCTTGGCCCGGACGACAGCCTCTTCGCTGTCTCCGATCATGGCTTCCGAGGACATAGCATCTACTTTGATATTAATGAATACTTCTATCAGAAAGGGCTGCTCTCGTTCGGCTCCGCCTTTGAAGCCAGTCGTCGCAAAGCCGGTCGGGCGGCGCAAATAAGACAAATTGTGACTCATCTGGGTCTGCGCTCCCTAGCTCGTAAGGTTAAAAAGTCACTCAAGTCGGCAGGACTGGGCGCGCCAATTAGCGATGAGCAAGGCTTAAATAAACCCGTTCTTGAAGATATAGACTGGGATAAGACACGCGCCTACGTTCCTTCTTTATCAGGCTTCCCCTCTGGCTACGCCGATATCTTCCTGAGTCCTGATATGACGCAAGAGGAAATAACTGCCCTCTGCAACGAGCTCAAACAGCAGCATCATCCTAAGACAGGCCATCCACTCATAGATGAAGCTTTCAGTACAGAGGTCTACGGGAGTGGCCAGTTCGCTCACAGTGAGCCGCATCTCTTGCTCTTGCCCAATGATGAGATTACCTTCCGTGTAGAGTTGGGTAATGAACGTATCTGGGAAGACCTGGGCAAAGCCTACGGTTCCCATCATAAGAATGGTATCTTCTATGCCTATGGCAAAGGCATTAAACAGGGCTTCAAAGCTCCCAATGCCGAGATCTATGATCTCGTACCTACGGTGCTACGCAGTATGGAATTACCTTTGCCCTATGCCTTCGATGGGCGCGTATTAGATGAGTTGTTCGTTGAACAAAAAGCAGCAGAGCAGCATACTGTAGCGGCAGGCAACGAGAATGGACTGGCCCGACGTAAACTCAAAAAATTGCTCGAAGCATAATAGAACAGAGTTCCAAAGGGTAGCGCGTAGGGGCCCTTGTGGCCGCCCATTATGTCCAATAGCAGAAAGAGAAAGAAAAACACATATGCGTACAGTTATCTTTGGCGTCGATGGCCTGACGTTTCGCATTATCCACCCATTGATAGAGCGTGGCGAATTGCCCAACTTTAAGAAGCTCCAGGATGAAGGTTGCGAGGCCATTCTTGAGTCCAAATATCCACCACTCACGCCGCCAGCTTGGACATCGCTTTCGACCGGCTTGAAACCCGCTCGCCATGGTGTCTATGATTACTGGATTTATGCTGACGAAGCCAAAAAAGGCGTCACTCGTAGCGTACATGTACAGACACAGCGTCGGGCTGAGAAGGCCATCTGGAATATTCTCAGTGAATACGGCAAACAGGTGCTGGTCATTAACGTACCGGCCACGTATCCACCGGAGACGGTCAATGGCATCATGGTAAGTGGCTATCTAACGCCCAGTACCGAGGTTGAGTTTACCTATCCTGCCTCCTTTAAGGAGGAATTATTCCAGGTGGCACCTCATTACCAGATCGTTCCTGGCGACGAATATGAGAACCTGCGCCTGAAATTACAGGTTGGTGACATGGTCGATGTCCTTTGTCGCATGACGGAGCAGCGTACCAAACTCATTATACACATGCTCACTAAGAAGCCGTGGGATTTCTGCTACCTGGCCTATGTCTGCTGCGACCGCCTCCAACACCAACTCTGGGAAGAAGCCACTGCTCTTGATCCGCGTACAAACAGATACTATAAGATGCTCGACGACGCATTGGGGCAGATTATGGCTATGCTCAGTCCTGACGATAATCTCTTCGTCATCTCTGATCATGGTTTCCGTGGACACCACAGCTACTTCGACATTAACGAATATCTGCTCAGCAAAGGGCTGCTTACCCTTGAGTCAAAAGTACAGGCGGCACGTAAGCAAGCGGGGCGTGCCAGCATGCTCAAACATATTGCTAACCGCCTCGGTCTGCGTCCTCTCGCCCGTAAACTGAAACGCTCTCTCAAAGCGGCAGGTATCTGGGAAAATGCTGGTATCGATGCCGCCCGACCTCTACTCGAAGATATTGACTGGGATAAGACTCTAGCTTATGTTCCTTCTTTCTCCGGCTTTCAGGGCGGCTACGCGGATGTCTTCCTGAGTCCTGATATGACTTCGGAGCAAATCCAAGAACTCTGCGATGACCTCAAACGCCAGCGTGATCCCAAGGACGGTCAAGCCTTGATCGATGCCATCTATACCACCGAGGTCTTTGGCTCTGGCCCTTATGCTCCTAAAGAGCCACACCTGTTGCTGCTGGCCCAGGATGGTATAACCTTTCGTATGGAGATGGGCAATAAACGCATCTGGGAGGACATCGGCAAAACGTTCGGCTCACACCATAAAAATGGCGTTCTCTACGCCTATGGCAAAAACTTCAAACACGGTTTCCATGCTCCTAACGCCGAAGTCTTTGACCTCGTGCCAACCGTACTCACCAGTATGGGCTTGCCCTTCCCCTACAGCTTCGATGGTCGCATTCTGGATGAGCTGTTTGTCGAGGGCAAGCAGGCGCAGCAGACCGCGACTGAGGCTGCTAATGGCAGTGAAGGTGGTCTGGCTCGTCGAAAGCTCAAGAAACTGCTTGAGGCATAAGTTTTCTCTAACTGAAAAGGGCGATGACCTGCGCAAGGTCATCGCCCTTTTCAGTTGGAGCAGTATTAGCCCATATCCGGGTTGCTGTTATCATCCAGATAGGCTGGCATAGTCGGCACGCCAGGCACAACATGTGTCATATGTGCGCTTACCGCGGGACACCGATAGGTGGCTGGATTGAAGGGATCCGTCCAACTCGTGGGCTGGCTGGCACTGCCATCACCAAAGACAAAGGAGTAAGCCTTACAGCCTGTGGGCAGGGTCGTTTGATACTGGAAGAGCGCACCTGCTTTGTAGGTACTCTGATTACAAGCACTGGAAACACAGGTCATGGCAAAGGGTTTGTTATCAATGTACACCAGGGCCGAGGTGGGAGTATTGCCATTGATTTCAGTATAGGTAGTCTGGAAGGTGAAGGTCGTGGTACTGCTGGCTGCACCTGACTTGCTCAGGATCAGAGGTGTGATCGAGGGTCGTGATGAATTTTCGTAGTAAGCAGTACCCGAGCCATCATCAAAGACGAAGCGATGATAGTGGTTGCCGATACTCAGCGTATTGATGCTGAAGGTGTAGGTCACACCAGTTTTGTAGTTATAGGGAGTCGGCCCCGTTGGCTTCATTGTGTACTTTGTGCCATCAATATCAACCTCTGTTTTCGTTGGCGCAAGTCCCTTGAACGACTGGTAAAGGGCAGTGTAGGTAATAGTTGTGCCAGGTAAGGCCGCATTCTGGCTTAAGCCAGTGGTTAACCGCCAGGGATAGACTTGAGGGCCAGAGTAAGGGATACCGTTATCAGGTAGGGTTATCGTGTTGCCATTCTCAGTGGTAGTAAAGAAGAAGGTGTGCACCACGGTTGTTTTCACTCGCGTCTTGTACTGGTAGAGGACACCCTGTGAGTTGGTGGCGGTGCGACTCATCGGGAAGGTGGTACCATCGATGTTCACGTTGATCGTGGGATTACTATTGGTGCCTGCATAGATGACGCTATAGGTGTAGGTATCCTGCGATGAGCCAACATCGGGATTGACCCCACCTTGCAAGGGATGAGAGTTGTAGGAGACACCCTTGGCTATCTGTAAGACGGTTGAGTAAGGAACCGGATTAAGAATGAGCGGCTGGAGTGGTGTCTGGCTAAAGTTGAAGAAACCCATCAAGTCGCTGATCTGAGAGAGGCTGTCCCGCTGGTTCAGTGCCCCTTCACCCAACCCAAAGTCAGCTTCAATGAACTTGACAAAAGAGCTAAATTCGCCCTCGGCATGCGAAATGTAGGCAGATTTCGCATAAGGTGAGATGACGATCAAGGGCACACGTGGCCCTAGACCCACACCATCAATGACCGGTGGCACCACATGATCGTAGAGACCGCCCCAGTCATCCCAGGTCAGGAAAATGGCTGTATTAGCCCAATATTTGCTTTGCATGATGGCATTGACGGCACTGGTGACGTAATCCTCACCGGCCTCGATTTGGTAGGGTTCGTGATCACTGGCATTGCTGGGAGGCATGACCCAGGTCACCTTGGCGAGCTTACCCGCTTGGACATCTGTTACGAACTGCGTTGGTTGGATGTTCTTCACCGTATGCAGGGATTGCAGCATGGCCGGAGCATCCCAGATGCCTTCCTGGTTGTAGTAATTCCAGCTAATGCCATTCTGATCCAGGAGATTAGGCAGGGTAGTAATAGGTAGACAGGGATACTGCCAGTAGTTTTTAGCTGCAGCACTGCGTGAGTAGATCAGATCATTTTGGGCTGAGAAACAGCCGGTCTCGGCTCCTGCATCCCACAGACCCCCGTTTTGTGCAGCGACCATGGCCATATGATTGGGCGTACTATCACCAATTGAAGAGGTAAAGAAATTGTCACTGAGGCCAAAGTGTTGGGCATAACTCCAGTAGTTAGGAATGTCGGCCTGCGTAAACTGGACGTATCCACGCTGGGGAAATTCATCCATTTTGCCACCATCGATGGCCGCATAGCCGCTGGGGCCGTTATGCTCAAAGTCAAAAGTTGGATTAGGCGTGCGAGCTTCTGTATACCCATTGACCTTGGGAAACCGTCCGAACATGTGGTCGAAGGTACGGTTTTCCATCATGATGACGACCACGTTTTTAATCGGGGTGGTCGCACTCGCTTGTAAACGAGTACTGGCCTGAGCTTGGTGAAAAGCTCCTGGGGGTATAGCTCGCCAGATTACTGCCCCTAGCACGGCTATTAAGGTGGCACCAATAGCTATACGCTTAGAGTTTCGCATTATCTACTCCTATTTACAGGTAAATTTGTAATTGACTAAGCAAGCGAATAATCCTCTTGCCTCTCTTATCCCATATCCGGATCGCTGTTATCGTCCAGATAGGCTGGCACGGTTGGCGTGCCAAGTACAACATGTGACATATGTGCGCCTACCGCAGGGCATCGATAGGTGGATGGACTAAAAGGATCGGTCCAACTTGTCGGCTGGTTGACACTGCCATCACCAAAGACGAAGGTGTAGGTCTTACAGCCTGTTGGCAGGGTTGTTTGGTATTGGAAGAGTGCTCCCGCTTTGTACGTACCGAGATTGCAAGCGCTGGAAACACAGGTCATGGCAAAGGGTGTGTTATCAATGTATACCAGAGCCGAGGTGGGGGCGTTTCCATGTATCTCGGTATACGTGGTCTGGAAGGTGAAGGTCGTGGTACTGCTGGCTGCACCTGACTTGGTCAAGATCAGTGGTGTGATCGAGGGCCGTGATGAGTTTTCGTAGTAAGCAGGACCCGACCCATCGTCAAACACGAAGCGATGATAGTGATCGCCTACGCTCAAGGTACTAATGCTGAAGGTGTAGGTCACACCAGTACCTGGGCTACCACCAGCTACAGGGCTCATAGCATACTTCGTACCATCAATATCAACCTCGGCTTTGGTCGCAGGAGCTGGTGGCTTCTGGAACGACTGATAGATGGCGGTGTAGGTGATGCTTGTGCCAGGTAGGGCCACACCTTGGCTCAAGCTGGTGGTCAATCGCCAGGGATGAATTTCAGGGCCAGAGTAGGGAACACCGTTGTCGGGTAATGTAACGGTTTTACCTTGACTGTCAGTCGTGGTAAAGAAGAAGGTGTGTGTGCCTGCTTTTAACCCTGATTTTTTGTACTGATAGAGCACACCCTGTTTATTAGTAGCCATTTTACTCATCTGGAAGGTTGCACCATCAATATTTACGTTGATCACCGGGTTACTATTAGTGCCAGTGTAGATGATGCTATAGGTATAGGTATCTCGTGTTGCACCGAGGTTGGGATTGACCCCACCTTGCAAGGGATGAGAGTTGTAGGAGACACCCTTGGCTATCTGCAAAATGGTTGAATAGGGAACAGGGTTGAGTATGAGCGGCTGCTGGGGTGTTTGACTCCAGTCAAAGAAATCCATCAAGCCGCTAGTCTGTGTCACTGCATCGCGCTGACCTAGAACACCCTCTCCCAGATTGTAGTCTGCTTCAATGAACTTGACGAAGGAGCTAAATTCGCCCTGTAGGTGAGAGATGTAGCCAGCTTTGGCATAGGGGGAGATGACGATCAAGGGCACACGTGGTCCCAGACCTACGCCATCGATGACCGGCGGTGTCACATGATCGTAGAGACCGCCCCAGTCATCCCAGGTCAGGAAAATGGCTGTATTAGCCCAATATTTGCTTTGCATGATGGCATTGACGGCACTGGTGACGTAATCCTGCCCTGCCTGGATTTGATAGGGTTCGTGATCACTCATGTTACTGGGAGGCATGACCCAAGTCACCTGGGCGAGCTTGCCAGCTTGCACGTCGGTCGGGAACTGAGCAGGTTGGATGTTCTTCACCGTATGCAGGGATTGCAGCATAGCCGGGGCATTCCAGATGCCTTCCTGGTTATAGTAATTCCAACTAATACCATTCTGATCCAGGAGATTAGGTAGAGTTGTGATGCCCAGGCAGGGATATTGCCAGTAGTTCTTAGCCGCGGCACTACGTGAATAGATCAGATCGTTGTTTGCTGAGAAACAGCCGGTCTCGGCTCCTGCATCCCACAGACCCCCGTTCTGGGCGGCGACCATGGCCATATGATTGGGTGTACTATCACCAATCGAAGAGGTAAAGAAATTGTCACTGAGTCCAAAGTGTTGGGCATAACTCCAGTAATTGGGAATATCGGCCTGCGTAAACTGGACCTGGCCACGCGAAGGAAACTCGTCCATCTTGCCACCATCGATGGCCGCATAGCCGCTGGGGCCGTTATGCTCAAAGTCAAAAGTTGGATTAGGCGTGCGAGCTTCCGTATACCCATTGACCTTGGGAAACCGTCCGAACATATGGTCAAAGGTCCGGTTTTCCATCATGATGACGACCACGTTTTTAATGGGTGTTGTCGCGCTCGCTTGTGAATGAGTACTGGCCTGAGCTTGGTGAAAAGCTCCTGGGGGTATAGCACGCCAGATTACTGCCCCTAGCATGGCAAACAAGGCTGCACCAATAGCCACACGCTTAAAGTTTCGCATATGAACCCCTTGATTTTCAATTTATCCTGGCACAGTTTAGATTGATGTGCCGCTGATTTGTATTTTGCCGGGCTAAAAACTTCTGTAGTAGCATACCCTTAACGCATCTAGAAAGACGTGTACATCAGGTTAAGATATGGTTATAAATGTATCCATATTGTTGCGAAATACGAACGACGCAAGCTTCATCAAGCAGATAAAGCCTGCGCCGCTCGTGCGGGAGGGACTTACTTCAGTAACTACGGATCGGTTGAGTCACCCGGATCGCCTGAAGCATCAGATTCAGAGGGCAAATAGCCATCTGGATTATGGAAGTGATCAGGAATGATCATCGTACCATGAGGTACGGGTTTGGCGTTGAGTCCAACATTTGGCCCTTTCCAGAAACTCGGAGCAAAAGGATCGGCCCAACTGCTCGTGCCATTGGCAAAGAGGAAGAAGAACTGGTGATTGGTGCCGGTCGGCAGTGTAAAGGTTGCCGTGAAAGTTGCACCAGTTTTATATGGGCATTTACCAGAAGAGCTCAAGACACACTTCATCTGATGCCCAACGTTATCCACATATACCATGGCCACGGCGGGAGCATTGCCAGCTGCACTCATAAACGTCGTCTGGAAGGTAAACGGCGTGCTGCTGTTCCCTGACGTCGGATTGACCTGCGAGTTTGAGAGCATAATGGGCGTGATCAAGGGAATATCGGAACCGTCATAGATCGCCACACCTGAGCCATCATCGAAGCGGAAACGGTGATAGTGTTCTCCCACTGCTAAGGTGGTGGTAGTGTACTTGTACAGTACTCCCGTTTTGTAGTTATAGGGTGGTGAACCAACTGGAGTCATAGCATGTGGTACCGCATCAATGTCCACGTAAGCTGTGGTGGGAGCTGTTCCCGTTGGTGACTTGTAGGTAGTCGCATAGGTAATGGTCTGGCCTGCCAGAGCTACCGTTGGTGTCACCACATTTTGAGCACTGAAGGGATGAACCTCTGGACCAGGGAATGGAGCCGAGCCGTAAGGCAGTGTCATGGTGCCACTTACATCAGAAAACGTAAAGGTATAGCTGTGTGAGCCAACGGGCAGTTTCGTGGAGTACTGGTAAAGGGTCCCCTGTCCTGGTACTTGCATCAGGACTGACATAGCATGAGCAGTACCATCGATATTGACGTTATGGACAGCGGGATTGGGATTGGACAGGCTATACATCACGTCGAATTTGAAGAAATCGAGCGTGCCGCCTACCGATGGGTAGAGCGTTCCCTGCGGGATGTTACCCCCGTTGGGCACAGAGAGCGTCGTTGAAAAGTTGAGCATAGGCAGAATCAGCGGACTTTGTGGCGTTTGAGTCCAGTTAAAGAAGTCCATCAAATCACTGGTCTGCTTTACGGCGTCGCGCTGAGCCAGAGCACCCTCGCCCAGACCATAGTCTGCTTCGATAAACTTGACCAAGGAGCTAAATTCCCCCTGTGCATGGGAGATGTAGCCGGATTTGGCATAAGGTGAGATGACGATGAGAGGCACACGGGGTCCCAGGCCCAGATTGTCAATGGTGGGAGGTGTCACATGATCATAGACACCCCCCCAGTCATCCCAAGCAAGGAAAATCGCCGTATCGGCCCAGTAAGGACTCTGCATGATGGCGTTGATCTGCTTGGCGACGAAGTTCTCACCGCCTTGCCAGGGAGCAGGTGGATGGTCGCTGGTATTGCCAGAGGGAGGGGTAATCCAGGATACATCGGCCAGAGTGTTCGACTGTACGTCAGTGACGAATTGTCCAGGTGTATGATGGTTGTTCGGTGAATTGAAGGTCGATTGGATCATCAAGGGCGGATCCCAGAAACCGGAGGTGCTATAGTATTTCCAGCTGATGCCGACATTGTCGAGTAATTGTGGCAGGCTATTGATGTTATAGCAGGGATAGCCCCAGTATGCATGTCCATTAGAAACTTGCTTGGAGTAGAGCAAGGTGTTTTGTACCGAAGTACAGCCCTGTTCGGGATGGGAGTCATAGACACCGCCAGTTTGCGCGGCAATCATCGCCATGTGATTAGGAGTGCTGCTGGTAGCCATGGATGAAAAGAAATTATCGCTCAGGCCAAATTGCTGGGCATAGCTCCAGTAATCGGGAATATCCGCTTGCGTATACTGGATAAAGCTGCGCAGCGGAAACTGATCCATCTTACCGCCATCGATAGCAGCCGCCGTAGAAGCCGCACTGTGGCTGTAGTCGTTGCGCATTGGGTTGGAGGCATGCTGATCGGTATAGCCATTAGCGTGGGGGAAACGTCCAAACATGCTATCGAACGAGTGGTTTTCCTGCATAATCACCACGATGTGCTTGATGGATGTTGTTGCTGATGCTTTGCCTCGTGTGTTGGCTTGTACCGAGCCGTTGGCCCGATTATATAGGGTGCTGAGGGAAGGAAAGCCCTGCCAGATTGCTATGCCTACAATAGCAATAGAGGCGATAAGTACATACCATCGTTTACTTATACGCATACACGTCTCACTTTCTATTCAAAATAGTGTCTGATATTCACTTGCGTTCTAAAGCGCATATTTCTAAAGTTGCAGTTTTCAATGTACCAAAGTGTAACAGTCATGGTCATGATTACAGGTAGTGAAGGAGTTGAGATTTGATTATGAAAAGGGCTCTCAGGTTAAGCTTTTCTTCATGAATCAAGCATAAAGTTTATCTCACAATGTGCCGATAATATGGTTGAGAAACTACAACAGTGACAAAGAGTTTGTAACCCGCTCTTAACCGTTACTTTGCTGCTTCGCTGCCAGAATGCTGTACACTTGCTGCAATGCCACAGTTGATTGTGTCCATTTTTGAATATTCCTGACGGTCGCTACCATGTATAGCGAGTTCGTTGCAGAGAGGTCGTATATGCGTATCTTGTTTGCTATGCCTTATCCACCCTCGCGTATTCGTGTGCGTGCCTATGGTTTTCTGACCCATCTTCAACATGCACGCGAAGTGACTATCGTAACTCAGTGTGCCTCAGAACAAGAGCGGGCCGATGTTGAGACGTTGCGTAACCAGGGCTATGAAGTAGTGGTAGTGCAGGAACAAAAGATGCGTTGCACTTTACGGAGTGGCTTTGCCTTACTGAGTTCGACCCCTTTGCAGGTGGCGTATGCCCGCTCTGCTAGCTTCACACAGGCTGTGCAGGAACTTTGCCGACAGCGTCCTTTTGATGTGGTGCATGTAGAGCACATGCGTGGCATTGCCTCTCTGGAACCCGTTGCCCGTATACGTCCCCTGGTCTGGGATGCCGTCGATTGTATCAGCTTGTTATGTAAACATACGATAGCCTCCGGGCCGAGTGCAGGAGTACGTGGCGTGGCTCTGTTGGAACATAAGCGCACCCAACGCTATGAGGCCCGCATGGTACGGCAGTTACCACATATTCTGGTCACATCCGAACGTGATCGACAGGCGATGATCACCTTGCATCGCACACAGATGGGCGACCTCGTGACCAGCGACGAGGCCCTGGGCGCAGGCATTCGCGTCTTACCCAACGGTGTCGATTTAGCCTACTTCTCTCCTGTGCCGACCCAACGACGCTCCCACAATATCGTTTTCTCCGGCAAGATGAGCTACCATGCCAATATCGCGACAGCTCTCTACCTGCATAAACAGATCATGCCTTTGATCTGGGACCAACTACCGGATGCGAGCCTGACTATTGTGGGCAACAAACCACCTCAGTCTATTCTGAAGCTGGCACAGGACCCGCGTGTAGAAGTCACAGGCTATGTAGATGATCTGCGTCCCTATATCCGCCGTGCCGATGTTGTCCTGAGTCCAATGGTCTACAGCGTGGGCATTCAAAACAAGGTGCTGGAAGCCATGGCTCTTGGAACGCCGGTGGTAGTCGCAGCTCAGGCCGTAGCCGCTCTTGGGGCACGCCCCGGTCAGGATTTGCTCGTAGCTGAGACTGCACCGGAATTTGCCAGAGCCGCCTTACGCGTCATGGGAGACGCACAATTACAGGCATCGCTAAGTCAATATGGCCACGCATATGTTGAGCAACACCATAACTGGCAAACGGTGACCGAGCAGATTGTTGATGTGTATGAACAGGCTATTGCGGATTTTGGAGGGGGTCACGAGCAGAGCGACCGCAAGGGGCATCACGAGCAGAGCGACCGCAAGGGGCATCACGAGCAGAGCGACCGCAAGGGGCATCACGAGCAGAGCGACCGCAAGGGTCACCACGAGCAGGGCGACCGCAAGGGTCACCACGAGCAGGGCGACCGCAAGGGTCACCACGAGCAGGGCGACCGCAAGGGTCGCCCAATATGCATCAAGCTAAGAAAGGAAG
>WNGD01002476.1_pt1 | contig 19273 bp, 14 predicted proteins | sample 5400671 | NCBI WGS metagenome assembly WNGD01 (sample SAMN13153369, study PRJNA577476) | soil metagenome | isolation source: 40 cm soil or saprolite under grassland replicate 2 | place: USA:California | collected 2016-06-15
CCACCCTCTGCGAGGGCTGGTCAACCCTCGACCTCGCCGCCCACCTGGTGCTCAGGGAACACCGCATGGACGCGGGCGCGGGCCTGCTCGGCGGCCCGCTGGCCGGCTACACCCGGCGGGTACAGCACAAGCTCAGCAAGCGGACGCCGTTCCCGCAGCTGGTGGACACCATCAGGAGCGGGCCGCCGCGGCTGTCCTTCTTCGGCCTCCCCGGCATGGACGAGCGGGCCAACGCCGTCGAGTTCTTCGTGCATCACGAGGATGTCCGCCGGGCACAGCCGGGCTGGCAGCCGAGGGTGATCGGCCATGGCCTGTCCGAGGCACTCTGGCAGCGCCTCAAGATGGCCAGGACGATTCTGCGGAAGGCACCGGTCGGAGTCGAGCTCGCCAGGTCCGACGAGCCGACGGCGACCCGGTCGGGCGCGCTGAGCATCCGGCTGACGGCCAACGCCCGCACCCCTGTCGTCACCGTCACCGGCACGCCCGCGGAGCTGACCCTGTGGGCATTAGGCCGGACGACGGCAGCGCAGGTCAGGCTCGACGGCAGCGAGGCCGACGTCCGGGCGCTCAACGCGGCCAGGCGGCGCCGGTGAGCGGCGGCTACCCCGCGGCGGCCCGGTCGAGCGGGAACGGCGGCATCATCCGCAGCTCCACGTTGCGGTCGGTGACCGCGCCGGCCCGGCCCGAGTCGGCGCCGAGGAAAGGGACGTTGGCGGCGAGCTCACGATGCAGCGAGGCGAGGCCGTCATTGGTCGTCAGCGACCGCGGCGCAACCGGGGCGTCATGGTCGACCATCGTGCAGACGATGCGCAGCTGCCCGCCGGACTCGATCAGCTCGACCAGCCGGGTCTGACACGGCCAGTCCACGACCGCACAGGTGGTGACCTCCCAGAATCCGCGTGCCGGGTGGTCCGGGTCGCGGCGCGCGCGCACCGCATTGGCGTGCGTATGACCGTTCAGCCACAGCACGACGTTGCCGAACCGGTGCAGCTGGGCAAGGATTTCGGCGCCGCCGAGCAACGGCTCGCCGCCCGGCCCGGCGTGGGCGGCTCGGGTGTTGGTGAGTGTGTCGATCCCGTGGTGCGAGAACAGGATGGCCAGCCGGTCGTCGTGGCCGGTGCGGACCTGTCCGCCGTCCGGCCCGCGGTAGCTCGAATGCACCTCGGCGAGCCGCGCCTCGAGCCACCGCGCCTGTTCGCGGTCGACGCAGCCGGCCGAGCCCCCGGCGAGGCAGTTGGTATCCAGCGCGATGAGGCGGGCGGCAGGCGTGTCATGCACGTAATACGCGGTGCCGTCGAGCCGGTTCTGCTCGCTGAACCCGTGCCCGAACGGGCGGGCGCCCGGCCGGAAGTGCGCTCCGACGAAGTCACCCCTGGTGATCGGCCTGCGGTCCGGGTCGGCCGTGATCGCCAGGGACGGGCCGGCCAGGAAGGCCTCTGGCCGCTCGGTGAACAGCTCAAGCGCCCGGTCGTGGTCGAAGCCGTCCGGCAGCCGCACCGGCTTCCTGCCGCCAACGAGCGCTTCGGCGATGGCCCGGGTCGCCGTGCCGACACCCTGGTTGAGAGCCTCGTGATTGCCGAAGCAGGAGAGCCACGGGATCTGCAGCCCGGCGGCGGAAAACGCGCGCAGCGCGCGCTGCAGCAGCCCCGGGTGATGCGGGAAGCCGAATTCGCGCCGGAAGATGTCGGGGCCACCCGCGCCGACGCCGTCCGGCTTCCAGAACATGTCATCCGGCCAGCTCAGCGCCTGGACCCCCGCATAGCCCGGCCCGCCGGAGTCCGGCCGCACGAGCCCGCCGTCAAAAAGGGCCAGGAAGGTCTGCACCTCGTTCCACTGCGCGTTGTCGATGGCGTCGCCGGTGGTCACCGCCAGCTGCGGCCGCATGCCGGTGGCCGGCCCGCGCGCTGCGTTAACCGTGCGGATCGTGACGTCGACCGCATGCGCGGTGAGCGCCTCCTGCGGGCGCTGCACCGGCACGATATGGATATACCTGGGATCGGCGAATTCACGGTTGAGGAACTCGAACCGGGTTGGCGACTGGATGTCAGCGAGCTGCAGATCGGTGACGTGCACCAGGCAGAGCAGCGGGCGGCCGGGCCGGCGGCCGGGCCCGGGATCGGTTCCGCCGAAGTCGCGCACGACGTGCGGCTCGCCTTCGGTGATCTCGACGGCCCGGTAGGGCGCGCTGGCCCCGCGGCGCAGCACGCTGCCGGGCCCGAGTCGGCGATCGATGGTCAGTGGCGGATGCCCGCCGGTCATGCCTCGCTCACGGGCGGCGCATCAGCGGACACGAGCACCGGGTCGGGGCGGATCGACAGCGTGACCCGGCTGCCAGCGGGCAGCGCGGTAGCGTCGGAGGTAGGGAGCTGGGCCAGGATCGTGGCGTCCCCGAGATCGACGGTGATACGGCTGGTCGCCCCGAGGAATGTGGTCGCGATCACGGTGCCGGTCAGCGGCCCGGGCTCGCCCGCGGCGTCCGAAGCCAGCGAGACCGCCTCCGGCCGCACTAGCGCAGTCACTGGCCCGGCCGGGGTCGAGGTGTCCACCAGCGGCAGATCGCGGCCCCGCACGGTCACGACGGCGCCGCTGACGGTCCCTGCCAGCCGGTTGGTGAGGCCGACGAACTCCGCGACGAACGCGGTCGCCGGGCGCGAGTAGACCTCGGTCGGCGGCGCCAGCTGCTCGATGCGGCCGTCCCGCATCACCCCGACCCGGTCCGCGATGGCCAGCGCCTCCTCCTGATCGTGGGTGACGAACAGGGTGGTGATGCCGACCTCAAGCTGGATCCGGCGAATCTGGTCGCGCAGCTGCGCCCGCACCTTGGCGTCCAGCGCTGACAGCGGCTCGTCCAGCAGCAGCACCTGGGGCTCGATGGCCAGCGCACGGGCCAGCGCGACCCGCTGCTGCTGGCCGCCGGAGATCTGGTGCGGGTACCGGTCCGCCTGGGTGGAGAGGCCGACGAGGTCAAGCATCTCGATCGCCCGCCGGTCCCGCACTGCCCCGGCGACCCGGCGCAGCCGCAGCCCGAAGGCCACGTTCTGCCGCACCGTCATGTGCGGGAACAGGGAGTACGCCTGAAAGACCATGCCCATGTCGCGCTTGCTGGCCGGCAGGTGAGAGATGTCCCTGCCCGCGACGGTGACATGGCCGGCGTCGGCATCCTCCAGCCCGGCGAGCAGGCGCAGCGTGGTCGTCTTGCCGCAGCCGGACGGGCCGAGCAGCGCGATCAGCTCACCCGCGGCTATGGTCAGGTCCAGCCCGTCCAGCGCGACGACCGGGCCATAGCGCCGGCTGAGCCCCGATAGCCGCACCTCGACCCCGGTCCTGGTCGCGGCGTGCTGCGTTCTGGTCTCTGGTGAAGTCACGGGTGCTACCTCATCCCCGGCCGCGACGGCGGCGGCCGGCGTAGGACAGGATCAGCAGCAGGCCGAAGGCGAACAGCAGCGCGGCCGACGAGGTAGAGAACAGGACGCCGGCGTTCGTCGTGTCCCGGCTGATGTTGAAGAGCGCCACCTGCAGATTGACGTAGTTGAGGATCTCGGCGATGGTGAACTCGCCGAGGACGAGCGCCGCGCTCAGCAGCACAGCGTTCAGGATCGCCTGCCACATGTTCGGGGCGATCACCCGGAACATCACGGTGAACCAGCTCGACCCGAGACTGCGGGCGGCCTCCGCCAGCGTCCTGACGTCGATCGCGTTCAGGCCGGAGGCCAGTGCCCGGTACGCGTACGGCAGCGCCAGCACCACGTAGACCCAGAACAGCTGGAGCGTGGACAGGTTATAGCGCTCGATCCGGTTGTAGACCGGGCCGAGGCCGACCACCAGGACGATCGCGGGGATGGTCAGCGGCAGCAGGCAGAGGAACTCAAAGGTCCGGCTGATCCACTGCACCCGCAGCCGGATCCAGATCATGGTCGGCACCAGCAGCACGAACACCACCAGGCAGGTGATGACCGCGAGCTCCAGGGTGATCTCGATCGCGCCGAGCAAGCCCGGGTAGGACGTGATCTGCTGCCAGGCCGCCAGCGACCAGGTGCCGAGCTTCTTTCCTTCCAGGGAGAACCGGACCATCGCGATCAACGGCAGCAGGATGAAGAGCCCGAATAGGGTGAAGACCAGATAGCGGAACAGGTTCAGCCGCCTGCGCCGGCTGGCCTGCATGCCGCGCGGGCCCTGGACCTCCGCGCCAAGCGGCGACTCGCCGAGGGACGTTATTGCAGCCATCGCGCCGCCCGGCGCTGCAGTAGAGCGTATGCGGCCATGATGATCGCCACCATGATGACCATGCCCAGGGCGAGCACGGAGGAGTAGTTGGCGTTGCTGAGCCCGACCTCGCTGCTGATCGCTACGTAGATCTGCTGCGGCACGGTATAGGAGATCTGGTTTTCCCAGGCCTGGATCGTCGCGTAGGCCGACAGCGAGTTGGCGAACAGCAGCAGCGTCGCGCCGCAGAAGGCGGGCGCCAGCAGCGGGCCGCCGACATGTCGCCAGTACTGCCAGGCCGATCCGCCGAGGCTCTCCGAAGCCTCCCGCCATTGGACCTTCAGCCCGTCGATCGCGGGCAGGAAGACGAGCACCATGAGCGGAATCGAGAAGTACAGGTAGATCAGGTCGATTCCCCACGGGAAGTTGTAATACCAGCTGGCGTGGAAGAGGAATCCGCTGGTGGGGCCGATCGCCGCGTTGAATGCGAAGGCCAGGGTAACGCCGCCGAACTGCGCGAGCACGCCCGAGCCTGCCAGGTAGAGCCGGCGCACGGCCCCGTCCGGATTACCGGAAGCCACGCAGTACGCCAGGACCGCGCCGAGCGCCGCCCCGGCCACCGAGGTGGCCGCGCACAGCTCGAACGAGCCAATGAAGAAGCCTCGCACGGCCGGGTTGCCGAGCAGCGTCAGGCTGGTCAGATCCAGTCCGCCGGACGTGGTCCTGAACGCGTTCCAGATGACGATCCCGGTGGGCAGGAGCAGGAAGACCCCGACATAGCCGAGGAACGGCACGGTGCCGATCCAGGCGAGCGGAGGCCGGCGCCCGGCCCTGCCGGGCCGGGCGCCGGTCGCAGTCGTGGCAGCAGCGACGGCCATGTCCCCCGCTGCTTACTTCACTGCCTGGGCCCAGTGCGCTGACAGGTACGTGGCAGCGTCGGTGGCCTGGGTGGCGGACAGGAATACCGGTGCGCCTGCCACCGGCGGCAGCGCGGCAGCCGCCGCGGCATTGAGGGACTTGTCGCTGGTCATGGCCGTCATCTCGACCGGCCTTGCACCGCCCTTGAGCCACAGGTTCTGGCCGCCGCCGGCGCCCTGCGAGTAGAGGAACTCCTCCCACAGCCGGGCAGCCGCCGGGTGCGGCGCGTTCTTGTTGACGGCCTGCGCGTAGTAGCCGCCGAGGATCGCGTTCGACGGCACGAAGACCTTCCAGTTGGCGCCCTGTCCGACGACGCTTGCGGTGTTGAGGTAGTCCCAGTTGATCACGATCGGGGTCGTGCCCGCCTTGATCGTGGCGTTGGTCGCCTGCACCGGCACGAAGTTGCCGACCTGCTTGAGCTTGTGAAAGAAGTCAACGCCCTTGGCGATGCTGTCGGCCGTGCCGCCCTGCGCGAGGTTCGCCATCATCACGCCGTTGAGTGCGGCGTTGGCCTCCGTCGGGTTGCCGTTCAGCGCGATCGAGTTCTTGAACTTCGGGTCGAGCAACTGGCTCACCGAGGTGATCGTGCCGAACTTGGCCGAGTTGTAGCCAATGGACATGTAGCCGCCGTAGTCCTGCGTCCACAGCCCGTTGGTCTCCTTCTGGGTGGCCGGGATGGAACCCCACGTGCTGACCTTGTAGGGCGCGAACAGGCTGGTGCTGACCAGGGCCGTGGACATTCCGACATCCAGCACGTCCGGGGCCTTTGCCGTGCCGTTCTCTGACTTGACCGCATTCACCTCGTCCTGGCTGCTGCCGCTCGGGTTGGCCGAGACGACCTTGATCCCGTACGTCGTGCTGAAGGCCTTGATGATGTTGCCGTAGTTCGCCCAGGTCGGGGGCAGGGCAATGACGTTGAGCGTGCCCTCCTGCTTGGCCGCTGCGACCAGCTTGCTCATCCCGCCCCCGGCCGAGGCGGAGGTCATCGTGGACCAGTCGGTCCCGCCGCTGGAACTCGACGAGCTCCCCGAGCAGCCAGCCGCCAGCAGCGCCAGGGCGCCGAGCCCGATCAGCGCAGATCGTTGTGGCGACCTCGCGCAAATGCCTCGTGTCAACTTTCCCATCCCCATCGCGTCGTCCCGTAGGCCGTGCCAAAAGCAATGTCAGGAGGCCGGCAGACCGTCCCCGCGAGCACTATTTCGGCCTAAATGCCTAAAACGTTTTGCATCGGTATGCTGACGCAGCGGGCTCACGGGTGTCAAGGGACGTTACCTAGATGACGCCGGCCGCAACCTGATGTTCATCGGGGCAGGTGAGCAGCGCGTGACCGGGGGTTATCCGGCGGCTGGAGCGAGGCCCGCCGCACCAGCTCGACGGCGGCGATGTAGTCATCGAGCGGACCCGATTCGAGCAGCCGCAGCATCACCGCGCGGCCCATCGCCCGCTGGTCCATCCGGATCGTCGCCAGCGGCGGGTCGAGCAGCTCGGACGTGGGCAGGTCGTCGTGGCCGACGACCGAGACTCCCGGCCCGATCGGCAGCGAAAGCTCGCGCGCGGCCTTGTAGATCGCCAGCGCGGTGTAGTCCGAGTTGGTGATGACCGCGGTCGGCGCGTCCCGGCCGGACAGTAGCTTCGTCGCAGCCCGCTGGACGTCGGCCAGCGTGAGCAGCGAGTACATGACCGTGGGCCGCAGGCCAAGCTCGCGCGCGATGCGCCGGAAGTAACGCAGCCGGTCCGGATCGGCCATCAGATCGGGCGGCGCCGACAGGAAGGCGACCGAGGTATGGCCGAGCTCGGCCAGGCAGCGCATCGGCAGCTCGACGGCCGCTGCGGTGTCCGGGCTCACCCGGGCGATGCCGGTGATGCCGTCCGCCGACCCGTTCAGCGAGACCACCGGCGCCCCCGGCCGCAGGTCCTGCCAGAGCCGGATCGACTCGCCGGCCCCGACCGGGGCGATCGCCAGCCCGGCGACGCGCTGCACGGCCATCTCCTGCACGTGCCTTCGCTCGCGATCGATCGAGTAACGCGAGTCGAGTACCAGCAGCGTCGCTCCCGATTCGGCCGCGACCTGCTGCGCTCCGCTCAGCACCTCGAGAAAGAACGGGTTGGCGAAATTGCGGACCACGAAGCCGTAGGTGGTGGTGCGGCCCCGGCGCAGCGCCTGTGCCTGCGGGTTGGCGCGGTAGCCGAGCTGCTTGGCCGCGGCCACGGCGCGCCGCCTGGTTTCGTCCGCGACGCCTGGCCGCCCGTTGAGCGCCAGGCTTGCCGTCGCGACGGAGACTCCGGCAATCCTGGCGACATCGCGGATGCCGACCGGCCGCCCCGATCCGGCCTTGTGCGTCGCCATCATCTCCCCTGTGACGAGGCCGTGCCGGGCGCCGGACCCGGCAGGCCGCCGAGGACTCACCTTGCATGACTGGACGCCGCACGGCAAGTCCCAGCTGCCGACGATGCGCTTACGCTGTCATCCGGCGGGTAACCGGCCGGATGTATCACGAGGAGGCTCCGCAGTGCAGATACTTGGCGTCGACATAGGCGGCACCGGCATCAAGGCCGCGCCGGTGGACCTGACCACGGGGACGCTGGTTGCCGACCGGGTCAAGCTGGCCACCCCGCACCCCGCTGAGCCCGATGCGGTCGCTGCCATCGTGCGAGAGCTCGTGACCGGCTTCGGCTGGAAGGGGCCGGCTGGCATCGCGTTCCCCGGCGTGATCACTGACGGGGTCACCAGGACGGCTGCCAACCTCGACCCGGCCTGGATCGGGCTGGACGCCCGTGCGCTTTTCGGCAACGCGGCCGGCCTGCGAGTCAGCATGATCAACGATGCCGATGCCGCGGGACTTGCCGAGATGAAGTTCGGGGCGGGCGCCGGGCGCCGGGGCACGGTGCTGATGCTCACGTTCGGCACCGGGATCGGCAGCGCGCTGTTCATCGACGGAATCCTGGTGCCGAACACCGAGTTCGGCCACATCGAGATCCGCGGCAAGGACGCGGAACAGCGCGCATCTGAGCACGCCAAGGAAATGCAGGACCTGAGCTGGGGGAAGTGGGCGGGCCGGGTGGACGAGTACCTGGAGCACATGGAGGCGCTGCTGTCGCCCGGGCTCTTCATCGTCGGCGGCGGGATCAGCCGGAAATCGGATAAGTTCCTGCCGCTGCTGACCGGGCTGACTGCGCCCGTCGTTCCGGCCGCGCTGCACAACGACGCCGGCATCGTCGGCGCCGCCATGGCCGCCGGCTGACGCCGGTCGCCAGCGTCATCTTGCTACCAGTCATCGGCCTGCTCTGGCCGGGCAGCCTCGGCTGGCGCCATGGCCGGCGCTGGCGGGCCCGCCGCGGCAAGTCGCCGATCACGCAGCAGGCGGATCGTCTCGATGCCGCCGACGACAAAGCCGGCGGCCAGCGGCCAGAACGCGATCGCACCGTGCGCTCCCAGCGACACCGGCGCCTGCAGCAGGGCACCCGGCCTGCTGACCGCGAGCTGCCGGCCGAACGCAGCCTGGCCGGATCGCTGGCCGACCCAGCGCGCGATCAGCGCGGCTGCCACCCCGCCGCCCAGCAGGCCGAGCACGGCCAGCGCACCGTGCCTGCGCACGGCCAGCGCCCAGCCGAGCAGCCCGCAAATCGCGCCGCCAACCGCGCAGAGCACGGCGAACCAGCCATCGGCGACGATGAATGCGCTCGTCTCGGGGTTGACCACGTTAGCGCCGCCGCCGCCAGTGGAGACCAGCAGCGCGTGCGGCGCCACCGCGGTCCAGGCGAGGCCGGCCAGCAGGCCGAGGAGTGCGCTGCCCGCGACGATGGCGGCGCAAACGGCAGTGGCCGCGAGCGCCTGCCCGCCCGTGCCCGCTGTCCCGGCGGCCGACGGAGAATCACCGCCGGCCCGGGAGGGATAAGGGATCTCGCTGATATCCGCCATTCTCCGCAGAAGATTACCGGACATGGCTTCCCGGGCCGATCGCCCGACGACGGCCGATGTCGGGGTATGTCTTCGCGGCAGGCCCGCCAGATCTTGCTAATGTGAGACCCGCCCGAGCGAACCCAGGCATACCGGCGGGGCTATCGACAAGGCAGGCAGATGATCGAGGCGCGCGACCTCACCAAGCGCTATGGGGACAAGCTGGCGGTGGACCACCTGTCCTTCACCGTCGAGCCAGGCACGGTCACCGGATTCCTCGGGCCGAACGGGGCGGGCAAGTCCACGACTATGCGGCTCGTGCTCGGCCTCGACCAGCCGAATGCGGGAACGGCCACAATCAACGGGCGCCGGTACCGCGACCTGCCGCAGCCGCTGCGGACGGTCGGCGCGCTACTCGAGGCGAGATCCGTGCACACCGGCCGCAGCGCCTACAACCACCTGCTCTTCCTCGCCCAGACCCAGGGCCTGCCGCGCGGCCGGGTCGACGAAGTTCTCCGGCTCGTCGGGCTCAGTGAAGTCGCGCGCAAGCGGGCCGGCGGATTCTCGCTCGGCATGAGCCAGCGGCTGGGAATCGCCGCCGCCCTGCTGGGCGATCCTGAGGTGCTGCTCCTTGACGAGCCGGTCAACGGGCTCGATCCCGAGGGCGTGTTGTGGATCAGGAACCTGATCAAGCAGCTCGCCATCGAGGGCAGGACGGTCTTCGTCTCCAGCCACCTGATGAACGAGATGGCGGTCACCGCCGACCACCTGATCGTTATCGGCCGTGGCCGGCTGATCGCCGCGAGCAGCACGCAGGACTTCATCGAGCGCAGCTCGGAAAAATCCGTGCTGGTGCGCAGCCCGGATGCGGCCAGGCTGGCCAGCCTGATCGCCGCGGACGGCGGCAAGGCGACGCCGACCGAGCAGCCGCAGGACGGGGCGGGCGAACTGCGCGTCACCGGCCTGCCCGCCACGCGGATCGGCGAGCTTGCCGCATCCGCCGCGATCGTGCTGCACGAACTCACCCCGCAGCTGGCCTCGCTGGAGGAGGCGTTCATGGAGCTGACCGCCGACAGCATCGAGTTCGGCGTCGATCCGGCCGGCCAGCTGGCGGCGAGCGAAGGGAGCGGCAAGTGACCGCGCAGGCGCCGCCGGCCAGCCCGGGTACGCAAGGCGCCGGGCTGCCCGTCGGCCGTTCCGGTTTCGGTAACCTGCTGCTCGCCGAATGGACGAAGATCCGCTCGGTCCGGTCCACCGTCTGGTCGCTGGCGCTGCTGATCGTGCTCACGCTCGGATTTACCGGCCTGTTCACCTGGCTGACCGTCCTGCAGTGGGACAAGTCCGACCCCAGCCAGCGTGCCCAGATCGTCGCCGACCCGGTCAGCACGATCCTCGGCTCTGGCCTCGAGTTCGGCCAGCTGACCATCTGCGTGCTCGGCGTGCTGGTGATCTCGAGCGAGTACTCCACCGGCGTGATCAGGGCGTCGCTGCTCGCGGTGCCGACGCGGATACCCATGCTGGCGGCCAAGGTCGTGGTGTTCGCCGCGCTCGTGTTCGTCGTCGGCGAGTTCGTCACGTTCCCGTCGTTCTTCATCGGCGCGGCGATCCTGCACAGCCACGCGCCGGTCTCGCTCGGCGACCCTGGCGTGGCCCGCGCCGTGTTCGGCGGCGGGCTGTACCTGACCATGCTCGGCCTGTTCGCGCTCGCGATCGGCGCTGTGATCCGGCACACCGCGGGCGCCATCACCGGGGTGATCGCGTTCGTGCTCGTGCTCGCTCCGCTGACCCAGCTGATCCCCGGCAGCATCGGCAAGCACATTCACGCCTACCTGCCATCCGAGGCCGGCCAGCTGATCGGGCAGGCCCACCAGCGGTCAGGCCAGCTGCTGACGCCCTGGCAGGGATTCGGCGTCTTCGCCCTGTGGACCGTGGTGCTCATGTGCGCCGCCGCGTACCTGCTGCGGCGCCGCGACGCCTGAGCCGCCAGGTCCGGCCGGGCTGCTGGAGTCGGTCCAGCTGGCCCGCCCGCGGCGGGGCGGCGGTCAGCCCACGCAGCCCGGGCCGAGCAACTGCTTGAGGTCAGCGAGCAGCGACGGGGACGGCTTCACCCGCAGCTTGTCATCCAGCCGGATCACCTTCGTGCGGTTGCCGCTCAGCATGCGCAGATGCACCTCGACGTGGCCAGGGTGCGTCCGGAGCACCTCCTTGAGGCGCTCCACCACGGGCGGCACGCACCTGGCTTCCATGATCGATACCACGAAAGGGCCCTCCTCCCCGGTGGGCAGCTCGGGGACGCTCACCTCCATCGCTACCAGCTTCGGCGCGTCTTCCCGGCGGTCCAGCCGCCCCTTCACCAGGACGATCGCATCCTCGATGATCATGGTCAGCGCGGCCTGGTACGTCGAGGGGAAGAACAGCACCTCGATCGCGCCCTCGAGGTCCTCCAGGGTGGCCGCCGCCCAGGGATTGCCTTGCTTGGTGACCTTCCGCTGGACGCCGGACAGGATTCCGCCGACGGTGACCAGCTGGCCGTCGCCGCGCTCGCCACGGGATCCGCGTTCCGGCTCCTCGATGGCCGAGCCCACGAGCTGGGCTACCGAGCAGTCAGTGGCCGCAGCGACGACATGTTCCAGGCCGAGCAGCGGGTGGTCGGACACATAGAGCCCGAGCATCTCGCGCTCGAAGCCCAGCAGGGCCGGCTTGTCCCACTCGCCATCCGGCACCGGCACGTCGAAGGTCGCCGCGGTCTCGGTGTCCTCGCCGAAAAGCGAGTCCTGGCCGATGGCCTCGTTGCGCTTGACGTCGATGACGGTGTCTATGGCCAGCTCGTGAATGAGCACGAGGCCCTTGCGCGGGCTGCCGAATGAATCGAACGCGCCGGCCTTGATCAGCGACTCGATTACCCGCTTGTTGCAGACGTTGACCGGCACCTTGCGCAGGAACTCCGCGAAGCTGCCGAAGGCGCCCTTGCCGGTGCGCGCCGCGACGATCGCGTCCACTACCGAGGTGCCGACGTTCCGCACGGCGGCCATGCCGAACCTGATGTCCTGGCCGACCGGGGTGAACATCGCCGTGGAGGCGTTAACGTCCGGCGGCAGCACCTTGATGCCCATCCGGCGGCACTCGTTCAGGTAGAGGGCTGACTTGTCCTTGTCGCCGGCCACCGAGGTCAGCAGGCCCGCCATGTACTCGGCCGGGAAATTGGCCTTCAGGTAGGCGGTCCAGTAGGAGATCAGCGCGTACCCGGCGGCGTGCGCCTTGTTGAATGCGTAGCCGGAGAACGGGACCAGAGTGTCCCAGATGGTCTTGATCGCATCGTCGGAGTACCCGTTGTCCCGCATGCCGGCCGAGAATGACTCGTACTCGCGGTCCAGGATCTCCTTCTTCTTCTTGCCCATGGCCCAGCGGAGCAGGTCCGCCTTGCCCGGCGTGTAGCCGGCCAGCGCTATGGCGGTGGCCATAACGTGCTCCTGGTAGACCATCAGCCCGTAGGTGTCACCGAGGATGTCCGCCAGCGGCGCGGCCAGTTCCGGGTGGATGGGAATGACCTGCTTGCGGCCGGTCTTGCGGTCCGCGTAGACCGGCGCGCTGGCCATCGGGCCCGGCCGGTACAGCGCGATGACCGCGGCGATGTCACCGAACTTGTCCGCTCGCATCGCCCGCAGCAGCGCCCGCATCGGGCTGCCGTCGAGCTGGAACACACCGAGCGTGTCGCCACGGGCCAGCAGCTCGTAGGTGGGCTTGTCGTCCAGCGGCAGGGTGTCGAGGTCGATCTGCAGGCCGCGGTTGGCGGCGATCCCGGCGACCGCGTCCTCCAGCACCGTCAGGTTGCGAAGGCCGAGGAAGTCCATCTTGAGCAGGCCGATGTCCTCGCAGGCCGGGTAGTCGAACTGCGTGATGATCGCGCCGTCGGCCTCGCGCCGCCACACCGGGATGTGGTCGAGCAGCGGCTCGCTGCTCATGATCACCCCGGCTGCGTGCACGCCGGGCTGGCGGATCAGCCCCTCGAGCCCGCGCGCCGTGTCGATGACCTGGCGGACCTCGGCCTCGGCCTCGTACAGCGCGCGGAGCTCGCCTGCCTCGCCGTGCCGCGGATGATCGGGATCGAAGATCCCGGACAGCGGGATGTCCTTGCCCATCACCGCGGGCGGGAACGCCTTGGTGATCCGGTCGCCGAGCGCGTAGGGGAAGCCGAGCACCCGCGCCGAGTCCTTGACCGCCGCCTTGGCCTTGATGGTGCCGTAGGTGATGATCTGCGCGACCCGGTCGTCGCCGTACCGCTCGGTGACGTACCGGATGACGTCGCCGCGCCTGCGCTCGTCGAAGTCGATGTCAAAGTCCGGCATGGTCACGCGATCGAGATTGAGGAAGCGCTCGAACACCAGGCCGTGGTAGATCGGGTCGAGGTCGGTAATGCCCAGCGCGTACGCCACGATCGAGCCCGCGCCGGAGCCGCGGCCCGGGCCCACCCGGATGCCGTTCCGCTTGGCCCACATGATGAAGTCGGCGACCACCAGGAAGTAGGCGCAGAACCCCATCTGCTCGATGACGCCGATCTCGTACTCGGCCTGCTGACGGCGCTGTTCGTCGTAGCCGTCCGGGTAGCGGCGGTCCATGCCGCTCCATACCTCGTTGCGCAGCCAGCTCTGCTCGGTCTCGCCGTCCGGCAGCGGGAAGCGGGGCATCAGGTTGGACTTGGTGAAGGTGACCTCGGCCCGCTCGGCGATGAGCAGGGTGGAGTCGCAGCCGGCCTGCCACTCCTCGGCGGTGCTGACCGCCCGCATCTCCGCCGGGCTCTTCACGTAGTAGCCGGTGCCCTCGAACTTGAACCTGCCCGGGTCGGCCAGGTTGGTCCCGGTCTGCACGCAGAGCAGTACCTCGTGCGAGCGAGCGTCCTCGGGCCTGGTGTAGTGGGAGTCGTTGGTCACGACGTAGGGCAGCGAGAGCTGGCCGGCGATCCGGGTCAGGCCTTCCCTGGTGCGCTGCTCGACGCCCAGCCCGTGGTCCATGATCTCGACGAAGAAATTGCCCGGCCCGAAGATGTCGCGGTAGGCGGCGGCTGCCTCGACGGCCTGGTCGTACTGGCCGAGCCGGAGCCTGGTCTGCACCTCGCCGCCGGGGCAGCCAGTGGTCGCGATGATCCCTTTCGCGTACCGGGCCAGCAGTTCGCGGTCCATCCGCGGCTTGCGGAAGTAACCTTCCAGCGAGGCCAGCGAGGACAGCCGGAAGAGGTTATGCATGCCCTCGGTGGTCTCGGCAAGCAGCGTCATGTGCGTGTACGCGCCGGCGCCGGAGACGTCATCGTCCTTCTGGCCGGGGTCGCCCCACCGGACCGGCTGCTTGAGCCCGCGGTGGTCGGGCGCCACGTATGCCTCGGTGCCGATGATCGGCTTGATTCCGGCGGCGTTGGCCTTCGACCAGAAGTCGTAGGCGCCGTAGATGTTGCCGTGATCGGTCATGGCAATCGCCGGCATGCCAGTCCGCTGGCACTCGGCGAACAGGTCCTTCAGCCGCGCCGCCCCGTCCAGCATCGAGTACTCGGTGTGCACGTGCAGGTGCACGAACGAGTCGTCGCCGCCTGCCGCTGGGTGCCCGGACGGGGCTGCCGCCATGAAGTACCGCCTCCTTCAGGCATGCTGCCGTCTGCCCGGCCGCGCTGACCAGCCAGAAGGGCCGCCGTCGCGGTGCAGGCACGCTCATCTACGGACCGGGGGAAGTGACCAGGCGCCGCGCTGACAGCGGCCCGCGGGAGCCGGGCCTTGCTGCCGGCAACCGCGCCGGTCCGGTGTCTTCGACCCTATCGCCCGGATCCTGAATGCGGTCGGCAGCCGCGCCGGTCCGGGCCGGCCGACCTCACTTTTTCCATGATCGCAGGAGACTTCCGGGGCTCGCGGCCATCCGTGTCTAGCTCTCGGCGCGCAGCACCGCCAGGGCGCTGGCCAGGTCGGCCGAGTACACGCTGGCGAACTCCATAGGCCGGCCGCCCGCCGGGTGTGCGAACCCGAGCCGCACCGCATGCAGCCACTGCCTGGTCAGGCCGAGCCGGGCCGCGAGCACCGGGTCCGCCCCGTACAGCCGGTCCCCCGCGCAAGGATGCCTGATCGCCGTCATGTGCACCCGGATCTGGTGGGTCCGGCCGGTCTCCAGGATGACCTCGACGAGGCTGGCGGCCCGGAAGGCCTCCAGCGTGTCGTAGTGCGTGACCGACGGCCTGCCCCCGGCGATGACCGCGAACCTGCCGTCGCCCGCCGGGTGCCTGCCGATCGGGGCGTCCACGGTCCCGCGCAGCGGATCGGGGTGGCCCTGCACGAGAGCGTGGTAGCGCTTGTCCACCTCACGGGCGGCGAAGGCGCGCTTCAGCCCGCTGTACGCGGGCTCGCTCTTGGCCAGCACCATCAGCCCGGAGGTATTCGCGTCCAGCCGGTGCACGATGCCCTGGCGCTCGGCGGCGCCGCTGGTCGCCAGCAGATGGCCGGCCGCCAGCAGCCCTTGCAGCACCGTCGGCCCGGTCCAGCCCGGGGTCGGATGTGCGGCGACGCCGGGAGGCTTGTCCACCACCAGGATGTCGGCATCCTCGTATACCACCGTAAGGCCGGGCACCGGCTCGGCCCGCGGCGCGGCCGGCGCCGGCGGCGGCGGCAGCGTCACGTCCAGCCAGTCGCCTGCCGTGACGCGGTCCGACTTCGCGGCCGCGGCGCCGCCGACGAGGACCTGGCCGGCCGCGATCAGCTCGGCCGCCCTGGCCCTGGACAGCCCGAACATCCGCGCCAGGGCGGCGTCGAGGCGCTCACCGTCCAGTCCGTCCGGGACGGGCACCTGGCGCTGGCCAGCCTGCGTCATGTGCCGCCGTCGGATCGGCCGGCCGCGCGGTCCGGCCCGGTTCCGTCGATTCCGAGCCCGCGCCCGGCTAGCAGGACCGCGAGAATCCCGCCGCAGACGATCGCCGAATCGGCCACGTTGAACACCGGCCAGTGCGGCACCTGGACCCAGTCGACCACATAGCCGCGCAGCGGACCGGGATAGCGCAGCAGCCGGTCGATCAGATTCCCGGTGGCGCCGCCGAGCAGCAAGCCGAGCGTGCAGGCCCACGGCAGGCTGCGGATCCGGCGCGACGTGCGCAGGATGAAGATGATCACGCCGAGCGCGATGGCGGAGAAGACCAGTGTCATGGAGGTTCCGATGCTGAACGCGGCGCCGGGATTCCGGTCCACCCGCAGCGTCAGCAGCCCGCCGAGCAGCCGGAGCGGCGGCCGGTCCGACAGGGTGGCGACCACGATCACCTTGGAAGCGATATCAACGGCCAGTACCGTTGCGGCGACGGCGAGGAGCACTCGCACCCGGCGCGGCTGCCCGGACGCGGCCTCCCCGGTCAGCGGCGTTCTTCGCGCTGCTTGCATGCCACACACAGTGTTGCCCGCGGAAACGCCTGCAACCGCGCCTTCCCGATCGGCTCACCGCACGACTCGCAGGTGCCGTAGCTGCCGTCGTCGATCCTGGCCAGCGCGCGCTCGCTCTGCTCGAGCAGTTCGCGGGCGTTGTGCGTAAGGGCGAGTTCCTGTTCCCGCTCGAAGGTCTTCGCACCGGCATCCGCCTGATCATCGCCCGCATCACCGACCGCGTCCTTGAGCCGGTCGGCGATCTCCGACTCTGCCTTGTCGATCTCCATGCGCAGGTCGGCGACCTCGGCGGCGAGCTTGTCATGGATCCTGGCCAGCTCGGCCTCCGTCCAGCGCCGCTCCCCGTGTCGCACAGGAAGTGCTGCGGCCATCGAACGCGCAGCAGCCGCCATCTCCCGCCTCCTCAGCCCGGCTAATTAATGATCTTGATATGCGGGCAGTCACCGGAGGATAAGTGGTTACCGGGCGGACTGCAAACACGCGCGCTGCGACGGCCGCGAAGCACCGGCGGCCGATCGGCTATCCTGAGATCCTGCATGGCGCTGATGGGGACAGCTGCCGTTGTAGCGGCCAGGAGCGACCCGGGATTGGTGCGAGCCCGGGGGTGACGCGCAGCGGACCAGATCACCCCGGAGCCGCCGGAAGAACGGCACCCCGCCGCGCGCGGGACGGTACCGGTGCGGCTGGCCGCCGACCGGGTCCGCGGCCAACTAGAACCGGCAGCAGGAGCCCATGAGAGGGTCGCGGAGACCGGGCCGGAAGGCACGGATCACGGCCAAGGAGGGTGGTACCGCGGGGCCGCCGCCGGCGTGCCTCGTCCCTCCGCGAACGCCGTGCTTGCGGACCCGGGCCCCGCTCGCGCGCTGATCCGCGAGAGGCCGCCCCACCATGACGAGCGAAGACCATCCCGGGCAGCGGCGCTTCCCCGCGCTCCCCGCGGTCGTGGACCTGCCGGCCATCGAGCACGAGGTCCTGGCCAAGTGGCAGGCCGGGAACGTGTTCCAGCGCTCGCTGGCGAAAACCGCCGGCGGCCCGCTCTGGACCTGCTACGAAGGCCCGCCGACCGCGAACGGCATGCCCGGCGTGCACCACGTCGAGGCACGGGTATTCAAGGACGCCTTCCCCCGCTTCAAGACCATGCAGGGCTTTCACGTGCCGCGCCGGGCTGGCTGGGACTGCCATGGCCTGCCCGTCGAGGTGGCCGTCGAGAAGGAACTCGGCCTGACCAGCAAGAAGGACATAGAGGCGTACGGCATCGCCGAGTTCAACGAGCGGTGCCGCGAGTCGGTGCTGCGACATGTCGACGCGTTCGAGGCGCTGACCGAGCGAATGGGCTACTGGGTCGATACCTCCCATGCCTACCGGACCATGGATGCCTCGTACATCGAATCGGTCTGGTGGTCGCTCAAGGTCATCTTCGAGAAGGGCCTGCTGGTCAGGGACTTCCGGATCAGCCCGTACTGCCCGCGATGCGGGACACCGCTGTCCGACCACGAACTCGGCCAGCCGGACGTCTACCAGGCCGTCACCGACCCGTCGGTGACGGTCCGCTTCCCGCTGCTGGCCCTGCCGGACGGCGCCAGCCCGCAGCTCCAGGGCGCGGACCTGCTGGTCTGGACGACCACCCCGTGGACGCTCGTCTCGAACACCGCCGTGGCCGTGCATCCGGATGAGGCGTACGTGGTAGCCCGGAAGTCCGCCGACGGAGACCGCGTGGTCGTCGCCGAGGCCCTATTCGGCCGGGTACTCGGCGAGGGCTGGCACATCGCCGCCCGGCTGCGCGGCGGCGAGCTGGCGGGATCGACGTATCAGCCTCCGTTTAGCCTGGTCGAGATCCCCGCCGCGCACCGGGTGGTGACCGGATCCTTCGTCACCACGGAAGACGGAACCGGGCTCGTGCACCTCGCGCCGGCCTTCGGCGCGGACGACATGGAGACCGGCCGGATACACGGCCTGCCGGTAGTCAACCCGGTCCGGCCGGACGGCAGGTTCGAGGAGCACGTGCCGCTGGTTGGCGGGATGTTCTTCAAGGACGCCGACGCGCCGCTGGCCAGCGACCTGGCCGACCGGGGCCTGCTGTTCCGGTCCGCGCGGCACGAGCACAGCTACCCGCACTGCTGGCGATGCCATACCCCGCTGCTCTACTACGCGCTGCCCTCCTGGTACATCCGAACTACCGCCGTCAAGGCAGAGCTGCTCGCGGAGAACGAGGAGACCAACTGGCAGCCGCCGACGATCAAGCACGGTCGCTACGGGGAGTGGCTGCGCAATAACGTCGACTGGGCGATGTCACGAAGCAGGTACTGGGGTACCCCGCTGCCGCTGTGGCTGTGCGATGACCAGCACATCACCTGCGTCGGCTCCCTGGCGGAGCTGTCCGGGCTGGCCGGCCGGGACCTGGCCGGGCTCGACCCGCACCGCCCGTTCGTGGACGATGTGGTGATCAGCTGCCCGAAATGCGGCGGCCTGGCGCACCGGGTGCCGGAGGTCATCGATACCTGGTATGACTCGGGATCGATGCCGTTCGCGCAGCACGGCGCCCCGCTGCGGAACAAGGCCGAGTTCGATGGCGCCTACCCGGCCCAGTTCATCTGCGAGGCGATCGACCAGACCAGGGGCTGGTTCTACTCGCTGATGGCGGTCGGCACGCTGGTCTTCGGCCGGTCCGCCTACCAGAACGTGCTCTGCCTCGGCCTGATCGCCGATGACCGCGGTCGCAAGATGAGCAAGCATCTCGGCAACGTCCTGGAGCCGATCCCGCTGATGGAAGCGCACGGGGCCGACGCGCTGCGCTGGTTCTTCACCGCTAGCGGATCGCCGTGGGCGACCCGCAAGATCAGCGATGCCGTGCTTGCGG
>WNGD01008535.1_pt1 | contig 19271 bp, 17 predicted proteins | sample 5400671 | NCBI WGS metagenome assembly WNGD01 (sample SAMN13153369, study PRJNA577476) | soil metagenome | isolation source: 40 cm soil or saprolite under grassland replicate 2 | place: USA:California | collected 2016-06-15
AGCACTGCTATTGTTCGGGACCATTTTGCTATGGAATGCATCTGGCCGGTCGGGTCCAAGACCTCCCCCGATTGCGGAGCGACTGCGTGAAACTTAGCCAGCCACCGCGCGCATCTCTCGGATGCCTCGACGCGATCACGTTCACTGCCCGCCAGGAAGAACTCCTTGGCTCGCGGACCTTCGACCTTTTCTTGGAGCAGCAGGCGCAAGCCGGGAATATAGGCAAGCGGCTTTGGGATCGAGAACTCATCCTCCGACCCAAATCCCGCTCGTCTGATCTCGTTCATGACTCGATAAACGTCGAAGCGATCGGCCGCGTAAACCTTGCCGATCAGGCAGTACGATCCATTTGTGGTTCGCAAGCCGATCTCAAACGTGCAGCGGCTTCCCGGATGATGCTTGAGAATCTGGAACAAGACGTTCTGTACTGTCCCCCATTCGTCGGGAATAACCTCTTGAAGGTATGCTCGCATCGACGCCGCATCCAGAACCCCGGAGAGAGTGGAAATTCCCGGATCGCTGATGGCACTTGACTCGATAGAACGCTGTGCTAGTTCAGGCATGGGTGCACTCACCTCAGGCACGGAGCGGTCCGCCGGGCAAAGCGAGCGCGGCACATTGGAAACAGCAGCGCATTTGCTGCCTGACGTCATGCCCCAACCTCCAGGACACGAAGGCCTTCATCAAGCATTACCTCAGCTCTCTCCCCCCATCCCTGAGCCTGCTTGTGAACATCATGTTTCGCATGCTCCAGACAGACGGCTGCCTTCTGGAACGCTAAGCGTTTCATAAGATCAAGGCGGTGTATGGCGACATATGTCTTCAGAAACACTTCGGCCGCGCTGTCCAGGGCGCGAATTGACCCCAGAGAGGACAGCGCCAGCCGCTGGAGACCGACTATGAATCTGGCTACGTCTCGGCTGGAGTCAGCCAAGCGATAGCTGTCCCAATCACATGTGACTGTGCGGCCTTGCGCGAAGATCACTTGATGATGACTATAGTCGCCGTGGATGGTACACATTTCGGTTGGTTGCAGCCCCGACGCCGCGCCCTCTAACCGCCTGAATAGCTCACGGGCCTTATGGGCGAAGGGTTCACCTAGTGAGTCAAGACGGCAGTACCATCGCTCGATAGAGAGCAGATGACTGCCCAGGTGCACGCTCGCCCCGACTCGATAGGCAAGGGCGTGGAATTTGGCCAGCCATCTGGCGCAGCGCTCGGCTGCAGCCATGCGTTCACATTCATTGTTTGACAAGAACGATTCTGTGGCCGGCCGGCCCTCGACCTTCTCCTGAAGCAAGAGCTGCAAAGCCTGTAAATAGGCGGCCGGCTCAGGAATTGAGAGTCCTTCACAGGGACCGAAACCCGCCCTGCTAATCTCCTCCATTACCTGATAGACGTCGGAGCGATCTTTCGCATAAGCCTTGCCGATCAGGCAAAGCACTCCCTCCCTCGTTACCAACGTGATTTCGACCACGCACCTTTTTCCAACACGATGCCTGAGCAGCCGAACCTGTATTTCCTTCAATCCCTCTGTTTGCGAGGGTAGAGCCTGGCGCAGATGTTCGCCTAGCTGTGCCGGATTCAACACGGCCGGAAGTGCCGGTATCGTGGGATGGTCGCTGCGATCTACGAATGCAGACATTGGTCTGTTCCTTTCGCGATCGGAAAGAATAGGTCCAGCAATCGGTCGGCGCTGCGCTCGATGGAGAATCGTTCTTCGATCTTGGCGCGTGCGGCGCGTGCGAGCCGATCGCGCAAATCAGGGTCGACTAGAAGCCTCGCAAGGGCGTCCGCCAGCGCACGCGGGTCGTTCGGCGGGACGAGCAGACCATCCCGCTCGGAAGCGATCAACTCCGGAATGCCGACAACCGAGGTGGAGACAACGGGCAAGCCACTGGCCATCGCCTCCAGCAGGACGACCGGGAGGCCATCGCGGTCCCCATCCGCAGCTACCAGACACGGAAGCACGAAAATGGAGGCGCGCGCGTACGCGAGTCTCACTTTCTCATGGGGTTGCGCACCCAGCAGCGCGACACAGTCCTGCAAGCCGCGCTCCGCCACCTGATTTTCCAGTACTTGGCGTAGATCGCCATCGCCAATGATCTGCACGCGGAAACTGCGGCCTTGTCCTCGGAGGATATCTGCAGCCCGGATCAGGTCACCTACCCCTTTCTTCTCAACCAGCCGGGCTACGGCAAGAATTGTCGGCGGCTCCGGCTCAGAAGCACGGGGCCACTGAAAACTGAATTCAGAGAGATCGAGGCCACAGTGAATGCAGCAAACTCTTCCGTTCGAGTCAGGGCTAATCCGACTCAGCAGATATCGCCGGTTGTAGTCGCTCACCGTGATCACAGCCTGAGCGCGCTCCGTTTCCGCTCGAAGAAGCTCCGGCTGCGTGTCAGCGTAGATGTCGCGTGCGTGAGCGGTGAAGGTGTAGGGGACGCGGATCAGTTCGTGAGTGAACATGGCGACCAGTGTCGGAGCTGTGGCGAAGTGGGCATGAAGGTGAGTGATGGAGTCTCGACGCACTAGATCCGCGAGATAGCCGGCCTGAAAAAAATGCCGCAGCACGTGAAGCCGCCTATAGCGCAGCGCCTGAAAGAGAGTTCGAAGGTAGCAGCCGGGTCGGTCTCGAGCGATCCGCAAGTTGGCAAGCAGGATCGACCTGCCCCGATGCCGGAAACTCAGATAGGCCACTGGTGCGCGTACCTTCGCTACCTTCGCATTTACCGGCTCCCTACGAGGATCCTTGATCGAAAAAATTCGCAAAGAAACTCCGCGTTGTTCGAGAGCGAGGATCTCGTTCAGGACAAACGTCTGCGACAGCCGCGGCCACGTGTTCACAATGTATCCCACGGCCGGTGCGCACTCAGGCTTTGACGGCGACGGCTCGCTCATGAATCAGCTCCAACAATCGCGCGGCGGCTCGTTCCGCCCCGCGCGTGTCAATCGTTTCGTCAGGCGCCGGGTAATCGTCCCGCTCGAGGTCTCGCAGCAGCCGTTCCGCCAGCTCGCTCGGCGAAAGGCTCTCCGGCTCGATCGTGTCGATGAGACCTCTCTCCGCGAACAATCGGGTTCGCATCCTCTGCTCCGCGCTTGGCCCGGAGCGCGGAACTATCAAAGCCTTCTTCCTGAGACTCAGGACCTCCGACAACGTGTTGTATCCCGCCATGCAGACGACCAGATCGGCGGCGGCGATCTGGCTCAGGCTGTCCGTCACGTAGGGCACAACTTGCACCGGAAGCCCCCTCGCCTCCTGGACGAGTTCCCGCGACTTGTCTGCCGGTGAGTTCACCCCCAACGCCATCAGGGTCGTAAAATCGGCGCGATCCCCGAGAAGCCGGATGGCCCCCAGGTAGGTTTGCATGAGAGAGTGACCATCGGCGCCTCCTCCCGCCGAGACGAAAACTACCTTCCCGGACGGGCCGCCACGCAGGGCCGCCCCTGCGCCGGAGGCCTGCAGCGCCTGGCGGATCGTGCCGCCTGGCTTCACGGGATCTTGGTTGACGACATAGCCGCAATAGTGGATGCCGCCACGGGGGACCGGAAGCCAATAGATCCTCGCGGTGTTGAAAATCTCACGGACTCCGTAGATCAAGACGCGGTCGTAGTACCGGCGCAGCGCATGATAGGCCCCTTCGACATCCCACACGCGCGTGATGACCTCTTGCGCGTCGAGGATGTCCCGCAGGCCCAGGACGATCGCACAGTCAGGGCGGGCCTTCTTGAGCCCCTCGAGGGCCGGCATCAGCTCCCCCTGGGCCCCGCCCGGCATGTGATCCACCAGAACGAGGTCGGGCCGGTAGCTGACGAAGGCGTCGTACAGCAGAGTGCTGCGCAACTGCCGCACCTCCGGCGTGCTGATCCGGAGTCGGGGCTGCCATTCGCCTGCGCTCACCTTTCGGATGGAGGGGAGCTTGATGTGATCCACCCCCTCCGGCAGCTGAAAAAACGGCGCCACGGGCGAATCCGCGATCAGGAGGACCTGGCTTTTCCCTTCGGGGGTCTGTTTGAGAAATTCCTTGCAGATCTGAATGTTTCTCCTCAAATGGCCGAGACCCAGGCCATCTTGGGAGTAAATCGCCATGCGCGAGCTACCCGCAGAATCCGTGAGAGGCCGGCCGCTACCTATCGAAGAAATGTCTTCATTGAGTGCGGTCTTGAGCACTGGGTTTCCTCCCATAAGTGGTCGGGTCGATTCACTGCCAAAGCTTTTTCGGCGACGATCCCGGGTGGTCCTGCGCTCAGCACGCGGCCGTGCTCGATCCGGATCAGGATGTCGCAGTGTTTCAACGCGCTCAGCCGGTGGGCGATGATGAAGGTGGTGCGGCCGCGCATCAGCCGTTCCATCGCCTCCACAATGCCGGCTCCGGTCCCCGCATCGACGGAACTGGTCGGTTCGCCGAGGATCAGAACGGGCGCTCCTTCAAGAACACGCGCGCCCGCGATATACGCGGACGTTTGCCTTCCCGAAAAACCCTTGCGATACTCCTACCAAATAAAACTGGAAAAGCTACCGGGATGGACGCGCTCGGGAGTGTTCAGGTGCCCTACGGGCAAGACTACCGTTGTTTCCGGTCCCGCCGCCCAAATCGTGCAAACGTGCCACAGGGAATTAACGTCAGGCGGTTTTTCCCGACCGGCCCGGGGTTTTGGCGAGTGTGCCAAAGGGGGAGAACCAAGACGGGAGACTAAGCATGAACTGTGCCAGCGCACTCGCGCGAAGCTTCAGAATCACTAAAACTTGATTAATTCCAAAGTTTACAGCCAGGTTACAGCGAGGTTACAGCCGCTTGGGCCTTGAGGCGGGGGTGAAAGATAAGCGGAATCCAGATTCCACCAGTGGAACTCAGATTCCCTCGAAAGCATTGGCGAACGTCCCGCGGCTGTCCCCGGCCAGCTTAGATCGTCGTTTTCAAAATATGGTGACGTACTGCTTGAGTTCCTCCTCTCATACGCTTTGATCCGGAAACTGGGGGGACCACAATCATTTAGCGCGTTGATTAGGGATTATCGATTGGACTGTTGTCAATAGCAAAAAGGAAGTAAGCCGTTCGACTAGCCAGGAGCATCTGGTTTTCTGCGCCGTAGGCGACGCCCTGCGTCCCCGCGGGCGACCACATAGGGTCGCCACTCCGGTCAGATATGCGTGCACCCGCGCAATCCGCGCCCTCTTTTACGCGCTCGTTACTGAGGCATTACACCAGACTGTTATACCTCAGCGCTGGAGTTCTTCAGGCTGCCAAGCTAAAGCTTGAACTCCGAGCAGCCTGTTTCGTGAAATTCGTGGCCAGCTTTTCTCCGTGGCTCTGTGGCGAAATCCGTGGCAAGTCTTTCTGTCGGCGAGTAATAATGGGGCAGGGTCTCGGAGGCTCCGCGGGAGCCGTACTTCAAGAATGGAGGTATGCGGGTCATGATCATGAAACGGAGAGAATTCGTGGGTTCCGCGCTGGCCGCAACGGCCGGGATGTGGCCATCGCGAGTTTCAGCTTCGTCGGCCCCGGCCTTGGATGAGAAGGGTTGGAACATAAAAGTCGGCTTGTACAGCATTACTTTCCTTGGGATCTGGTATCGGGGTCAGGCGCTAACGCTGGAGGAGTTGATCAAGCGCGCGAAGAAATACGGGTATGACGGCATCGAGATTGACGGCAAGCGCCCGCACGGCAACCCGCTCGATATGCCCAAGAGCCGCTGTCGCGAGATACGCTCCATTGCGGACGGAGAGGGAATCGAAATTTACGGCGTAGCCGCAAACAACGACTTCAGCAGCCCGATCACGGAGCATCGGGAATACCAGGTCCTCTATGTCCGTGAGCTGATTCGCATGGCTGCGGACCTGGGCGCCACAACCTTGCGGGTTTTCCTCGCCTGGCCGGGTGTCACCCAGGACCTCGCGATCGCCACCTACAAGATCTCGCGGCCTCTCTGGGACTCTTTCCACCGAGGTTTTTCGGAGACGCAAATCTGGGATTGGTGTCGCGACGCGCTGGTGGAGTGCGCGCGGCATGCCTCCGACGCAGGCGTCATGCTGGCACTGCAGAACCATAAGCCGGTCGTCAAAACTCATCACGACGTGTTGCGGATGGTGCGCGAGGTGAGCTCGCCTAATCTCAAGGTCTCGCTCGATGCCCCCATACTGCCGGTGAAGACGCCGGAATACATTCGCCGGGCAGCGCTCGACGTCGGCTCATTGCAGGTCTTGTCGCACTTCGGCGGTGAGTACAAGCGCGGTCCCGATAGCAACGTAATAGGCGAAGCTTTCTATGCGCCCTTCGTTCAGGCCATGAAGCAAATAGGCTACAAGGGCTACATCGGGTACGAGCTGTGCCATTCGCTGCCGGTCGTGGACGGCAAAACGGTTGGAATCGAATACGCGGAGGCGAACGCGCAGATGGCGGCGGAGTTCTTGCGCGGCCTCATCAAGTCGGAAGTAGATTAGCTCCAGATTCAGAGCGTGAATGAAACCACCGCGTGGCATGGAGTTCAGGCTTTAGCCTGCTCAAGGTCAGCGCAGCCTGAAGGCTGAACTCCAAACATACTACCTTGAAAATACATCACAGCGTGGCATCGAGTTCAGGCTTTAGCCTGCTCAAAGTCAGCGCAGCCTGAAGGCTGAACTCCAAACATACTACCTCGAAATACATCACAGCGTGGCATCGAGTTCAGGCTTTAGCCTGCTCAAAGTCAGCGTAGCCTGAAGGCTGAACTCCAAACCTACTACCTTGAAATACACCAGAGCGTGGCATGGAGTTCAGGCTTTAGCCTGCTCAGAGTCAGCGCAGCCTGAAGGCTGAACTCCAAACCTACTACCTTGAAAATACATCACAGCGTGGCATGGAGTTCAGGCTTTAGCCTGCTCAAGGTCAGCGCAGCCTGAAGGCTGAACTCCAAACCTACTACCTTGAAATACACCAGAGCGTGGCATGGAGTTCAGGCTTTAGCCTGCTCAAGGCCAGCGCAGCCTGAAGGCTGAACTCCAAACCTACTACCTTGAAATACACCAGAGCGTGGCATGGAGTTCAGGCTTTAGCCTGCTCAAAGTCAGCGCAGCCTGAAGGCTGAACTCCAAACCTACTACCTTGAAAATACATCACAGCGTGGCATCGAGTTCAGGCTTTGGCCTGCTAAAGTTCAGCGCAGCCTGAAGGCTGAACTCCAAACCTACTACCTCGAAATACATCACCGCGTGGCATGGAGTTCAGGCTTTAGCATGCTTAAAGTCAGCGCAGCCTGAAGGCTGAACTCCAAACCTATTACACTCAGGCGAGGTCGAAGAGCAGAAGCTCGGCCTGCACCTCCCCCGTCAGCTTGACAGCCCTTTCGTCGCTGACGGCCGCGCCATCGCCCTCTCTCAGAGCCTCGCCGTCCAGCGCCACGGCGCCTCGCGCGACCTGGCATAGTACGGTCTCGGCATGGAAACGGTGCCGGTATCCAAGTTCAAGGCCACCTGCCTTGCGCTTTTGGACAAAGTGAAGCGGACAGGCCGCCCCATTCTGGTGACCAGGCGAGGGGAACCGATTGCCCAAGTCGTGCCGCCTCCCAAGAGGGAGCTGCCGAGTAGCTGGCTCGGCAAGTATCGGGGCGACGGTGAGATCGTAGGCGACATCGTTGCTCCCGCGACGGACGAGTCCGAGTGGGAGGTCCTGAGCCGGTGAGGCTGCTCCTTGACACGCACATCTGGCTTTGGAGTCTTCTCGCGCCTGACCGCCTTGGGCGCCGCGTGGCGCGGGAGCTTGAATCGCCCCGGAACGAAGTATGGCTCTCGCCGATCAGCGCCTGGGAAGTGCTCGTCCTGGCCCGGAAGGGCAGGATTTCGCTGCGCGAGAAGCCTGAAGCCTGGGTCCGGAACGTTTTGAAGGAGCTTCACTTCAAAGAGGCCCCGATCAACCACGAGGTGGCGATCCGGAGCGAGGTGCTCGACCTGCCCCACGGTGATCCCGCCGACCGGTTCCTTGTCGCCACGGCGCTGGTGTACGAACTCACCCTCGTCACCGCAGACGATCGTCTCCTGCGCGCTCGCGGCCTTTCCGTCCTACCGAACCGGTAAAGCGCACCGTCCTTCCCGTGCACGCCGCGCACTTCCGCAAGCCGGCCGTGCAAGTCCCTACAGCACCGGCGACCCGCCGGTGGCTGCCCCGAGTCGCCCAAGTTCCGCCAGCCTGTGTAATTCGTGAAATTCGTGGCCGGTTTTTCTCGACCGGTCACTCCATATCAGAACAGCAACTTGGCGCCGAGCTGGATGACACGCGTAGTAACGCCCTGCACGCCGCCGCCTACCGCGCCGAACGTCTTCGAGCGGATATTGCGGTCCACCGTTCCCGGGTCCGGGTTGAAATGGTTCGTCAGGTTGAAGAATTCCGTGCGGAACTCGAGACGCCGCTGCTCCGAGAGCGCGAACGTCTTGTTGACCGAAAAGTCTCCGTTGGCAATCCCTGGGAGCCGGAACGCGTTGGTGCGAGGCGAAGTGCCGAAGCGGCCGAAGGGCGCCTCCGTGAACGCGGCCGTGTTGAACCACCTCTGCCACGTGCGCTCGCTGCCCGGCAGGTTGCCGTTCTGCCCGAGTACCAGGTCCGGGCGCGAGCTGATCCCCGTGCCGGTCGTGTCCACGTTGTTCGTCACCGGCGCGGGAAACCCGCTCTGGAACGTCATGATCGTCGACAGCTGCCAGCCATCGAGCAACAGCCGCGCAGCGCCGCCCGTCTTCCTGAAGAACGGGACGTCGTAGAGCACCGTCTGGACAAAGCGCTGTGTTACGTCGAAACCCGACACCGACCGGTCCGCACGAAGATTGTATATATCCTGCGGGGCGCCGATGAAGTTGCCGCCGCCCACCTGTCCGCCGATGTCGTTCGGTCCGGAGATCGACTTCGACCACGTGTAGGCCGTCAGGAATGTCAGACCGCTCGACATGCGCCGCTCCGCCTTGAGCTGCAGCGCGTGGTAGATCGCATTGCCGACGGACTTGTCGGCGCGAACGCTGCGCCGGTAGGCCTGGTTCGGACGGCGCGCGTCGAGCGATGGCAGACCCGCTGTCCGCGGGTCGACCACGTCAATCGGCCGGTTGAGATCGTCGAAGGTGACGATGAGCCGCGTGCTCTTCGTGCCGACATAACCCAGATCGACGAGCACGTTGCCCGGAATCTTCTTCTGCACGTTCAAATTCCACTGCTGGATGTACGTGTCGCGCAGGTTCTGGTCGTTGCTCACCGCGAAGTTCAGCGCGCCCGACGTCAGGGCCGACGCGAACGGGTCGTTGAAGAAGAGGTCGGGAGCTCCCCCGGGATTTCCGATGACGCTCGCGCCGGCGGTGGCCTGCGCGCCCTCGGCCATGGCGAAGATCGCGTTCGAAATCTGCGGCGTGTAGTACCAGCCGTAGGCGCCGCGAATCACCGTGTCGTTTGCGAACGCCGGGCGCCAGGCGAACCCCACGCGAGGGGCCCAGTTGTTGCGGTCCGGCGCGATCAGCCCGCGCCCGTAGCGCGAAGTCTGGGGGGTCGTGATGCCGGCGACGATAAAGCCGTTTTGCTCGATGTTCACGAACTTGTCGTCTACCTGCTTGTAGGGCTGGAAGTAGTCGTAGCGCAAGCCGAGGTTGACCGTGAGCCTCGGTGCGAGCTTCCAGTCGTCGTTGAAGTAGTAGGATTGCCACCAGTTCCAGAGGTTGGTCGATGTGTGAGCCGGGTTGATGCTCGCGTTGCGCACATAGCCGAGCATGAAATCTGCGAGCGCGCTCCCCGTGTAAATCCCGTCGAAAGTGAAGCTGCCGCGGGGCGCACGCGCCTGCTCGAAGGTCACCTGGCGTTTGGCGATATCGGCGCCGAATTTCAGCAAGTGCCTGCCACGCTGCCAGGAGAGGGAATCGACGAACTGGAAGATCTGGTTCGAGCGGTCGCGCGGTCCGATCTGGCGCTGCAGATCGTACATGCTGAAGACGCCGTCGGGCCCGTTGATGTTGATCGTCGGCGGCCCGTATTCCTTCGGCAGACGGGAAACCAGGGGAAGTCCCATCTTGCCGGCGATGTCGTACGCGGGATCGTTGGTGGTACCGAAGATCTCGGTTTCGAAGAACCTGTGCCACCCGCCCCGCAGCTCGTTGATGAGGGTCGGGCCGAACGTGTGGGTCCATGCGCTCATAACGTTCTGCGAGCGGCCCAGGTTGTTGCGCTCGTCGTGGCCCCAGAACGGAATACCGGCCTCGTAAGTGTCGTTGAAGATATACCGCCCGGACAGCGAGTCGTGGCTGGAGAAGACATGGTCGACACGCGCGTTGTAATTGTCCTGCGTGGAAACGGCGCTGGCCGGAGTGCTCGCGAAGTTCTGCGTCCCCACTTGCGTGTTGGGCAGAGGCATGAACTCGAGAAACACGAGCGCCTGCTTGCTCAGCCGCGAGGCCGGAATCACGTTGTCCACGATGCCGGCGTTCAGCGGGTCGCGCAGCGCGATCGGCGCGCCGGTGCGCGCGTTGGCGAGACCGCGGAAATCACCGGTCCGGATGGCCGCGGGTGGGATCAACCGCAGGGAGCTGACCGCTCCCTGCGCCAGCCGGCCCGATTCCCAGTTGAAGAAGAAGAACGTCCTGTCGGTTCCGCGGTAGAGCTTCGGGATATTGAACGGCCCGCCGATGTTCGCGCCGAACTGGTTCCGGTTCAGCCGCGGCGGCGCGACGCTCTTGTTGGCTATCGCATCGTATGCCTGGGTGAGCGTGTCGTTCCGGTTGAACTCCCAGAGGGTGCCCGTCAGCCGGTTGCCTCCCCGCTTGGTGAGCATGTTGACCTGCCCGCCCGGGGCGCCGCCGGACTCAGCCGACGAGTTGCCGGTCTCGACCTTGAATTCGGCGAGCGAGTCCACGGAAGGCGAAAACGAGTACGTCATCGCGTCGTAGTCCATGAACTCGATACCGTCGATGAGATAGCGGTTCGCCGTGTCACGCGAGCCGTTGGCGGACATCGCGGTGGAGCCGAACGGCGAGTCCTGCTGGCCGATGGAGCCGCGCCCGCGCCGGACCGTAATCGAGCCGGGCGTGCCCGCCTGCACGCCCGGAATCAGTTGCGCGAGCTGCACAAAGTTGCGCCCGTTGAGCGGCAGGTCCACGATCTTGGCGCCGTCGATCACGGCGCCCACGGTGGCGTTGTCGGTTTGCAGGGCCACGGCGTCGGCCTCGACTCTGACCGTCTCGGTGACGTCGCCGATCCGGAGTTGCATGTCGACGCGCGCCGTTTGTTGCACCTGCAGCGTGATGCGGTCAATCTTCTGGGTCTGGAATCCAGCGGCAACGGCGGTGACCGAGTAGTCTCCGGCGGGCAGGAAAGGGAGCGTGTAGCTGCCCGTCTCGGCGGTCCTGGTTTCGCGAACTGCGTTCGTCGCCAGGTTGGTGGCTGTGATCGTCACATTTGCGACAACGGCTCCGGCCGGGTCTGTGATGGTCCCCGTCAGGGTCGCGGTGGTCTGCTGCGCGGGCGCGGCGGCCGCCCAGATAGCGATCGCGGCGACGATCCGGATGAACGTCTGGAACATAAGACCTCCTGTGTGCATTGATTTCAGCGGATTTTATCCGGGTCTTTCAAAAGATGCTACGATGCCGTACGCCCGACTCCCGGGCATACGGGAAAAATGAGGTTTTCCGGCACGGTCCTCTAACCCTCGCCGGGTTTCATTGACTCATCTTTCGGACTGCGGGCGTGAGCGCTCGCTTTGGATTCTCGATCAGCTTTGCGGTAGGTCCTTCACGCCATTCTATAGCCAGCTGCGGGTGAGGTAATCGCTCAGGGTCAGGGCGATCATGATGAACAGCCAGCCGACTCCCGCCGCCACGACTACCTGCGTGAGCCTGGAGCTGTACCGGAGATGCATGAAATAGAGGATCACCAGAGTCGCCTTGAAGACGGCAATCGTCAGCGCAACGACCGCATTCAAACGGCCCAGATCGAAGAACGAGATAGTCACCGTGACTGCCGTCAGGGCTATCAGGGCGAAAAAAATGGCAAAGTACACCTTCTTCGGGACAATGTGCTCCGGAGGGACGATGTGCTCGGGCATTTGCGCCGGCTGTACGAAGTGCTCGGTCATCGGCTTTTTCAACCTCTCATTCGTGCCGCCCTATCAGGTAGAGCAGCGGAAACAGAAAAATCCACACGATGTCCACAAAGTGCCAGTAGAGTCCCGTGATCTCGACCGGCATGTGATATTCGGCGGTAAATCGCCCCCGCACTGCCAGAACGATGAGCACCGCAATCAGTCCGGCGCCGATGATCATGTGTAACGCGTGCAGGCCGGTCATGGCGAAATAGATCCAGTAGAACATCTCCACGTGCCTGCCATCCACCTTCCCGGCGCCGGGATTTCCGTCGAGCGCGGGTGCCGGAGCCGGCTCCTCCCACTGGAAGTCCGCTCCCGGGAAGTGGTGATGCTCGAATTTTTCGGTGTACTCGATCCCCTTCACGCCGAGGAAAACCAACCCCAGCAACATGGTCAGGGTGAGGTAGGTCACGAGCAGCCTGCGGCTGCCTACCTGCGAGTAGTAGACCGCGAGCGCCATGGTCAGGCTGCTGCCGATCAGGACCGCGGTGTTGAAAGCTCCCAGCCTGATGTCCAGCGCGTGACTCCCCGCAACGAATTCATGCGGAAACTTGGACCGGTACAGGATATAAGTCAGGAACAGGCCTCCGAAGAACATGATCTCGGTTATGAGAAAGACCCACATTCCCAGCGTGCCTGCCTCACGCTGTTGATCGAGGCTGTCAAAATGGTGGGCCAGCCCGTATGGCGTCGCGGCGTGGTTCTCAGCCAATTCGTCACTCCAAACTCACCCTGCTGCGCTAACTTCTTTCTCCTGGCCGGCGAATTCGTAGGCCTCCCAGGTGACCACGGGAATCTCCTCGAAGTTCTCGGTCGGAGGTGGAGACGAGGTCTGCCATTCCAGACCCGTCGCCGGCCAGGGATTCGACGAGGCGATAGGCCCGTAGCGCATAGACCAGATCAGGTAGACCATGGGGAGTATATACCCCACCGCCAGTATCGAAGCCCCCGCCGAGGACATCACGTTCAGCACTTGAAACTCCTCGGGATAGGCATGATAGCGCCGCGGCATTCCCATATAACCGAGCAGGAACTGCGGGAAGAACGTCAGGTTGAATCCTACGAACACAATCAGCGCCCCGAGCTTGGCCCATCCTTCCGGGTACATGCGGCCGCTTATCTTGGGCCACCAGTAGTGCAGTCCTCCCAGGTAGGCCATGATCGTTCCCCCTACCATGATGTAATGGAAGTGTGCGACGACAAAATAAGTGTCGGTGAGGTGAATATCCAGTCCCATCGCCGCAAGGAACAGCCCGGTCAAGCCGCCAATGGTGAACAGGCCGATGAACCCGAACGCATACAACATGGGCGTCTGGTAAGAAACAGAGCCTTTGTAAAGCGTCGCGGTCCAGTTGAAGACCTTCACGGCGGAGGGTATCGCTACGGCATAGCTGAGGAAGGAGAAGATCATCCCGGCATACACGGACTGGCCGCTGACGAACAGGTGGTGCCCCCAGACCAGAAAACCGAAAACCGCAATCGCTATGCTCGCAAAGGCGACAAGATCGTAGCCAAAGATGCTCTTCCGGGTAAACGCCGCCACCAGCTCGCTCACGACTCCCATGGCGGGCAAAACCATGATGTAAACGGCCGGATGGGAATAGAACCAGAACAGGTGCTGGAAGAGCACCGGATCGCCGCCCAATGCCGGATCGAAAATCCCGATCCGGACCACGCGTTCGAATGCCAGCAAGAGGACCGTGATCGCAATCACCGGGGTGCCGAGCACCTGAATCAGGCTGGTCGCGTAGTGTGCCCACACAAACAGCGGCAGGCGGAACCAGTTCATACCAGGCGCGCGCATCATGTGGATCGTGACGATGAAGTTCAGGCCGGTCAGGATCGAGGAGAACCCCGTGATGAAAATCCCGACTCCCGTCGCGAGCACATGGGTGTTCGAGTAAGTGGTGCTGTACGGAGTGTAAAAAGTCCAACCCGTGTCCACACCGCCGCTGACGACCGCGTAGATTGTGAACAGGGCGCCGAGGTTGAATATGTACCAGCTCAACAGGTTGAGACGCGGAAAGGCGACGTCCTTCGCTCCGATCATCAAGGGGATGAGAAAATTTCCCAGCACCGCCGGCACGGCAGGAATCAAAAAGAAGAAGATCATCATCACGCCGTGCATCGTGAAAAGCTTGTTGTAGGTTTCCGCCTGGACGAGGTCCCCCTGCGGCGTCGCAAGCTCCAGGCGAATGATTGTGGCGAAGGCTCCGCCGACGAAGAAGAACAGCGTAATGGACACCAGGTAGAGCAGGCCGATGCGCTTGTGATCCGTGGTAAACAGCCAGGACTTGAAACCGTAGCTGATGTTGAGATAGTGCGTCCGAGGTTGTTTGGGTATCATTGCTTCACATTCTCTTTCCGCGTCACCCCTGCTCCGCCGGAAGGGGCCTGCGCTTCCGGGGAGGGGGGCGCCGCTGGTGTTTCTTCAGGACCGATGGATTTTATGTAGGTGAGCAGCTGGAGCAGTTGTTCTTCCGTAATCTGGCCCTGAAAAGTCGGCATGATCGGCGGAAAGCCGGCCACGAGCTTGGCCCTCGGATTCAGAATCGATTCGCGGATGTAGCCTTCGTCCGCGATCACCGTCTGGCCCCCCTCGAGCCGCACGGGACGATTGAACAGCCCCTTGAGCGCGGGTCCTCGCCCCTGGATGTCGCTGCGATGACAGGAGACACAGGCAAGATCCTGGAACAGCTTCTCGCCCGTGGAGGCCAGAGAGCCCTCGGCCCTGCCGCCGCTCAGCCACCCCTCATAGTCGGCCGGCTCCATCACGGTGACCCAACCGCCCATGCCGGAGTGGCTCGTTCCGCAGTACTCGGCGCAGAAGAGATGGTAGCGGCCCGGTTTTGTCGCCTCAAACCAGACTGAGGTATACCGCCCGGGCAGCACGTCCGCTTTGATACGGAACGCCGGAACAAAGAAGCTGTGGATCACGTCTTCGCTCGTCATGGTCAACTTTATCTTCCGCCCTACGGGCACGTGGAGCTCGTTGATCTCGCGCTTCCCGTCCAGATGCTGGAGCTTCCACATCCATTGCTTGCCGACGACGTAGATGTCGAGGGCATCCTTGGGAGGCCGGTAAATGGTGAAGTAAAGACTGGAACCCCAGGCAAACATGACCATGGAGATGAGAAAGGGTATCACGACCCACAACATCTCGAGCTTCATCGAGCCGTGAACGGGAGCGGGCATTTCGCCGGGTGAACGGCGGCGGTAGCGAATGGCAAAGTAAAGCTCGAGCCCCGCGATGAGGAGAGCGAAGAACACGCTCACGCCCACGAGAAAAAAGTAAAGTGCATCCACGCGGCCGGCCACCGTGGACGCCCTTTCGGGGATGAAGGGGATCCACTTCTCCATGGGCTACACCGTCCCTCCCATTTTCACTCCCGCGCGTCCGGCATCTCTGCGACGTAACAGCCACATGAGCGACAGCAGGCCGGCCACGGTCACGACGCCGCCAAGCCTGACGAAACGCATCACGATGGCCCCGTATTTCCCAGTGGCGGGATCATACTGGTAGCAATAGAGGAGCAGCTGGTCCACAGGGGAGCCGATTCTGTTGGCCGAAGCTTCAACCAGGGCGAGACGCACGTCCCGGGGAGCGTATTCGATGCCGTAGAAGTAACGGGCGAGCTTTCCCTGAGGGGTCAGCACCATGACGCCGCTCGCGTGAGCGTACTGATTCTTTTCCGCATCATAGGCATAGCGGAAGCCGACGGCCTGAGCCAGCCTCGTAATCGACGCGGGGTCGCCGGTAAGGAAGTGCCACCCTTCGGCCGCACCCGGCCTCTTGTAGCGGCGCATGTAGGTCTTCTTCTTGGCGGCTGCGAGAGCCGTGGTTTCACGAGGATCGAAGCTCACGGTGATCACGTTGAATTCCTTGCCCGCATTGAAAGGCAAGACATCCAGGCTGCTCGCCAGCCCGTTCAGCACCTGCGAGCAAAGCATCGGGCAGTCATAGTAAACGAGCGAGAGAATCACGGGCCTGCCGTCAAAGTACTCGCGCAAGGCGGCGGATCGCCCGTTCTCATCGCGAAAAACAAGTTCCAGAGGCACCTGCTCGTTCAGCTTCTGATCGAATCCGACGTTGCGCAACATCGGCGGTCTTGTGTCGGCGCGCTCTGCCGCAAGAAGGCAGAAGACAGAAAGCAGAAGGCAGAAGGCGGAAAGCAGTGGGCAGTGACCGGTGGCCAGTGGCCAGTGGCCAGTGGACAAAAGGGTCCTTCTGCCTTCCGCTTTCTGCCGGCTGCCGACTGGCCACCGACCACTGACCACTGGCCACTGTTTCATTGTTTCCTGTCCTCGGGCTGCTGCGCCGTTCTGACGGGCAAGCGCTCCTCCAGAAGCTTCTGCATGGCCTGTTCCACGGGGATGCGCACGATCCCGGCATTTCGATCTACCCAACCGTAGCTGTGGAGGACAGCCTCCTGTGCGGCGCGCATCTCTTTCATTTCACGCTCCGGCGGCGACTCATGACCGGGGGATCTTTGCAATCGCGGTTCGGGCGGTAATTGGTCCGCGGCCGCCATGGGGGAACGGGGCAGCTCGCGCCTTTCTTCTCGTGTGGCAAAGTAATGGAAGAGACCCCAAATGAGCAGAAAGACGGCTACCATCGAGGTCAACAATCCGAGCCCAAACTTGACAACCGTTTCGGTGCTGACGTCGCTGACCTCGTGCGCCGGCCGCCCGGGTTTTTCCTGCTCGCTCATGTCGACACTCGAAGCAAAAAAGGCCAGCCAGATACCGCCGAGACCGACCGGCGCTGCGAGATCCATCCAGTGAACTCCAATGGACTCCGGGCGGAACCCGGGCGCGATCAGCCAGAAGAGATCGACAAGACGCATCACGATGACCGCTGCAGCGAGGCGCCCCAGCAAGCTGGCTCTCCGTTTGAAGTCGCGCGACAGAAGCAGAAGAAAGGGCAGAGCAAAATGAAAGACAACCAGCGCCAGCCCCACCCACTGCCATCCGGCGCCCAGGCGGCGCGCGTACCACGAAATCTCTTCCGGGAGGTTTCCGGACCAGATGATCAGGTACTGGGAGAACGCGAAATAGGCCCAGATCATGACAAACGCCAGCAGGAGCTTTCCCAGATCATGCAGATGCCCCGGGGAGATCACTTGAGACAGCGGTTTCTGTTTTGCGAGAATGACCACGGCCGCGATCACGAACGCCATTGCGGAAAGTCCCTGGCCGGCGATGAACAGAAGGCCGAAGATGGTGGAAAACCATTCGGGTTCCAGCGACATCACCCAATCGACGGAGGCAAAGGTCGCGGTCAGGCCAAAAAGCACCAAACCCGGAGCGCTCAGCGCTTGCAGGCGGCGGGCGATCCGGGGTTGGGCGGCTCTGTCCTGCTCGAGAGACCACTTGTTCAGAAACCGCGCGAGCGTATACCAGACCAGGAAGTAGAAAGCGGCTCGCAGCCAGAAAAATGGAACACTCAGATAGAAGCTCTTGTATTGCAGGATGGCTCCGCGGCTCACTTCCTCGGGTCGCGCCCACACGTACAGGACGCGCATGCCCAAGGCCAGGGGTAGAAACAGCAGGGCCATAAGCGGGATCGTCCTGGTGGCCGATTCGAGCAGTCGCCGGATGACCAGTCCCCACGCCCCGCCGGTGACGTGTTGAAGCATCAAGATGGCCAGGCAGCCGAGAGCTATGGCGACCCAGAAAATGTAGGCCAGGAGATACGAATGAAAAAACTGCCCGGGGCTGAAAAACCAACCCGCGATGCAAGGGAGCAGAAAAACCACTCCCACGACAAGCGCGCGCCGGCGGAAGCGATCGAGTGCTTCAGGGGAGGCGTGCGTGGCCTCGATCATCGCTGCTGTCCTCCGGCGGTGAGCTTTTCGCGTTCTTGAAGCGGGACATCGTCAAGGGTGGCATGCTGGCTGCGCTGCAGGGCGCGGATGTAGGCGATGATCGCCCATCGGTCTCGTACGGGGATCTGCGTGGCGTGGTCGGGCATGGCGCCAAATCCGTTCGTGATTACGTCAAAGAAGTGCCCCACCGGCGCCTGGCGCAAACGATCGATGTGGTACGAGGGGGGGCGGCGAAATCCGCGCCTGGCGATCATCCCTTCGCCGTCGCCCAAGCGGCCGTGGCAGACGGAACAAAAGATGTTGAAGCGCTCCCGGCCGCGTTCCAGAACCTCGCCGGTGATCGGGAACGGAAATGTCTCTGCATCCGCATTGCCGGCCTTGCCCGTATACAAATGGGCGTCTTCTCGCAGGTAGCCGCGCGGCACGGTTTCGGGCAGGAGCGGCCGCGCCGAGCGTCCGTCTTCGAAGAACGGGCTCTCCTCCAGCGGCTCGTACTTCGGCTGATCGTGCATATCCTGTCTGCACCCCGCGGTCAGGGTCAGTGCGAATAGTGGAAGAATCCGTCTGGAGGATCGAAGATTGAAGATCGAGAAGATTTGCGCACACAGCTTCACCACGGAGACACGGAGGACACGGAGATGCACGGAGGCATCAAGGTTCTCCGTGAACCCCCGTGTCCTCCGTGCCTCCGTGGTGAAGAAGGTGCGTGAGTTCTTCATCACGCGATCTTCCCTTCTATTTTCGAACGCCGCCTGCTCAGTGCTCGACATCGGAAACCTCAAGGGGGCGCAGGCTTTCGAGGAAACGGCGCGTCTCCTCGGGGTCGAACCTGGTGTCGGCCGCCTCAATGCAGAGAAAGAACCGGTCGCGAGTGGCAAAGGCGAAACTCTTCACATTGAACACCGGGTGGTACGGCATGGGCAGGCCATTGAGTGCGAGCATGCCGAGAACGGCCGACAACGCCGCGGCGAGCACGGTAGTTTCGAAAGTCACCGGGATGAACGAGGGCCAGCTGTGCAGCGGGCGGCCGCCGATGTTGATCGGATACGCGATCGCCGAGACCCAGTACTGCAGCGCGTATCCGCCCAGGCACCCAAGAATGCCGCCAATCAGCACGACCAGGGGAAGCGCGCTGTGGCGGAAACCTATCGCTTCGCCCAACTCCTCGATCGGGAACGGCGTATAAGCATCCATCCTGCGGTACCCCGCCTCGTAAGCCTGGCGCGCGGCTGCGACGATCGCACTCGGGCTGTCGAATTCCGCCATCAGTCCGTATATCGCCGCTTTCTCTTTCATTCTCGCAAACTCTTTCGTACTGCTAATGCGAAAATCCTTCGCTGGCTGGAAAGAATTTTCGTCTTCGTA